>Ga0210124_1000017_pt1 | contig 121000 bp, 114 predicted proteins | sample Muzzi_PWC_D2_FD_185554 | JGI IMG/M metagenome (GOLD analysis project Ga0210124, IMG submission 185554) | Wetland microbial communities from San Francisco Bay, California, USA, that impact long-term carbon sequestration - Muzzi_PWC_D2 (SPAdes) | ecosystem: Environmental > Aquatic > Marine >...
AGCAGGACCAGAAGGATGCAAACAACAGGGCAGAAAATAGCGGCACTTCACCATCTGGTTACCCGGGCCTCAGCTGGCGCAAGACTCACCACTCAAATCCCCATAGCCCGAAGGTTGTCTCCCGCGGCTTCCTCCCTCAAGGCTTGTCAGACGCCTGCCCGCTGAGTGTAGGGGCTGGCTGACAGGACTGCGGCTGGGGGCAGGCATCTTACAACCCTAAATGGAAGTTGCCATTCCCGGGACAGTCTCCGGTCGGCAATTTTCGACCCAACCCGGACGAGCAAGCGATTACACCGAATGGCTGACTTGCGCTACGAACACGACGTAGGGCGGAACGCGCAGCGGTTCCGCCGGTACCGGTTCCGCCGTGCCGGCTTCACCATGCCGGGTATGTCACGGGGATGTTTGGTTATCGGGGATGTGGTTACGTCGTCCAGCGGAACGCCTTCGGCTTCTTGGGAAAGGATGCAAAATAAGGTTCTGGCTGAATAATACATTAAGTCAGCGCCATCATTCAGCAGTCCGGGTGAGGCTTCAAAGAAGATAGCAAGTCATCGACCATCTCTCGCATGGCCGAACGGCTAGGTTGCAGCTTTGCGTATACTCGCAGACCAAAGATATTGTTGATCAGTAGCTTGGCCTGTATGGCCGGGCCCTTCCCGACGTCGAGTTCGCCGCATGCTGCAGCTTCGTCCAGAACTTCCTTGATGGCAACTTCGAGCCTCCGGAACATGGCGGCAATGCGTTTTCTCAGTTCAGCATCATCTGCTGGCGTTTCCAGCAGCGCGTTGACAAGCAAGCAGCCGTGGGAATCTCTCCGACACGTGTCGCCCACGATATACATGAATAGTTCTCGCACGCGCTCCAGTGGTGTGCCTTCGCCAGCCAGGATTGCCTTCAGATTGTCAATTGACTCTTCGAAGTAGGCGTCAATTGCGGCGAGAAAAAGCGCGCGTTTGCTACCAAAAGCCGCGTAAACACTGCCAGGCTGCAGGCCAGTGACTTCACAGATGTTCTTCATCGAAGTCGCTTCGTAGCCCTGCGCCCAGAACAACTTCACAACGCTGTCGAGTGCCTTGCTCTGATCATATTCTACGGGTCTGCCCATGATTTTGCCCTCAGGACTAGTATATCCTAAAAGAACTTGAATGAACGTTCAATAACGTTTATCATCTCATTGAGTTCTTGAGCATTCGTTCAATTATGAACATTGCCGTGCCCTGCACGAGACCCACAGCAGCGAGGGGAAAATTATGGAAAGGTTTGAAAACAAAGTTGTCTTAATCACCGGTGGCGCAACGGGGATTGGTCTAGCCGCGGCACGGCGTTTTGCACAGGAAGGTGCAAAAGTGGTGATTGCCAGCCGTAACGAAGCGGCTGGTCAACAAGCAGTTGCGGATATCCAGGTGTCGGGCGGCGAGGCGACATTCATCCAAACAGACGTCACTCAGGAGGCCCAAGTCGAGTCTCTAATCAAACAAACGACGGGGACCTATGGCGGGATCGACGCCGCCTTCAACAATTCCGGCACAGAGGGCATTCCCTCCCAGTTGGCCGACGACAATCAGGAGAATTATCAGAAAATTTTCGAGGTTAATGTCAAGGGACTCTGGCTGTGCATGAAGCACCAGTTGAAACACATGCAGCAACAAGGCGACGGCGCAATTGTGAACAATGCCTCTATTGCAGGCCTTATAGGCTTTCCCGGCCTGGGCCTGTACACGGCCTCAAAGCACGCTGTACTTGGGCTTACCAAGGCAGCGGCGCTTGAAAATGCTGCGCTTGGAATCCGTGTCAACGCGGTGAGTCCTGGAATGATTGAAACTGATATGGCCGAGCGCTTTCTGTCTGCACAGCCCGGTAACAAGGAAGACACGATCGCCAGCGTAAAATTGATGCACCCTATCGGACGTTTTGGAAAACCCGAGGAAATAGCATCCGCTGTCACCTGGCTGTGTTCGGATGAGGCTTCCTTCGTGGCGGGACAAAGCCTGACCGTCGATGGAGGCTTTACAGCGATCTAGCCAAACCCTGACTGTTGGGCCTTAATCGAGGGTCGATTATGAGACAGATAAAACCCGGTGACTTCGTAGAGCCTTGTGTACTTGAGTCGGTCCAAGGAGATGCGGTCCCGATTCCACCACCTGCACAAAACATACTTCACTTACAGTTCCGACGCTTCGCAGGTTGCCCTATCTGCAATCTGCATCTTCAGTCATTCATTCGACGGCATCGTGAGTTGGCAGAGAACCAAATCCAAGAAGTCGCAGTTTTCCACTCGTCAAAGAGCGCTATGCTGGAGCATCAATTGAATGCGCCCTTTCCATTCGTAGCTGATCCAGATAAAAAGCTCTACAAAGCTTTCGGTGTTGAAACATCCATCATGTCGGTGCTCAATCCTAAAGCATGGCCTTCAGCAGTTAAGGGCCTTTTCAAGCAAGGCCCAGGATTTCCGTCTCGCGGAGAGTCTGCTTTGGGCTTGCCAGCGGATTTTTTGATTGATAGTACTGGAATGGTTACTACTGTCCATTACGGAAAGCATGCCTCTGATCAATTGGAGTTTGATGAACTCTTGGAGCAAGTGCGCGAGGCTCAACAACACGCTCCATGAGACGCTTCCACCTCAGCTTCGTTGCGATAAAAGCGCACCTGAGCTTGGACGTTCATGTCAGAAATAGCGGCATCCCGGACATCATCCTGTTCCATCATCATGTCCGGTTTGAGGCGCAAGCGAGACCTTTCCGGCGGTCCGGGGCATGTTTGTATAATAACAAGTCGGACATTTAGACGCGGCTTATAATAATAAAATGCTAAAGGGCAGGAACTGCCCAAGGTTGTGTGAAAACAAATAGTGATTTTTCAAAGTGGAATAATAATACATCTATTGGCCCACAGTGGGGTGGTCGCCCCAGGTAGAATGGATATGTAGAAAGACAACCGCGCTTTAGTTGGGAATAAATAATGTGCCTTTCGGAAAACCTGGAGTTTTCACACTGCCCGGACCCTTCTGAGACCTCCCATGGTTCCAAATTATAAGCCGGTGGTATCCACTAGACCGGGGGAAGTCCATTCACCTCTGCCCTGGTAACTAGCCTGCGTAATGTAGAGGTCGTAGTGGACCCTTGCGCTCTGTGACAAATACATAAGGCACAACAGGTTCAATCCGGAAATGTCGGACTCGTATTGGCCATTGGGAAACACATTCTTGAATTACATAACAAAAGCATTCGGGTAGGAAGCACGCCTGAATGCGAGGCAACTTTTGCCTTTGATTTGTCAATCTATCAGCCTGCCTGAATTTGTTATCAACAGGTAATACTTTTGTTACAGCTCTGTGACCTCTATCGCTTATTTTTAATCAAGCGCGAAAGCGCAGTTTTGTTCAAAGGTTCAATATTAAGCGTTTGAAATAACATTTAAAGGAGCTTCGATATGCGAATAGAATCTTTACTTTTGGTTGTTACAGTTATGTTTTGTTCATCCGCCGGGGTGGTTATGGCGCAGAGGATGGATTCCCCAGGTGCCGTATATACAATGACCAACTCGTTTTCGGGTAATGAAGTGCTGGTATTCGACCGATCAGCAGATGGGTCGCTATCTCCTGCCGGGGCATTTGAAACAGACGGGATTGGGACAGGAGGCGGACTCGGAAACCAGGGAGGGGTTCTTCTCACTTCTGACAATCAGTGGTTGTATGTCGTGAATGCCGGTAGCAATACAATATCGGTTTTCAAGGTCAAACCGCACGGTCTGGAGCTCATAGGCTCTGTTTATTCAGGAGGGCTGCAGCCGGTTAGTCTCACCGTCGACGGGGACCTGCTTTATGTACTGAATGCGGGAGGAGCCGTGGGTGGTGAGGATAATATCACCGGATTTATGATCGAGCCGGATGGGATGCTGCAACCACTGGCAGGTTCGACACAGCCTCTGAGCGCAGCGAACACTTCGCCTGCTCAGATCGAGTTCAGCACCGACGGCAACGTGCTGGTAGTGGCGGAAAAGGATACATCTAAGATCGACACCTTTGTCGTCGATGACGACGGGCTTGCCGGTCCTCCCACAGTCTTTGACTCTGCGGGAACCGTACCATTTGGCTTTTCCTTCAGCAAAAGAAACCGGCTGTACGTCTCTGAGGCCGGTACCAGTTCAGCCTCGTCATATAAGGTCTATCCGGATGGCGATCTTGAGGTAATAAGTCCAGTAGTCGGGAACTTCCAGGCTGGCGTCTGCTGGCTGGTGGTCACAGAAAATGGACGCTACGCATATACCACCAATGCCGGGACCGGCAATATTTCGCTCTTCAATATCGACAGAGACGGTACCATTTCGTATGACGTTAACGCGGATGCGATTGACGGTGTCATTGACGAAGCGCTCACCAATAACAGCCGTTATCTGTATGCTTTGAGTTCAGGAGCTCAAAAGATTTTCGGTTTTCAGGTGGGCTCTGATGGTCAGCTCACGAAAGTCGAGGAAATCGATCTCATTACTGGTGCGAATGGATTAGCTGCAAAGTAATTGAATCTTCATCATTTCATTAAATGAAAGCCTCCTCCATGTAGAACTTTGAACAGTCCACACGGCGGGAGGCCTTCTAATATTCTCGGGGATGTCAAATTGGAGTATAGATTATTGACACTAAGTTAAGCCTGTAACTTCTTCGCATACCCAACCGAGGTCTATCCAATCGCTGAAAAGGTTTTGGCCTACGCTTGACTGCCCGCGGTTCGATCCTACCGGGTTGGTCGGCAATCAACCTGGGTCATCATGCAATGTGCTAAAGGTCTTCTTTTAGCCGAAAGTGTGAGTACAGATTGCTGGGTTTGAACGGTCACTTATGCGGCATCCCTGACATTCCCAGGTATTCCTGGAACGGCAGGTTCCTGCCGCATTCCGGACCTTCCCGGCTGAATACCTGAGCAACCCGGTCGGACCGTTCACCGTTTTGGACAAGCTGGCATGTGAACCTTTACCATCACGTGGATGCAGGGAAGAAGACAATGGCGGCGCCTTGTCCCGAACGTACGCACCTTGTGCGGCGATGCGCTTGCCGTCATTTCCGTCTGTCTGCTGATTGCCGGCTGCGATACGGGGGTGCCGCCGGTCCCGGTGCTCCACTGGTACGTATTCGCTGAAAGCTCCGGTGCCTTTGCCGAAGCGGCGGCACGCTGTACCCGGCAGTCCGGGGACACCTGGCGTATCGAAATGGTCCCGTTGCCGACGGATGCCGACCAGCAGCACGAGCAACTGGCGCGGCGGCTCGCGGCGGAAGACCGCGATATCGACATCATCGGCATGGACGTGATCTGGACGGCGGAGTTCGCCACAGCCGGCTGGATCCATCCCTGGCCGGAAAGTGAGGCAAGGCAGGCGCGCGTGGGACGCCTGGAGGCGGCCGTGGCCAGTGCCAGCTACAACGGTCGCCTGTGGGCCATGCCGTTTACCACAAACACCCAGTTGTTGTGGTACCGCAGCGACCGGATGGAACACCCGCCGCAAACCTGGAATGAACTGATCACCATGGCCGAGGCGCTGGGGGAAGAGGGGACCATCCAGGCGCAGGGCGAACGCTACGAGGGGCTCACGGTGTTTTTCGTTTCCCTGCTGGCCTCGGCCGGTGGTGCGGTACTCAACGAGGAAGGCGATTCCGTGGCGCTGCCGCAGGAACCTGCGCTGCAGGCGCTGCGCATCATGCGCCGTCTTGCCACTTCGCCGGCGGCGGCCCCCGGGCTGGCCAACGCCCGCGAGGACCAGGCGCGGCTGGCTTTCGAGGCGGGCGATTCCAGCTTCATGCTCAATTACACCTATGTCTGGCCCAGCGCCCGACGGAATGCCCCCGAGGTGGCCCGGCACATGGCCTGGGCGCGCTGGCCGGCGGTGGAGGAGGGCCACCCCAGCCGTGTGACCATCGGCGGCATCAACCTCGGCATCGGGGCGTTCTCGCGCCACCCGGATCTCGCCCGGAAGGCGGCCACCTGTATCGCCTCGAGGGAAAACCAGGCGATGGCGGCCGCCCGCGGCGGCCTGCCCCCGACCATCACCGCGCTCTATGACGAGCCCAGGGTGCGGGCGGTCTTCCCCTTCGCGGACCTGCTGCGGGAAACCCTGAAAGATGCCGTGCAGCGGCCGCAGACCCCGTTCTATAACGACCTTTCGCTTGCCATCAGCCATACGCTGCACCCCATGGCGGAGATCGAACCGCAGCGCGAGCTGGCGCGGCTGCGGAAAGCGCTCGGCCGGGCATTGCGCTCGGAGGGCCTGTTGTGAAACGCCGCGGCATCTCTGATGAGCGCCTTGGCTGGCTGCTGTGCGCCCCGGCGATCGCGGCCATGCTGCTGGTGGCCGCCTGGCCGGTGCTGTATGCGCTGTGGCTGTCATTGTTCCGCTACGACCTGCGTTTTCCCGGTCAGCGCGCCTTTGTCGGCTGGGACAACTACACCAGCGTGTTGAGTTCCGGGGTCTGGTGGGAGGCCTTCTTAAACACCGTGCTGATTACCGCGGTTTCCGTGTCCATCGAACTGCTGCTCGGCATGGCGCTCGCCCTGCTGCTGCACCGGGCGCTGTTCCTGCGGCGCACCCTGCGTGCTTCCGTCCTGGTTCCCTACGGCATTATCACCGTGGTGGCCGCGCTGGCCTGGAAGTTTGCCTTCGATCCGGTGACCGGATTTATCAATCCCCTGCTCGGGGTGGACACCGCCTGGCTGGCGCAGCGCGGTCCGGCCTTCCTGGTGATTATCCTCACCGAGGTGTGGAAAACCACGCCGTTCATGGCCTTGCTGCTGCTCGCGGGACTTACCCTGGTGCCTCAGGACCTGCTGCAGGCGGCGCGCCTGGACGGGGCCAACGCCTGGCAGCGTTTCAGCCGCATCACCCTGCCGTTGATGAAGCCGGCCATTCTGGTCGCGCTGCTGTTCCGCACCCTGGATGCCTTCCGCATCTTCGACGTCGTGTTCATCCAGACGCGCGGTGCGCAGGATACCGAGACGGTTTCCCTGGTCGGCTACCACGCCCTGATCACACGCCTCAATCTCGGACTGGGTTCGGCGGTCGCGGTGCTGATCTTTGTCTGCGTGATCGCGATCGCCTTGGTCTTCATCCAGGGCTTCGGGACCGCATTGAGTGAGGGAGAGGCGGAGCGATGAAGCGCATGGCCGCGTATCCGGAGAACGCTTTCTGGCGGCTCGGCAGCCTGCTGGTGATCGGCTGTGCACTTCTGCCGGTCGCCTGGATCGTTTCGCTGTCGCTGAAACCGGCCGCGGACCTGAACGACGGCCGCTTCCTGCCGCAGGCCGCCAGCCTGGAACACTATCGGGCCATCTTCGGCGATGCCCAGTTCCCGGCCGCGCTGTGGAACTCGGTCGGCATCGCTGCCATCGCTACCCTGCTGGCTGTGCTGCTGGGCATGCTCGCGGCCTATGCCATCGTGCGCCTGCGCTTCCGCGGCCGGCGGCTGGTGCTGGGCGGGGCGCTGGCCATCGCCATGTTCCCACCTGTCGCGGTCATCGGCCCGTTGTTCGACCTGTGGCGGAGCATCGGGTTGTTCGACACCTGGATCGGACTCATCCTGCCCTATATGACCTTTACCCTGCCGCTGGCCATCTGGATCCTCTCCGCCTTCTATCGCGAGATCCCCTGGGAACTGGAGCGGGCTGCGCGACTGGATGGCGCCACCGCCCTGCAGGCGTTTTTCCATATCATCGTGCCACTGGCCGCGCCGGGCGTCTTCACGGCCGCGATCCTGGTGTTTATCTTCGCCTGGAACGATTTCCTGTTCGCCGCGGCGCTGACCTCGACCAATGCCGCGCGCACAGTGCCGGCGGCCATCGCCTTCTTCACCGGCAGTTCACGCTTCGACCTGCCCACCGGCTCGATCGCGGCCGCCTCGGTGGTCGTGACGCTGCCGCTGCTGCTGGTGCTCCTGGCCTTTCAACGTCGCATCGTTGCCGGGCTCACGGCAGGTGCAGTCAAGGGTTAGCCATGGCGGCAATCATACTGGAGGGCATCAGCAAGCGTTTTCCCGACGGCACCGAGGCGCTGCAGCGGATGGATCTGCACATTGCCGACGGCGAGTTTTTCATCCTCGTCGGCCCCTCCGGCTGCGGCAAGAGCACCCTGCTGAACATCATCGCTGGACTCGCCGAACCCACTACCGGTGAGGTGCGGGTCGACGGCAGGGTGGTGACTGCTCTGGATCCCGGCAAACGCAACATGGCGATGGTCTTCCAAAGCTACGCCATCTACCCGCACATGACGGTGCGCGAGAACATTGCCTTCCCGCTGCGGATCGCGAAACTGCCGGCGGCGGAGATCGCCGCGCGGGTGCAGGAGGCGGCGGCGATGCTGGAGTTGCAGGCGCTGCTCGATCGCAGGCCGGCGGAACTCTCCGGCGGCCAGCGCCAGCGGGTCGCGATGGGGCGCGCCATCGTGCGCCGTCCCGCCGCCTTTCTGCTGGACGAGCCGCTCTCGAACCTCGATGCCCGGCTGCGCGTGCAGATGCGCGCCGAGCTGGCGCGGCTGCAGCAGCGCCTGGTTACGACCACGGTCTACGTGACCCATGACCAGACCGAGGCTATGACCCTGGGGCAGCGGGTGGCAGTGCTGTGGCAGGGCAGGATCCAGCAAGTGGGCACGCCAAGGGAACTCTACCAGCGGCCAGCCAACCTGTTCGTCGCCGGATTCGTGGGTTCACCGGCAATGAATTTTCTACCGGCGCGGATCGCGGGCGGGCGCCTGGTGCTGCCGGTGACCGAAATTCCCCTGCGTGATGAGTGGCAGGGTCAACCGGGTGGGGAAGCTCGTGCCGTGATTGCCGGTATCCGGCCGGAACAGATTCGCAAGGCAGAGAACGGGGAAGAGGCCGGGGTATTCGATGCACCGGTCGAGATGGTCGAGTGGCTGGGTGCCGACCAGTACGTGCATTTCGACCTGGAGATCGCCGCGGCAACGCATCTCGAGGCGCTGTCTGGAGAGGCGGAACTGACGCAGTGGCGGGAAGGATGCGTGCGCCTGGTCGCAAGGGTCGGAGCCGGCAGCCGCGTGGCCGCGGGTGATGTGCTGCGGCTATGCATCGAGGGCGGAATCAGTCTATTCGATCCCGGGAGCGGAGTGCGCATCGCCCGCTAGTGAGCGCTGCAAGCGGGTCGCGCATATGAGGTTCCGGTGGCCATGAAAATACAGCCCGGCAACTGCCGGGCTGAATGATTTCCGCCTGACCGGGAGGGATCAGTCTGACGGATCGGTCGGGTCGTCGCTCTCGGCGAAGGGATCGGCGCTGCCAGGATCACCTATCGGTTCGCTGTCGCCCGACTTGTTGTAGCCGTCCGCACTGGAACTCAGTGCCAGTATGGCGTCAATGTCACTACCCAGCAGGACAGCGATGTAATTGTCGAGGAAGTCCGGCTGCAGGGCGTCGAGGAGCGTGACATTGCAGATGGCGGCCAGTACCTGGCGTCCCGCGATGGTACGTGCCGAGTCCAGGTCGCTACGCAGGGTACCGTCGGTCCAGTGGGCCGGGCTTGCCTTCAGCACACCCAGCGCCGCCTCCAGTGCGGTTTCCTCGATCACGTCCGCGTCCGCGCTCTTTTCGGGGACCACAAGGTTCTTGCTGTGGCCCTTACCGCCTCCGGTACGCTCCGTGGAGACGGTGGCATCAATCTCGTCATCGCATGCCTCGGCAGCGATCTCCACATAGCCCAGGTCGATGCCGTTCACGACGGTCGGTGTGCCACTGCCGCAGCTGCCGTCACCGGCGCGATCCAGCGTCACCGTGTTCTCCGGCTGGCCGAGGCATTGGTCGAGAAAGCCGGGATGGTTCTGCCAGAAGCCGATGGTGCGGGTAGCTCCGGGCACGATACGGGTGCGATGGGTGTCGCAGTTGTTGCTCATATCGGTATCCGGCGTCCTGGGGCCGGTCACCTCCGCGCAGGCCAGGTTCTCGAAGGCTCCGTAGATCGGTGCCGGCTGGACCAGTTCGCCCAGGATGGCAATCTCGACCTTGCCGGCTTCACCGGGGGCGACATCGCCAAGATCGCAGGTCAGGGTGTGTCCCGCGGCCTCGTAGGTGCAGATGCCAACCGTGGATTGATAGTCGAGATAGTGGATGAGCGCCGGCAGGGTATCCGTCAGGATGACGCCTTCGGCAGTGACGTTGCCGCTGTTGGTCACCGTGATCGTGTACCTGACCGCGGTCTCGTTGTCCTTCGCATCCAGCTTGTCCGTCCCGGTCTTGTCGACTTTGATGTCGGCATAGTTCATGTGCACATCGGCGCTGTCATCGTGAGATACGAGGTGTCCTGTGAGACTGCCCCGGCCTGTGACAGTGGCTGTGTTATGGATGTCCGCCGTGACCGGCCCGTAGGCATAGGCAGTGGATTTCCATGCCGCACTGCCGGCCGCAAGGTCATCCACGGGGAGACTCAGCCCCAGCAGCGGATCGGTGAGGCTGATGCCGGTCAGGTCCTCGTCACCCAGGTTACGGACGCTGAAGCAGTACCATACCGGTGTGCCGTGGTAGACGGTGAGCTGGTCGGTATCGTCGCCATTGCCGCATTTGTTATCGGTGCTGACGTACTTGCTGACGGCGATGTCCGGATCGAATACATTGGCCGTGGCATTGTCCATGCAACCGATGACATTGCCGTAGTCGTCGGATCCGGTGGCGGTCAGCTGACGCAGGTGACTGCTGCTGCCTGCGGTTTCCGCGAAGGTCCAGTTATCGCAACCGCCGGCGGAAAGCGTTTGTTCGGTAACGCTATCCAATATGGTGCCACCGCTCTGCAGGGCGATGGTGGCATCGTTTAGATCGGAATTGCCGGCCTCCAGGCAGACATCGGCGCACCATTTCAGCGGGGTGCCCTCGATCACGTTGGCGACCGCACCGGCATCGGCACAGTCACCACTGGTGCTCACGCCCGCCGTCAGGTTGCAGGTCTGGGCACTGGTGACGTTTACGGTTGCGGTATCGGTGTCGGAGATCGGCAGATCGAGGAAGTCGATGCCGCCGGCGGTCGCTGTGTTCGTCAGGCTGTCGCCGACCGGCAGGGTTATCTGCACCTGCACCTCACCGTAGGCATTGCCGGCGACATCCAGGTCCGCGATGGAAACGTTCTTGCCCAGTTCGGCCAGGTCGCCGCCGGACAGTGTTACGGCGAAGTCATCCAGCAGGTCGGCGGTTCCGGCATCATCCAGCAGCGACAGGTCGTAGGCGATGTCGTTGCCGGCATTGTGTACCCGGTAGCAGTAGAGCACGCTGTCACCGGAGGCGATATCGAGGGTTTCATTGCCGGCGGCAGCGAAATCGACCGAATCGCAGGATGCGTTGCCCGGGATCACCTTCTTGGAAAGTTCGAGCTTCGGCAGGCCGGTGAAGCTGTTGCGGAAATAACAGCTGACTTCCAGCGCCTCACCCAGGTCGATTTCGATCCGGTCGCCGTTGCGGGTAAACGGTGCGGCTGAGTTTTCGTTGTCGGTGCAGATTACCTCATTCAACTCCCACAGGGGATTGCCGTAGACGTCCGGGAGCTGTGACAGGTCTTCTTCGACATAGTCGCGGCTGTTGCCGTCCACCCTGAGTTGCAGTGTTTCGCCATCCTGCAATGTGAAACTGCCGTCGACGACTTCATCCGCGGTACCGTTGGTCAGGAACGTGAAGCGGTCGCCGGTCGCGCGATCGGCCTCCTTGGTGATGTTCAGGTAGGAGGGGAACACCACGGCCGCCGAGGCCAGGCTGAGGTCGCCCTGGATGCCGGAGATGTTGCCGACGAGATTGCCGCCGGCATCGTATTCATTGCCGCTGGCACGCATGTGGTAGGGCGAGCCGTTGAGGTTGACCACGCCGTTGGCATTGCCCCAGTCGAGCCGGCTGGCGATATGACCGCCCCAGGCAAGCACGACCCGGTTCGCGCTGGCCGCGATGCGCAGGGTGATGGTGATCTCGTGCGAGCCGGAGTAGTCGAAATCGGCGGGATAGTTGTAGTCGCCGACCGTGAGTATGCTGCCGCCCCAGAGATAGAAGCTCCCGGATGCCTGGGGTACGTCGTCGTCGGTTCCGGGCATGTCATCGCGGCCCCGCTGCATGCGGGTATCCATGGGGACCGCGGTAATGCTGGTTGGTGCCACCAGGGTACACAGGGCGCCGGCCTCACAGGGATCGGCGTTCAAGACGCTGTAGTTAAAGCTGGTCAGATAGTCCAGCGCGTCCTTGTCGGTCTCGACCGCATCCCAGCCGATCGTGATCTCGTAAATATGGCCGGGTATCGCCTGATCCAGCACGGCACGGTAAGCGATGCTTTCGCCCTCGAAATAGCTTGCCTTGGACTGGTTGAGGTTGCCGTTGACCCACTCCTCGCAGGTGTCGGGGTCACTGTCCCGCTTGGTGTTGGCGCACTGCATGGCCTCCGAGGCCTGCACCAGCAGCGGACTGAGACACAGCACAAGGAGCAGGAACAAGGCGGCAAACTGATGCGGGTCTTTTCGTAACCGTTGTGCAGGAACTGACGGGGAGGTACGGTGTGTGTCATACATATTGATTACCCTCGTAGCGGGAAACTGGCCGGAGATCGCTTAGTGAAAAAAGCGGGATGCTGCGCTGCAGGTGCTGCAGGCCGGGCGCATCCCGGTCAGTTCCTTATTGTTCTTGGACCGGCAGTCATTGCGGCCGGTTGTTGTTTTTACCTCTTTGTATGTGCTGCTATTTATTTGTACGCCCGGAACATCGCGAATGCCATTGTACTGACGTACCATGATTACACCCGGTTGCACGAATGGCGTCGATTTGACGAACCCTGCGAATGCTGACTGCAAATGTCGATATTCAGAGCCTGCGGCCGGTATGCCTCGCTGACCGCAACCGGATTACACGGTTGCGGGACTGCGTCTCCAGGAGGCTATCGCGGCAATAACCATGTCCGAAATACGCCGTAACGGGTTATTGCTGATCATTTCCGTGCTGGCAACGCTGTTGCTGGCGGAGGGGATACTGCGCGTGTCGGGTATCGCGAGGATGACGGCCCGATTTACGTGTTTTCATCCGGTCGTGGGCAAGGTCTATTGTGCCTATGCGAAAGGGACCTTCAGCAAGGGCGGGTTTTCAAATCATCTGGTCATCAACTCGGACGGCATGGTTGACCGGGAATATCCGCTTGCCAAACCGGCCGGTACTCTGCGTATTGCCCTGCTGGGAGATTCGTTTGCCGCTTCCGAGTACCTTCCTGTGGATGAAAAGTTCGAAGGGCTGCTGGAGAGGGATCTTTCACGAGAGCTTGGTAAGCCGGTGGAGATACTCAATTTCGGCATCAGCGGCGGTGAGACCTGGGATCAGCTGCAGATCTTTCACCTCAAGGCGATCAAATACCGGCCCGACCTGGTCCTGCTTTCCCTCTACTGGGGCAACGACATTACCGACAATATCGGGCAGCTGCGGGCGGGTAATTCCAATCCATTGCGGGAGGAATATGTTGTCCCGCTGGCGAAACGGGTACGGGAGATCAGAAAAAACTTCAACAAGTCACTGTGGAATCATTCACTGCTCTACCAGCTTGTGCACGAGGGGTACGGGAATCTGGAACGCTCGATCAAGCGCCGTTTCCAACCGCCTTACCTGCGGCAGATGGATCGCCGTGTGGCGAATGTTGACGGAAAGGCGCTGCCTGCCGTCACGCCACCCGGCGTGGATACCGGTTCCGACGATGATGACCTGTTTTTCTGGGAATCGGCCGGCTGGGAGATCACGCGGAAACTGATCCTGAAACTCAAGGCCGAGGTGGAGACGGCCGGCGCTCGCCTGGTGGTGATGCACTTTCCGTCAGAAGGCCTGGTGCTCAGCGGCATCCCACTGCCCCATAAGGAGTTCGATGCCTTTCTGGATGACAACGGTATCCCGCATGTCTCGCTGTTTCATGACTACTACAGCCTCGATGCCGCAGCGTTGCAGCGGCACTTCATCCCCGGTGACGGCCACTGGACCCCCTATGGACACAGGTACGTTGCCCGGCGTTTACAGGAGGTGCTGTTTGCTGCGCTGTCCGGCTTGTGACCCGGGCTGGTTCCTGCCTGAGGAGAGTTGCTGCGCTGCCTGGGGCCGCACGGAAACCGACCATGCGCGGCGGCATCAGCCCTTGCTGCGCGGTGCGAACCAGGTCCTGTGGATGCTCTCGTGGATGTCACCGAGTTCCAGCTGGATCTCGTCGATGAGATCGTGAAAGTCGGCAGGGAACACGCTATGGATGTCGGTTTCCCGGATATGGCGTTCGGCACGCCCCACTGAACGGATCGCGCTGGTATTGCGCGGCAGTGATTTCAGGCAGGCACGGATTTCCCCCGTGGTGTGCAGTACGGCGCGCGGGAACAGGGTGTCGTGCAGCAGAAATCCGGCGGCAACCGGGCCGGTGACCTGACGCCGGACGGTCTGGCGGTACATCTGGTGAGCACTGAGCGCCCGCAGCAGCCAGGTCCACAGGCGGTTTTCCAGGCGCTGCAGTTCCGAATCGGAGGCGATAAGGGTGGCCGAGCCGACATCGAGGATGCGCGTGGTCATATCGGCGCGCTCCAGGTTGCGGCCCAGGCGTACGAACTGGTAGGCGGCGTCGTGGCTCATTGTGCCGGCCAGCAGCCCGGTGATGCCCTGGCAGCGCAGCACGATATCGGAGAGAAAATCGTAGACGTTCTTGCGGGCATTGCGTGATGCCAGCCGCCGGCGCACGAACATCAGCAGTTCATTGATGCTCTCGAACCCTTCGCTGGGCACGATATCGCGGGTGGTGCGGAGGTTTTCGCGCGCCAAGGTGACACTGTCGATGATCGATCCGGAATTGGCGCGATCGGACAGCATGAAGGCCAGGGTATTACGCTCGTTGGCACTGCGGTAGCGGCGGGCGAAATCCTCGCCGTTGCCGGAAATATCGATGAGCTGCGACCAGGACAGGCCGACCCCGCGGGGCAGGTCGAGCATCAGCATATTGTAGGCGTTGAGCAGGCGCGCGGTGTTTTCCGCGCGCTCGATGTAGCGCGCCATCCAGTAGAGCCGCTCGGCAACCCGCGACAGCATCAGCGTTTTCCTCCGCTGTCCAGCACCCAGGTGTCCTTGCTGCCGCCGCCCTGGCTGGAGTTGACAACCAGCGAACCCTTGCGCAGTGCCACCCGCGTCAACCCGCCCGCGGTGACGTAGGTGCTGCCCGCGCTCAGGATAAACGGCCGCAGGTCCAGGTGGCGCGGCTCCAGGTGGCGGCCGACCACCGTCGGTGCCGTGGACAACGACAGCGCTGGCTGGGCGATATAGTTGCGCGGGTTGCGCTTGACCAGCCCGGCGAATTTTTCGCGTTCCTTCACGGTCGACTGCGGGCCGACCAGCATGCCGTAGCCTCCGGATTCGTTGGCGGGTTTGACCACCAGGTCCTTGAGATTGGCCAGTACGTGGTCGCGCTGCTGCTTGTCTTCGCAGCGGTAGGATGGCACGTTGGGGAGAATGGGGTCTTCGTCCAGGTAGTAGCGGATGAAGTCCGGTACATAGGTATAGATCACCTTGTCGTCCGCCACGCCGCAACCCGGTGCGTTGGCCAGCGCCACGTTGCCCGCCCGCCAGGCTCGCAGCAGACCGGGGCAGCCCAGCAGCGAATCCTCGCGGAAGGCCTCGGGGTCGATGAAGTCATCGTTGACCCGCCGGTAGATGACGTCCACGCGCTGCAGGCCATCGATGGTGCGCATGTAGACGCAGTCGTCACTGCCCACCACCAGGTCGCCACCTTCCACCAGTTCCGCACCCATTTGCTGTGCCAGGTAGGCGTGCTCGAAATAGGCCGAGTTGTAGATGCCCGGTGTGAGTATCACGATCTCGGGATAGTCGAGTGGCCGGGGTGAAAGTGCGGCCAGCATGTCGAACAGGGCCGCGGGATAGTCGTCCACGGGGAGGATGTTCTGACGCCGGAACAGTTCCGGGAACACCCGCTTGGCGACACTGCGGTTCTGGATCATGTAGGACACGCCGGACGGAACCCGCAGGTTGTCCTCCAGCACGTAAACCGTGCCGTCGCGATCGCGCACCAGGTCGGAACCGCAGATATGCGCCCACACCCCGAAGCGCGGGCTGGCGCCCTCGCATTGCGGCAGGTAGTTTTTCGAACCTGCCAGCATCGCCTCGGGGAATATCTTGTCCAGGATGATGCGCCGGGTGTTGTAGATGTCCTCGATGAACAGGTTGAGTGCGGCGATCCGCTGTTTTAGGCCCGCTTCGATCTGCTGCCATTCCCTGGCGGGGATGACCCGCGGAATGATATCGAACGGCCAGGCACGGTCGATGTTCTCGCCCTCGCTGTAGACGGTGAAGGTGATCCCCATTTCCGTGATGGCCAGTTCCGCGGCGCGCTGGCGACGCGCCAGCTGCTGGTCGCTGAGTGACTTGAGATAGTTGGCGAGGACGCGGGCGGCCAGGCGCGGTTGACCCTTCGGGCCGATCAGTTCGTCGTGGAAGTCACCGGGGTCATATTGGTTCCAGTCGATACGCATGGGGGTATATATATCCAGATACCCGAAGTTGTCTATTGGTTTTTAACATGTCGGGCAGGAACAACCGTTCGGGCAAACGATGGCATTCATGCAGACATCCGGGGATGTTTCCTCAATCGTCCTCCATCTGACCGGGGGCGTTCCGATGAGCACCCATTCCCGAATAAGCTTGCGGATACCAGAGCGCGCAGCTCGGCCACCATCACAGGAGGGCTATGAGAATTCCCAGATCAAAGGCACCAGCCCGACGGTGATCAGGCCGACCAGCAGGGTCAGGGGCAAGCCGATACGAACGAAGTCCGTGAAGCGGTAGCCACCCGCGTTGTACACCATCAGGTTGGTCTGGTAGCCGATGGGAGTGGCGAAACTCGCCGAGGCCGCGACCATGATGGTGATCGCGAATGGCATGATGTCCACACCCATATGGCGGGCGGCCGAGAGGGCGATGGGGAAGGCCAGCACGGCCGCGACGTTGTTGGTGGCTACGGCGGTCAGCAACGCGGTGGCCGTGAAAACCAGGATCAGCGTGGCCCAGGGGTTGCCGCCGGCCAGCCCGATGATGCCGTCCGCGAGGACGCCTGCCGCGCCGCTTTTCTGTAATGCCGCGCCGACACCGAAGGAGGTGGCGATGACCACGAGCACCTGCCAGTCGGGGGCCTGTCGCGCTACCCGCCCGCTGGTGCAACCGGCCAGGATCATCATGCCTGCAGCAACCAGGGCCGCCTCCAGCATGCTCAGCAGGCCGCTGGTGGCCAGTGCCACCATGCCGCAGACGATGGCCAGGGCCGCCGGCGCGCCCTTGTGATTGGGCGGGTGAAAGCCGCCGACCTCGCTCACCAGCAGGAAGTCGCGCGACCTGCCCTGGCGTGTAAGGAAATTGGGGCGTGCCTCGAGCAGCAGGGTGTCGCCGGGGCGTAATACCATTTCGCCGATCTTGCCGCGCAGGCGCTCGCCGTTGCGGGCCAGGGCGACGATGACTGCTTGATACTGGGTGCGGAAACGACCCTCGCGAACGCTCTTGCCCACCAGCGGGCAGCTGTCGGAGATGACCGCCTCGAAAAAACTGCGGTCCTTGCGCTCGCCGTCCAGTTTCAACACCTGGTCCGTCGCGGGTACCAGACCGCGGATGCGGTGCAGATCGACCACCGATTCGACGGCACCGACGAAGATGAGACGGTCACCGGCCTGCAGGCGTTCCTGCGGCCCCACGGCGGGCAGGACGGTTCCCGCCCGGTCGATCTCTGCCAGGAACAGGCCGGGCAGGGAGCGCAGTCCCGCATTCTCGATGCTGACACCTTCCAGTGCGCTGTCTTTCTCCACCCTCATTTCCGCCATGTATTCCCGCATGTCATCGCCCTGCACCAGCGGATCCCCGCGCTCGGGCAGCAGTCGCGAACTGAACAGGAGTACGAACAGCAGCACACTCACCGCGACGGGTAGTCCGATCCAGGCCAGTTCGAACATCTTCAGGCCCGCACTACCGGCCTGCTCCACCAGCAGGCCGTTGACCACCAGATTGGTGCTGGTGCCGATCAGGGTGCAGGTGCCGCCGGCGATACTGGCGTAACTCAGCGGGATCAGGAGTCTGGAAAGATTCAGGTTATTGCGCCGTGCCCACTCCCTGGCTGCGGGTACGAATACAGCCACCACCGGGGTGTTGTTGAGAAAGGCGCTGAGCGCCGCCGCCGGCGCCATCAGGCGTGCCTGCGCCTGGCGGATGTTGTGCGGCCTGCCCAGGATATGCTGCACGATCCAGCCAATGGCACCGGTTTCGGTCAGACCGCTGACCACGACATAGAGCACTGCCACGGTAAGCATGCCCTGGTTGGAGAAGCCGGCCAGGGCCTCTCCGGGCAGCAGCACACCGGAGACCAGCAGCAGGGTCAGCCCGGCCGACATGATGATGTCGGGTGAAATCCGGGTGCGTGCCATCATGGCAAAGCAGCCCGCCACTACCGCCAATGTCAACCAGGCTTCCCAACTCACGATTATTTCCTAGCAGTCAGATAAGTCATCGATCTGGGTCGACGCCCGAAATGGGAGGGCACGCTACCTGTGTATTAACCGCTCGCCGGTATTGTGTTTCCATCGGCACTGGCTGATCAATAATGAGAGCGGGCTGGAATGCCCGCTCCATGCAGCCTGGCTTCGTCGCCCTGCAATTTGCCGGCTGGTGGATACTACACTTGCCGGATCAGGGCCTGCCGTGACACAGCATACAGCTCACCGGTGTCCCTCCGGGCAGGTGGATGGTACTGTCACCGGAATCATCCCGTTGGCAGTCGCGGTCCGCAACGGTTCGTGAGAGTACACCGCATTTCAGGGTGGTTTCGAGGCAGGTTCGTCAGGCGCAGGGATCACCCTGTAGAATACCTCGTGTCCAGGTTCCAGTTGCTGTTTGGGGCATGATTCACAGCATCCCCCTATGACAGGAATCGCAACGGGCTCGTTAGCCCATGGAGTGCGCGCCTTACTGCCCGCCGCCAGCTTCCGGGATTCCGGTGAGAAATGCGGGCTAAGGTCGAATAATCGGGACCGGCGCAGTGCACCCCCCGTCGTTGCAGGCCAGTACCTGATGGTTGCCGCTGTCCGGAGGCAGATTACCGCCAATGTTGTTATCGACATCGTGTACCGGGAACCCATCCTGTCATCCAGCAAGGGTTCCCGCTGTGGCTGCCCGATCGGGTTTGCTGGTGATGAAGTGTAAGGATTCATAGAATGTTGTCTGGAATATCTTACAGATTTTGAGCCCCAATTAACGGTTTGGAATCCCGCCCCGGAAGTTAACTGTCTGGCCGATTGAGGTTTTCATGGCGGGGCATGAATCTTGCTTTGTTTTCTGCTGACCATATTAAAGAGCCATGGCGCAACAACAATCAAAATCAGCGCTGAATTCATTTACGGAGCGAGACATGACAAAAATACACCATACAGGCATTACCTGTGCATCCCGTATGTTCAGTCTCAGAGCGATAGTGCTGGTTGCTCTGGTTATTGGCGGTTTGTTTTCTCTGAATCAGGCCCGGGCGGCCGTCGTTCAGTGCGGATCAGACATATGTTCTACTGGATTCACGCTTGATTTCAACGGAACCAGTGGAGTCGGTAGCGGCGAGATATTGTACGATGCGCAAACCGGAGATATCTCAGTCAACCTGGACCCAAACAGCACTACCGGTAATGTGTCGATAGATGGCAATATTTTGACGTGGACGATGGGGGATGGCTCCACGATCCGCATCGACAGCCTGAGCGGAAACGTGGATCCGGTCCTGCTTTTCTCGCTGGGCGCCACGACGGCCTCAACCGGCGGTACATTTGCGTTCAACTTCTACCTGCCGATCGCATTGGAAGGTCCAATCGACGCCAACTCAAGCGTGTCCTACTCACTGACCTCAGGTACGTCGGCGGGTGCGCAGATCGCGCCCCTATTCACTAACGTTGTCACGGCACAGGAGGTCGACACGAGTGTCGGTGGGCTTGCGCCGCTGAACAAGGGGGTCGACGTCGGGGAGACGTTTTCCTTCATCGGCGGTCCGCAGACCATGAACTCCAAAATCTTTACCGCCAGCAATTCGTTCACCGGCGATCTGAACTATGACCTGATGTCAGTAACGATTGCATTCTCGCTGAGTGCTGATAGCGCGGTCGGGCTCTCGGGCTTCGTGAGCCAGACGGAGGTACCCGTACCGGCGGCGGTCTGGTTGTTCGGTTCCGGGCTGCTGGTGCTGACAGGCGTATCGAAGAGGAAGAAAGCGGCGTAAACAACCTGGCTTGTTTCAACAGAAACGGCGGCTTCGGTCGCCGTTTTCTTTGGTATGTGGTGTCCCGGTTGCGGTTCGACCCGGATAAGGTCTTAACGATTTATCTATCGCCAGCCCGGTAAGGGAGTGGATGGCCTCGTGGTGTGGTATGGCCAGGATCCGACGCTCGACGTGTTGTACTCCGGGCCGCTGTCCCGCCGCGTTCAGTCCTGCGATACAATCAGCGCGGTGCGCAAACGGCTCTGTCCAAAGCAGGATATGCGCGCGAAGTCTTCGCGGGCGATCGGCAGGTACTGGCAGTCGAGCGGTGTCTGGCTGCTTTCTTCCGGGTCAGGGTCGTGTACGTACAGGCATTCACTATCGTAGCCGCTCACCGTGACCCAGTGCGGTGCCTTTTTCCCGTCGAGGCGCCAGGTGCTGATCAGCATCACCGGGATGGCGTCGTTATCGAGTGCCTGGATCAGCGTTTCCTGGGCGATGTCATCGTAGTGAATCGCGATGCCCTGCTGTTGCGCCTGTTGCAGATAGTCTTCGTGCACCATCGTGATGACGCGTTTTTTGTTGGTATCGCGCACGCCGTCGACGAACAACGGCTGGCGCTGGTTGATCCATGCCTCCGCGCGGAAGCCGCGCAGCCGTGCCGCAAGCGCGAGGCCCAGCGGGTGGCAGCCGCCATGGCCCGAGGTCATGAAAATGGTGGTGGCCTCGCGCCAGATCTGCAGTTCCTCGTGAAGCGAGGGATTGTATTCCGCACTGCTGGCGCGCATCGCCATCATCAATGCAGCAGGGCCGCAGGTGAACGCCGTCGTCTGGCGTATCCACGGGACATCGGCATGTTTCTCCAGCACCCGGTAGCGGTGGATGCGTTTCTGCATTCGGGTGGCATCACTGTGATCGTCGTAGTAGTCGCGGTAGATGCCGAAGGTCTGGTAGCCGAGTGACTCGTACAGGGCGATGGCCGGCCGGTTGTCGGTTGCGACCTCCAGGCGCATGATGAAGCGGCCGTTGTCACTGGCGTTGCGCTCGCCGGCCTCGATGAGACGCCGGGCGATGCCGCGGCCGCGGAATCGCGGGTCGGTGGCGATGGAATACAGCCGGGCCAGGCGGGTGCCGCGATGGTAGATGACGAGGATGTAGCCGGCCAGGGTGTCAGCGACAGTCGCTACCAGGAAGCCGCGCCTGCCGCCGGCGATCCAGTGACGAAAACTGCGCCGGCTAAGACGGTCGGTGTTGAAGGCCGCCTCTTCCAGCCGTACCAGGTCCTTGAGGTCGGCTGGGAGGACCTCACGCAGCCGGATATCGGCGCTTGTCATGACAGTAGACCGGTGGTGGCCCGGCGGATCACGTCCCGGGCCCTTAGCAGCACCTGCCCGCGCCATGCGGGATCTGCCGGACAGAAATGGACAAGCATATCGCGCACCAGCGCCGTGCGTCCGGGGTGTTCCGCGGCGCCGGTACCCTGTTCGGCCCAGAAGCGATGGTCGCGCAACAGCACTTCGAACAGATTTTCGGTCGGGTAGGTGCCGTATTCCAGTGTGATATAGCAACTGCCGGCCGGCATGATGGCATGCCAGGCGTAATCGAGCAGGCCGCTCTTCGGAACCGAACTGGAGGTGCCGAGCGCCGGCAGGGTGCATTCCTCGCCGTACCAGCGTTGCGCGGTGAGCGCACCGTCGCTGTCGGGCGGATGGTCGCAGATGATCTCACCATAGCCCCATTCCCCGAGCCCGGTATGCACGTCGATGACGCCGAGACGGCGTTGTCCAAGCCGGTAGTCGGAGATCAGGGTTTCCACCACGCGCCGGCCGTGACAGGGTTCCCGGCCGCCATAAAAGGGACCGGTCGGATCCTGATACTGGCCGCCGCTGAGTGCGATCTCGAAGGCCGTCCTGCCGTGGCTGTCGATATAGGCCTGGAATGCCTGCTGCCTGTGCCGCGGGTCGGCGGCGAACAGCAGCGGCCGCAGGTTATCGTAACCTGAATTCCGGGGCAGCGGCTGGTGGAAGTCGACGAAGTTGCGGTTCAGATCGATTCCCCCGGCATCGCAGCGGCGGTGCCAGGCATAGCCCCATGGGTTCAGTGCATGTACACACAGGATCGCAAGGTCGTCGGGTAAATTCATGCAGACGGGCCCGGCCAGCTGGTCGCAGAGTACAGCCGTACCGGTGAAGCCCTCGATCCCGTGGGTGCCGCCTAGAACGACCAGGACGCGGGTCGCCGTGAGTGGCCCGATCCAGGCGCTGTCGGTCGTCAGCGTTGCTCCGTCGGGGGCGTGTCCTGCCGCAGTGAAACTGCGCTGTTCGACCGGCAGGCGCAGGCCGGCCAGGGTCTGGCGCCAGAGTGCGCGGGCATGCGTGTAGCTGTCCGGGAAGACCGTGAGGTCAGCATCGGATGGTCTTGATCGTGATGCCATAGGGCGTGCCGTGTCGGGGAAGCAAGCATAGCGTGTTCGTACGGCCTGCGTTAAATTATTTCTCTTGCGGGTGTTGTGGGCTGCGCGCAGAATTTCCCTCCCGGAATTTCCGGTACTCTCCGGTTGGCGGAAAGACATGTCGCAAACCCTGATCGTGGTCGATGACCTCAAGGACTGGGCGCCTTTTTATCCCAGCGAGCAGGTCATGAGCTTCGAGACCTATCTCGACAGCGGTCATTTCAACGAGACGCGGCGCACGCGCATCATCAACCTGTGCAACAGCTACCGTTACCTGGCGGACGGTTACTATTGTTCGCTGCTGGCCGAGGCGCGCGGCCACCATGTTATCCCGTCGGTGCAGGTCCTGAACGATCTGGGCAAGCGGGCTCTCTACGAACTGCAGCTGGGGGAGATCGCCGACGCGCTGGAGCGCAGCTTCGCGGGCCACCCACCCTCTGCGGAACAGCTGCTGGTGAGAAGTTACTTCGGAACCTCACCGGAGCCGGCTTACCGGGACCTGGCGCGCCGGCTGTTCGACCTGTTCCCCTGCCCGGTACTGGAGGTGGAACTGCGCTACAAGCGTCGCTGGCAGATCGTGTCACTGCGGGCGGTGTCGCCACGCGAGTTGGACGATGCCGCGCAGACGGCCTTTGCTGAAGCGCTCGATCAATACAGCCGCCAGATCTGGCGCGGGGCGCGCAAACGCAAGCGCTACCGCTATGACATGGCCATCCTGGTCGATCCATCGGAGGAACTGCCACCCAGTGATCGTGGTGCCCTGAAGTCCTTCATCCGTGCCGGACGTGAACTCGGTATCGATGTCGAGCTGATCACCCGGCGCGACTTTCCACGTCTGCCCGAATTCGATGCCCTGTTCATCCGCGAGACCACCGCCATCGACCATCACACCTACCGCTTCGCCCGCAAAGCCGAGGCCGAGGGCATGGTGGTGGTCGACGATCCCGCCTCGATCCTGCGCTGCACCAACAAGGTGTACCTGGCCGATCTGTTCCGGGCACGCAAGGTGCCGGCACCGCGCACCCACCTGCTGCACGGCAAGGATGTGGAACAGGTCGAGCGTCTGGAGGAGGAGTTGGGCTACCCGATGGTGATCAAGATTCCCGACGGTTCGTTCTCGCGCGGCATGGCGAAGGTGGAAAACCGCAAGGAATTGAGTGCCAGTCTCAAGGATCTGTTCCGCAAATCGGCGCTGCTGCTGGCGCAGGAGTTCTTCTATACCGATTTCGACTGGCGCATCGGCATCTTCAACAACCGGCCGCTGTATGCATGCCGCTATTTCATGGTCAAGAACCACTGGCAGATCTACCGTCACGGCAAGGGTCGTGTTGCCAGCGGCGGTTTCGCGACTCTGCCGACCTTCGAGGTACCGCGGGACGTGCTGCGCGCGGCGCTGGCGGCCACCCAGCCGATCGGTGACGGCCTCTACGGCGTGGATATCAAGGAACGCGACGGCAAGGGTTATGTCATCGAGGTCAACGATAATCCGAACATCGATCGCGGCGTCGAGGATCGTTACCTGGGCGGTGAGCTCTACCGGCTGGTCATGGGCGAGTTTCTGCGCCGTATGGACGCATTGAAGGCATGAAGATGTAAGCGCACCGCGGCTCCGGATTGAATCAGCCCGGATTTCTTGCCGGGAAAGGCATTGCCGGAGGACACTCTGTTTTCAGCAAATTCGCGACCAAGCTCTGATTAGAAACCATCTCAAAATTCACATGCTCATGCTGAACATGACAGTGCCGGATAGGACCCGCGCCCCCGCGGGGAATGGATCGGGACCGGAAAACCGGCTGATTCCCTGTGTGGCGCCGGTCCTGCCAAACCTGTTTTTCCCGGCGAGGCGCCGGCCCTACCGAACCGGTATGAGCCCCGCGCCTGAACCCGAATCAGCAAATTACGATTTTGAGAGAGGTTCTAGCAGAGATTCTCCAGGTCGATTTCCTCAACAGAATATGAAACTTCATGGCAGCCCGGTTGCAGGCCTCTTCCGCATCAGGAGAAGAACGGCAGGCGGATAGGCTGGCTGCTGCCTTCCTCGGTAAGCTGGCGGGTGATCATGTGTTTCAGGGGCGGGATGTGGTTACCCAGCCGCAGGGTCAGCTTGCGCAGCAGCCTCGCAGGTGGGGTGTCGTCGGTAAACAGGCCGACGATACCATTGGTGCCGTGATACAGGGGCCGCGTGTGGCGCATGTGGTTCGACTGGTAGCGCTGCAGTACTTCACGGCCGCCGATGTCCCTGTGGTCAGTCTGTGCGGACCGGATTTCCCGCGCGAGGGTATCCGCTCCCCTGAGGCCGAGATTGAAGCCGTGGGCGGTGACCGGGTGCATGCCGACCGCGGCATCGCCCAGCAGGGCGTAGCGGGTGCCGGCGAAACGGTCCGCGTGTACCGCAACCAGCGGGTAGGGGTAGCGCTCGCCGACCAGTTGCATCGCACCCAGGCGGCTGTGAAAACGCCGCTGGATGTCGGCGTTGAACTCCGCCTCGCTCATGGCCAGTATCCCCGGGGCGGCATCGGCATGCACGGTGATCACGATCGAAGACAGCCGCTCCTGCAGGGGCAGTACCGCCAGGGTGCGCTCGTAGTGGAAACATTCGAATGCCGTACCGTCATTCGGCAGGTCGTGCTGCATGCGACAGACGATGGCGGCGCGGCCGAAATCCCGCATGCTGGTCGCGATGCCCTGTGTGCGCCGGGATTCCGAGAAGCGGCTGTCGGCCGCCGCCACCAGCGAGGACTCCAATGTCCTGCCGTCAGACAACTGCACTCCGGCGTGACGTTCTCCGCCGACGACCGCGGTGACGCCGGTTTCCGTGATAAGTTCTCCGGCGGAACGGGCCGCGAATACCGCGTACAGGGCCTTGCGGATTTCATGATTCGGCACCAGGTAACCCAGGGCATCGACCGATGCCGGCTTGTCGAAGCGCAGTGCGTAGTCCGAATCCCCGTCCAGTACCTGCGCCCGCAGAATCGGTGTAACCGCATCATCCGGGAAATGTTGCCATACCCCCAGTTTCTTCAGGATCTTCCGGGAGAGATGGGTAAGGGCGATATCGCGGCCGTCGATGCCGGGTTCACGCAGCGTATCCAGTGGCTGTTTCTCGACCAGCAGCACCCGCAGACCGCTGTCCGCCAGTGAACAGGCGAAGGAGAGTCCCGCGGGGCCCGCGCCGATGATGATGATGTCATAGTGCATGTGAACCTCGTTGTATTTCATGGTCTGTCAGCCGTCATTCGCACCCAGTGTATCGACGTTCGCGATGTGGATGGTGCTGCCTTCGACCGTGATGAGACCGTTTTTCTGCATATTACGCAGGATGCGCGAGAAGGACTCCGGCTGGATGGACAGGCGCGAGGCGATCACGTGCTTGGGCGCGGAAAGCTCGATACTGACATCGAGAAGCTGTCCCGGCGGAACCTGGTGCAGCAGGTAGTTGGTGAAGCGCAGGGTGGCATTCTGCAGGGTCAGAGCATTGATATCCTGGATCTGTTTCTTCAGCCAGGTGCTCATGTCGGCCATGAGCCGGAAACAGGTTTCGGTCGATTCGCGCAGGATCTCGCGGAAGGTGGCGTTCGAGAAGGCGATGACTTCGGACTTGGACAGTGCACTGGCATTGAGCGGGTAGCGCTGTCCGTCCATGAAGGTGATGGCCTCGGCGAAGGTCTCGCCCGGGTCTACCAGGTGAACCACTTTTTCGCTGCCGTCCGGCGACGAGAGGTACAGCCTGATCGACCCACTGTGCACCATGTAGAAGTGTTTCGCCTCCTGCTGGCTGGCGAACAGCAGCTGGCCTTCCTCGAGATGCATGATGTGCGCCGTCTGCAGCAGGCGTTCCATCTGCGCGTCGTTGAGGCCGGCAAACAGGTGGTGCCGGCGCAGTTCTTCAGGGCGGATGTGAGTCTTCTGCATGCGGGCAGCATACTGAATTTCCGGGCTATTCGCACCCGGCGGGAATGAATTAACCAAGATCAAGGCATCCGGATCGAGCACGTGGGAAAGTGTCTTCCGCAGCGGGGGGGCGGACACGGGGTTGACAGGCCGCTTGTCGTATCCGTTTCAGCCGGATTGTTGCTGAGCGTCTCCCTGGCTCACTTGTAAGACAGGGAATTCGGGATTGCTGAATGGCTGAGGAACACCTGCTCGATGTGCGCGATCTGGAGTTGCCGGAACCCCTGTTGCGCGCCCTGGCCGAACTCGAATCCCTGCGGCCGGGCGACTACCTGCGCATGCTCAGCCGCCGCGATCCACTGCTGCTGTACCCCCTGCTGGAGTCGCAGGATTTCAGCTACCGGCAGCGGCGGGGTGAGGACGGCGTTTATGAAATCCTGATCTGGCGCAACGGCGACATGGTTGCACAAAGAGCCGCGCAACCCTGATCCGCCGGAGGCAGGATGGTGTCACCGCGGATGCTTAACATAGGTCAAGGTTGGCAGGGCAGGCGGGTACTAGTATGGCAGCCAAATCACCGGTCGGGGAGGAATCACGCATGAGCGGAACATTTACCAAGTCCATGGCACGGAACATCTTCTACGGTGGCGCCGTGTTCTTCTTCCTGCTGTTTCTGGCATTGACCTTCGACACCGCCGGTACCCTGCCGCAGCGTGACAACCGTGGGGCGATAACTCCCGAGGTTGCGATGGGCAAGCTGCTCTGGGAAGAGAACGATTGCATCGGTTGCCACACCCTGCTGGGTGAGGGGGCCTACTTCGCGCCGGAACTGGGCAATGTCTATACCCGTTACGGCAACAGCAAGGAGGCGATCATCGGCTTCATCAAGAGCCGCCCGAAGGAAGGCATACCGGGGCGACGCAGCATGCCGCAGTTCAATTTCACCGATGAGGAGCTGAACGCCATCGCCGAGTTTCTCAAGTACACATCCGAAATCGACACGAATGGCTGGCCGCCGAATATCCAGGGTTGAGAAGGGGAGATCGTCATATGCAATATCAATCACAAACCGTAGCCAAGCCCTATTTCATGGCCGCCATCGCCCTGTTCGTGGCGCAGATACTGTTCGGCCTGATTATGGGCCTGCAATATGTCTGGGGTGATTTCCTGTTCCCGGAGATCCCATTCAACGTGGCGCGCATGGTGCACACCAATGCCCTGATCGTTTGGCTGCTGTTCGGTTTCATGGGTGCCTCCTACTACCTCGTGCCGGAGGAGGCGGAAACCGAGCTGCACGCACCCTGGCTGGCCATTCTGATGTTCTGGGTGTTCCTGGTGGCTGCGGGTCTGACGGTGGCCGGCTACCTGCTGGTGCCCTACTCAACCCTGGCGGAGATGACCGGTAACTCGCTGCTGCCGACCATGGGACGCGAGTTCCTGGAACAGCCGACCATCACCAAGCTGGGTATCGTGATCGTGGCCCTCGCCTTCCTGTTCAACATCGGCATGACCGTCCTCAAGGGACGCAAGACCGTGGTCAACCTGGTGCTGCTGCTGGGCCTGCTGGGGCTGGCGGTGTTTTTCCTGTTCTCATTCTACGTGCCGGAAAACCTGGTGCTGGACAAGTTTTACTGGTGGTGGGTCGTGCACCTGTGGGTGGAAGGCGTCTGGGAGCTGATTCTCGGCTCCATCCTGGCCTTCGTCCTGATCAAGGTCACGGGTGTGGATCGCGAGATCATCGAAAAATGGTTGTACGTGATCATCGCCATGACCCTGATCACAGGTATCGTCGGCACCGGGCACCACTATTACTGGATCGGTACACCGAAGTACTGGCAGTGGTGGGGTTCGATTTTCTCCGCCATGGAGCCGATCCCGTTCTTCATGATGACGGTATATGCCTTCAACATGGTGAATCGCCGCCGCCGCAACCATCCCAACAAAGCCGCGACGCTGTGGGCCCTGGGCACAGCCGTGATGGCCTTCCTCGGCGCGGGCGTGTGGGGCTTCCTGCATACCCTGGCGCCGGTGAATTATTACACCCACGGCACCCAGATCACGGCGGCGCACGGACACATGGCCTTTTACGGCGCCTATGTGATGATCGTCCTGACCATTATTTCCTATGCCATGCCAATTCTGCGCGGGCGTAATGCGGCGAACAGCAACCGTTCGCAGGTGCTGGAGATGTGGTCGTTCTGGCTGATGACGGTTTCGATCGTGTTTCTCACCCTGTTCCTGACCGGTGCCGGCATCCTGCAGGCCTACCTGCAGCGCGTGTCCGAGGCGCCACAGGCCTTCATGGCCGTGCAGGAGCAGGTATCGCTGTTCTACTGGCTGCGGGAAGCCGCAGGCGTGGTCTTCCTGGCCGGTCTGGTGGTGTATATCTCGAGCTTCTTCGTCGGCAGCCGCGATCCCGAGGCGGTGGTCGGACCTGCCGGCTGAGGACTGTCCTTAACGGCGAGCCGGTTCCCGGAGAGCGCGGTGGTCCGATACAGGAATGTGTCGGACCGCCGCTCACAGGGGAATCCTGCAGCTGCTGCTTCCCGGCATCACCTATGTCTTTGGGCAACCGGGGCTGGGCGGACCGGCGGTGTCGCTGACCGTGCTGTTCTTCGCCCTGCTCAAGGGCCATCTGGTGGGCGCATATTTCATGGGACTGCGCGAGGTGCGCGGCTTCTGGCGCTGGCCGGTGACCCTGTGGCTGCTGATCCCCGGCGGGCTGATCAGCATCGCCATCCTGATATCGTATTGACCTGGGTTATGGCAAACCGGGGTATCAGGGGCTAGTTTATACAAAGTCCAGGACGATTCGCCCTGTTGCGAATTGCAGATGATGATTGCGCGTAGATTGGGCTGAGCCTGCGAAGCCCTTCGAACGGAGATCCTGCGAGGATGTTGGGCTTCACGTTGTTCAGCCCATCAACCTATGCTGTGCCGTATCCGATGCAGGTGGAAAGGGGAAGTTTATGGAAAAGACAGCCGCACAATTGCCGGTGCAGGAGCACGACCTGCCTTTCTACAGACCGCAGGGCAACGAGGTATCGCTGTTCGAGTACGCCTGGCGCCACCGGTTGCCCATGCTGATCAAGGGGCCGACCGGCTGCGGCAAGACGCGCTTTGTACAATACATGGCCGCCCGACTGGGCCGGCCGCTGTATACCGTCGCCTGCCACGACGACATGTCCGCCGCCGACCTCGTCGGGCGCCACCTGATCGGTGACAAAGGGACCTACTGGAGCGACGGGCCGCTGACCCGCGCGGTGCGTGAGGGTGCCATCTGCTACCTGGACGAATTGGTCGAGGCCCGCAAGGACACCACAGTGGTGCTGCATCCGCTCACGGACGACCGCCGCATTCTCCCGATCGAGCGCACCGGGGAGGAGCTGCGGGCGCCGCCGGAGTTCATGCTGGTGGTGTCCTACAATCCCGGCTACCAGAACCTGCTGAAGGGCATGAAGCCCAGCACGCGGCAGCGCTTCGTGGCTCGGCGCTTCGATTTTCCGGAGCCTGAACTGGAGGCGCAGGTACTGCAGGGTGAGACCGGCATCGATGCGGCGCTGGCACGCAAACTGGTAACGCTTGCGACCGGGCTGCGTTCGCTCAAGGACCATGACCTGGAAGAGGCGGCCTCGACACGGTTGCTGGTGTACGCCGCGACCCTGATCCATGGTGGCTATGATCCCCTCGAGGCCTGTCGCTGCGCCCTGGTGGAACCGCTGACCGATGACGAGGAGACGTGTGCGGCGTTGATGGAGGTGGTGCATGTCAGCCTCGGAACGTGAATCGACACCGGCGGAATCCGTGGTTCCCGGACTGGGGCTGGCGGTGGTGGCCGAGGTTCTGTACCTGGTCAATCTGTTGTTGCTGCCGGGGCTTGCCTTCATTGCCCTGCTGGCCATGTATTTCCGCAGTATTAAACGGGTACCACCACTCGCGGCCTGCCACCTGCGCCAGACCCTGTCGGCAAGTCTTTGGGCTGGCGGCCTGCTGCTCGTGGCGAATCTCGCCATTCTGTCGCTGGGCGGCTATCGCAGTCCCCACACCTGGATGGTGATGATCATCTATTTCACCACCTGCCACTCAACTCTGGTCCTGCTGGGGGTCATGGGCCTGGCAAAGGCCATGGCGGGGCAGTGTTTCCGCTATCCCCTGGTGGGACGGCCGGTGTGACATGGGTCTGCGGGGAGAAAACCTGCAACGTCGCCGTGCATGGTTGCAGCGTGGCTTCTTCCTGCTGTTCGTGCTGGCACCGCCGCTGGATATCTTCCGCTTCGACCTGACGCAGAATCACTTCATGCTCCTCGGTATGCCCTGGACCCTGGGCCTCGATGACTTCATCGCAGGTGAAATCGGGCCGACGCAGGCGGCACTGAACGTGATCCTGCGGGGTTTTCTGCCGCTGCTGCTGGCCGGTGGTGCGCTGATCTGGACCGCGTGGCGCTACGGGCGACTCTATTGCGGCTGGCTGTGCCCGCATTTTTCCGTGGTGGAGCGCGTCAACGGCCTGATGCGCCGTGCGAGCGGCAAGCCCAGCATCTGGGAATCCGCGCCCCTGCCGGAGCGCCAGCCGGACGGCCGTTTTCTGCGCAGGGAACCGCGCTACTGGATCGTGACCGTGCTGGCCGCGGTCGGTTTCGCCCTGCTGTGGGCGGTTGTACTGCTGACTTACCTGCTGCCGCCTGCGGAGATCTACCACAACCTGGTCACCGCCAGCCTGACACCGAACCAGTTCCGCTTCATCGGGGTGGGTACGGTATTGCTGAGCATCGATTTCCTGTTCGCCCGGCACCTGTTCTGCCGCTTCGGGTGCGCGGTAGGTCTGTTCCAGAGCCTGGCCTGGATGGCCAATCACCGCGCCATGGTGGTGGGCTTCGACAAGCGCAGGGCAGCGGCGTGCCAGTCCTGCGGCAATGCCTGTGACCATGCCTGCCCCATGCGCCTACAGCCGCGCACCATCAAGCGCAGGATGTTCACCTGCACCGAGTGCGCACAGTGCATCACGGTCTGCGAACAGGTGCAGCGAGACAAGCCCGGAGGCGGGCTGCTGCACTGGGTCGAGGGTGAACAGGCATTGCCGGTCGCGACCGTGCGGCGCACTCAGAGCCGGACGTCCGGTGAGATCCGGGTGGCGGATCGCTGATGGAAGAACAGGTCGGACAGCTCTGGGACCGGCTGATCACCCGTGCCGCCAGCCGGCGCTTTTCCGCCGCGGCGGTGAGGCTGGAGGAGGTCAGCCGCACCGCGGGTGTACTGTTTCGCGCCCTGGGTGGAGACGGCGGCCTGCGGGTGGAGGCGTCCAACGCCACCGAGCACGGGGCGCGGCGCGGCTGGTTGCAGCGCGTCGCCGGTACCCAGCGCACGGTGGAACTGTCCTGGCGTGACGAGCAGGCTCTGCGGCTGCCGGCGGTGCTCGATTGTTTCTCCGAGGTGGCGCTGAACCGAGATCTCTATCTATGGCTGGCTGTGCTGGCCGCGCAGGCCGGCGCGACAGGCGGGGAAGACTGGTTCGCCGACAATCAGCACCGGACCCGGCAGGTCCTGCAGAACTATCCCGGGATGCGGGCCCGTTACCGGCGCCTGGCCGATGCCCACCTGGCGCAACGCCCGGGGCCCGAACGATTGCCGCGGGATGAGGCGGAGCGGGAACGTGCCATCCGGGACGCCTTGCAGAATCCCTGCAGCCGGGAAAACCTGCCCGCGGCGAAGCGGCCACCGCAGCCGGTGCTGCTGTGGCTGCACCCCGAACCGCCACTGCCCGCAACCGGTCCCGGCAGCACACAGGCGGATGCCGGCGGCGGTGAACATGCGGGCACCGGTAAGACGCTGGATGACCAGCGCCGCCGCCGGGCCGAGCGCGTGGCCATGCCGGAATCGGACCGCGGCCTGGTCACCATCCGCATGGAGAACATCTTTACCTGGGGCGAGTTTGTCAAGGTGGACCGCGGTGCCCAGGAGAACGAGGACCTCGACGAGGCTGCGGATGCGGCCAAGTCAATGGACACCTTCAGCGTGACCCGTGAAGGCCGGTCCGTGGCCTCGTGCCTGCGCTTCGATCTGGATCTGCCGTCGGAGAGCTGCGACGACCGGTCGCTGGGCCCCGGCATTCTGTTGCCGGAGTGGGACTACAAGGCGCAGCTGCTGCAGCCGGACTACTGCCGCGTACAAAACATGATTGCCGCCGATGCCGTGCCCTGCGAGCTGCCGTCGCGATTGCGGCGCACGGCGCAGAAACTGCGTGCCCGCTTTCAGCAACTGGCGCCGGCGCGAATCTGGCTGGGCGGGCAGCAGGAAGGAACCGAGGTCGACCTGGATGCCTATCTGCGCTTCAGCAGCGAGCGCGCCGCCGGCCGGGAGGTCGCGGGCGATCGCCTCTATCGTGACCTGCGCTGTGGTGAGCGCGATCTCGCCTGCCTGTTGCTGGCCGACCTGTCCCTGTCCACGGACAGCTGGGTCGACAACCACGCCAGGGTCATCGACGTGATCCGCGACAGCCTGCTGCTGTTCGCCGAGAGCCTGGGCGCGACCGGAGACCGCTTCGCCATGTACGGCTTTTCCTCGCGGCGCCGCGACCTGGTGCGTTTCCATCAGCTCAAGACTTTTGCGGAGACCTATAACCAGCGTGTGCGCGGGCGCATCACGGCGATCAAACCCGGCTACTACACCCGCATGGGGGCCGCGATCCGGCAGGCCACCCGCCTGCTCGCGGAGCAGCCGGCCGGCCGCCGGCTGCTATTGTTGCTGACCGATGGCAAGCCCAACGACCTCGACCGCTACGAAGGTCGCTACGGCATCGAGGATACCCGCCACGCACTGCACCAGGCGCGTGGGCTGGGCCTGTTGCCCTTCTGCGTGACGGTGGACCGCAAGGCCGGGGAATACCTCCCGCACCTGTTCGGCAGTGGCGGCTACGTGGTTATCCATAAGCCGTCGCAACTGCCACGCAAGCTGCCGCTGCTGTATGCAAGGCTGACGGCCTGAGCGGCGTCTTACCTAACCGGGATCAAGGTGTCGCGACACTGTCGGGCGTAAATTAAGAAAATGGGGATAGATTTGTACATCCGCAGGCACTCAATTTTGAGCTATGCCCTGTGGTTACTGCTGTTGCTGACCTGCCAGGCAACGCCGGCCGCCACGACGAGCGAACTGGCCAGACAATATTTTCCACAGGCCGACCGGGTGAGCGGGTTTGAGGGCGATCCATTGGCCGCGGCCGTCTATCAGGGCGAACACTTGCTGGGCTACGTGCTGCGTACCACCGATATCGCACCCATTCCGGCCTATTCCGGCGAGCCGATCACCCTGCTGGTCGGAATCAGCCTGGATGGCCGGATCACGGGACTGGAAATCACCCGGCATTCCGAGCCCATCCTGATGGTGGGGGTTTCCGAGCACGACCTGCGGCACTACGTCGATCAGTACCGTGGCGTGTCGGTACAGGAACGCGTCAAGATCGGTGGGGCACCGCGCGACGGCTACGTGACCGTGGACGGCATTACCGGCGCCAGCATCACCGCCATGGTGATGAATGCCACGGTGATGAAGGCGGTCAAGAAGGTCGCGCAAGCACGCGGCATCCCGTACAGGACGGCTGGACCGAAGTCCTCCACGGCCGCCGGGACGGCCGAATCGGAAACCGGGGCGGGTGCCGCCGAACCCGGTCGGCAGGCGCCGCTCTGGTGGCTGGGTGAGAGCAGCGAACCGTTCTGGGTATCCGTATGGCGGGAGCGCTGGTGGCAGGTTGCCGTATTGAGCACCGCACTCCTGATTCTGACCGTTATTCTTCTGTTCCAGGATTGGTTGACGCGCCGTCCCGGCGTGCTGCGAGTCGTCCGTACCGGCTTCCTGCTGTTCACGCTGGTGTTCCTGGGCTGGATGACGCTGGCGCAATTATCGGTGATTCACGTGCTGACCTTCATCAACGCGATCCTGCACCAGTTTAACTGGGAGTCCTTCCTGGTCGACCCGCTGATCTTCCTGCTGTGGGGCTTCGTCGCCCTGACTCTTTTGCTGTGGGGGCGCGGTGTCTATTGCGGTTGGCTATGCCCCTTCGGCGCCCTGCAGGAGTTACTGCACCAACTTGCACAGCGGCTGGGCATCCCCGAGTACAAGCTGCCGGACGTGGTGCATGAACGTCTGACGGCCCTCAAGTACATCATCTTCGTGGCCCTGTTCGGGCTGTCATTGCAATCCATAGGCTATGCGGCACGGGCGGCCGAGGTGGAACCCTTCAAGACGGCGATCGTGATGCATTTCGACCGGAGCGGCTTCTTCCTGTGGTATGCGCTTGGATTGCTGCTGATCGCCGTGTTCAACCGCAAGTTTTTCTGCAAGTACCTGTGCCCGCTGGGTGCGGCGCTGGCGATACCCGCACCGCTGCGCATCTTCGATTGGCTGCGGCGGCGCAGGGAGTGTGGCCGCCCCTGCCAGATCTGTGCAAAGCAGTGCGAGGTGCAGGCCATCCGACCGACCGGTGAGATCAATCCCAACGAGTGCCACTATTGCCTGGACTGCCAGGTGACCTACTGGGATGACCACCAGTGTCCGCCGCTGTCGGAAAAACGCATCCGCAAGGAAAAAAGCCGGGCCGCATTGGCGCGTATTCGACACAAGGAAACAAGTACATAAGATCATCACGGGGCGACCGGCGGGTACCCGCGGACCGGTGCAACCTAACCTAGGTCAAGGTATAGCGCGCTGACATCGGTAGCATTCAATCAGGAATTTCGCCCAGGAGGAGAGGAAGATGAAACTACCTGTTGTTTTCAGCTTGGCACGTCTTGCCGCGATAGGCGTGCTGTCCATGACCACCTTGTGTGCATACGCAGCCACGGGTTCCGAACATCCGGGAACCACCCCGGGAGAACTGCGTTACAAGGGTGCCCCCGTGCCGTTACAGGAGGGCTCCAAGGACGTGACGACAGCTGGCGCCCCCAAACTGACCGAGGAGGAGTTCACCAAGGCCAAAAAGATCTATTTTGAACGCTGCGCCGGTTGCCACGGCGTGCTGCGCAAGGGTGCGACCGGCAAGCCGCTGACACCGGACATCACCCAGCCCAGGGGCATGGATTACCTGAAGGTATTCATCAACTACGGCTCCCCTGCAGGTATGCCGAACTGGGGAACATCGGGCCAGCTGAGTGAAGAGGAAGTCACGCTCATGGCCAAATACCTCATGAACGAGCCGCCGATCCCGCCGGAATTCGGCATGAAGGAGATGAAGGCGACCTGGAAGGTGCTGATCCCGCCGGAGAAACGGCCCACACGGAAGGAAAACAAGTACAACCTCGACAATATTTTCTCCGTGACGCTGCGTGATGCGGGACAGATTGCACTCATCGATGGCGATACCAAGAAAATCATCAATATCGTCAACACCGGTTACGCCGTGCACATCTCGCGCTATTCCACCTCGGGCCGTTACCTGTACGTGATCGGCCGCGATGCCAAGGTCAACCTCATCGACCTGTGGATGAAGAAGCCGGACAACGTCGCCGAAATCAAGATCGGTCTCGAGGCGCGCTCCGTGGAGACGTCCAAGTACAAGGGTTACGAGGACAAGTACGCCGTTGCCGGTTCCTACTGGCCGCCGCAGTATGTGATCATGAAGGGCGATACCCTGGAGCCGTTGAATATCGTCTCCACCCGTGGCTATACCGTGGATACCCAGGAATATCACCCGGAACCGCGTGTGGCCGCCATCGTCGCCTCGCATGAGCATCCCGAATTCATCATCAACGTGAAGGAGACCGGCAAGGTCCTGATGGTCAACTACGAGGACGTGGACAACTTGAAGGTGACCACGATTCCCGCCGCGCGCTTCCTGCATGACGGAGGCTGGGACTCGACCCACCGCTATTTCCTGACGGCGGCCAACAAGTCAAACAAGATTGCGGTCATCGATTCCAAGGAAGACAAGCTGACGGCGCTGGTCGATGTCACCAAGATCCCCCATCCGGGCCGTGGTGCCAATCTCGTCGATCCCCAATACGGGCCGGTCTGGGTGACCAGTGCGTTGGGCAACGAGAACGTCACGGTGATCGGTACCGATCCGGTGAAGCACAAGGGCAACGCCTGGAAGGTGGTCCGCATCCTCAAGGGACAGGGTGGCGGCTCGCTCTTCGTCAAGTCGAATCCCAAGTCCCGCAACCTGTGGGTGGATTCGCCGCTCAATCCGGATACCAAGGTCAGCCAGAGTGTCGCGGTGTATGACGTGAACAACCTCGACAAGGGCTTCGAGGTTCTGCCGATTGCCGAGTGGGCCGGCTTGAGCGACGATGGTCCGAAGCGTGTCGTGCAACCCGAATACAATGCCAAGGGCGACGAAGTCTGGTTCTCGGTGTGGAGCGGCAAGGAACAGGAATCCGCCATCGTTGTGGTGGATGACAAGACCCGCAAGCTGAAGACCGTGATCAAGGACAAGCGGCTGATCACGCCGACCGGCAAGTTCAACGTGCACAACACCATGCACGATATCTACTGATCCGGCGATCTCGAACCGGGAAGGGGTGTTTCCTTTCCCGGTTTCGTTTCTCCGCAGTCGGTCACGGCAGGATATCGAACGGAAAGCGGATGGCATGAATATGAAAATATCCACGGTACTGCTCACCCTGGCCATATGTTACCCGGTCTGCAGCCCTGCAGCCTCCCCCGATTCCGAACGCCAGCAACAACTGCTGTATCTGCTCAGGCATGACTGCGGTTCCTGCCACGGCATGACCCGCAAGGGCGGTCTGGGTCCCGCCCTGTTGCCCGAGAATCTGCAGGGCAAACCGGATGATCTGCTGGTGAATACCATCCTCGAAGGTCGTCCGGGAACGCCCATGCCGCCATGGCGGGGCGAACTCAGCCGAGCGGATGCCGTGTGGCTCGTGGAGATGCTGAACCGTGGAGAGGGGTTGTGAACCAGTTGCCTGGTAAAGGGCTCAGATCCCTTTTACTTCCACTGCCGGTGAGCGATTCCCTGCGGTTTCCGAAAAAGGGATCTGACCCCTTTACCCTGTTTTTCTTATTCCTGTTCTCCGTCATTTGTCAGTCCGCAACTGCCGAATGCCTCACACGGGGAACCGGGGACCTGGGTGTGGTCATCGAACGGGCCAGTGGCAGCGTGCAGGTGGTGGACACCACCGCCCGATCCAGGCTGTTCCGCATCACGGACCTGGGAGACCTGTCGCATGCCTCCGTTGTGTTTTCCCGCGATGCGCGCTACGCCTATATCTTCGGGCGCGACGGCGGGCTTTCGAAGATCGACCTGCTTTGCGGCGCCCTGGTACGGCGCGTGGTGCAGGCAGGGAACAGCATTGGTGGTGCCATTTCCCAGGACGGCACCCTGGTGGCGGTGTCCAATTACACGCCCGGCGGAGTGAAGGTATTCGATGCAGCCTCGCTGGTGCAGGTGGCCGATCTTCCCGCGGCCGATGCTGCGGGAGCTTCGTCGAAGGTCGTCGGACTGGTGGATGCCCCAGGACAGCGCTTCGTATACACCCTCTACGATGCCGGCGAGATTCGCATCGCGGACTTTACCAATAAAGAAGAGCCGCAGGTGCAGACATTCCGGGATATCGGACGGCAGCCCTACGATGCCCTGATTACGCCGGACGGCCGCAATTACATCGCCGGCCTGTTCGGCGAGGATGGCCTGGCGCTGCTTGACCTGTGGCATCCAGAGCAGGGCGTACGGCGAATCCTCGATGGCTACGGAAAGGGGGAGGAAAAACTGCCGGTCTTCAAGATGCCGCACCTCGAGGGCTGGGCCGTGGCCGGCAGGCGCCTGTTCCTGCCCGCCGTCGGCCATCACGAGGTCCTGGTGATGGATGGCGATACCTGGAAGGAGACCGGCCGCATCGCCGTGCACGGACAGCCGGTGTTTGTCGAGGCCCGCCCGGACGGCCGCCAGGTATGGGTAAATTTCGCCCATCCCCTCAATGACACGGTGCAGGTAATCGATACCGAATCGCTGCAGGTCGTTCATACCTTCAAGCCCGGCAAGGGTGTAATGCACATGGAGTTCACCTCCCGCGGCGAGGCCATATGGCTGTCGGTGCGCGATGACGACGTGGTGCAGGTCTACGACACCACGCGGTTCACCCGCCTGGCGGAACTGCCAGCGGAGAAGCCCAGCGGCATCTTCTTCACCTCACGGGCATTTCGCACAGGGCTGTAGCGATGGCGGACAGGCGCAACCAGACGGCAGTGCAGGAAAGCGGTGGCGGAAATGTCTCCCGGCTGGATACGGTGCCTGTCCTGACGGCGCTGGAGAAATGCCTGCTGAACGAATACCAGCGCGGTTTCCCGCTGACGCCGGCACCCTTTGCCAACATCGCGGCACAACTGGGTGTGAGTGAGGACGAGGTTATCCGGACCCTGGAGTCGTTGCAGCGACGCGGTTATATCAGCCGTGTCGGTCCGGTATTTACACCTCAGCGCGCGGGGGCCAGCACCCTGGCGGCGCTGGCGGTGCCCGAAGACCGGCTGGAGTCGGTGGCGAACCTGGTCAGCGGTTTTATCGAAGTCAATCACAACTATCAGCGTGATCATGACTGGAATCTCTGGTTTGTCGTGACCGCGGTGGACCAGCAGCGCGTCGACAGGGTGCTGCGTGAAATCGAGACGATCACCGGATTGAGCGTACTCAACCTGCCGCTCGAAAGGGCTTTCTATATCGATCTGGGATTTCCGCTATGGTGTTGACCGAAACCGATCGCGAACTGATCGCGGCGATCCAGCAGGGACTGCCACTGGTGGCGCACCCCTATGCCGAGCTCGGTGCACAGCTGGGTCTGACGGAGGCGGAGATCATTACACGATTGGCGGCGCTGCAGGATTCCGGCTTGATCAAGCGCATTGGAGTCGTGGTCAGGCACCGGGCACTTGGGTACCGCGCCAATGCCATGGTGGTGTGGGATGTGCCGGACAGCGATCTGGAACGGATCGGACGCCTGCTCGCGGCCGAGACCTGTGTGACCCTGTGCTACCAGCGCCCGCGGCGCTTGCCGCACTGGCCATACAATCTGTTCTGCATGATCCACGGGCGCGAGCGCGACCTCGTGCTGCGGCGGCTGGCGCAAATCACCGAATTCCATGGTCTGCAGGAAATCCGCCACAGCGCATTGTTCAGCAGCCGCAGCTTCAAGCAACGCGGTGCACACTACGCGGAGCCAGGTACGGGCCTGCCCGGACTGCGGCAGTCGCATGGATAATATCGATCGCGAATTGGTGAACCGCCTGCAGGATGGTCTGCCTGCATGCAGACGGCCGTTCGATACCCTGGCCGATGCGCTGGGGCTGCCCGTGAATGCACTGCTTGAGCGGATCCGGCGTCTGTTGGATGAAGGGGTCTTGTCGCGTTTCGGCCCGATGTTCAATGCTGAGCGACTGGGTGGCGCTCTCAGCCTGTGTGCGATGCAGGTCCCCGGGGCGCGTTTCGATGAGATTGCGGAACGGGTGAATGACCATCCCGAGGTTGCCCATAACTATGCCCGGGACCATCGCCTGAACATGTGGTTCGTGATCGCGACAGAGCGGGTGGAAGAGGTAGCCGGCATCATTTCCGCCATTGAACGGGAGACTGGCTGCAGGGTCTATGATATGCCCAAGCAGCAGGAATTCTATATCGGCCTGAAGCTGGCCGTGTGAGTGGCTGGAAATGACCCAATCCCGCAATCGCTGTATTCAACAATCGCCACTCGACGCTGGGATCGACGGGGTCGACCGGAGCATCATCGTTGCGACCCAGTCCGGCCTGCCGCTGGCAGAACAGCCCTATGACGTGCTGGCGGAACAGCTGGGCCTGGAGGTGGATGAGGTGATCGCCAGGATCCGGGCCATGCAGGAGCGCGGTGTCATACGCCGCATTGCCGCGGTGCCGAATCATTATGCGCTCGGCTACCGGGCAAACGGGATGTCGGTGTGGAACGTGCCGGACGCCCGGATCACCGAATTTGGCCGGCGGGTGGGTGACCTGGATTATGTGAGCCACTGCTACCAGCGGCCGCGCCACCTGCCCGTGTGGCCGTACAACCTGTTCGCCATGGTCCATGGGGAGACACGGGCGGAGGTTGCGGCCAGGGTCGAGGAGATCGCCGCCCTGCTCGGCGAAGATTGCCATGGCCACGAGGTGCTCTACAGTACCCGGATCCTCAAGAAGACCGGGCTGCGGATCGGAGTCGCATAAGGAAGGCCCGACCATGTTCCGGATCTCTCACTATCTGCGTGAAGTGGTGCGGCCGACGCCGCTTGCACCGGTGCGCTGCCCTTCCGGCCCGGTAGTGATCTGGAACCTGATCCGGCGCTGCAATCTTGCCTGCAAGCATTGTTATTCCATCTCTGCGGATATCGACTTCAAGGGCGAGCTGGATACCGCCGAGGTGTTCGCCGTGATGGACGATCTCAGAGCGTTCGGGGTGCCGGTGCTGATCCTTTCCGGTGGAGAGCCCCTGCTGCGTCCGGACATCTTCGAAATCTCGCGGCACGCGAAGGCGCAGGGTTTTTATGTCGGCCTGTCGACGAATGGCACCCTGATCGATGCCGCCAATATCGAGGCCATCGCGGACATCGGTTACGACTATGTCGGCATCAGCATCGATGGACTGCGCGAGACGCATGACCGGTTCCGGCGCAAGACCGGCGCTTTCGATGCCTCCCTGACGGGTATCAGGCTGTGCCTGGAGCGCGACATCAAGGTGGGCCTGCGTTTCACCATGACGGAAGACAATGCGCATGAACTTCCGGACATGTTGTACATGATGTGTGAGGAGGGTATTGATAAGTTCTATTTGTCGCACCTGAATTATGCCGGTCGTGGCAACCGCAATCGTGACAGTGACGTACAGATCAATATAACCCGTCGCGCCATGGACCTGTTGTTTGAGACGGCGCTGGAGCATGTGCTGCGTGAAGATGACCGGGAATATGTGACGGGGAACAACGACGCCGATGGGGCCTATCTGATCGAGTGGGTCCGGCGGCATTATCCGCACAGGGAGGAGCACATCACCGCGAAATTATGCCAGTGGGGTGGCAACAGTTCCGGGGTGAATATCGCCAATATCGACAATCTCGGAGAGGTTCATCCGGACACTTTCTGGTGGCATTACAGTCTGGGAAATGTGCGGCAACGGCCATTTTCGGAAATCTGGATGGACACCTCGGACCCGCTCATGGCGGGCCTTAAGACAAGACCGCGCAATATTAAAGGTCGTTGTAGATCATGCCGTTACTTTGATGTCTGTGGGGGTAACACCAGGGTGCGGGCGCTGCAATTGACGGGAGACCCATGGGCGGAAGACCCTGCATGCTATTTGACTGATGAGCAAATTAAGCCTATTAATAGAAGGCACGCAAGATAACCCTCGATTCTCGATGTTCACGCATCAACAACCCACAGGCAGGTGGTGGTACCCCAAGTGAGCGATAAAATAATAAACATTGACAAGTCTGAAGCGGAACGGGACGCAGCTAAAAAGTCTCTTCAGGGTGGCTTTAGTGACGGCGATTCCATGGACAGATTCGTCAGTGTGTTTGAAGCCAGCGCGAGGCGTTGGGAGTTGATCGTATATCCCGCCATGCTGGCTTTTGTGGTGCTTGCGGCATATGGTTTCTTCCTGATCTATACCCTGAGCAAGGATATCCATTCCCTGGCTCAGGGTATGGACCCGGAGATGGGCAAGCACCTGAGCCATATCTCCCAGAGTGTCATCTATCTTTCCGAAAACGTTCGCACCATGACCCGGCGTGTCTATCATATGTCCGAATCCGTCGAGGAGATGTCCGGCAAAATGGATGCCCTCGATAATCTGGACCCGATGCTGGCCAGCATGAGGGGTATGCATGACTCGATATACAACATGAACCACAGCATGCAATTGATGTCCCTGAACACCGATGTCATGCGTAGTGAAATGGGGCGTATGGGCGACAGTATGACGCCAATGAGAAGAATGAACAGTTTTATGCCGTGGTAACACGGCCATTCCTGCGCTGGTATTTGCCCGCGCTGCTTTTCAACCTCATGATTGCCACTTCCTTGCCGGTTCACGCCGGAGAGGTGCACTACTACGCGGAGTTCGATCCATCCGGTACACCCTGGCATCCGGCTGAGGAAATGAATTTCGAGGAAGTCTTCAAGAACTACCGGTATTTCACCATCGAGTATTCGAAAGATGGCCGGGAACTGACGGTTTCGAGCTATATACAGGGGGTTATCGAGGAAACCAGCCACTGGCGCCTGCAGCCTGATGGTTCACTGCACGCACTGGGTAAAACAGCGGGAACCATGGACAATAAAGCACCGGATGCTGTGGCCCTGTATCAGCAGCTTTGTGCGAACTGCCATGGAGCGGACCGATTGGGAATTACCGGACCGGCTCTACTGCCGGAGAACCTCGCCCGCCTGCCCAAAAAAGAGTCCGTACGGGTGATCAGGGACGGTCGTCCCGCTACCCAGATGCCTCCCTTCGGTTCGCAGCTCGATACCGCTGCGATCGACGCGCTGGTCGACTTCATTTTTACACCACCCCTGGTGCAGCCGATCTGGGATGAGAAGGCCATCCGTGATTCCCAGGTGGTGCTGCACGACCCAGGGAGTCTGCCGGACAAGCCCAAGTTCAGTGCGGACCCTCTGAACCTGTTCATGGTTGTCGAGGCAGGGGACCATCATGTCACCGTGCTCGACGGTGACCGACTGGAACCGATCTATCGCTTTGCAACGCGCTATGCCCTGCATGGCGGGCTGAAATATTCACCGGACGGCCGTTACGTCTATCTGGCCTCGCGCGATGGCTGGGTGAGCAAATTCGATATATACAATCTAACCGTCGCTGCCGAGATCCGTGTGGGCATCAATACACGCAATATCGCGGTTTCCGGTGATGGCCGGACGGTGTTGGCAGGTAATTATCTGCCTGAAACACTGGTTTTGCTGGATGCCGCCGACCTGAGCCTGCTGCGTGTGATCCCGGTCGTTGACGCGACCGGCAAGACTTCCCGGGTCAGTGCGGTGTACCAGGCTGCGCCGCGCGGCAGCTTCATCGCGGCGCTGAAAGATGTGCCGGAGGTCTGGGAGATCGATTACGGCAAACCGGATTTTCCGGTGCGCAAGATCCGACTTGAGCGGATTCTGGATGATTTCTTTTTCAACGAGGACTACAGCCTGTTGATTGGCGCTGATCGTGCCCGCAACGGCGGGCAGGTGATCAATATGGACAGCGGTCTGCGGGTGGCAGAGCTGCCACTTGACGGTATGCCGCATCTCGGTTCGGGCATCATCTGGGAATATCAGGGGCGGAAGGTGATGGCAACGCCCAACCTGAAGCAGGGGCTGGTTACGGTCATCGACATGGATAGTTGGAAGGTAATCAAGCGGATGAAGACCCTGGGCCCCGGGTTTTTCATGCGCAGCCACGAAAATACCCCCTATGCCTGGACCGATGTGTTTTTCGGACCCAACAAGGATGCCATGCATGTGTTCGACAAGCGGACCCTGGAGATGGTGAAAACCATCCGTCCGGAGCCCGGCAAGACCTCGGCGCATGTGGAATTCACCCGGGATGGGCGTTATGCACTGATCAGCCTGTGGGAAATGGATGGTGCACTGATCGTCTACGATGCGGCAACTCTGAACGAGGTGAAGCGTATCCCGATGTGCAAACCTTCCGGGAAATATAATGTCTACAATAAAATTCATCGCTCGGCGGGGACCAGTCACTGAGGCTGTGCCATACTGCTTAGGTGGCATCTGGTGTTCCTGAAGGAATTTGGCTAAGAGACCGTAAGGAGACTTACATGTCCTTCGCTGACGGGCGGGCACAGGGTGCGGTCATCCGGGAGACGGGATGACGCCGGGAACGCCATCTGGCAATATTAGAAAACTGCGGAAAATCCGCATGATACAAGTCACTGGAGAAGAAGTTGGTAGGGTATACTTTCGATCGTACACCACGATCAGCAACTAGAAGTCTAAAAAGGAGGACAGATATGCCACTGAAACTACTCATTATTGCCGGATTTTCGACGCTGGTGGCGATAACACCAGTACAGGCTGCGGAACAAGCCGCTGGCACGGCTGCAAGCGAAGCACCTGCTGCGGCACCAGCAGAAGCGCCTGCTGTTGCGCCTGCGCCTGCGGCAGCGGAGCCGAGCCCGATGGAAGAACGCATCCGCGCATACCGAGAGGCGTTTGATCAGCGCCAGGCGGAAATGGAAAAACGCCGCGAGGAGGCTCGCCAGCGCCATGAGACCATGCGTCAGGAGGCTGAACAACGCCATGAAGCGATGCGTCAGGAGGTCGAAGCACATGATAAAGCCATACGGGAGGCCAATCCCATGATGCCGCCTGCTGGGCCCATGGATGACCGTATGAAGGCGTATGAAGAAGAGTCCAAGGCACGCCAGGCCGAGGCGGAGAAGCGTCACGCCGAATCCAAAGCGCGTTATGAGGAACAGCGCGCGGCACGGGAAGCCACCACCACCATGACACCGGAAGAGCGCAGGGCTGCCTTTCAGGAAAAGGTGGATAAACAACGTGCCCATATGGAGCAGCAGCGTACCGAGGCCAGACAACGCTACAAGGAAAGGAATGGCGAGGATTCGGAGGTTCCTTCACCTCTGGCCGGGGAATCCAGCTGGCAGGAGGATTACCTCGACTGGCGAGCAAAACGTGATGCGGAGCGGGAACTGCGGCGCGAAGCCTATCGCAAGCGCATGGAGGAAAGAAAGAAACATTACAGTGAAGAGTTCCGGAACGCACTAGAGGAAATGGAGCAGCGCCAGGCTGCCCTTGCCGAGGAGCATGAGAAGCTGCGTAAGGAAGCGGAAGAGAGAAGTCAGGAACTGCGCGAATACATGGATACCATGCGCGACATGACACCGGAGGAACGCTGGGCCTACATGGAGGAGCATCGTGGTGATGTGTTCGGTTCATCCCGTGAACGCATGCCGGGCGACTTCCGTGCACCTCCCGTTCCGAGGGGAATGCAGGGTCCGCGTGCGTATCCATACGCACCCTGGGGAATGCCGTCGAAATATCCGCCTACCGGATCACAACCGTAAATCGGTCTTGATTCTGCCGGTCAGGCTGAGAGTCCGAAATCTTTCAGTCTGACCGGTAGGCGCCGTGATCCCCAGGCGCCCGCCTCGGGGTCGAACAGGCCGCTGCACGGCGTCCCGCAACTGGCGCAATACCCCCGGGCGTCCAGCTTCCAGCGGGTGATGTTGTACTGAACCCGCCCAATTATCTTTTCGCCGCAGTTGTGGCAGTAGGTGCTTTCCCCGGCTTCATCAATCACGTTACCGGTGTATGCGTAGCGAACACCGTTGCGCAGGGCGATTTCGCGGGCATGGGACAGGATCGACGGTGATGTGGGCGGTTTGTCCAGCATCTTCCAGTCCGGGTGAAAAGCGGTGAAGTGCATGGGTACCTCAGGGCCGAGTTCCTTCACCACCCAGCGGCTCATGGCATCCAGTTCCTGGTCTGAGTCGTTTTCACCCGGTATCAGAAGTGTGGTCAGCTCAACCCAGACATCCGTCTCGTGATGCAGGTACTGCAACGTCTCCAGGACCGGCTGCAGGTGGCCGCCGGTGATCTTCCAGTAGAAATTCTCGGTGAATGCCTTAAGGTCGACATTGGCTGCATCGATGTGCCTGAAGAACTCCCTGCGAGGTTCTTCACATATGTATCCCGCGGTAACCGCGACTGTTTTAATTCCGAGATCATGACAGGCGATGGCGGTGTCGATGGCGTATTCCATGAAAATGACGGGATCGTTGTAGGTGAATGCCACACTGCGGCAATCCAGTTGCCGGGCGATGCGTGCGATTGTCTCCGGGCTCGCGGTATCCGCGAGGGTGTCTGTTTCACGGGATTTGCTGATGTCCCAGTTCTGGCAGAATTTACAGGCGAGATTGCAGCCCGCGGTGCCGAAGGAGAGTACCGGTGTGCCTGGCAGAAAATGGTTCAATGGTTTTTTTTCGATCGGATCGACGCAATATCCACTGGATCTGCCGTAGGTAGTAAGGACGATTTCAGCATTTCGGTTTTCCCGAACAAAGCACAATCCGACCTGTCCCTCGTGCAGCTTGCAGGCGCGTGGGCACACGTCGCACATGACACGGCCGTCATCCAGGGAGTACCAGTAGCGTGTGGCTATGATGCCCGGATTCCGCGCCGGCTGTGACTTTGTTTCCGCTGTTTCGGTCATTTATGAATTTCCGCAATCCCGGCCAAGGGGCGGCCCGGACTTGCCGGGCACCGGCCGGTGCCCGGCGTCCTAATGATGGTTACTCAACTTTCACCTTCTTGCGCTGGCCTTTTTCAAGCTTGGGGAGTGTAAGTTCAAGCACGCCATCGGTAAAAGTAGCCTTGGCCTTCTCACCATCCACGGTCTGGGGAAGGGCGATCGTGCGCTGATATTCACCGTAGCTCATTTCGCGCCGATGATACTCGCCTTCCTCGTTCTTCTCCTCGTGCCTGCTGTGGGCTTTCAGTGTGACGCGGTCATCACTGACCGTGACATCCAGGTCATTCTTCGCCACACCGGGAAGTTCGGCCCTGACTACGATCTCCATCTCGCGTTCAACCACATCGACTTTCGGTAATGCACTCCGGAATGCGGCGAACGAACCCACCTCCGGCCACTCCCAGAAACCGGGACGCAACCAACCCCGACGTCCGAAGCCCTCGAGCCAGCGTTCCATCTCATCCCACGGGCCGATTACGGTTTCAGCCGGTCTGGGTTTGAGTGCCTTTTCCTCGTTTCGAGTGTCCTTTTTCTTGGCCATATCAATCACCTCCTTTTTCATGACAATTTATAGTCCAGTTTCGTTGTTCCCGCCTTGACAATGATCAGTAAACCACTTGTTTTAATGTATTTTCCTACTGCTGCAACGGGCGATAAAATTACCCCCGACTTGCAAGGTGTACTATGCAAGGTGTATGAGATTCCGGGAGTTGGCTGCGAAGCAGAACCGGCGCTGCGACGCACGCTTTCTCCTTTTGCATTCCGGGTAATATCCTCGGATCTGGTATTAATGTGCTGATCGGAAAAATAGGGGGTGACGAGAACGGCACTTACTTAACACGCGTCATCGCTAATAACGTCTAAATCGCCATGGAAGCACACGGAAAAACACGAATATTCATAAATTAACTTTATGGATTCCGTGGCTATTTACCGTGATTTGGGCTTAATTATCGGCATTCGGGTTCCAGGCTTTTTGTACGATTCATGATCGCTTGGTCTTTTCCTGTTCAGCCTCACGGCTTGTGATTCTGGACAGCAGGGCGAGTTCTTCACTCAACAGTTCGAGAATGTCATCCGCTGCAATAATTCCCAGGAGTTCACCCAATCTGGAAACGACGGGTACCCGGCGCACGCCGCGTGCGCGCATGCGCTGAGCCACTGCGAAAATATTTTCGTCTTCAGATACCTTGAGCAGGGCGAATGTCATAATGTCGCCGATGGATACATCGGTTATCGCGGTGTCCTTTGCAATAATCTCGATGACGATGTCCCGATCGGTCAGGATTCCGACCGGAACCGTCCTGCCCTCGCGTGTCTCGGTGACAATCAGGCTGCCGACATGCCGGTCGCGCATTAATCTGGCGGCCTCCACAAGCGACATGTTCCGTGAGGCTGTTACGACGTCCCGATTACAGAGTTCTCCTGCCAGCATGATTTTCTCCGGGGTTGTTTTGGGTCCGAGGTGGATCCAATAATCTGAGTGCAGGGCTGCAAATGTATAATTTTTCCGGCCGGTATGTCATCTTGATCCAGGTCAACAGGACGACATCCGAGTGGTGCATTTACTGAGCCCCGGCATGTCTCGCGCGGTCAATCGGGCACGATATTCATGGCGAAGCAGGCGAATAGTGATGAGGATGCCGGCATCTCACTGACTATGCAGGAGAAACTGGTCAGTGCCATGCAGCGTGCAGCGTTTTTTGACCATCCCGTGGAATCAATCGAGGTGCTTGAGACCCATATCTCCTGGGTCATTCTTGCCGGTGCATTCGCTTACAAGGTCAAAAAGTCGGTCGATTTCGGATTTCTTGACTTTTCGACGCTGCAAAAAAGACATTTCTTCTGTGTTGAAGAATTGCGCCTGAACCGCAGGTTTGCACCGCAGCTGTATCTTGGTGTGGTGGGGATCGGCGGCAGCGTGGATGCACCGGTCCTCAATGCTTCAGGCAAGCCACTGGAATACGCCGTCAAGATGCGCCGCTTTCCCCAGGAAAATCTATTGGAACACCTCGCCACCGGGCGGCGGCTCACACCGGCACACATAGACGAAATCGCCGTCATGCTGGCCGCCATCCATGCCACCGTCGCCAGGGCCGGTGATGCGTCGGAATTCGGCCGCCCGGAGGACATACACCACTGGGTGATGGAGAATTTCTCCCATATCAGGACCACCGAGCATCCGGTGGACGCGGCTGCGCGCCTGGACAGGCTGGAGTCCTGGTGCCATCGGGAATTCACTGCGATTCGCGGCCACCTTGAGCTGCGCCGCAAGGGCGGATTCATTCGTGAATGTCATGGCGACCTGCATCTGGGGAATCTTGCGCTGGTCGATGGAACAATCACGCCTTTTGACTGCCTGGAATTCAATACAGGGCTGCGCTGGATCGATGTGATGAGTGAAGCGGCATTCCTGGTTATGGACCTGCTGGATCGCAACTACCCGGATATGGCTTACCGTTTCCTGAACGGCTACCTGCAATCCACAGGTGACTATGAAGGCCTGCGGGTATTGAGATACTACCTGGTGTACCGGGCGCTGGTACGTGCGAAAGTGGCGGCACTGAGGCATGCGCAGTCGGCTGTAGCCGTTGCCGGGCGGGAACAATCCTGGCAGGAATATGATGGCTATATCAAGTTGGCCACAAGCTGGGCGTCCAGACCTGATCCATTCATGGTCGTCATGCATGGCGTGTCCGGGTCCGGAAAATCATGGTTTGCAGGCAGGCTTGCAGAAAAAATCGGCGCGATCCAGTTGCGCTCCGATGTCGAGCGCAAGCGCTTATTCGGCCTGCCTGCGGATGCGAAAACCGGTTCGGGTGTGCATGCAGGTATTTACACCCAGGCTGCGAGTGAACGTACTTACGTCAGGCTCGCAACGGTTGCGGACACTGTAATCGCCAGCGGTTTCCCGGCGATCGTGGATGCCGCATTTCTGAAACGGGCAGAACGGCGGCGTTTCCGGCAATTGGCGGACTCGTTGGCTGTGCACTTTATCATGGTGCACATGGAAGTCGATGATGCGCTCCTGGTCGAGCGGATACTGGGACGCAGTAAGGCCGGTACCGATCCATCAGAGGCTGGTATCGAAGTGCTGAACTCACAGCTTGTTTCACAGGAACCGCTGACACAGTCCGAGATTTCTGACGTGTTGAGCATCGAGGGGGAGCAAGCTGACGGCCTGGATACGCTCTACAGCATTCAGCGTATACTCACTGCAGTGTCAGGCACAGGGAACAGCCACTGACGGAGCCTGGTTCAGTGTAACGGAGCCATCGTGGTGGTTGTATATATCATACTACCAGCCGATAGCACTGTATTCGGCAGGTAATGCCTGGCGCAAGGGAAGCATGTACTGGATTTCATTCAAAAAGAAGCAGGAAACATCAGTCACCGGACTGATCCTGCCCGGTGGCGGTGCCCGCAATGCCTATCAGGCCGGTGTGCTTAAAGCGATCGGCGATATGCTGCCTGAAGATTCCAGGAATCCGTTTTCCGTGATATGCGGCTCGTCGGCTGGGGCCTTGAACGCTGTGTTGCTGGCCAGCAGCGCAACCCGTTTTCAGGAGGGCGTTGACAGGCTCTATGGTATCTGGGCAAATTTTCATGTCGGCAAGGTATTCAAGGTGGACTCCTGGACGGCACTGAAGAGCGCTCTCGGATGGGGGCTGACTTTCCTTCCTGGCAGACTGGCCACCGCGCAACCCGTTTCTATACTGGATAACTCACCGCTGCGCGCACTGCTGGAAAGCCATATTCGATTTGCGAGAATACAGCAGGCCATCGACAGCGGAGACCTGCTTGCCGTCTCAGTCACCGCATCCGGTTACACGACAGGGAAGTCGGTTACCTTTTACCAGGGTGCCAAAGGCCTGCGGCCATGGAAGCGCACCCGGCGTATCGGCCAGCCCACTGAACTGACACTGAATCATCTCATGGCCTCTTCAGCAATTCCCGTATTATTCCCCGCGGTCAAACTGCGGAATGAATACTTCGGCGATGGTTCCATGCGCCAGACGGCACCCCTGAGTCCGGCGCTGCACCTGGGGGCGAATCGCCTGCTGGTGATTGGTGTCAGGAATGCAGCCATGGACGAACCCCCCGAGGAAGAGAATCGAATTCCCTACCCATCATTCGGGCACATTACCGGCTATATTTTCGATACCCTTTTCATGAACAGCCTCGATGCTGATCTCGAGCGCATGCGGCGTATCAATCACACCATCACCGAGACACGCCACAAGCGTGTGGAGTTTCATGACACCGCCTTGCGCCAGATCGATTACCTGGTCATTACACCGAGTAGCGACATACGCGATATCGTCGAACGATATGTCGGGAACTTTCCGCGTTCGATACATACCTTGTTGAAGGGTATCGGTGCACTGACTCGGGAGGGCCGGCCACTGATGAGCTATCTGATGTTCGATGCACCCTATTGCAAGGAACTTCTTGAACTTGGCTACGCGGATGGCATGGCGGCCAGGGAACAGGTGTTGCGGCTGTTGGGGCGTCACGATCTCGTGGAAGAGGCCGTGAAGGAATGACTCCACGCGAATACCAGGTAAGTCGGGAGTTGTCGGATCGCCAGGATCAGTAACTGAATTGACAGCCGTGCAGCCTGTATGTCAACCGGCATCCGGGCTATCGATGCAGTCTGTTCTGGCGTCTCCAGCGCTCCACGATATCGTCGATGTCCAGATCGGCAGGGCCGGTAATCCAGTGCCGGTAAAAATCCACACTCGAGCTGTTGGGTGGCGGGTCCGGCTTGAATAGCTGCACACGTGTCGGCAGGGGAACCGCGAGTCCCATGATCATGGCCTCACCCTGACCCAGTGAGGAGAGTATGTCGATAAAGTCACGTTCGGCTTCAGGGACCAGGTCGCGTACATAGTCCTGATCGTCCGGGTTTGTCAGGCGCAGACAGATAAATGTACTGCATTGTGCCAGTACCGTTTCAGAAAGTTCGTGCGGGCGTTGGGTGACTACGGCAAGACCAACTCCGTATTTACGGCCCTCTTTCGCGATTCTCTGCATTGAACGCCGCGTTCCCTCGTACTGTGTGGCGCCGCTTCTGGGAATGTAGGCATGTGCTTCTTCGCATACCAGCAGCAGCGGGAACTCCTTGAACAGCGGATTCCAGTAGTTGAACTCGAATGCAAGCCGGCCGATTTGCGCGGTAACTACCGGGCGCACGTCAAATGGAACGCTGCTCAGATCAATGATCGTGATCTGCGCCTTTGGCTCTCCCAGGCCGACGAAATCGCGCAGCAGGCTGGACAGGCTGTCAGACGAGATGCGATGCTGCGGATTCAGCAGAAAATTGTAGCGAACATCATTCATGCGGCTTTGCAGGCGCATCAGGAACTGGTCGAACAGACCTGCCAGCGGACCTTTTTCCTTGCCGAAATTGGCTGTCATCTTGTTGGCTTCTTCAAAGTAGCCATAAAGATCCACCAGCGAAAAATAGACCGGCGAATCAATCGAGACATCCCCGATACCAAGATCCTTGTTGGACTTGTTGCGCAGGTCATGCACGCTGTCGCGAAGGAATGCGATCTGGGATGATGCCGACGGGTCCGTTCGATCGACCAACAAGTCCACAAGTTCGGAGAATGTCATCAGCCAGTAGGGAATTTCGAGGTCGCGTGCGTCGATGTAGCGCGTTGTTTTTTCATCGAATGCGTATTGCTGGTTACCGGCCTCATCCGGCCAGCTGTACTCCCCGTGCAGGTCAAGAAGCACGATATGCGCCTTGGGCATGGTCTTGACGGCGCGTTGCAGCAGGTTGGCGACGGTCCAGGATTTACCGGCACCAGATTGTCCCAGGATTGCACAATGCCTTCCGAAAAGGGCTGACGGGTCCAGGCAGACGTCAACCGAATTGTCCGCTGCCGCGGTTCCGACGGCATAGCCCTGGGTCCTGAACTTCACAAAGATTGATTCGATATCTTCCTTGTTGATGGTGTGAACCTCGGCACCGGTAACCGGGTAGTTTTTAATGCCATTTCTGAAAACACCACCGGTAGTCACTTCTCCGACCGGAATCAGGGTGATGGTTCTGTCCGTACCTACGCCGTGGCTGGAGGGGACCTCCGCAATGGAGGTGATTATTGCCAGCAGTTTGATTTCACTCTGGATGATCGCGACGTAGGATCCCGGCTGGCCGCTCAGGTCGGTATCACTGGTGGTGGATATTCTTGGCAGACGTCCCTCATCGGTCTCGATCAATCTCGCTTTGAGTGCTCCAGTCTCAACACTGGTGAGGTGACCTATCAGCGTTTTGGTGTATGGTGTCATGAACCGGTTATCCTGTTGACTCGCTCGTGCGCGGGGTGCATCGGTACGGGCACGAACGGTATATAAGCAAAACCACAATGAACCTGTCGCCGCCCGTATTTGAACGGTCTGTGGTATATGCGGACAATCATGCCACTATAGCGGCACTCACCGGGCGATATTAAGTCACTCCCCGGAAGGTGCGGAACCGGAGATTTGCCGATTTCCCACCGGGCCGGCATGCTGATAATCGATGTTTTCTGGAACGTAGTTTCAGACGGAGACAGCCTGTCCGCGGGACCAAAAGTATACCGGTCATTCAAGCGACCGCCGGCAGAGGCGCCTCAAAATGCTTGCGGGCCATCCGATGACACCGGACGACCCGCGCGAAGACATCGATCAGTTGTAACGGTAATTGCGTCGGGCCTTGTAGAGCAATTCCCGGAACTGCTTGCGGTAGTAAACGACCGCGCTGTTGCCTTCGGCCTTCACGTCGAAGATCTTCCAACCGTCCTTGCTCTTGTAGAAACGGAACTCCAGCTTGGTCGGGATGCCGGTCGGTTGCATGATCCAGGCCCGCACCCTCACATCATCAACCCCCTGACCGCGGGGCGTGAAGTAGCGGATGGGCTGGTCGCTGTAGGTGCCCAGCTTCTGGGCAAGGGTGTTCAGGAAAGAGGTGGAAAGCTGCTCCTGCATGGTGGCACGCTGTTCCGGGGTCATACGTCGCCAGGTAGGACCAGCCGCCCAGCGGGTCATGTATTCGAAATCAAAATAAGGCGCGATTTCGGTTTGTATGAACTCCATGGCTCGAGCATTGTCCTTTGATGCACCGCTCCTGATAAACCTGGTCAGTTTTGAGATGCCCGCCTTGAGTATGGCGGCGGGTTCTGAAGCCTTGGCATGGTAAGGCGTATAGCCGCGATACATGCCAGGGTAGTAGGGCTGGTAAGGTGCTGCGTTGAGATTGAGTGAAGTTACGGATACAAGCAGTGTGATTACAGCAAGTAGCTTTGCTTTCATTGCGACCTCATGTGTATGCCGGGTTTGAGGAAATAAAAAAAGCAGGCTGGCATATGCCAGCCTGCTGATCTGCCTTATACAATATCGTGGCAGCGGTTTCCAGTGGCGTTGCGATATTGCATGCGCACCGGAAACGGTTTTTCGGCCTTACTTGTTCTCTGAAGGGGCAGCTTGTGTGGCAGGCGCAGCCGGCGCATACCCGTACGGAGCATAGCCATAACCGGGATAACCACCCCAGCCATAAGGCCCGCCGCCCCAGCCGTAGGGGCCATAACCGTAGTAACCACGACCATAGCCATAACCACGGCCATAACCACGGCCATAACCACGGCCACTGCCGCCCGCATGGAAGCCCATGTCGAAGTCGCCGTCGAAGTCGCCGTCGCTGTCAAACGGACCCCAGTCGCTGCCCCAGTCATCCCAGCCGCCACGGTCCCATGGACCTCCGCCCCACCATGCCTGTGCGGATGTTAGCGGCAATGCAGCCAGACCTGAGACGAATGCAGCCGCGATCATTGTTTTCACTAGTCTCATTGATACTTCCTCCTGCTTTATTTAAGGTATAAACGTCTTGATTGTGACGGAATCCCTTCCGTCCAATATATATATGCAAATATTCAATCTGAGTCAACAAGCCAGTAATTTCCCGTAATTTTGCCGGCAAGACACGTGTGCAGCCGCCTGATCGGGCTATATTCAGGGTGTGCGAATATTATGTTTGAAACCGGGCATGAATGATTCCTTTTAGACTTATTCTGGCAATATGCCTGCTGACGAGCGTTTCGATTGCCGGTGCAGCTCCGGATGGTGGCAGGTTGTATGCATCCCACTGTGCGGCATGCCACGGGGACAAGGGCTCCGGTGGCGTAGGTGTGCCGCTGTCCTTGCCTTCATTCCTGAGCAGCGTCGACGACGAATTTCTGCGTAACACCATACGCCATGGCAGACCCGGGCGTGTCATGCCGGCCTTCAGAAAGCTCAGTGATGCCCAAATCGACGCCATAGTCGCATTCATCCGTGGTTGGTCCGACAAGCCGGCACCACAATATTCCGCCGAGGCGGTTCAGGGAGATCCGATCCACGGCGCATCCCTGTACCAGCGATATTGTCAGATGTGTCATGGCAATACGGGTGAAGGTGGCAAGGGTACCGGTGTTACCTTCTCGCGCCGGCGTGATCTCCCGATCATTGCACCGGCATTGAATAATTCAGGTTTTCTGGCGGCTGCAACCGACCGGATGATTCGTCATACCCTGCAGCACGGGCGTGACGGGACACCCATGCGATCTTTTCTGGAGCAGGGCTTGTCAGAACAGGACATCGATGATCTGGTCAGTTATGTGCGTTCATACGCGACCTTCGCGTCAGCTTCCGGCAAGTCGGTCAGGCAAGAGCCCAGAATCATCAGCGCAGCGTCAGGCTACTCACTGGAGGAAACGGTTGAGAATCTGAAGGACGCTATTATCAGCCAGAATTTCATACTGATCAGAGTGGATACACTGGAACATGGCCTGGTACCCGAAGGTGAGGAAAATCCAAAACAGGTAATTCTGCATTTCTGCAATTTCAGTTTTTTATATGATGCCTTGAAGGTGGACCCCCGGGTCGGCATGTTTCTGCCTTGCAGAATCACGGTAGTCGAGACAGCGGGCAAGGTGGTTGTATCCGCAATCAATCCGCTGTTTCTGAGTCACTTGTTCAATAATGCAGAACTGGACGAGTACTGTACCCGGATGCACGATCTCTACAACGCCATCATCGAGGAAGCTACATTGTGAAGCGTGGAGTAACGATCCTGTTCTGCTGCATGCTGCAGTGGCAGGCGTTGTCATGTCCTGCGGAAGAAATGATCATGATCCGCTCCGTGTTGCCGTTCCCGGAGGCCATGCTTGCACTGCAGGAGTCTATCGCGGCTCATGGCTATACGGTATCGAGGGTGCAGCGTATAGATGTGGGTCTTACCGGAATGGGCTATGAGACCGACAAGTATCGTGTCGTATTTGCCGGGAAGATCGATGAGATCCGCAAGTTGACATCGAAGTCACCGGAACTCACGCCTTATCTACCTCCCAAGGTGTCGATTTTCGCGGAAGGGGAGCAGACAGTGCTGGTTACGGTCAATCCCAGGATCTATGCCGATATCGCCGGGGATGCCGTTGATCCGGTCATTTTTGATCGCTGGGAAAGTGACCTGCGCTCCATCTTTTACGACGTCAGTATCGCACGCTGAGTACGTGCAGGTTTCTTTGGCTAAAAAAAGCGGGCATGTGCCCGCAATTGTATGGGAGACTCCAATATTGCAGCGTGTCAAGAACTGTAGGTAGATTTATACCTGTTTCCCCTAACCGCCACCTTGATTCAGATCAAGTCTCCAGGAAATAATTATAATTTCAGATGACTCCTGTTCATGGACTGCTATGTTTGTGCCGCCAGCCTGCCGGGAATGGCACCGTTCGGCCATGGCAGGGTGTTGCCGTCGCGTACAGTCTGTATGGAGATCTCGTATCCTGGATGACACGCGGCGTGTTGTTCTCCACCCGGTGTTAACAGGCAATCAAGCTGCCAGTCACGATAGGTTTCGGGTAGCCTGATCCCGTTGGGTGCGGATAGCACCGTGTCCGCGCATTGCTGTTGCAATGCAGGCAAGTGCCACACAGATGGCAGCCGGGTTTACTGTTCATGTGAGAACTCCCCAAGAAAGTCCACCACAAAGCAGGTGCATGAATCCTGTTGTCGTGTGCCCAATGCAGCATTCCACTCAGCGGCGATGCATCCGGTACACTGCCTCGGTGAGTGAGCTCAATCCATTCTCCTGGAACTGTGGATGGGCAGAAAGCACGTCGATCTGTGACAGTGGCTCGATGAGAAAGTCGTCTTGGTAGAGCATGTTGACTTCATCAGCGGAAACCGCAAACGGTGGCCCGTCCATTTCCTCCTGGGCGTAATCCAGTGTTACCAACAGCCCCGGTGTGCGCGAATCCAGTAGTTGCGTGATTCTGGCTGCATAACGTGCACGCTGCTCCCGGTGGAGCGCGATCAGTGCCGCCCGGTCATACAGCGCATCTATTCTGCCGATGGCAGCCGCAGTGAGCCGGAAAAAGTCGCCGCACAATATTTCGATATGCCCACAGGACCAGCGGCTGAAATCCCCTTCCTGCTGGATTTCAGGGGCCATGCCGTGTTCCGCGAAAAATGCCTTCACGGCAACCGGACTGATTTCATTACCTACGACGCTGTGTCCCTGATCCCGTAACCACACCATGTCCAGCGTCTTGCCGCACAGTGGCACGAAGACCCTGGTATTCAGGTCGAGTTCCAGGGAAGGCCAGTAGCGAATGAGGTAGGCGTTGATGTCGTTCTGATGAAAACCTGTCTGGCCCGCTTGCCAGCGGGCGTGCCAGAAATCGCTGTCCATGGGCGCTCCGGAGTTGCCAAGTGGCCGTTTTTCAACTTCCGTCAGTATAATGGTAAATCGGTTTCGTATTTTCAGCAGTCGAGGCGCATGCAAGAGACACAGTCACAAGATCCGTTCCGAATCGCCTTCAGGGGGCGTTTTGAGAATATCCTTCGCTGGGAGCAGCTGGATGCACTTTGGGATGTCCTCTCCGGCGATGCAGCGGGCGGCTGGTATATCTATGCAGTCGGTGAATTGCCCCCTGATCAACCGGCAAGTGCGGCGGATCTGGATAAGTTCCTGGTGGAGATCGGCGACCTGTTGCGCAGGGAGCACAATGAGGCCTATTGCGGGATTGTCTATGTTGACTCGACCACCACTCCTGCATTTGTGAAGATATTCGACCCTAATAACCTTGGAGTATCGTGTGGCTACAGCGATCATCCACCACTGCCGGGATGGGTGCTTTCGAAACTGCCACCGGTAGATCTGCAGGCGGCTGCTCCCCTGCCCGGGAATCGGCGCCGCTGGTGGAAACGCTTGATCGGGTCGTAAGTCGAGTGCTTAACCAACTGTATAAGAAGAAAAATTAATTAATTATTGAAGTATATTAACTAGTTTTAATATACTATCGATCCAGCTTCGGCCGGGCATTACCAATAACGCTTTGAATAGCCTGGGTACAATGCCCTGCCCATCGCCAGAGTGCGGATCGGGTTATCAACATCATCTGGAGTATCGAAAATGAAGAAAATCGCAACTGTAGTCGTCATTAGTTCTATGTTCATCCTGAGTGGCCAGGTCCTGGCTGATGGTAAGGCAACCTACGATGCCACCTGTCAGCTCTGCCATGCTGCCGGTGTAGCCGGTGCCCCCAAGGTGGGTGACAAGGAGGCCTGGGCACCCCGTATTGCGCAGGGTATGGATACCCTTCTGCAGCATGCCACCAATGGTTTGAACGCAATGCCGCCGAAAGGCACTTGCGCCACATGCACCGATGAGGATCTCAAGGCGGCAATCGAGTATATGACCAGCCAGAGCCAGTAATATCCTCGCGGACAATCGCTGGAGAAAGGGCTGCCCCGGGGCAGCCCTTTTTCGTGTGCAGCGTTCCGGCCTGCTGATGTCAGCGCCAGTAACCCGTGTTTCTCACCGTGACAGGCTGGATTTTGAAGCTAACTGTTATCTGCATGTTCACTATTGCCTAAAATCCCTCGGCAGGTTGTAAACCTTCAATGCCGCGCAGTGAGAATTGCGGGCTACCTGGAATCTATGTCAATTCGGGTATCCACACTACCGTGCTGCATACGGTGGTAGACGTACAGCACCACACTGAACAACAACAGGGCCCCCGCCTGGTGCAACGAGGCCAGGGGGAGCGGCACACGCAGCAGCAGGGTCGATATTCCCAGGCTAATCTGTAACAGGCCCGTCGCCAGCAGTAGATGAAGGCCAAACCGGACTTCTTTGGGCAGGGGGTATCGTCGGCCTGCCAGCCACAGTGCCATGATACTGCAGAACACCAGGAGCGCGAGCACACGGTGATCAAACTGCACGGTGGCGGCATTTTCGAAGAAGTTTCGCCACAACGGTTCCTGGATGAAAATCGTTCCCGGGATCAGCTCGCCATTCATCAAGGGGAAGGTATTGAAGGCAAAGCCCGCTTTCAGACCAGCCACGAACCCCCCCGAGAGCATGGTGATGAAAACCAGGGCCCAGAGGAGGCCGGTTGCGCGTCGCAGACCGGCCGGTGTAATGCCGGGGTGATGCCTTCCCAACCGGAGACCCAGTGCCACGTAGAGCATGTAACCATAGATTGCAACGGCAAGGCCAAGGTGGGCGCTCAGGCGATACTGGCTGACATGGGGGTTGTCGACCAGGCCGCTTTTGACCATGTACCACCCCAGCAGTCCCTGCATGCCGCCAAGGACGAACATGCCTGCCAGATGTGGAACCAGCGAACGGTCTACCCAGCCCTTGAACAGAAAGAACAGGAACGGTGCCAGGAATACCGTGCCGATCATGCGTCCCAACAGGCGATGTGAGAACTCGAACCAATAAATCTTTTTGAATCCAGTGAGGTCCATGTTCGGATTGATCTTCCGGTACTCCGGGGATTGCCTGTAGAGCTCGAAAGTCTCGTTCCACGCCTCCTGGTCGTGAGGGGGAATAATGCCAAAGATGGGATCCCACTCCACCATGGAAAGCCCGGAACCGGTGAGGCGTGTGGCCCCGCCAAGTACGACCATCGCGAATATCATGCCGCAGCAAATAAACAGCCAAACGGCGATCAGCCGGTTATGCTGGGAGATCTCGTTGGTAACGGTATGCATGCGCAAGGGCCCTGCCGGTAGGTAGTGGATTCCTGTCAGGATGGTTGCGCATTGTACCTGAAAACAGAATCAGGACAGGGCTTACAGCCTCCTGGAATGCCCCATGTAATTGGATTTGCAAACTCATACCGGGAGGTGCCGTTGTTGAAACGGGTGTTGCCGGTGTTGTTGCTCGCCTGACTGGGGTTGCCGGCATACATCGGTCTTGCCCAGCCTTTACAGTAGGGTTCCAGGGGCCCGCTTGCCGATGTCAAGCTTTTGGATACAGCCAGGGTGCCGGCGGAAAGCGATGTGGCTCCTGCGCGGTGCTGGACATCAGCGTGCATACACTGGACGAACTCAAAGTGCTGCTGGACCGCGCCGAGGAACTTGCCATGCGGCCCGCTGCCGCAGGATGAAAAGACCAGTATGGTGCTGGTGCTGCACGGCCCTGAAGTGAAATTCTTTTCCGTCAGGAATGAATGGCACTTGCTTGCGGCTAAATTTTCTGTATACGGTTTGAACACATAGCGAAGTCCAACGAGCAGAGGCTCTGGTGATCACGACATGTTGGGCCGCACGTTGTTCAGCCCAACCTACTCGTTTCGCGGGTTGATGGCGAAGGGCGGGGATAATCATACCCCCCGCCCTTATTCGGCGGCGTTTAGCTTTCGCGCCTTTCCAGAATGCTTTCGATGATCGGTGCCAGGATGATTTCCATTGCAAATCCCATCTTGCCTCCGGGAACCACGATGGTATTGCGCCTGGACATGAAGGATTCCCTCAGCATGCTCAGCAGATAGGTGAAATTGATGTCGAACTTCTTCGGATTCTGGAAGCGAATGACGACGAAGCTCTCATCCGGAGTCGGGATATCACGCGCGATAAAGGGGTTGGAAGTGTCGACCGTAGGCACGCGCTGGAAATTGATATCGGTGCGAGAAAACTGCGGCGTAATGTAGTGCACATAGTCGGACATGCGGCGCAGGATGGTATCGGTCACGGCCTCCGTCGAGTAACCCCGTTGCTCGCAATCCCGAAAGATCTTCTGAATCCATTCCAGGTTTACGATCGGCACCACGCCGATCAGCAGGTCGACATGGCGCGCCACGTCGATGTCCCCGGTCATGATTCCGCCATGCAGCCCTTCATAGAAGAGCAGGTCAGTGCCGGCTTCGATTGTTTCCCAGGGTGTAAATTCTCCGGGCTTCTGGCCGTAGGGTTTGGCTTCCTCGTCACTGTGCAGATAGTAGCGCCGCTGGCAGGCGCCGTTCTCGCCGTAGCTCTTGAACGTTTCTTCCAGCTTGTCGAAGACATTGGCTTCCGGACCGAAATGGCTGAAACTGTGGTTGCCGGTTTCCTCGGCCTCCTTCATCGCATCTTTCATGGAGGCACGGTCATACCGGTGGTAGCTGTCGCCTTCTATGACCAGGGGATTGACACCCTCACGCAGGAAAATGTGTTCAAATGCCACCTTTACGGTAGTTGTGCCTGCACCGGATGAGCCGGTGACAGCGATAATCGGGTGTTTCTTGGACATGAGAAGCTCCTCTCCCTGATCTCAAGATGTACCTGAGCAAGGCATTGTTGAATGCGGGCCGGGCCGGTCGCGATCCTGCGTATTCCGGCTCCGGCAATTGAATCAAGCCGCGTATTGAACCATTTTTTCGTTGCCCGACTCAAGTGATCTGCTTCTGCAAACGGTGCTGTCCTTATAAGCGTTTGATATTCCGTGTGATACGTTGTGAGAATTGAATTTTGTCAGGAGCCTGGCGGTGCGCAAGGCGAGCCATTCCGGTTTGGCGTATACCCGTCCGCTCATATCCGTTCGAACACCAGGTCCCTGACGCAATGTCCGAGTTTCAGGCCGCGTTGCTCGAAACGGGTGAGTGGCCGGTATTCAGGTCGCGGCGAATACCCGCTGCTATTCTCGCAATTCCTGAACGCGACCGACTGCCGGATTACCTGCAGCATCTGTTCGGCATAGTTTGCCCAGTCGGTCGCCATGTGCAGGGTTCCCCCAGTGCGTAACAGGCCTGCCGCAAGGGCGATGAATTCCGGCTGGACGATACGGCGTTTGTGGTGTCGTTTTTTGGGCCAGGGATCGGGAAAAAACAGCAGTAGCCTGTTGAGGCAGCCTCCAGGCAGGCAATGCCTCATGACCTGCATGGCATCTTCATGGTAGATCCTGACGTTATTGATTCCCTGTTGTTCCAGCTCCAGCAGTAAATGGCCGACACCGGGCCGGTGTACCTCGATGCCGATATAATCCATTGCAGGATCGGCCACGGCCATCCGGGCCAATGCCTCGCCGTTACCGAAACCGATTTCCAGGGTAAGTGGTGCAACGCGGCCAAATACCGTTTCCGGATCGAGCGGTTTATCTGCAGCAAGGCCGAATTTCGGCCATAGTATTTCCATGGCTTTCCGCTGGGCCCGGGTGATGCGTCCCTCGCGGCGTACGAAGGAAAGAATCTTTCCTGCGCCTGGAGTGGCGGTGTCGGTTGCCGCATTCATCGGCTGGATCCGATATGGCTGTACAAGTCGACAATATTCCATTTACGTAAAAAACAGGGCAGGTAGACCGGCACCACACTTCCCCGGGCGGTGAGACATCTATGTGCTGCAGGTGATCCCGCCGGAGGCGCCTCGCGGTCCGGGCACGATCGTACGGACCCTGTCATTCACGGCATGCCCGGTGAGAACGCCCGCATGTTTCAGAAAAACGTTCCGCCGATCGGGGAAGAGGCGCTGGCGAATCGCTTGCGGGGGATACGTCCTGCCTGGAAGGCCTCGCGTCCGGCCTCGATCGCTTTCTTCATGGCGGTGGCCATGAGGATCGGATCGCGGGCGCCGGCGATGGCCGTATTCATGAGTACACCGTCACAGCCCAGTTCCATGGCAATGGCGGCATCCGAGGCCGTACCGACGCCGGCATCCACCAGGATCGGCACTGCGGCGTTCTCGACGATGGTCATGATGTTGTAGGGGTTGCGGATACCCAGGCCGGAACCGATCGGTGCGGCCAGCGGCATCACGGCGACGCATCCCATCTCCTCGAAGCGTTTGGCAATGATGGGGTCGTCATTGGTGTACACCATGACCTTGAAACCGTCCCGGATCAGGATCTCGGCCGCTTCCAGAGTCTGTACGATATCCGGAAACAGGGTCTTCTCGTCACCGAGAACTTCCAGCTTGACCAGGTCGTGGCCATCCAGGAGTTCGCGTGCGAGTTGGCAGGTGCGTACCGCGTCCTTGCTGGTATAGCAGCCGGCGGTATTGGGCAGCAGGGTATACCTGTCCGGGGGGATGACATCCAGCAGGTTGGGTTCATCCGCAATCTGACCGATGTTGGTCCGGCGGATCGCGACGGTGACGATCTCGGCGCCACTGGCCGCGGTGGCTTGACGGGTTTCTTCGAGGTCCTTGTACTTGCCGGTACCGACCAGCAGTCGTGAAGTGTACTCGATTCCGGCAATGACCAGCGGGTCCGCCGAAGATTGCGGGCGTGTCTGCGTGATAGTGGACATAAACAGTTAACTCTTTGATACTTGTGGTAATGGTTCTCTAACTTTGTTGACCTCAACCACCGCCGATGGCCTGTACGATCTCGACCTGGTCACCAGCCGTGAGCAGGCGGTTTTCAAAAGTACTCCGCGGTACGATTTCCTGGTTGATTTCGAGGGCCAGGCGCTTGCCGGCAAGCCCGAGGTCCTGCAACAGGGCGGCGGCACTGAGGTTTTCCGGTATTTCCCGGTTCGAGCCGTTGAGAATGATTTGCATGTGGTCTTGTGCTGAAAGTTGAGCCCGGGGGTATTCTACCGTAATCACCGGGGCAGTGGTCACATGCAGGAGAGTGTGCACGTTTATGACGCTCATGACGGAAGACATAATTTCCGCTGAAATCGCAGGGACTCTGGACGGCCTGTTGTACCAGCGTATCCAGCGGACTCCGGATTCCGTTGCCTATCGAAGTTTCGATCCCGAGGCACGGACCTGGCGGGATTTCACCTGGCGGATGGTGGGTGCTGAGGTGGCGCGCTGGCGCCAGGCACTCGCCGGTGAGGATCTGCAGCCCGGTGACCGGGTCGCGGTACACCTGCGCAACTGCAAGGAATGGGTGTTTTTCGACCAGGCATCACTGGGAAACAGCCTGGTGACCGTGCCGCTGTATACCGATGATCGTCCTGACAACGTGGCATACATCATGAGCGATGCGGCGGTAAAGTTGCTGCTGGTGCAGGATTCCAGCCACTGGAAGCGGCTCGCCCCGGCCCTGGCGGGCCAGGAGGAACTCAGGCGTGTGTTGATTCTGAATCCGCCCAGGACGAAACCCATTGGAGACATTCAGGATAATCGGGTCCGTTTCGTAGCCGACTGGTTGCCGGAGGAGGCTCCCCCGCTGCACAGGCGCGAGGGGGATGCGAATGCACTGGCTTCCATCGTCTATACTTCGGGAACCACCGGCCGGCCCAAGGGAGTCATGTTGAGCCACCTCAACATGCTGTCCATCGCGCACGCGGCGCTCACCATGATCGAGGCATTCCAGGAGGATCTGTTCCTGTCTTTCCTGCCATTGTCGCATACCCTGGAACGCACGGCCGGTTACTATCTGCCCATCATGTCAGGCTCGGCGGTAGCCTATGCACGGTCGGTGGCACAGCTTGCCGAGGACCTGCTGAACATCCGGCCTACGGTGCTGATTGCGGTGCCGCGGATCTTCGAAAAGGTATTTGCCCGCATCCAGGGGCAGCTGGATAGACAACCGGCATTCAAGAGAACCCTCTTTCAGCTCACCACCGGTGTGGGTTGGCACCGCTTTGAATACCAGCAGCGCCGCAGGGGCTGGCATCCGAAGCTGCTTGCCTGGCCATTGTTGAGGCGTGCGGTTGCCGACAAGGTGACTGCCAGGCTGGGTGGGAGAATGCGGATGGCAGTCAGCGGCGGAGCGGCTCTGCCTGGCCCGGTGGCAAGGACGTTTATTGGTCTCGGTATCCCGATCCTGCAGGGGTATGGCCTGACCGAGACCAGCCCGGTGATCAGCGTAAACGTGCCCGAGGACAACGAACCCGGCAGCGTCGGTATTCCGTTGAACGGCGTAGAGGTACGGATCGGTGAGGGCGACGAACTGCTGGTCAAGACGCCGGGTATGATGCAGGGCTACTGGAACAATCATGCCGCGACCGCGGAGATTATCGATGCCGGTGGCTGGCTCCATACCGGTGACCAGGCAAACATCGAAAACGGGCATATCTACATTACCGGCCGTCTCAAGGACATCCTGGTGTTGTCAAACGGCGAAAAGATTCCACCCATGGACATGGAACTTGCCATCAGCCTGGAGCCGGCGATCGACCAGGTTCTGGTGATTGGGGAGGGTAAACCCTTTCTGGCGGCGATCATCGTACTGAATCCGGAGGAGTGGATCAGGCTTGCGCAGCGTTTCAAACTCGATCCGGATGACGTGCACAGCGTGGAAGATGACAAGCTGCAGTCCTGGCTGTTAAAAAATATCAGGGGGCACCTGAAAGATTTCCCGGGGTACGCGAAAATCCGGCGGTTGCTCCCGGTTCTGGAACCCTGGACAGTGGACAACGGACTTCTGACACCGACGCTGAAGGTAAAACGGGCACGTGTCATGGAGCGGTATGCCGAACGGATCGAAGCCATCTATGATTCGGCCACGGCCGGTCGAGGCTGATCGCCCGGCGTTGAGTCACCGGTCTGCCCTCACCAGCTCAGGTAGGCAAAGCCTTGTTCCTGCAGCTGCATGATATCGTCGACCCCGATGGGAACGACCTTGGCAAAAGGCAGCAGATCGAAGTCCGTCCAGCCCAGCGATTTCATGGTGTTACCACAGGCATGAAAGGCAACACCATATTCTGCCAGGGAGGCTGCGCGCTGTTGCAGTTCCCGTGGCACGGGACGTCCAGGATTTTCGCCTATGAGGTGTATGCCTGCACCGAAAGCCGCGATCACGATTTCGATATCGTCCCCGTACTTGCGCAACAGTTCTCCCGCGGAAAACAGGATGTGCTGCAGGTACTCAGGGTCCGCTTGGTTGCACTGGTAGACAATTTTGTGCGTGGTGGTTTTCTCGATATGAGTTTCCGTGTGAGTGGCCTGAACCTGGCGTGCAGCGGCCAGCCCGCCCACCAGGCAAATTGCCTTCAAGAGCTTGCGTCGAGCGCGGTTCAGCAGTTTGCCTGTTTGCATGGTATTTCTCCCGTCCCGGTGATTTGGCTTGTCTTATAATCACATGCAGCTTGTCATTGTATTCCGGTTGATGTAAAGACCACCATGAATCATGCCGGTTGCATTGCGTTCCAGGTTGTCAACTTTGGCGGGGCTGCAACCCCGGGGAAACCGATGATTATGATAAGACATATAATCGGTTATTGCGTTTTGCTGGTAACGCTGTTGCTTGCCGGCTGCGAGGCGATGCTGGGGCAGAAATACGATGTCGACTCGGAGTATTTTCATATCCCGGCCGGTTCGCAGCTGATTCTGAACCGGTCGCTGGATATTCCCGCGGGGAGTGCACACGTACTGTTGCAGCACGGCAAGGTGGTTTCCGGGGCGGACCAGTATGCCGTGAATTGCGAGTGCGAGGTGCGTACCCTGGGCCCCGGCAAAGTCCAGCCAGGTACCTTCAGCATCCTGCGCACCGAGAGATCCCACGAGTGGATCAGCCAGCCCAATATCCTCCGTTTCTACCGGGTGCTGCACTTGCGGTCAACAGAACAGCCTGATGTACTGAAACTCGTTTGCCAGGATTGGGACGGGCCGCTGTTCGGCAGGAACATCAGCATTCCCGAGATCCGTGAAGCCGTGGGCGGGTTCATCGCGCTGGAGTTCGACTCCCGTTGAGTTGCGGTTGCCACGAACGGCAGAATCCTTCCAGTCCGGTCAGGCGCTACGTTCTGTCGTTCTAATGCATTATTGTGTTGCCGGAACCAGGCACATGGTGCCCGGACAGTTTTTGCTTGAGGTCAGTTACGCCGGTGACATGGCGAGTGGTGGACAAGTGTGCTTTCTGATGTCTCGTGCATTCGTACAATCTGTCAGCCTGTCGTATGCGTTATATATGGATGCTTTCTCAATCAAGTTCCCAGAAGGATGATAATTATTCTGAACCTCAGTCAAGCCCTGAACCTGCCCGGGCTGACCGATAGGTAGGCTTAATACCTGTTATGTTTATTAATATGAAGTCTCTGGTGCTTGCAGCAGTTGTAACTGCACTGGCTGCAGGGATGACGCAGCATATCAAGCGTACTTTTTCGGTATTGGTTGATTATGTGGTTACCAATCCGGATAGCGTTACTGAGGGTACAGTACTGAATTCAAGAACCATCAGAGTGGGTAGATGGTCTGTACTGGCACATGAAGTTGTGTTTGCATACAAAATCGGTGACAAGGTATACCGAAACGACCTGGTTAATTATGATTTGAGAACGTCAAATGCAAGTGAGCTGGTGAAAAAGTACCCGGCCGGCAATACAGTCGCTGTTTATTACGACTCGGCAAAGCCGCAGTATTCGGTGCTTGAAAAGGGAAAACCGGGTTCAGGCGTATATCTTCAGTTGTTCACTGTGTTGTGTATTTTCCCGTTTTCATATGCAGTGAGTCTGTGGCTTCAGCGCAATCCATAGGGATGTGAGTCTCATACGATTCGGAATCTGCCAGTAACGCCATCAAAAAAACACTCGGCACACTCATCACCGACCGCCCCCATTCCTCTACCGGCAGATGGTGACGGCCTGACCCATCAGCAGGTAAACTCCCGGTCTACTGCCATTTCGCGGGTGTAGTTCAATGGTAGAACTGGAGCTTCCCAAGCTTCAAACGTGGGTTCGATTCCCATCACCCGCTCCACCCCTGTAGTAATACATATTGCTAATGCATGCATAAAATAAATCTAATAGATTAATTAGAATACAGTAATAAACTAATTATTATTCGTGGGACTTGCTTCCCGCCAGAGTTTCCCGATTTTTACCGTTGGATATTTTGGAGAAAGTGTGATGAATAAAATCGCTACAGTGCTTACGGCGGTGTCTTTGGCAGTGATTTCTGTACCGGCGTCCGCTTGGGGATGGGGTGATTACAACCTGGGAGAGGGTGATCATAACGACCGTTTTTACGGCTATGGTGCGTACCGGTATGCTCCTTATCCTTATGCACCCTACGGATACGGTGTCCCGACCGTACCGGCGGCTCCTGCCGTTGAGATGACGGAAGAGCAGAAGAAGGCGATTGCCGCGCAGCAGGCCCGGGCGCTTGAGTACATGCAGAATGCTCAGAAACAGGCCGCCGAATACTATGCCAATGTGCGTTCCCCGATGCTGGATATGCAAAAAAACATGATGGAAGATCGCGATGCCATGATCAAGGAAATGGACGCACGTCGTGAGGCCTCGCTGAAGGCCTACCAGGCTCGTGTTGAAGAAGCCAACAAGGCGTACGAAGCACGCCGTAAGGAACGCGAAGAGGATGCCGGCAAGTCCTACGAGGAACGCCGCAGGGAGCGTAAAGAAGCTTTCCAGTCCCAAGTCGATGAGGCCCATAAGGCATTCGAAGCGCGTCGCAAGGAAAATGAAGAAGCTGCCGGCAAGACCTACGAGGAACGCCGCAAAGAGCGTGAAGAGGCCTACAAGGCCCGCCTGGAGCGCTATCACAACAGCAATCCAGCCGACGCCGGTATCTAGCCGGACCGACACGGTGCCGGAATATCGATAAGGGGGGTGTATGACTTTGGTCATGCACCCCCTTGATTGTTGCTGTACCGCGGGCAAGCTGGATCGCTCGGTGCAGGCAGTGATATCTGCATAAACCGTGATTCCAGAGTAATGGAATTCCGGATTATCGGCGGCACGGGAGGCGCCGTTGTCCTCAGCGTACCGCGGGGCGCGCCAGAATCATGAAGTCGTAAGGTTCCATCTCCAGGGAATGGGCGGCGACGATGGTGCGGCCGGCCACCAGATCGACCACGCTCTTGCGCAGACCGAGCAGGCGCAGGCGCCGGCCCTCGATCGGTTGCGGCGATTCGCTGAAATTGGCCAGCACCAGCACGCTGTGGACGCCGTTGGTACGAAAATAGGCAAAGACATGTGGATTGCCGGAATCGACAATTTCGGTTTCCGCGCGATCCAGTGCCGGGTTCTGCTGGCGAATCTGGATCAGCCGCAGCAGGTCCTGGTAAATGCGTCCCGGAATGGTGGTGGTATCGCGCCGGGTCTCGGAACGTGCCCAGTCGAAGACGGCGCGGTGCAGCCAGCGTGAATCCCCGATTTTCTCCGCGTCATCCTCGTAACCATAATCATTGAGCATGCCGATTTCATCCCCCAGGTAAATGAGGGGGATACCGCCGATGGTCAGAATGATGCCGTGGAGCAGCAGGATGCGTTGAACGGCAAGTTCGGTATTTTCTGCATCATTGCTATCGATGGCCTGCTCGAGTCCCACCAGCGCTGCGCAGGTCCCCGAGATGCGCGCCTCGCCGGTCTGCGGATTTTCCTGGAAGGGCTGGCCGCGCGCAAAGCTGCCGGAAAAACGGCCGGTGTAGAATTCCGCCAGAAAGCGACGATGAGCGGCCGGGTCGTAATCCGTGTCCCTGACATCCTCATCGGAGAAGGCGAAGCCGACATCGTCATGGCAGCGCACATAGTTGACCCAGGCGCAACTGGCCGGAATCGCGAAACGTCGCTGCATACCGGTTCTGAGGATGTCGACCTTGCGGGTCGCCAGCGAGTTCCACAACAGCGCCATCAGTTGTGGGTTGTAGGACAGCTGGCACTCGTTTTCATCGATGTACTTGCGTACCTCGTCCGGATGCACGATGGCCTCGGACTTGAACACCATGGCAGGTGCGGAAATCCTGACCAGGGCATTGAAGGCCTGGATGATGATGTGTGCCTCGGGCAGGTTCTGGCAGTCGCTCCCGAGTTGTTTCCAGACGAAGGCGACCGCGTCCAGTCGCAGGATCTCCACTCCCTGGTTGGCCAGGAACAGCATTTCCTCCAGCATGCGGTTGAAGACCACCGGATTTTCGTAGTTCAGGTCCCACTGGTAGTTGTGGAACGTGGTCCAGACCCAGCTTTTCAGCCGGTTGCGATAGGTGAATGAGCCGGGGTGCTCATCCGGGAAGACCGGTGTGATGCTTCTTTCATAGGCATCCGGCAATGTGCGGTCGGGAAACAAGCGGTAATAGCCCTGGTATTCGCTATCTCCCTCCAGGGCGCGCATAGCCCAGTCGTGTTCATCGGAGGTGTGGTTGAAGACGAAGTCGAGGCACAGGGAGATGCCATGATGGCGCAGTTCCGAGGCCAGTTCCGCGAGCTGTTGCATGTCCCCGAGTTCGGGGTCCACCTCGCGGTAGCTCGACACCGCGTAGCCGCCGTCATTGTCACCCGCGGGCACCTTGAATACCGGCATCAGGTGAAGATAATTGACTCCCAGTTCGGTGAGATAGGGGATGCGTTCTCGCAGCCCCTCCAGGTTATCTGCAAACAGGTCCACATAGCACATGGCGCCGATCATGCGCTGTGATTGGTACCATTGGGGATCGGTCTCACGCAGGGCATCCAGTGCCTTCAGCTCCTTGGGGCGTTCGATCCACATGGCGGTGGCCACTACCAGCACATTCTCCAGGTGATAGAAAAAGTCGTAGTGCCGTCCGTAAAGGGCGTGCAGGCCGGCGAACAGGCGGGGGAAGTTCCTGCGCAAGCGATTCAGGTAACCCTCCCATTCATCGTTATCCACACCGCTGGCGAAGCGTGCTTCCAGACGCGGTAGGATGCGATTCAGTGAGGTTGCTGCGTGGGTATTGTGCCAGGTGGTATCGTGCATCGGTGTCGATTGTCTGCAGCTGCATTATATACACATGGAGCGGGGTTGGGATATGCAACAAGGGCTACTGTTACGGCTGGCTTCCAACCGCCGAGGGCTGTATAAATATGCGCTGTCAATATTTTCGCGCTTGAACCGCCCCGGGGGTTTTCAGGATGCAACTGCGTTTTGCCTCAAAACTGTCGACAGCACTGGTCGTTATCATGGTGATTGGCGGCCTCATCATGGGATATGCGATTACCCAGTCCGGCACCCGCTTGCTCATGGACGCCGCAACCTCGCGGCTATCACAGGAAAGCAAGATCGTCGCCATCCGCTTGCAGGATATCGTTGGCGGCCTGCAGCGTGATATTGAATTCCTGCAGCACAGCCCGGCGCTGAAACGGGTCGTCGACCAGGAAACGCCGGGGTCCGGGAAAAACCAGGCACTCGCGCATCTCGCGGAAGTCTTCTCGGCCATGATGAACAGCCATCCCTGGTACGTGCAGACGCGTCTCATCGGTCTTGCTGACGGTGGCAGGGAAGTGGTGCGCGTTGACCGGATCAACGGGCGGATTCAGCGGATACCAAATGACGAACTGCAGGCCAAGGGCGAGCGGAATTATTACAAGGAAGCCATGAACCTGTCGTCCGGTAATGTCTACCTGTCTCCCATCAACCTGAATCGCGAGCACGGAGAAATGTCTGAACCTCACCAGGCGATGCTGCGGGTGGCGCTCCGGGTCATGAAGGCCAACGGCAAGCCGTACGGCATAGTGGTGATCAATATCGATGCCCAGCGGGTATTCGAGGCAATGCGGGACGTGGTCAGTCCGATGGTAACCATGTATGTGGCAAACCAGGATGGATTCTATCTGTATCATCCGGACCCGGAGAAGACCTTTGGCTTCGATCTGGCAAGGCCATTTCGCATCGGGGACGACTTCCCGGAAGCGCAAAAATTGCAATCAGGTACCACTAAGGAGATTATCGGCGAGGCGGAGCCCAGAAACCCTGGGGAAGCCGTCATGGTACATCTGAGTGTTCAGCCGCTGTTGCCGGAGAGTGGGAGGGTACTGTTGCTGGGGTTGTCCATCCCGCGTTCCGCGATCGTGGAGGAAGTGAATTCGGCCCGCCGCAAGAGTGTAGCACTGATTCTGCCATTTCTGCTGGTTGGATCAATCCTGGTGATCTGGATGGTACGGATTTTTATCGCACCGCTGGAAAGGGTTACCCGGGCAATGGGTCACTTCAGTCCGGGAACTCGTCGCCAGCGCCTGCTGGAGGAAAACCGCCGCGACGAGATAGGCCTGCTGGCTCAGACCTATTCGCGCATGGCGGAACGGATCGAGCGGCAGGTAAGTGAACTGAAGGAGCAGCGCAAGCGTTTCCAGAGCCTGTTCGAGACGGCGGCGGATGCCGTATTGATCATTGACCAGGATGGCACCATCGAATATTGCAACGGGGCGACCGAGCGACTGTTCGGTTACGAGGAGCATGAGCTGATCGCGCAAGACGTCAAGATGTTGATGCCGGACCCGGACAGGGGCCACCACCGGGAATACATGCGTCGCTATCTTGAGGGTGGGGAGCCGCATATTATCGGCATCGGTCGCGAGGTAACCGGCGTAAGCAAGAAAGGGAAACCCCTGCAACTGCATCTCTCCATCGGCGAGTTTACCCTGGATGGACGACGCAAGTTCACCGGCATTCTGCACGACATATCTTCCGACAAGAACATCCTCCAGGGTTGAATGCCAGCGGCAAGGAATCTGCCGGGTACGGCAGATGTTCTGAGGGTGTGTTCCCCACGGGGGCGCGGGTCCTGCCCGTTAAGCATTCCGGGCTAACCTATGACGTCCTTTGCCTGCCGGTCCGCATGGTAGGAAGAGCGCACCATGGGACCGCTGGCGACGTGCGTGAATCCCATTCGGTATCCCACCTCAGCCAGACGATCGAACTCGTCCGGGTGCAAATAGCGCACCAGCGGCAGGTGGTGCACGCTGGGTTGCAGGTACTGGCCGAGTGTCAGCATGGTGCAGTCGTGCTCGCGCAGGTCGTGCATCACCTGTTCCACCTCCGCAAACTCCTCGCCGATGCCCAGCATCAATCCGGACTTGGTCGGAATCTCCGGATGCACTTCCCTGAAACGTTTCAGGAGCCTGAGCGACCATGCATAGTCGGAGCCCGGGCGCACTTTTCTGTACAGACTGGGTACCGTCTCCAGATTGTGGTTGAAGACGTCCGGCGGTGATTCGACCAGGATTTCCAGGGCGCGCTCCATGCGGCCGCGAAAGTCCGGTACCAGTACCTCGATGCGTGTGTCCGGATTGCAGGCTCGAATGGCTTCGATGCAGGCTCGAAAGTGCGCGGCTCCGCCATCACGCAGGTCGTCGCGGTCGACCGAGGTGACGACGACATAACGCAGTCCCATGGCCTGTATCGTGTGCGCCAGGTTCCGGGGTTCCTCGAAATCCAGCGGCTCGGGCCGGCCATGGGCCACGTCGCAGAACGGGCAGCGCCGGGTGCAGATGTCGCCCATGATCATGAAGGTTGCAGTGCCCCCGGCAAAGCATTCGCCGAGATTCGGGCAGGAGGCCTCCTCGCAGACGGTATGCAGTCGGTTTTCCCGCAGGATACTCTTAAGCCGTGTCACTGCCGGGTTTGCCGGTGATTTTGCCCGTATCCATGCCGGCTTGCGCAGCGGCCGGTTCGTTGTCTCGATCTTGATCGGGATACGAGCCGTCTTTGCAGCGCCGCGCTGCTTGCGTTCCAGGTCACTCATGGGTGGGCTCATCCAGCAGTTGTTCGAAATGCATCTGGAACTCTTTCGCGATCGCATCCAGTGGCGCGGAAACGCCGAGTTCGGCAAGCTGCGTGACCTGCAGGCCGGGATAGCCACAGGGGTTGATCATCGAGAACGGTGCAAGGTCCATGTCCACGTTCAGGCTGAGTCCGTGGAAGCAGCAGCCCCGGCGTACCCGCAGCCCGAGGGCCGCGACCTTGCTTCCCTCGATATAGACACCCGGTGCCTTGTCACGACGTGACGCCCTGATGCCATACCCATCCAGCAGGTCAATAACCGCCTGTTCCAGGATCTGTACCAGGGATTGTACACCGAGCCGACGCCGGGTGAGGTCCAGCAGGGTATAGACGATAAGCTGGCCCGGACCGTGGTAGGTGACCTGGCCGCCGCGGTCAACCTGGATGACGGGGATGTCCCCGGTATCAAGCAGGTGCTCCCGCTTGCCGTTTCGGCCCAGGGTGAACACCGGCGGATGTTGCAGAAACCAGATTTCGTCCGGGGTTTCAGTGGATCGGGAATTTGTGAAGGTCTGCATGTCATGCCATACCCGGGCATATTCGCGCAGCCCGATATGCCGTGTCTTCACGGGGGAGGGGGATATTACCGGATGTGATTCGGCAGGTCTCGACACGGGTTCAAAGCGCCACGATGACCTGTTCGCAGTCGACCAGATCCTGGTAGATGGCATCCAGTTGAGCGCGGCTGGTGGCGTTGACGACCACCGTTATCGACAGATAGTTACCATTCCTGCTGGCACGGCTGTGTATGGCGCCTTCACTGAGATCGGGTGCATGTCTGCGGACGATTTCCACCACGATGATGTCCAGATCGCAATCCGCCCGCCCCATTGCCTTGATGGGAAATTCACATGGAAATGTCAGGGGACTTTCTTCGGTTTCGCTCATCACTTGGCGGTCTAGTGTGTACAGTGTGTGGGAGTGTAGCAGTCAATTGTATGGCACTCGATGGATTTTCGGTCCGGGCGCTCCCCAGTTCGACTCGGCGGGCCTCTGTTCCATCCGCGGTGATGGCCTGTGGCGATGCCCGCGGTCATGGGTTCCCGGTGTGCCTTCCGAATGCGGGTGTGGATATCTGTACGGGGGGCGAAGTCCGGGGTGAGGAAAATAGGGATAGAGGTAACGGACCTCTTCGGGCACGTCCTGCGAGTCGGAGGATTCCGCAGCCCGGGCCTCGGCCTGCGCCCTGTCGGCCTCAGCTTGTGCCCGCAACCTTTCGATCGTCATGGCTTCACTTGCCAGACGCCTCGCCTCCATGCGTTCCAGCTGTCTGGCAATGGAGTAGTAATCATCATCGAGTGAGCCGCCGGATACGGCCGGCTGCTGATAATCAAATTGGTGCACATCCAGCGTTTCGTCAGCCGGAGGTTTGTCGCTGAAATGGGTGATCCCCGCCGCATCGCTCCAGGTATACACCGGTCCCGCATAACTGCTCGACAGCATCGCAATCCCTGCAAGGCAAACTGTAATACCTACCACCGGCTTCACTTTATTGCCCCTCTCAATGACCGCCGACAACCGGCCGCAAATCGGATTCCATACTTCAGTTTTCTGTGCCAACACCAGGTACAGGCACGCAGCCTATTGAAAACACAGTGTTTAATATCAACTGCATCTGCCGGCTCCGGGAGAACGAATCAACACCACTTAATAAGCAGTGTAATAAAGGAGGGTTATAAGTAAACCGGAATATCACCAGGCATCTCCTGTCGAACAATTGCAAGCAATGGCGGTTAAAGGCGTTTCCTGTGGTGGCCGATACGGATTCCACAGCCCTGCTGGGTTTATTCACCGGGTAACGGAAAGGGGGCAAGGCGATGAGTGTAGTCACGCATGACGTCATACTGAAACGCAAGCCACGCAAGAAACGCCGCAAGGGGGAGGCTGCCATGCGCAGCCTGCGCCGGGCACTGGCGAGACGGAAACTGGAGCTGATGCGTGAAGACGAGATCCTGCACGAGCAGATCTACGATGTCTTTGAGGAAGAAGAAGCCAAGCAAACCTGACGTATCCTGAATCGGGTACGAGAAATCTCACCCCATCCCGGCCCGGTCCTTTCATGGACCGCCTGCCGCCGGTCCGCATGCGCTAGAATCATTGCATGTCAGCTGGAAAAATCAACCTGCAGTGCGATGTGGCCGTGAAGGATATCCTGTGCCGGGCAATACGCGATTATGCTTACGCCGCCTATCCGGAGGGGGGTTCGGATTGCGCCCAGGTGGCGCGTTATACCCTGCTGGAACTCGCGCAACAGATCGATGCCGGGATCACACCCGATAGGCACTGCGTGGAGATCAGTCGCCGTCCCAGGGCCATGTTCAGGGCGGCACTCGAATACTATTTCGAGCTTCAGGACGCGGCTTCTGGAGAACATTCCACACACCAGCGCGAACTGATGCAGGGGCTGTTGCGCGGTGAGATGGTCACGCAGCCCGGGCTGATACAGGCGCGTGCGGAAGATGCTTCAGCCCGGGTTACTTGATCCAGTTTCGCAGTGCCTCGATGATTTTCTCGGCCTGGTCCCTGCTGGAAATATTGAACTTCGATTTCTGCTGGTACTCGCCATTACGCTTCTGATAACGGCGTATGGTGTACTTGTCAGGACCGTATGCTCCTTTCTGGCGGTCCCAGTCCTGGTAGCGAAAAATGATCGTCGACCATGCCCCCTTGGTGAGGACCTGTTTGTCCAGCTCCCTGACGGTTTCGATGCCATCTTCGGTATAGCTGACCGTCAGTTCGTCTACAGTTTTTCCCATTCCTTTCTCCGGATTCACTCTGGGGTTGCGCGAGAGTGCGGCCCTCTCAATGTATTGCGTCAGCCATCATATGGATTTACGTGGGAGATGAAAATCCTGCGGCGGAAGTGGCTGATTCCGAAGGTATGCCGGGCTGCTCAGATTTCACCTGGGCTGGTATCCGGGATTTCCGCGGGCTGTCCGGGGGTAATTTCCGGTGGCGGCTCGGGGCTGGTCTCCGGCGGTCCCTGCGGTGGAATACCCGTTGGCATATCGGGTTGCGGTACTTCCGGCGGGATATCGGGGGCGACCTCCGGGTCGCCCATGACGACCCGGACTGGCGTTTCCATTGTTACTGTTTGCATATCGATTTCCTGTTTCAGAATGTCCTCAACCCAGTGTAGTGGTGTTGTCCTGTTTTCGTAAGGGTGTGCCACCCGCCTCACGCCGAACAGCCGTTGCCGGGTGGTGTAGAGTGACGGACCACGCGCATCCTGCTACGGGAATAGATCGCCGGCTGGGCTATGGTTGAATGGCACTTAGTTAACGCGCGCCATTGCTAATAACGTCTGAATCGCCATGGAAGTATACGAAAAAACAGCGAATATTCATTAGGTAATTCTGTGGATTCCGTGGCTATTTATCGAGATTTGGGCTTAAGTAAGCAGCATTCGGGTACGGTTGAGTCTGTATCAGAGTATCGACATATCCTGCAACGGTCGAATCTCGTTTTGAGTGCGGCGCTGAACGAGTTCCAGGGACTGGCCGTACCGAAGACGGCGACAGACGGCTTATGCCGGGGAAATCGGGGCATTGGCGTTGTCCCAATAAGTACCATATCGAACATCCTCTGGTCAGTGCTTATGGCGGAATGCGGATTCAGGAAGGAACAGTTACACGGTGCGCGACGGCAGGGCCGCAGGCTTGGACTGTCCTTGCGGCTGATGCGCACGCTGTTTGTGAGCCTGGGCAGGATTGCGCCAACCCTGATGGGGCGCTGGGCCTGGCGTCTGTGGTTCAGGACGCGCCGGCTCCCCGAGTCCGCAGCCGGTAAGCGTGTCGCAGGAAAGGCCTTGCGCGAGACGCTGGATGTCTCCGGCCTGCCCGTGGCCGTCTATCGCTGGGGTCGCGGTCCGGTGGTCCTGTTCGTGCACGGCTGGTCCGGTCGCGGCAGCCAGGCGGCGGCCTTTGTCGAGCCACTGGTGCATGCCGGCTACCAGGTCGTCGCTGTAGATGCGCCGGGCCACGGAGAGACCCCGGGCGAGCGCACCAACGTCCTGGAATGCGCGGCCGTGTTGCAGGAGGTTGCCCGGTTCTGCGGTCCGGTGCACGCCGCCATCACCCATTCCTACGGAGGGATGGTGCTGGCCTATGCCATGCGGCATGGACTGGGCGTCGGGCGTGTGGTCATCCTGAGCGCGCCGGCTACGCCGGAGTTCCTCGTGGATGGCTTTACCCAAACGCTGGCTATGCCGCCGGCGGTGGTTGCGAACCTGCTGCAGCGGCTGGATCGGAGCTTCGCTGGTGACTATCGGGAGCGCATTTCCATGCTCAACAACGTCCGCGAACTAAAGGTGCCAGCGCTGGTGATCCATGATGTCGATGATGCGAGTGTCCCCTGGGAACACGGGGAGATGATCGCCGCGGCCTGGCCGGGCGCCCGCTTCCTGAAGACCAGGGGGCTGGGCCATGGCCGGGTCCTGCGCGACCGCGAAACCGTCGCGGCTGCAGTGGCCTTTATTACGCAGTAAGATGCCCGCAAGGGGAGGGTAATCATGAAATTGTACCTGGTACAACACGGCGAGGCGGTCGCGAAGGAAGAAGATCCGGAGCGTCCGCTCAGCGAGCAGGGTGAACGGGACGTGCGCGCCGTTGCGGCCAGACTGAAGTCAGCCGGGATACGCGTGGCGCGGCTCTGGCACAGCGGCAAGTTGCGTGCGCAACAGACCGCGAACTTGCTGGCCCCGGCAGTACTGCCGCGCGGCGGAAAACCGCGGGCGATCGAAGGTATTGCACCGAAATCGCCGGTGGCGGAATTCTGCATCGACGCGGATGTCTGGGAAGAGGATACCCTGGTGGTCGGTCACCTCCCGTTCATGGCACGGCTGTTCGCCCTGCTCATGACGGGCGACAGCGAACGCGAGATCGTTGCTTACCGGCCGGGCAGCGTCGCCTGCCTGGAGCGGACCGAGGCAGGCCACTGGGTGCTGTTGTGGATGCTTCGCCCGGAACTCCTGTCGGGTCAGAAGTGACATGAGTCTGCGCGGCATCGTTCCCCCGGACCCGGAAACCGGTGTTTCCCAGGAGCGTTACGCGGTGATCTTCACCCCGCGCCAGAACCGCAAGCGCTTTCCGGCGGGATGTGTGGAAATCTTTGACACCCGGGAAGCCGCCCTGCAGGCGGCGGACCCGGCGGGAAAACGCTACGCGGCACGTGTGGTGGGACCGTCGAAATCCTCGGAGGGGCAGTATATTTACTACCTGCTGGACTGGCTGTGAGGTGACCGGTTATTTGTCGAGGTTGCGCAGGAACTCCAGGTAGGCAGGCTTTTCCCATTTGCGCCCGCCCAGGGCCTGATACTGGATGAATCCTTCTGGGTCTACCAGGTAGGTGGCCGGCAGGCCGCGCGGCTGCCAGGACTCCGTGACCTGGCCGTCATGGTCCATCAGCGGCACCAGGTCCGGGGCAACGATTCCGAGAAAGGTAAACACGGTATCCTCGGTTTCCGCGGTGTTGACCAGCACAAATGCGATATCGCTTTCGCCGATCAGGCCGCGCAGTTTGTCGATGCTGGGCATTTCCTTGCGGCAGGGGCCGCACCAGCTGGCCCAGAAGTGTACGAAGCGCCAATGCCCCCCCGTATCTGTCAGGTCGTAGGCTTCGCCGTCCAGGTTGTCTAGGCGCAGCGGTGGGGCGGGTCTGCCGGCGACCTTCATGACACCCTGCGGCAGTTCGTTGGCAAGCACCGGGACGGCAAACGCGATGAGTATGACGGTGATGACAGCCCGTGCAATGTTATTCATTCGGTGGCCTCGCCATGCGGGCAGGCGATGTTTTCGAAGCGTACCATGAGCAGGTCGCCGCGCCGGTCCTTTCCGGTCTGGAAGTATGCATCGAGGTTGAAGGTTGCGGTCGTGCCGGGCAGCACGATATTGCCGCCGACCGGCTCATCGGGCTGCAGATCGCGCACCGCGGGCAGCTGGGTCCAGCCGAAGGTGGCCCGGTTTGCCTGCGGCAGTTCGATCGCATCCCATTGTGTTTCCCAATAGACGTCGTCCAGTCGCGGTAATATCTCGCCATGGCTGGTGATTTTCCACCGGTCCGGTTCCAGCCAGATGACCCGGCGGCTGCGATTCTCGATATGCACGGTGACGAAACACGTTGTCCTGATCCTCGCGATCGCCGCCGCCGGAAACCCGCGCGCCTCATAGAAGGCGGCCATCTGTTCCGGGGTGCGCGGCATGAGTACGAACAGGAAGTCCGGGTTCTCGACGAAGGGGCCGGGATAGGGCTTTTCCATTGCGCCGGCGGTTGTCGCGGCGATGCATGCGATGAGAACGGCAAACCGGCGTTTCAGTGTCATTAGAATTTATCGGGTGCTTCGCATACCATGATGCGGAATCGGCCGGAGCATCATATGTTCCGAGTCTGCACAGTTTCAGGCGGGAGAACAAGTTATGTCGAGATGGCTCGTCGTGCTGCTGGCCCTGCTGCTGGCGTTGTCCGCGCTCACCAAGGCAGGGGCGGGACAGCCAGGCGGGCTGCGTCCGGTGCATACCTATTCCATCGTCGCCCGCGATACCGCTACCGGCCAGCTTGGCGTGGCCGTGCAGTCTCACTGGTTTGCGGTTGGCTCACTGGTGCCCTGGGCGGAGGCGGGAGTCGGTGCGGTAGCCACCCAGTCCTTCGTCGAGACGCGCTACGGTTTCGCCGGGTTGGACCTGATGCGTACCGGCCTGGATGCGCGGCATACCCTGGATGCACTGCTGGCCGCCGACCCGCACCCGGATGTACGCCAGGTGGCGATGATCGATGCCCGGGGCAATGTCGCCGTACATACCGGCGAGCACTGCATCCGCTATGCCGGCCACCTGGCCGGTGACAACTTCTCGGTACAGGCGAACCTGATGGTGAACGAAGGCGTGCCCGAAGCCATGGCGGCGGCATTCAGAAATGCGCAGGGCAGCCTGGCTGAGCGCATGCTGGCCGCGCTGGATGCGGCCCAGGCGGCCGGAGGCGATTTGCGCGGCAGGCAATCGGCGGCAATACTCGTCGTCAACAACAGGTCGACGGGCCAGCCGCTGCAGGACCGGCTGGTCGACCTGCACGTCGAGGATCATCCCGAGCCGCTGACCGAGTTACGGCGGTTGCTGGTGTTGCATACGGCCTACGAGCACATGAACCGTGGTGACCATGCCCTGGAGCGCAATGACATCGATGGGGCACTCGCAGAGTATGGCGAGGCACAGTCCCTGGTGCCCGCCAACACGGAGATGAAATTCTGGCATGCCATCTCGCTGTTGAATGCCGGCAGGACCGCCGCGGCCATGCCGGTTCTGGAAACCGTGTTCCGTGCCGAGCCGGGCTGGCGGGAGTTGCTGGGACGGCTGGCCGAGGCTGATTTGCTGGTGGTTGATGAACCATTACTGGTGCGGCTCACGGCCCTGGGTGTGGAGAATGATGGGAACTGAACAATGAATCTTAGGAAGTTGCCTGCAGGCTATCCCTGGTGTGTGCTGTGCTGCCTGCTGGTGGGGAAGCCGCTGCCGGCGGAGGATGTCATCCCGGCGAGGCTGATGGGTCTGGATCTGGCGCTTGATATTGCCCGGGGTGCCATCTCTGCCTGTCGCAAGGACGGCTACCAGGTGTCTGTGGTCGTCGTCGACCGCAGCGCCCGCGTGCAGGTCGAGCTTCGGGATGTATATTCCAGCCACCAATTCACGACCCTGGCAGAGGGCAAGGCGCAGGCTGCACTCATGTCGAACGGAAGCTCCGGTGTGTTGCGCACCAACCGTGCCGACATGGTCAGTGAACTGAACCTGCTGCAGGGTGTGTTCGTACTGCGTGGCGGCCTGCCGATCCAGGTGGCTGGTTCCACCATCGGCGCCGTGGGGGTCAGCGGCGCACCCGGCGGTGAGAAGGACGAGGCCTGCGCACAGCACGGCATCGATGCCGTGCAGGACCGGCTGGACTTCGCCGAATGAGCGAAGGGCAGATTTTCGTGCTGGTGTATTGAGTGAGCTACCAGCATAACAGTCAGTGCGGCAGGTGTTGTTCATGAACACGCAGACCTCCAGCGAATTCCGGCATGATGCAGGCGAGTGTCTCGGCGTCCTCCTTACCAACCTGGGTACCCCCGATTCCTGCGATCGTGCCGGTGTGCGGCGCTATCTCGATGAGTTCCTCTGGGATCCACGGGTCGTGGAGCTGCCGCGGCCGCTGTGGTGGCTGGTGCTCAAGCTGGTCATCCTGAATACCCGTCCCGGCCGGTCCGCCGCCGCCTACCGGCGTATCTGGACCGAGGACGGTTCACCCCTGCTGGTGATCTCGCGTGAACAGGCCGACGCATTGCAGCAGGCGCTGGTGCAGCGGTTCAGTTTTCCGGTGAAGGTGGTGCTGGCCATGCGCTACGGCAATCCCTCCCTCGCCGCGGGGCTGGAAGAGCTGCGCCAGGCCGGGGCGCGCCGCGTCCTGGTGTTGCCGCTGTATCCGCAGTATTCCGCCACCACGACGGCATCCACCTTCGATGCTGTAACGGCCGAGTTGCGACACTGGCGCTGGCTGCCGGAGTTGCGCTTCGTCAATCACTACCACGACGAGCGCGCCTATATCGGGGCGCTTGCCGCCAGCGTGCGGGCCTGGCAGGCGGAGCACGGGGTGCCCGACCGTCTGTTGCTTTCATTCCATGGCATCCCGAGGGAGTATTTCCTCGCCGGCGATCCTTACTACTGCGAAGCGCACAAGACTGCGCGGCTGCTGGCGGAGAAACTCGGGCTGGCTGAAACGCAGTGGCAACTGTCATTCCAGTCACGCCTTGGGCCGAAGGAATGGCTGCGGCCGTATACCGATGAAACCCTGCGTGCGATGGCCGCCGGCGGCGTGCGCAAGGTGCAGGTCCTGTGTCCGGGTTTCAGTGCAGATTGTCTGGAAACCCTTGAAGAAATCGCCATGGAAAATCGCCATGTCTTCCTGGAGGCGGGGGGTGAGTCCTACGACTATATTCCCTGTCTCAATGCGAGCCCGACGCATATCGACATGCTGGCCGGGCTGGTAGAAAAGCATATTTCCGGCTGGAAACCGGAGCAAAGCGAAGCGGAGCGTGAAGCTTCACTTGAACTGCGCGCGCGACTGGCGCAGGCGGATGGCGCTGACCGGTAAGGCCGGTTACATCAGCGAGCCTTGTCACCATAAAGGATCATTCCGTAGCCCGGATGAAGCGTAGTGGAATCCGGTTCAGATGGGAATGGCGCTTACTTAAGGCCCAGGTTTGCTAAATAGCCACGGAACCACACGGAAGGTATGGATAAAATGCATGTATATTCAGTGTCTTTCCGTGAGCTTCCATGGCGAGTTAAGCGTGTTTAGCGATGACGCGCGTTGAGTACGAGCCATACGGGTCAGCTGGATTTCCCCAGGTTCCGGCCCTGAGGGTCTGCACCCTGGCTACTCTGGAAATTGTGCAAGGCTCTGGTTTTCGCACAGGTCAGTACCAACTTGCCGACCGTTTGCCCGGACTCCAGGTCACGGTGGGCATCGGCTACGGACTCGAAGGGGTAGGTCGTTACGGGAGGCGGGTGCAGCCTGCCGTCCCGCAGCCACTGGAACAGCTCCGACATGGCCGTCGCCAGGATGTCTCCGTGGTCGAACAGGAAGCTGAGGTTGAAACCCAGCACACTGCGGTTGCGGGTGGTGAGCTCAAAGGGGCTGAAACGGGGGGTGCGCAGGTAGTCGAACAGCAGGCCGAGCTTTCCGGGTACCCCCTCGCGGGTGCGCAGCATGCTGTGAAAACCATAGACCACCAGCTTGCCGGCTGTTGCCAGGTGCCGGTAGCTCTGGCGCAGCGTGGCAACGCCATTTGCATCCAGGATGACCTGATAACCGCCGGGGGCAATCGCCTCGGCGGCTTTCCAGAGATCCGTTGTGGACTTGTCGATGGCGGACACGGCACCGAGTTCGCGTACGGCGGCGATCTTGTGGGAGGCGCCAACCACCCCGGTCACCTCGCAATCCGCGATCCTGCCCAGCTGCACCAGCATGCCACCGACCCCGCCGGCGGCGGAGTGCACCAGCATACGGTCTCCGGGATGGGGGTGTGCCAGTTCGAACAGGGCGAACCAGGCGGTGAGTGCCACTGTCGGGAAGCCCGCCGCGGTTTCCAGTGTCAGCTGCAAGGGCAGCGGAAAGACCTGCTTGCGGGGGACGACCAGGCGGGTGGCATAGCCGTTGAAACGGGTCACAGCCAGCACCGGCTGCCCGGGCTGCAGGTCGCTGACACCGGAGCCGGCCGCTCCGATTCTGCCGGCGACCTCGAAGCCGGGTGTAACGGGATAGCCCTCGTAATGCCTTGCCGAGGCGTACAGTCCCATGCGGGTGACGCAATCGGCATAGTTGACCCCGATGGCCGCGACCTCGATGAGTACCTGCCCCGGCCCGGGTACCGGATCGGGGTGCTCCTCGATGGCGAGTTGCCGGTAGCCGCCGGGTTTGTGGATGACGATCTTTTTCATACGTTATCCGGCTGTGCGTTATCTTGAGACCGGCGGCATCGTCCCCATATGGATCATATGAGATGCATACTACCCGGAGCCTGACATGACTGCTGGAATTATCCTGATCCTTGCCGGCATCCTGCTGGTTGTCTATCCGCACCTGCTGTCGATCATCGTGGCGGCCCTGCTGATTTTCGCCGGGGTGATGGTGATTTCCATCGCCCGCCATGAACGCAGACTGCACCGCCACTACAGCAACCCGACCATCGAGTTTATTATCCGCCATTAGGTGCCTGTCGGACTGGGGCTGATCTACTGCACTGATGGGAGAGCGCCCCATTTTCCAGATCCTTTTCGTCAAATCGCTACGGCTATTCTCCTCAGACGATCGAAAAAATGGCCTCGCCCGCCCACCTTGCTCGCTGCGATCGTACAAATCCGACAGTCACCTGGGACCTGTATAACGTTAAGAACGTGTTGATTATGTGTTTGATCAGGGAGGACCCACGCACCGCGGGGATAACGCCGTTGACAGGAAACCCCTGGTGTTTGCGCGGTGGGCTAGCCGCTCCCGCCTTACTTGCATTGGATGACTGAGATCCAGGTACGCAACGTCTAGCCCGGTACCGGGCATCAGGCCTGTCGAACGGCTGCCCCTTCAGGTAACAGCCACGGAACACCCTGCAGTTCCGGCAGGTATTCTAGATCGAAGTCCACGGCAATGAAGCCGAGCGTTGCCTTGCCCGAGTTGACGCCGTACATGAAGGTTGCGCAGGGTCGCCTGGTCAACTGGCTGATATAGATGTCGCACAGGAAGACCCCCCTGTATGCTGCGTTACTCAGTACCGACGTGATGACCGAGTAGGGCCGCTGTGAAAGATCCTGACCGTAGGCGCTGCGGTCGATGGAGTTGGCGTAGATGTTCGAACTTACCTGGCGGCCTTCGGTGTCAATGGCATAGATGAGGTCGTACTGCAGATTCTCGCTGGTCGTCTCCGCGAGCACCTGGTCGAGGCGGTCGTGATTGAACCAGACCCGGACCGAGCGCCGCGCAATCCGGCGCAAGGGCTCATCCAGGGCGTCGCAAAGCTCCGGGTAGTCATGCAAAACAGTTTTACGGAGTATATTGGCCATGGCTGTACGCAACCTCCTGCCTCGGCACGTGGGAATAACGGACAGGTATACCATTAGCACTTAGCAGAATGGATGCCAATTGTACTTGTAGCCGAAATCTATTGTCAGATCTGGATTTTTCTGGTTTGAGTGTGCTGATGGCACCGCGAGCATGCATTATTTTTGTGCGAAATCCGGGAGTTGTGCCCTCTCCAGGTGCGGCGAGGGTGCGAGTCAGGATACAACCGCGCGTTCTGCTGTCGGCCGGGGGGATCAGGCAGTGGTGGCATGCCGGCAATTTTGTTCCTCGATGGCATTGGCCTTGCGTTTCATCAGATCGACGATGGCATAGACGCCGACGTGTCGATTGGGTGAGAGGTGTTCACCCAGTCTCAGTTTTTCGAAGAATTCGTCCATGTCGATGCGGTTGATCTCCGCGACGGTCTTGCCGCTGGCCAGCCGGATCAGCAGGGCCAGTACGCCCTTGATGATGCCGGTGTCGCAGTCGCCGCCGAAGTGTATGATGTCCGGGTCGTCGGGATCCGTATGGGCATATACCCACACCTTGCTCATGCAGGCCTTGACGCGATTGGCTTCGATACGCTGTTCTTCCGGCAGGGCTGGCAGCTGTTCGCCCAGTTCCACCAGGTACTGGTAGCGGGTATCCCAGTCGCCCAGCAACTCGAAGGTTTCGACGATGTCGACAAGCTGTGTCATGACAATCTCCGGAAGGCGATTGAGTCGCCGCAGCCGCAGCTGGACTCGACATTGGGGTTGATGAATTCAAGCCCCTCGTGGAGCAGTCCGTCTTTGGTGTAGTCGATGGTCATGCCGTTGAGGTGCGGCAGGCTGCCGGTATCCACTATCACCTTGATACCTTCGGCTTCGAATACCCTGTCATCTTTTCCGATCGAATCGGCATAGTTCACGGTATAGGCGTAGCCGCTGCAGCCACTCTTGCGTGTACCAAGACGCAAGCCAATGCTGTCCGCGTGCGATTCCAGCATCTTGCGAATATGGTGTACAGCGTTTTCAGTCAGTCGTATGTCCATATCCTGTTCTCCATTCATTACAGCAGTCCAAGCTCCAGACGGGTGGAGTCATCGAGCCGGTCACGGCTCCATGGCGGGTCCCACACCAGTTCCACGGTGGTGTTTCTGACACCGGGCACTGCGTTCACGGCACACTCGACCTGGCCCGGCATCGCGCCGGCAACCGGGCATGCCGGTGTGGTCAGGGTCATCCGTATGGAGACGTTGCCGTCGTCATCGATCTCCAGCCGGTAGATCAGGCCGAGATCGTAGATGTTGACCGGGATCTCCGGGTCGCGGATTTCGCGCAGGGCGGTGATCACCGCCTCACGCAACCGGGCCTGACCATCAGCGGTCGGTCTCGCCTGCGGTTGTAAGTTGGGTTCGCTCATGACTGCACCCGTCCAGCGGTTTCCATTGGTTGTGCCAGCCGGGCGGCGACCGCGGTCCTGACGGTCTCGCGCAGCGGTTCGATGCGGCAGCGCTCGAGTATCTCGCCGGCGAAGCCGAGGCAGAGCATGTGCCGGGCCTGTGCCGCATCGATGCCGCGGGAGCGCAGGTAGTACAGCTGGGCCGGGTCGAGTTGTCCCACGCTGGCACCGTGGCTGCACTTGACGTCATCGGCGTAGATTTCCAGTTGTGGCTTGGTGTCGACCTCGGCATTGCGGGACAGCAGCAGGTTGGCGTTGTGCAGGTGGGCGTCACTCTTGTGGGCATCCGGGTTCACGATGATGCGGCCGTCGAACACGGCCCGTCCCTTGCCGTGCAGCAGGCCCCGGTAGTCGGCGCGGCTGGTGCATCCCGGGTGCGTGTGGCGGATGTCGAGATGCACATCCGAAAGCTGTTGCTCACCGGTGACGTACAGGCCTTGCAGGTCCGCCCTGGCTTCCGTACCCAGGAAATCGACCCTGATCTCGTTGCGCGACCAGGTCCCGCCAAGGATAAAACCGGTATTTTGATAGCGGCTTCGTCCATTCTGGTTAACGAACAGGCTGTGCAGGTGGAAGGCGGCCGGGCTCTCCTGCTGCAGCTGCTGGTGTTCCAGTTCGGCTCCATCCTCGAGAAAGATCTCGGTCAGGGCGTTGTTGAAATACAGCGAGTGATCGTGGCCGGCGAAGCGTTCGATCAGGGTGGCACGTGCACCGGCCTCGAGCAGTACCAGGGCGCGTGGATGGACCACTGTTGCACACCCCGGGGCCGAGGTCAGGTACAGTACCTCGATCGGGCGCTCCAGTTGCAACCCCCGCGGCAAATGGATCAGCAGACCGTCCTGGATGGCGGCGGTATTCAGGGCGCTGAAGGCGTGCTCCGGTGCGCCTGCCGCCCTGCCCAGCCATCTGGATGCCACGATCGGGTTGCTGCCGATCGACTGCAGCAGGCTCGTGGCCATGACCCCGGGGGGCAGACCATCGAGATCGGAGTGGTTAGGAGCGAAACGCCCGTTCACAAACACCAGACGCCAGGTGTCCAGCTTTGGCAGCAGCAGGGATTCGAGGTCGCTGTCCTGCGGCGCGATCGTGCCAGCGGCAGGTACAAATCCCTGCCCCAGCAGCCGCTCCAAGCTGGTGTAGCGCCAGGACTCCTGGCGGCGCTGCGGTACACCGAGTCGCGCCAGGCTCTCCACGGCCCCCCGCCGCTGGTTCATCAACCAGGGCTGTTCGGTGCCCGTCAGCTGCGGCCGGAGCCGTGCCAGCGAATCCTGGTAGCGCTGCAGCGATTCTGCGCTGGCGGTGTTCATGCAGCCACCTCCTGTTCCAGCCAGCCATAACCCTTTTCTTCCAGTTCCAGTGCCAGCGTCCGGTCGCCGGAGCGGACAATGCGCCCGCCGGCCAGCACATGGACGTGATCGGGCCGGATATAGTCGAGCAGGCGCTGGTAATGGGTCACGACAAGCATTGCCCGTTCCGGGCTGCGCAGGGCATTGACGCCGTCCGCGACCACGCGCAGGGCATCGATATCCAGACCCGAATCGGTCTCATCGAGTATCGCCAGCTTCGGCTCTAGCAGGGCCATCTGCAGGATTTCGTTGCGCTTTTTCTCGCCACCAGAGAAACCCTCATTGACATTGCGCTTGAGGAACTCTGCATCCATCTGTACCAGTTCGAGTTTGTTGCGCACCAACTGCATGAAGTGCACTGCGTCGAGCACCGCTTCGCCACGCGCACTGCGCACCGCGTTGAGCGCGGCCTTCAGGAACACCATGCTGTTGACACCAGGCAGTTCCACGGGATACTGCATCGCCAGGAAGAGTCCCCGGCGGGCGCGCTCCTCGGCAGGCAGGGTCAGAAGATCCTGCCCCTCGAACCGCACCGAGCCGGCGTCCACCGTGTAGCCGTCCCGGCCGGCGAGGATATGGGCGAGGGTGCTCTTGCCCGAGCCGTTCGGCCCCATGATTGCATGCACCTCGCCGGCGTTGACCTTGAGGTCGATACCGGTGAGGATCGTCTTGCCGTCCGCGCTTACCTGCAGTCCTTCAATGTTCAGCATAAGGTTGCTCCGTTGGTTCGTGTCATCAGCCGACGGCACCTTCCAGGGTGACGTTCAGCAGTTTCTGTGCCTCTACGGCGAATTCCATGGGTAATTCCCGGAAGACCTCCTTGCAGAAGCCGTTCACGATTATCGAGACGGCATCCTCCTCGGAAAGGCCGCGCTGGCGGCAGTAAAACAGCTGGTCTTCACCGATCTTCGAGGTCGTTGCCTCGTGTTCCACCTTTGCCGTCGGGTTGCGCACCTCCATGTAGGGAAAGGTGTGCGCTCCGCAACGGTCACCGATCAGCAGCGAATCGCAGCGGGTGTGGTTGCGCGCGTTCTCGGCCTTTGGTGTCATGCGCACCAGGCCGCGGTAGGTGTTCTGGCCCTTGCCGGCGGATATGCCCTTGGAAAGGATGGTGCTGCGGGTATTGCGGCCCATATGAATCATCTTGGTGCCGGTATCCGCCTGCTGCCGGCCGCGGGTGACCGCCACGGAATAGAACTCGCCAACCGAGTCGTCGCCGCGCAGGATGCAGCTCGGGTACTTCCAGGTGATCGCGGAACCCGTCTCGACCTGGGTCCAGGAGATATGGGCGCGGTCGCCGCGGCAGTCGCCGCGCTTGGTGACGAAATTGTAGATACCGCCATGGCCCTCGGCATCACCCGGGTACCAGTTCTGCACCGTGGAGTACTTGATCCGCGCATCCTCCATGGCCACCAGTTCGACGACCGCGGCGTGCAGCTGGTTTTCATCACGCATCGGCGCCGTGCAGCCCTCGAGGTAGCTGACCTGGCTGCCGGCCTCGGCGATGATCAGGGTGCGCTCGAACTGGCCGGTCCCCGCCTCGTTGATGCGGAAGTAGGTCGACAGCTCCATCGGGCAGTTCACGCCCCGCGGTACGTAGACGAAGGTGCCATCGCTGAACACGGCGCTGTTCAGCGAGGCGAAGAAGTTGTCGGTGTGCGGCACTACCGAGCCGAGGTAGTTCTGCACCAGTTCCTGGTGTTCTCGCACCGCCTCCGACATGGAGCAGAAGATCACCCCAGCCTCCTGCAGCGTTTTCCGGAAAGTGGTGGCCACCGAGACGCTGTCGAAGACCGCGTCGACTGCAACGCCCGACAGTGCCTTCTGTTCGTCCAGTGGAATACCAAGCTTGCGGTAGGTCTCCAGCAGCTCCGGGTCCACCTCCTCCAGACTTGCCGGTGCATCGGTTTTGCGCTTTGGTGCTGAATAGTAGGAGATCGCGTCGAAATCGATGGACGGGCGCTGCAGATGCGCCCAGTCGGGTTCGGTCATGGTCAGCCAGTGGCGCCAGGACTTGAGCCGCCACTCCAGCATCCAGTCGGGTTCGCTCTTGCGCGCGGAAATCGCCCGGATGACCTCCTCGTTGAGGCCGGGAGGCAGGGTGTCCGATTCGATCGGGGTAACGAAACCGTGTTCGTACTCACCCTCGACAAACCGTTCCATTGCTTCGTTTGTTCCGGACATGGTTATCAGCTCCCGCACTCGCCCGTCATGGGCGTCGTGACGCTAACCCGCTGAAATGCATGGAAATCCTGTTGCAGATAACGCGCACTCGTTATAAGAAAGCGTCGCAAGATGGACGGGCGATCAGTGTCGCTGTATCTATAGGTTACTGATTGTGAAAGGTTGTTCATCTTGCTTCCCCATACTGTCGTTGATGTTTAATACTTGACTAAAATAGTCAGGATTTAGTCTAAATTACTGACTAAAATAGTCAAGTATCTCGTGGTGAATATCTGACTGGGTTTTTGTGGGATTGTTCCGCCGCTGCCGAGGTACGGCCCCTGACCGGGCGGCTGCAGGTGGCGGGTAATACGGGTGTTACCGTCTCATGATTGTCCTGCAACAGGACAAGGAATGCACCGGACATCGATGTTCAGTTTTTTTCTCGCGGCGACAGCGTGACGCCGGGATCTATGCTGCGCAGGTGCAGGTCGCGTTGCGGAAAGGGGATCTCGATCCCGGCCTCGTGCAGTCCCTTCTCGATGGCGTAGTTCAGATCGCTTACGGTGTTCAGTCGCTGGTCGATGTTACGGATGAAGCAGCGTAGTTCGAAGTTCAGTGAGCTGTCGCCAAAGCCGCGGAACAGGACTTTCGGAGGACTGACGCGCATGTCGTCGTTGATGACCAGTTCTTGCTGCCGGGCAGCGTTGATCAACACCTCGCGAACCTTGTCGACATCGGAACCGTAGGCGACCCCGATCGGTACGACGACCCGCCCCCAGGGGTCGCGCAGCATCCAGTTGGTGACCTGGTTGGAGATCAGTTCCGAGTTGGGCACGATGACGTCGGCGCGGTCGAAGGTTTCGATCTGGGTGGAGCGAATGCTGATTTTGCGTACATAGCCTTCCGTTGTGCCGACCACGATCCAGTCACCGGTGCGGATGGGCCGCTCGAACAGCAGGATGATGCCGGAGATGAAATTGTTGACGATGTTCTGCAGACCGAAGCCGATGCCCACCGACAGGGCGCCGGCGATGATGGCCAGGTTTGTAAAGCTGAATCCCGCCAGTGACAGTCCGACCAGGGCAGCGATTATAAAGCCAAGATAGCCGCTGATGGAAACCACCGCCTCGCGTGCACCGTGATCCAGGCGTGTCCGCCGCAGCCAGTGCGGCAGGGTTTCCGACTTGAAACGGCGCACCAGGTTGATCAGCAGGGCGAATATGGCCAGGGCCATCACCCATTGCAGGGGGACGATGCGGATGGTGCCGATCTCGAAACCGTTCAGCGCAGCCTCCTGCAACCAGCTCCAGTCCCGTGCCGGGTAACCCCAGAGACGCACCATGCCGATAAAAAAGGTGGCCCAGACGATCAGGGTGCTGAGTAGACGCAGCAACAGCAGACCGGGCATGGGCTCCTGGGTCTTTAACCGGAACTGGTGGCGCAGTTGCCGCTGCCAGGAACGGCGGCCTTCATCCAGGCCGTCGAGGGTATCCTGCAGCAGTGCATTCATCAGCCAGACCGTGATGCCCAGCAGGGTGCTGCCCAGCAGTCCGGTCAACACGTACATTGACAGATTGCGATATCCCAGGTACTCGGAGATCAGGGTGACACTGAGGCCGAGAAAGCTGATGGTGCGGAACACCTGGCTGCCCAGCAGTCCCGGGGCGCGATTGAGAAAGATCAACAGCCACAGAAGGTTGACGATGACAAGGGTGAGGAAGATCGCCCTGCCGATCTGCCACTGCGTGGGGGTGTATGCCTGCTGCAGGTCGATGGTGAAGAACAGGACCACCAGCAGTCCCAGCAGCAGCAAACTCTGCAGCCGGTTATGCAGCGCGGTCGCGTACTCCAGTTCGATCTTCAGTACCTGGCTTGCCGGCGGGCAGGGTTTCAGCAGGATGCGCGTGATGGTAGAGGCCAGCAGGTAGGTGATCATGCTGATCAACAACGCGAGTGACAGCGGCAGGGGACGTACGCCGATGCCGGCGGTAATGCCGAGGCTGGCGCCCGTGAGCATCAGAAGCAGCGGCAGGCGTTTGCCAAGGCAGGCACAGATTGCGGTGAACAGTTGCGAGGTGAGTTCTCCGCCCTTGTCCGGCCGCGCCAGGGCGAGCAGTTTCTTTCTGCCCCAGAAACCGGCCAGGAGTCCGAGAAGGCTGCTGCCGAGCAGCATGGCGGATCCCCTGGCTTGGAGTTTGCCCAAACGCATCCGCGATTCCAGGAAGTTCCGGCTGTTGCTCAGCCACTCACCAGGCTGCTGCAGGTTGTGCAGGATCGCCGCCCAGATATTACTGCTGCGGGCGAGCAGGTAACTGGTCAGTATCTGCGCCTGCAGATCCTTGATGCTACCGGCGGTCGTCTTGATGTCCAGGAGGATGGACTGGCAGTTCGTCAGGCGTTTTTCCGTCTCGTCCAGGTGCTTCTCGATGCTGCTGCGCCCCGCGGTTGGGGCCTCCAGGGATTCCAGGTTCTGCTTCAGTTCCGCGATCAGCAGGGTGTTGAAATCCACGCACTTTTCGGCTTGATCCCTGGCTGCGGACATGGGGGCTTGCCATTCCACCAGTTGAGCCGTGAGATCGGCAGGTTCCGTGGCGCCGGCTATTTTCCGGTTGATATCTTCCAGCTGGGCGCGCGTGGTTGCCAGCCATTCCCCATTCATTTGCACGGCGTATAGCGGTGCGACGATCATGCAGCAGGCGATGACAAGCAGTTTGCGCAATACCGGGGTCATGCGGGTATCCAATGTGAGACGGGTAGTGCGAGATAGTGACATAGATACCATGCCATCCGGAATACTTGCGAAATCGGCAGGGATCGCATCCCGTGGAGTGATACCATTGCGCCTGCTGCAGCATCCATTCCACCATCGGCCGGACATCCTGTGAGCCGGCTGGCGTAGCTGAATTTCTGACCGGTGAAACGCTGCTGCACGATGCAATCCGACAGAGGCGTGAGCATGCACGACAAGGCCGGGGCCGTGGTGATTGGTGATGAACTGTTGTACGGAAGCCGCCGAGACCGCCACCTGGAGCACGTTATCGGGGTGCTGCGGCCGCGCGGCATGCGGCTTGCCTGGTGTCATGTTGCCGGTGATGAACAGGCAACCCTGACCGGTATTCTGCGCTGGAGCGGGAATGAGGGCGTACCGGTATTCTGCTTCGGCGGTATCGGCGCGACCCCGGACGACCGCACCCGGCAGGCGGCGGCCCAGGCATTCGGAGTCGGGCTGGAGCGTCATCCTGAAGCCGTTCGCATGATCGTGGAGCGCTTCGGGGCTGACGCCACTGCGACCCGTTTGCGCATGGCCGATTTACCGTCCGGTTGTACCTTGATCCCCAATCCCGTGAACAATTTCCCAGGGTTTTCACTCGGGCGGCATCATTTCCTCCCTGGTTTCCCACAACTCGCGTGGCCCATGCTGGAGTGGGTGTTGGACAGTTTTTACTCTGAAGGCCGGACCGTCAGCGTGGAGCGTGCGGTGCGGGTCAATGGTGTTGCGGAGTCCGAACTGGTCGGATTGATGGAGTCGTTGATCGATCGCCACGCAAACGCCCGGCTGTTCAGTCTCCCGCAACTGGGTGAGCACCACTGTATCGAACTCGGTTTCCGTGGTGAGGAACAGGCGGTAAATGCGGCACTGGCGGATTTGATCGCGGAACTTGGTACGCGTGGTATTGCGTTCGAGCAGCTGCCGACGGCGGAACTCCGGAAACCTTTAACCTGATTCACTTCAGAGCCGCCAGTGCACGAACACGGCTTGTCTGTAGATTGATAATGGGGATTATCAGGTAGTCCTAGCGGGGGGGATGTGTTGCGCTACGGGGTCTACCGGGGGATGCCGCTTAGTAAGCCAAAATCGCGGTCAATAGCCACGGATTCCACAGAATTTGTTTTGGGGCCCCTGATTAATTCGAACCTGTCTCAGAATCGTACTTTGCGGATTCCGGTTCAGGCGCGGCGCTCGTACAGGCTTTGTAGGACCGGCGCCCCGCCGGGAAAAAACAAGGGTATTGCATCGGACGTGTTCCCACAGAAGCGCGGGTCCTACCCGGCAATGTCGTATTCAGCATGAGCATGTGAATTTTGAGATAGGTTCCAATTAATCAGAGGCTTAATCTATGTCCTCGGTGTTTTTCCGTGTGCTTGCGTGGCGATATAGACATCAGCAGCAATGAGATGCGTTAAATAAGTGCCCTTCGGTCTGCAGGATATTTTCCATGTCTTTCTCAACGCTGATCCATAGGTACATAATCCCGTTGTTGCGGTCCGGTGTACAGCTGTCGCGGCCGGCCGATCAGTAGTTTCTCATCGCCGATCATTTCCATCCACTGGGCGACCCAGCCAACGGTACGGGCGATGGCGAACATGACGGTGAACATGTTGGTTGGGATTCCAAGTGCCTTATATATCAGTCCGGAATAGAAATCGACATTGGGGTAAAGCTGTTTTTCGATGAAATAGTCGTCCCCGAGGGCGATCTCCTCCAGTTGCAGCGCCAGTTCAAACAGGGGATCGTTTCCTTTCCCCGATTTGGCCAGAACCTCGTGACACATTTCCCGGATCAGGCGCGCGCGCGGATCGTAATGCTTGTAGACGCGATGGCCGAAGCCCATCAGGCGGAAGGGGTCGTTTTTGTCCTTGGCGCGGGCCAGGAACTTCGGAATGTTACCGGGTTCCCCGATTTCACCGAGCATGTTCAACACCGCCTCGTTCGCACCTCCATGCGCCGGACCCCACAAAGCGGCGATACCCGCCGCAATGCAGGCAAAGGGATTGGCTCCCGAGCTGCCGGCGAGACGCACGGTCGAGGTGCTGGCATTCTGTTCATGATCGACGTGGAGAATGAAGATCAGGTCCAGCGCCTTCTCCGCAACCGGATCGATCTCGTAGTGTTCACAGGGGACTGAAAACATCATCTTCAAAAAGTTACCGGTATAACTCAGTCTGTTATCCGGGTAGGCCTGTGGTTCACCCAGGGTGTGCTTGTAGCATGCCGCGGCGATCGTGGGCATTTTCGCGATCATGCGATGTGCCGCGATCTCCCGGTGCCTGGGGTTGGTGATATCGGTGGAGTCATGATAAAAAGCGGACAACGAACCCACGACGCCTACCATAACCGCCATGGGGTGGGCGTCATGGTAGAAGCCACGAAAGAATGCCTTCAGGTTTTCATTGAGCATGCTGTGATGGGCAATGATGTTGTTGAACTCATCCAGTTCTTGCCGCGTCGGGAGTTCACCGTAGAGCATTAAATACGTGACTTCTATAAAACTGCTGTATTGTGCCAGCTGTTCGATGGGATAACCGCGATACTGTAGTATTCCGCGTTCGCCATCGAGATAGGTCAGTGAACTCTTGCAGCTGGCCGTCGAGATGAATCCCGGATCGTAGCTGAAATAACCGGTCTGGCGGTAAAACTGGTCGATTTCGACTACAGCCGGTCCCTGTGAACCATGGCGCAGCGAAAATTCAAACTGCTTACCGCTGTTGTTATCGATAAGTGTAACCGTGTCTTTTCCCATCTGTCCGTCCTCTGCTGTAACCAACCTTTGAATTATGGCAAGAATTTTACGAACCTGCGGTGCTGCGTCCAGGGTCACGGAACCCGGGACTGCCTCCCCGCAGGCTGTTGTTGAGTTACATCGGCTGCAATAACAACCGGTGAAGATGCTGCGCTACCGGTAGCGGGTGAACCAGTTTATACCAGTATTTGTAGGGGAATCGGACAATTCCTCTCCTGCATTCGCAGGCACAAACATTTCTGTTTGTTGTCAAATAATAAGATCATGAGTTGCCTTGTGCATGGATCTTTCGGAGTCCCGGATTGAACACAGAACCTGAAAGGAGAACCCGGCGTCTCTACCGCTTGAAACGGGAGCAGAATGCTGTTGTGCCGGCGCATTCCCGTCAAACCACCGACATCATGTTCGGACCAGGACAACGTAACGATGGCTCCTCCGGCCTGTACTCGCAGGCAAGCCATTATCCGGCACGCAATGTCGCGTACTGCCGGGTCTATGTAAGGCACGCCTGAGACATAGAGGTTTCATCAATGAACGCCTTGACATATGCACAACGCCCTGTACCTGGCAGGCATGAATATACCGGGGAGGCGGGGAAACAAACGGAAACTGCCGCGGGTGTGCCCTCTATTGCAGGCTATCTGCTGCAACAACTGTACAACTCCGGTGTCGGGCACGTGTTCGGCGTGCCAGGGGATTATGTGCTCGGCTTGTACAAGAGATTGGCCGGCGGCCCGCTGTGTCATATCGGTACGACACGCGAAGACACGGCGGCCTTCGCGGCCGATGGCTATGCCCGCTGCCGGGGCATGGGGGCGTTGGCGGTAACCTATGGAGTCGGTGCGCTGAATGTTGTCAATGCAATCGCCGGAGCACACGCGGAGTCCTCGCCGGTCGTGGTGATCAGCGGCGCACCGGGGGTTTCCGAGCAGAAGAAGGACCCGATGCTGCACCATCGCTTCGGTCCATTCAGTCTGCAACGTGAGATCTTCGAACGCATCACCTGCGCCAGTGTCGTACTCGATGATCCGCTCACCGCATGCCGGGATATCGATCGCTGCCTGCAGGCCGCCAGGCGTAACAGCAAACCCGTGTACCTGGAACTGCCCAGGGACATGCTGGATATCATGGCCTACCCGATTCCCGTTCAGGACCCGCTGCAGCAGGCAAGCGACACGGGAGCCCTGCAGGAGGCGAACGCCGAGACACTGGAGCTGCTCGGTGAGGCCCGTCTCCCGGTAATCCTTGCGGGAGTGGAAATACACCGCCGGGGTTTGCAGGACCTGTTAAGCCGGTTTGTCCTGAATGCCTGTATTCCGGTCGCCGCCACGCTGACCGGCAAGTCCGTGGTGGGTGAGCGGCATCCGGCCTACCTGGGTGTTTACGAAGGCGCCATGGGACCGGAATCCACCCGGGAGCGTGTCGAGAATACCGACCTGGTTCTGATGTTGGGAGCCACGGTGAACGATGTCGATACCGGGATCTTCACGGCGAAACTGTACCCGGAACGGATGATCCATGCATCCCAGGACCAGGTGTGCATCGGCCATCACCGCTATCCCGATGTCCTGCTGCAGGACTTTCTCACCAGCCTGGGTGATTCCGTATCCCCGCATGCCTGCCGCTGGCCGGAACGCTCACCAGCGCCGCGGCTCCCGGCTGCCGAATCCCGCAAGCCTATGACCGTCGCCAGACTGATTGCGCGCCTGGATGCCGCGCTGACGCCGGACATGAGCGTGGTTTGCGATGTGGGGGATTGTCTGTTTGCCGCCCTCGAATTGCGCGTACACGAGCGGACGCACTTTCTGGCCTCGGCCTTCTATACCTCGATGGGATTCGCGATTCCCGCCGCACTCGGTGCACAGATTGCCTCACCCGATCTGCGGCCGCTGATCCTGGTGGGCGACGGGGCATTCCAGATGACCGGAACCGAATTGTCCACGTTTTCACGCCTGGGCCTGGACCCGGTCGTGATCGTGTTCAACAACCATGGTTACAGTACGGAGCGTTTCATCCTGGATGGCCCGTTCAACGATATTGCGACATGGGACTATGCGCAGGTCGGCAAGCTGGTCGGGCCGGTGAACGGCTTTCGTGCCGGGACCGAGACTGAATTCGAGTACGCCCTCGCCCATGCGCTGGAAACGACCGGACAGCCCTCTCTGGTGGATGTTCACCTCGATGCCGATGACGCCTCGCCCGCCATGCGCCGACTGGCGGAGCACCTGAGCTCCCGGGTCAACGGTTAGCCCGCCAGGCAGGGTCGTACCCGCATCGCCGGGCAAGGAGTCTGTACCTACATATAGGATTTTGCTTCCTCGCCCGGATCGGGCAACCCGGCGATACGCCAGGCCTCACGTTCGCTGCTGAACAGGTTTTCCACGCAGTGCCTGCCGAGGTGATTCACATGACAGATGTGGCTGAATGCGGGCGGAGTGGAACCGAAACGATGATAGTGCTCGCGCAATGCATGGATGACCACCCAATGGTCCTGGCTCAGTTCCTGCAAGCCATCATTGCGCGCGAGCAGCCGGGCGATCTCCTCGTTCCACTGTTCCGGATCGCTAAGGAATCCCTCAGCGTCCAGGAGGGTTTCAATCATCGGGTCCGCTGTCGAGATTGCGTTCATTGCTGTCTCCTTGCGTAAGTTTCTATGCCAGTGATCGTGCGCCGTTACCTTGTGCCTGTAACCGGTCGGAATCGCCGGCGCTGGGGGCCATTCAGCTCCGACAGTGCCACGATGATTGCATCATGACACTCAGGAGAAGCCTAGGAAGCCCGAGTGATTCAGTCAAGTATCTGCGTTGAGTTACGGCATGGTGCGGGTCCGGCAACCCGGTTGGCTGGGGCAGCTGGAAGAAGTGTCCGTTCTGCTTCCAGACCGGCCAGCACCTGCGTTGTGACCTATAATATTTTCGAAAACGGGCATAATCACATACGGAGGCATACAACAGGTGCTGTTGTCAGACTTCAGGGATTGAGCTGGATCCGGCAGGGCCGGTGTGGAAGAGCGTGACGGGCGTTAGATTCTGATGGTTAACAGTCCTCGTATAACGATCACCTACTGTACCCAGTGCCGCTGGTTGTTGCGGGCGAGTTGGCTGGCCCAGGAACTGTTGACCACGTTCGACACCGAGCTGGGTGAGGTTGCCCTGGTTCCCGGTACGGGAGGCGTATTCGAGGTACACGTCGATGGCGAACTGATCTGGTCGAGGAAGGAGCAGGGGCGTTTCCCGGAAGCAAAGGAAGTGAAGCAGCTGGTGCGCGACCGGGTCGCGCCGGACAGGGATCTCGGGCATTCCGACCGTCACGACGATTGAACCCCACTTAAGTGGGTGACAAACCCGTAGCCCGGATGGAACGTACGCCTGCAGGGATATGCAGGCGGTAGATAATGCAGGAGCAATATTGTCAAGCGAAATCCGGGAATAGCGCAGAATTTTCCCGGGTTGATTCGCTTCGCTCACCCTACGGCTCGTACATCGTACAATCAACGCGCTTTGCGCTTTTCTCGGCCCTGTGGGCCTGAACCCGGGCTACGCGAGGCTTCTCTTCGAGACACGCAGACTCAATAACAGGCGGATCCTATGACGGTAGTCTCGAGAACAGTTTTCCCAGTGCCATGCCCAGCGGCAATACCAGTCCTGTCAGGATCAGGCTTAACCAGATTGCGGCATACGCGGTGCTGTCAGCACCTGCCGTGATGCCGGAATCGAACCGCGCAAACAGATCCGCTGCAAGCAGTAGGCCACCGGCGATTACCAGCGTACAGCCACCCAGGATATCCATGAAGCTGCCATACACGATATAGGGGATCAGCCCGCATACCAGATAAGCACCTGCAAGGTGCCATGCCCCGGTCGGTTCGGGTTCAAAGGCGCTTGCCACGGCAAGCAGGCTGCCGAAAACCACGATCCAGCCGCTCAGTGGCCGGAATATTGCCTGTGAGCAATTCATTACGCCACCTCTTCCTTGACCGGTCGTTTGCGAAACATGGCAGATTCACCTCCTGCAGAACGAGAGGCCGCAGATTGGAAATCAAGTTTCAGTGACATTGTCTAAAATATAGATAGCTCGCAGGAAGGCAGGCGGCAACCATGGGCCGAGCGGGGGATTCATGGTGGTACCTGCAACAGCAGCTCCCACGTGCCGCGCGGTTGGGTATGACCGTTGGTCCAATCCTGCGGGTAGCAGCTACGGAGGTAATCGAAATGGCGGAAGACACTGAGACCTTGACACTGGGACCCGCCAAGCACGACAAGATTGGCATCCTGCATTGCGGTGTGACCCGTGAGGGGTTCATCGTTGTCGCCGGTGAACCTCGCAATATCGATGACGGTGAGGAAATCCTCTTCAACCGGGTCGGTATTCGTGCCCGGCGTGCAGGCAGCGAGTACCTCTTTACGCGGGTAAGCGGGCAGGGCTGAGCGGGTAATGCCTGCGAACCCGGCAGACAAGCTGGAAGAACGCATCCAGCTACTGGGTTCCAGACTGCTCGGGCGGATCAACCGGACCGCCAGGTTCGGGCCGTCGGGCCGGGTGGATGAATTGATCTCTCGGTCCATCCGGCGGCCTGATTTCCGCATCCAGGTTTTACGCTTCATTGATGTCCTGCCGACCCTGCGCGACGATGCCGAACTCGTTGCGCATCTCCAGGAGTATTTCAGCGACCAGGACCTCCCCTGGCCGGCCTTCAGCAATTGGGGGCTGCGGCACAGTGACGATCCCTGGGCCGTACATATCGCGGCGCCGCTGGTCCGTGCGACTCTGCGCGCCCTGTCGCGTCGTTTCATGGGTGGGCACACGACCCGGCAGGCGCTCGCGACGATCCGGAAACTGCGGCACATGGAGATGGGGTATACCCTGGACCTGCTGGGCGAGGCGGTGCTGAGCGAGGCCGAGGCGGATCGTTACCAGCAGGCCTATATCACGCTGCTGCGGGATCTGGCACAGGCCGCCAGGGATGATCCCCATGCACAGCGTCCGCATGTTTCCCTCAAGCTGTCATCGCTGTATTCGCAGATCCATCCGGCCGACCCTGAGGGGAGTGTGGCGGCCATCAATGCGCGCCTGCGTCCGATACTGGCTGTCGCGCGCGCGGTGGGCGCCGGCGTTACCTTCGATATGGAGCAGTACGATTTCAAGCACATCGTCATGCAATGTTTCATGTCCCTGATGCAGGAAACGGAATTCCGGGACTGGCCCGATGCGGGCATTGCGGTCCAGGCGTATCTCAAGGAGGCCGCCGATGATGTACGGACCCTGCTGGACTGGGCGAAACGGCGTCCTGCACCGGTACAGGTCAGGATTGTCCGCGGCGCCTATTGGGATTATGAAACCGTCATCGCCGGGCTGCGTGGCTGGGATGTGCCGGTGTGGGAGGAAAAGGCACACACCGATGCGGCCTTCGAGTCCTGTCTGGAACAATTGATGTCCCGGGCCGGCGGAGTTTCGGTTGCCGTTGCCAGTCACAATGTACGCAGCCTGGCCTGCGCCATGGCCGTCGCCGAAAGCCGGGGACTCTCAGCGGATGAGTTCGAATTCCAGATGCTCTATGGCATGGCGGATGAACTCAAGCAGGCGCTGCTCGGGATGGGTTACCGCCTGCGTGTCTATGTACCCTTTGGAGAGACCCTGCCCGGGATGGCCTATCTGGTGCGCAGGCTGCTGGAAAACAGCTCCGGACAGACCATCCTCGATAGCGGCATGCTGCGGACTGTGCCCGGGCAGGACAGCCTGAAAAAACCGCTACTATCGGCTGTGCAGCAAACCAGGCGCGGGCATGACGGTTTTTCCAACCAGCCGGCGCACCGCTTCGTCAGGCCGGAGGAACGCATCGCTTATGCGGATGTCATTCACACTGTGCGCGGGCGCCTGGAAGCGGAGTATCCCCTGGTCATCGGCGGCGAGGAAATGAAGGGCAACGGCTGGATCACCTCCACCAACCCGTCGCGACCGGGTGAGATCGTGGGTCGGGTGGCGCGGGCTGACCGTGCCCACGCAGACCAGGCGCTGATTGCGGCGGGGGAGTCCCTTACCGGGTGGAGCCGATTGCCGGTGGGTGAGCGTTGCGCATGGCTCCGGAAGATCGCTGCAGCACTACAGGGCGCGCGTGACCGGTTTGCCGCCTGGCAGGTACTTGAAGCGGGCAAGAACTGGCTCGAAGCCGACGCCGATGTCTGTGAAGCGATTGATTTTCTCAATTACTACGCCGTCCAGGCCGAGCGCCTGGACGCGCCGCGGGTGGTTGAACTGAGTGGTGAACACAACCAGTTCGAATACCGGCCCAAGGGAATCGGCCTGGTGCTGGCGCCATGGAACTTTCCGCTGGCGATCCTGACGGGCATGCTTTCGGCTACCATAGTCTGCGGCAACACCGCGATCGTAAAGCCCTCCTCGCTGACCCCGGTGATCGCCGCCCGGTTCATGCAATTGTTACGCGAGGTCGGGCTGCCGCCCGGCGTGGTCAATTTCCTCCCCGGGGAAGGTGCCGAAGTCGGGGCTTACCTGGCGGCCAGCCCGGCGATCAACATGATCGCGTTCACCGGTTCCAGGGAAGTCGGTACCCGCCTGATCGGCGTCGCTGCCGGTATGCAGCCGGGACAGACGCATGTCAAACGGGTGATTGCCGAGATGGGTGGCAAGAATGCCATCATCGTCGATGCCGATGCCAACCTCGATGATGCCGTGCCCGGCGTGGTGCGTTCTGCCTTCGGCTACCAGGGCCAAAAGTGCAGTGCGGCCTCGCGCGTGATCGTGGTCGGTGAACTGTATACCGCCTTCATGGAACGCCTGGTCGCGGCCACGCGCAGCCTGACCATCGGCGATCCGCAGCAGCCCGGCAATTTCCTGGGTCCGGTCATCGATGCCAAGGCCTTAGCGAGAATCCGGGAAATGGTAGAACAGGGCGCACAGCGGGCCAGCCTGGTGAGCGGTGACTCGAAGCAACTGCCACAGGAGGGTCATTTCATGGCACCGCAGATCTTTGCCGATGTCGATCCCGGGGATCCGCTGGCCCAGGAGGAGATCTTCGGACCGGTGCTCACGGTTTTGCGCGCGGAGGATTTCGAACAGGCGCTGGCCATTGCCAACGGCACCGCGTATGCATTGACCGGAGGGGTCTTTTCGCGTCACCCCGCACACCTGGAGCGGGCCCGGACGGCGTTTCGCGTCGGCAACCTGTATCTCAATCGCGGGATCACCGGGGCGCTGGTTTCCCGCCAGCCGTTCGGGGGGTTCAAGCTGAGCGGCGTGGGCAGCAAGGCCGGCGGACCGGACTACCTGTTGCAGTTCATGGACCCGGTGTGCGTGACCGAAAACACCCTGCGCCGGGGTTTCGCGCCGGAGGTCGGCGCCAGGACGGAATGATGCGGCGACAGATGCATCCCCCTTATCGTAAATTCCCATTGCTGCTAATCCGGTTCGGGACAAATCCATTCGCAGGAAGGTCCGCTCAGTGGGTTCGATCACTTTCTCCCGGATATGGGAAATAGCTGGCAGAGGCTTCGTCCTGGGGGGTTGCCACAAGGCACCCCTTTCGGAAACGCTGCAGGGTATCCAGAAACAGTCCCACGCCGGTTTCGGCAACCCATGCGTCGAGCCCGGCGGTACTGGTTTCAAACGGCAATGCCCGGCAGGCCTGGGCCAGGATATTGCCCGCATCGAACCTGTCCGAAACCTCATGCAGCGTGACCCCGGTGTTGCGTTCATGGAGGCGAAGCTGCCAGAACAACGGGGCCGGTCCCCGGTATTTTGGCAATAGCGATGGGTGCAGATTCCAGCAGGCCGACGGTAGTTGTTGCCATATGGATCGCGGTATATGCAACGGAAAGCAGGCCACGAGGAGGACATCGGCGGCGAGGACAGCCAGCTCATCTGCCAACTGCCGGGTTTGGCCGCTTCCCATGCTGAGTATGGGCAGTGACCTTGACGTGGCCAGACCGGCCAGACTGGATGTTGTGGATGGTTTCACGGCAACCGGTATTTCCCGTTGGCCAGGTGCACTTGCTGCCATTCCGGGCATGACGACTCCGATGACGGAAGTTCCCTCTGCCAGCAGTCGTTGCAGTACCGCACGGGAAAACCCGCCCTCGCTGCCGAACAGCACGACACGTTCGGGGCATTCCGCTTGCCCGCCTGTCGCTTGTCTCGCCAACGGTCAGTTCCCCTGGCTATCGCAAGGCTGGGGTGTGAGTTCACCGCTGGCACCCAGTTCATCGAGAAAGCCGAAGCGGCTCATGTCCGTCATACGCTGGGGATACAGGATGCCATCCAGATGGTCGCATTCGTGTTGTACCACACGGGCATGGAAGTCCCTGGCCTGCCGTTCTATGGGTGTGCCCCGGTGGTCGAAGCCCGAGTAGCGGATATGGGACCAGCGCGGGACCACGCCACGCAGTCCGGGAACGCTCAGACAACCTTCCCAGTCTTCGTTACGGTGTTCCGAAAGGGGCTCGATGACGGGATTCACCAGTATGGTTTCGGGAACCGCCTCTGCATCGGGGTAACGGGGGTTGCTTTCGAATCCGAAAACAACCACGCGCAGTCCAACGCCGATCTGGGGCGCAGCAAGCCCGGCGCCGTTCTCTGCGCGCATGGTATCCATCAGGTCACGTACCAATGCATGCAACATTGTCGTATTGAAAGCGGTTACCGGCGCTGCGATTTCACGCAGGCGGGGATTGCCCATACACAGGATATTGCGTACCGCCATCTTCGTCTCCCGGCTCGCCTGCGGCTCCTAAAGGTCCTGATCGACAGTGCCCTGGACCAGGGAGTCATTGTATGGCGTGCAGTCCATAACCCTGTCCTGGGAACACGGCTGGTGTGTAGAGCAAATATACCACTGCATGATTGCGTTGCGGGTTTTCCAGTGGCGCGGGGCTCTTGCCGGCTACTCAACCCATAGTAATCCAGGTAATGATTGTCAAGTTCGTATGCGGGGTCTGCGGCCTGCACGGCTGGTTTATGCAGGTCCGGCATACGGAAGGTGCGATGTAATGGTGCCGGGCCAGAGGGCGGTACGCGGGGTGTGTCAGCGCTGCATCCAGATCTCGATAAGACGCAGCTACAGCGAGAAGAAAGAAAACAGCCGGGACATCAGCCCTTTGCCGCCGGTGGGCTTGTCGGGGACCCAGCGGGTCAGGGCCAGGCTGATGTTATCTCCCGTGCTGCCGCCGCGTTCCTTTGCCATGGCAACGAGGTGTTCGGCCCCATTTTCATCCGGTGACAGACCGGCAAGTGTCGATACCACTTCATCCGGCGTGATGTGGGCCCAGAATCCGTCGCTGCAGAGCATGAAGATGTCCCCGGATTCCACCTCGGAAGCGCCGAAATCCGGTTGCGGCGTCTTGTTACCGCCGAGGCGCATATACAACTGGTTTTGCAGGGCATTGCCGGAGACTTCCTCTTCTTGCAGTCGTCCCTGTTCCACCATCAACTGCGCGACGGAGTGGTCCTGTGTGCGACTGAGCAGCGTGCCATTTCGGAAATGATACAAGCGGCTGTCCCCGACATGTGCCCAGTATGCTTCGGGACCGTTTACATACAACAGGATGCAGGTGCTTCCAGGGGAGCGCTCGTCGTTATCGTCGAGTTCATTGATCGCCTGATGGGAATCCAGGCAAAGGGACTTCAGGAACGCCATGGGATCGGAATGCGCGTCGGCATTGATGCGTTGCCGCGCGGTGTCAATGACGGTCCGCGCGGCGAGTGCGCCGTCCCGATGCCCACCCATACCGTCAGCGACGATTACCAGGTGGGAATCACCGCCGTTCAGATTCAGCTTGTCAAGGCAATCCTGTTGTTCGGTGCGACCACCGATATCCGATGCCAGATTAAATTCCCATGACATGATTCATCATCCCTTGTCAGCCCGGTTGCAGTACGTGGCATGTAGCCATGTTGTATTCACGGCGATACGTAACCCTTGCATGCTGTTTTCACCTGAGCCTGCCGTTTTCGGCGAGCTCCAACAATCGCCGGTTATGCGGGTCAATCTTCAGTCCCGTTTCCAGATATTCCTTAGCCTTGCTGTATTCGTGCAGCCCCACTGCCCACTCCACCAGGTCGGCTTGAATTTCCGCGATCCTGGCAATACCCTGCAAGGCTTCTTCATTGCCGGGTGCTTCCTTCAGCGCCATCCTGTAATAGTAGTAAGCGTTGTCTTTTTCCGGCTTTGTGTAGCGCAGTTTCCTGAGTGCCTGTCTTGCCTGGACAAGATACCCCGGGTGTCCCGCGGGCGATGCGTCCCGGGATTGCACCACGGGTGCCTGCGCTGTCATCTCCTGGTCGCTGGCAGCAAACAAATGCTGCGCCTTTGCCATGATAACCGGGGTGGCCTTGAGTGAAACCAGTGCTATCAACAACAATACCGACATCGCAACCGCGATGCGCATGCCGCCTGACTCCTGGTGGTGTCCGAGTATCCATCTGAAAGTGTTGCCCAGCAGTGATGTGTCGTATGCGTAACCGGTGTCCTTAATACCAGCAGAGATGCTTTTCGGCCTGGGTCGGCAGCCGCCCTGCCTGAATGCGCTGATGTACTCGAGCATATCCGCTGCAGAGGAAAAGCGCTCGTCCGGGTTTTTCGCAATCATGCGATCGAGCAGTTCCTGGTACCGCTCCAGTTCCGGCGGCAGGGAAGGTATGGGATCGGAAAGGTGTGAGATAATGATCTGGATGTCAGATTCACCCTCAAAGGGTTTCTTCCCGGTCAGCATTTCATACAGGATGATGCCCAGCGAGTAGATGTCCGCCCGGCCGTCGACCTGCCTGTTTTCGGCCTGCTCGGGGCTGATGTAATATGGGCTTCCCAGTGCGGTTCCGTCCTTGGTCAACCGGGAGTCTGTTGATTGTTGTTTGGCCACGCCGAAGTCGGTCAGTATCGGTGTGCCATCGCTGTGAAACAGGATGTTTGCAGGCTTGATGTCGCGATGGATAATATTCTTCCTGTGCACGAAATCCAGGCAACCGCCAATCACCTCCACCACGTCCAGTGCGGCCGCGGGTGTCATACCCTCCAGGATCCGGTCTTCGAGATTGCCGCCCTCCAGGTATTCCATGGAAAGGTAGTGGCGTTCACCAAAGACCCCGATGTCGTAAATCGTGATGATGTTGTGATGATTGAGCGAAGCAATTATCCGGCCTTCGTTGACGAAGCGCGCTGACTGGTAGACATCGGTGAATTTCTTGAGCAGTTTCAGTACGACAGGCCGATCCAGGGACTCCTGTACGGCAAGATAGACGGAGGCCATGCCACCTTCCGCCAGTGGCCTTGTGATTCTGTAGCCTGGAATCCTCAGGGTCATGTTTTGTTGTCGTTGTCGTTCTGCCTGTAGAACATCATGCTGATGCCGCGGACCGACAGACCGTCACCATCTTCAAGCTTCATCGGCGCCAGCACGGCCATGCCGTTGACTTTTACATTGCCGCGCGCCGATGGGATTATATAGAAGCCGTCATTCTTGCATACCACTCTGGCGGAAACTTTAGGCGCAAACCAACCCGGGGTGTAGATATCGGCATCCCGCGACTTGCCGAATTTGAAATTAAGTTTGTTCAGCGGATATTTGGCACGTCTCTGCAGTACCCCCGTCAGCAGCAGGTAGGCACCGAATTGTGCCTGGCGCTGTCTGATCTGTTCATCGATATCCGAGACGGATACCTGGATCGTGGCTCCCTGCACGACCTGTGGGTCTTCCTCTACCTGCCTTTGCGGCGGGGCGAGCACGTCGGAATTGGCCGCAACTTTAAGGATATGCTTGGAAATGACGACTTCGTCACCGTCTCTCAGGGTGCGACGGCCAATGCGCTGACCATTGACGAAGGTGCCATTTCTGCTGGCAGTGTCTTCGATAATGATCTCATTGCCCTCATGGATAATTTTTGCATGGTGAGCGGAGACGCCCGCATTATCGATTTTGATATCACTGTCCACACTGCGACCGATGGTGGTAACCCCTGGCTGCAGTTCGACTTCGTTCTTCAGTAAATCCCTGTAGAAAACCTGAATGAGGGCCATCTGTTGTCTCCCGCCCGAAACCTTGTTGAATAAAACCGGCTTATGGCAACAAGTATCGCGGCGCTGTTTAAAGCAGCATGTCCGGCCCCCACCTGCTCCGCATGGAGAGGATTGGTTGCCTGCTGAATGTGATACAAAATGCCGCCGGATACTTCCCGTAAAAATTCAGCAACGATATCGGCCGTAAATTCAATATCCTGAGTGCACGCGGGCGCTGCGGTCCGGTGGTCCGGCCGGGAGGGTTCGATCGCCGGAACCTTCGTGATCGCACGGGGTGGAACGCTTGCCGCCAGTCCGGATCCGCAGGCCATTATCTATAGCAACATATTGTTATTGTAAGAAATTAATTCACTTTCAGGTCTTCCCGGAACTGCCGCCTCCACACCCCGTGGTTGCCGGACGAAAGGGGCCGGGTATCACGGCTTCCGCACTTGCATAGCGGCCAGGTTAGGTGGGAATCCCGCGGGATTCAGACCACAGTGTGTGGCTGGCGGCGTGAAGGGGGTAGAGTTTTTACGCAGCTCAGGTTGCAGGCGGTTACCGACTTGCGGATGACATCGATGACCTTGGGGCGGGAAAAGGAGACGCGCCATGCCAAGGCAACGGTACGCGTAGGGAGCGGGTGGGCGAAACGCCGGATCGCAAGCAGCCGCTGCGAATATCGGTCGGCACCGGCGGCGGTGCATGGCAGCACGGTAACACCCAGGCCGGAAACGACCATGTGGCGGATCGTTTCCAGCGAGCTTCCCTCGACCGTCTGCCGGAAGTGGCCCTCCAGACCGGGCCGGGGCAGGCATTCCGGGCAGGCTTCGATCACCTGGTCGCGGAAGCAATGTCCCGATCCCAGCAGCAGGACATTCTCGTCGCGCAGTTGCGCGGATTTGATGCGGTTGCGTTGCGTCAATGGATGCGCGGCCGGCATCAGCACGACGAAGGGTTCCGTGTAAACGGGCAGGGTGACAATGCCGGGCTCCTCGAACGGCAGGGCGATGATGATGACATCCAGTTCGCCGTGCTTGAGCTTTTCCGCCAGTACTGCGGTGTAATTCTCCTCAACGATCAGCGGCATCTCGGGGGCATGCTTGCGCAGCAAGGGGATCAGTTCCGGGAACAGGTAGGGCCCGATGGTGTAGATGGCCGCGATCTTCAATGAGCCGACGAGCTGGTCCTTGCCCTGCAGCGCAAGCTGCCGGACATTTTCGGCGGCTTCCAGGGTGCGTTGTGCCTGTTCCGCGATCTGCTTGCCGACGGGGGTCAGTGCCACTTCACCGGACATGCGTTCGAATATCTGCACACCCAGCTCATCCTCCAGCTTCCTGATCGCGATGCTGAGCGTGGGCTGGCTGACATGACAGGCACCGGCGGCCCGCCCGAAGTGCCGTTCCCGGCTTACCGCCACGATATAACGCAGTTCTGTAAGAGTCATATGCCGTCCTGCTTGTTGCGGTGGCCGTGTCATGGAATCGCAACGGATTATGCGCGCGTCCTGCTCGATCTTGTCAAGGAAGTCCCGGCAATGTTGCCGGCCGATAGTCAAATTCAATCGATTGAATTGTGACAATCAAATGGTTCAAACAGGAATGCGCGTCTACACTGGATGTATAGTCAGGGCTGATGCAGCAGCCTGCGGTTTCGGGGGCAACACCGGCTGCAGGAGAAAGGAGGAGCAGATGATGATCAAATCAGCCATGTGGTTCGCGCCACTCGTAATGTTGTTTGCCGGAGGTGTTGTCAGTGCGGCACCGCTGGGTCTGCCACCGCTACCCGTGCCGGAGGACAATCCCCAGACGGCAGCCAAGATCAAGCTCGGCGACCGGCTGTTCCATGACAGCCGGTTCAGCGCCGATGGCAAGGTCAGTTGTTCCACCTGCCACGATGAGAAGAAAGGCTTCACCGATAATCTCCGGGTCTCAAAGGGCTTCAATGACCTGACAGGTACCCGCAATGCACCAACGGTCATCAATGCGGCGTATGCCACAACCCTCTTCTGGGATGGTCGAGAACCCGATCTGGAGGGGCAGTCGAAGCAGCCTTCCATTAATCCGGTGGAGGGCGGCCTGCCCAACCACGAGCCCATCCTGGAGACGATTCGGGGTGATGAGGCATACACCGCCGCCTTCAAGGAGGTGTTCGGCGCAAGTCCCGGCGAGATCACCATGGAGCATGTCGCAAAGGCGATTGCCAGCTTCGAACGCACGCTGATCGCGGGCGATTCTGCGTTTGACCGTTACCTCTACGCAGGGGATGCAGCGGCCCTGAATGAATCCCAGATCAGGGGGCTCGCCGTGTTTACCGGCAAGGGGCGCTGTGTGTCCTGCCATACGCTCGAACAGGACCAGGCACTGTTTACCGATAACCGGTTTCATAATATCGGTGTCGGCTTCAAGCGTATCCGGGGCAAGGAGGCCGACACCGCGGCTGCCTTCCTGAAGGAAAAACACGCCGGCGCGGAGGTCGACAAGACCGTGTTGACCCGGGCCAATATGTCGGAACTCGGGCGCTTTGCCGTCACCGAGAATCTGACCGAGGTGGGCGCCTTCAAGACTCCGACCCTGCGCAATATCGCCGTGACCCAGCCTTATATGCACGACGGCAGCCTGGCGACACTCGAGGACGTGGTGGACTTCTACAACAACGGTGGCCGGGAGCAGGAGACCGATCCGATGTCGGGTTTCCTGAGCGGGGGTATCCGTCCCCTGAATCTCACGGACCGGGAAAAGCAGGACCTGGTTGCCTTTCTGCGGGCATTGACCAGTCCCGAATTCGAATCACTGACAAAAAACTAGTCGAGGAGAGTGTCATGGGGAACAACATCAAACGACGTGAATTCCTGAAACGCAGCGGCGCACTGGTTGCGGCCGGCAGTCTGCCGCTCTCCCTCATCGAGGTGGCCTGGGGCAGCACTGATGCGGAGAAATTCACCTTTGCCTATCTGTCCGATTCGCACATTACCCAGATCAAGGGCAACGAATTCGTACGCAACTGGGACCGGGGGCTGATCCGTGCGGTTGCCGAGTCGAATCTTCTCGAACCGAGGCCTGATTTCATCTTCTACGGGGGCGACATCGCCCAGCTGGGCAAGCCCGAGGAAATCGATCATGGCCTGGAGATTCTTGCCGGTCTGAACGGCAAGGTGCACTACGTCATGGGTGAGCACGACTATTACCTCGATCTGGGCGAGCACTGGGAAAAGCAGCTCGGCCCCGACTACTACAGCTTCGGCCACAAGGGTGTGCACTTCGTGGTGCTGAACAGCATCCTCACATTCGATGACTGGACCCACAACAAGTGGCCGACTGGCGCCGAGCGCATGCACCAGATGGCGCGCCTGGACAATCCGCAGGGCTCGCCATTCATGGTCGGCGAGTCACAGCGCGCGTGGCTGAAGCAGGACCTGGAACAGGTGAGCAAGGACACGCCGCTGGTGGTCTTTTCACACTCACCGCTGCAGAAGATACACCGGGGCTGGAACTTCTGGACTGAGGATGCCGAGCAGGTGCAGGCGTTGCTGCAACCCTTCAGGAAGGTGAACGTCATCTATGGCCACGTTCACCAGATCCAGTACAACCAGATCGGCAATATCAGTTTCCATTCGGCGATGGCGACCGCCTGGCCCTGGCCTTACCCGTCGAGCTATTCCCAGGCGCAGACCTATCTGCCCAAGCTGACGGTCGAGATGAACAGGGCCGACCCGTTTTTCGAGCGTGATGCCACCGGCTGGCAGTTCATCAACCTGCATACCGGTAATGTGGACATGCACTACATGCTGCCGAACAACGGCAACCGTGTAATCGCCTTCAATGAACAGGCCGGGCATCCCGTGGATACCCGCTATCAGGAAGCGGACAGCCGGATTCCGTCGCAGACACATTACTGACGGTGAGGAGAGTGCAGATGAAACCTATCATGAAATATTTCGTGGCCCTGCTGGCCGGGGTCGTGGCCATGGCCGCAACGGTGGTAGCACATGCCGATGAGTTTACCCTGGCCGACCTGCAGCGCTGGCAGGACGAATATATGGCCGTGGTGGGGAAGGGTGAAAAGCTGTTTCATGGCGGTCTTCCCAGTGAGAACACGGTGTCGTGCGACCAGTGCCACCCGAATGCGACCAATATTCATCCGGAGACCTATCCCAAGTTCCAGCAGCAGCTCGGCAGGGTCGCGGTGCTGGGCGAGATGATCAACTGGTGCATCCGTAATCCCCTGGAGAGCACGCCCCTGGAGCTGGATGATCAGGATATGGTCGCGCTGCAGGCCTATATCCTGCAGGAACGCCGCGGTGTCCCGCTGGATCCTGGAAAGCACTGATCCCTGTATCCGCTTCCCGCCCGGTCGCAAGCCGGCGACCGGGTGGGCGGGTTTTCCTTTCGGGGCGGCGAAGCGGGAGGCATCCCCCGATTATCGATTGACATGGCTCCTGTGCTGGTGCCAAATTCCCGGATTTCGCGGGACCTTTACCTGTATTCCCGCCTGGCAAGCAATCATGAATACAGTCCTTATCATAGGCGCAGGTGGTGTGGGTCGCGTGGTTACCCACAAGTGTGCGCAGAACCCCGATGTTTTTTCCGAAATCTGGCTCGCCAGCCGGACCTTGGTCAAGTGTGAAACCATCGCCGGCGAGGTCACTGGTAAGACCGGCCAGGTCGTGCATACCGCTGCCGTGGATGCCGACAATGTGTCACAACTGGTGGCGCTGATCCGGCGGATCAAGCCCGTGATGGTCATTAACGTGGCGCTGCCCTACCAGGATCTCAGCATCATGGATGCGTGCCTGGCTACGGGCGTGCACTACCTGGATACCGCCAACTACGAGCCGCTGGACGAGGCGAAGTTCGAGTACAAGTGGCAATGGGCCTACCGGGAACGCTTCGAGAAGGCCGGCCTGATGGTCCTGCTGGGTTCAGGTTTCGATCCAGGCGTGACCAATGTCTTCTGCGCGCACATGCAGAAGCACCATTTCGACACCATCGAGACCATCGATATCCTGGACTGCAACGGCGGCGATCATGGCTATGCCTTCGCCACCAACTTCAACCCCGAGATCAATATCCGCGAGGTCACCAGCAATGGGCGCTACTTCGAGGACGGCCGGTGGATCGAGACCAGGCCCATGGAGATTCACCACAGTTTCGATTTCGACCAGGTCGGGGAGAAGAAGATGTATCTCCTCTACCATGAGGAACTGGAATCGCTGGCGATCAACATCAACGGGCTGCGCCGCATCCGCTTCTGGATGACCTTCGGGGATGCCTATCTCAGGCACCTGGAGGTGTTCCACAATATCGGTCTGGATTCCATCGAGCCGATCCAGTTCCAGGGTCGTGAAATCGTCCCGATCCAGTTCCTCAAGGCACTACTGCCGGACCCTGCTTCAATGGGTCCCCGCACCAGGGGCAAGACCAACATCGGCTGCATCGTCACCGGCCGCAAGGACGGCAAGGCGGTATCGCGCTATGTCTACAATATCTGCGATCATCAGGAGGCATACCGCGAAACCAATGCGCAGGCCGTTTCCTACACCACCGGTGTGCCGGCGATGATCGGGGCCATGATGATGCTGACCGGCCGCTGGATGCGTCCCGGGGTGTGGAACATGGAGGAATTCGATCCCGATCCCTTCATGACGGCACTCAATATGAATGGCCTGCCCTGGCAGGACATCGAATACACCGTCGATATTGACGCATTGCCGGAGTGACCACCGCCATGGTGCTGGATATCGGACAGGTGGCGACGCCCTGTTATGTCCTCGAGGAAGACCGGCTGCGCGCCAACCTGGCCGTCATGGAACGTGTACAGCGCATGTCGGGCGGGCGCATCATCCTGGCGCTGAAGGGTTTCGCCATGTGGAGCGTATTTCCGATCATCCGCGATACGCTGCTGGGCTGTACAGCCAGTTCCCTCAACGAGACCAGGCTGGCGGCCGAGGAATTCGGCCGCGAGGTGCATGTCTATGCGCCGGCCTATAGCGACGCTGAGTTTCCGGAGATCCTGTGGCGTGCAGACCACGTCAGCTTCAATTCCTTTCCTCAGTGGCAGCGTTTCCGGCAGCAGGCCATGGCGGCCGGCGTCTCCTGCGGTATACGCGTCAACCCGGAAGTACAGGAAGTGTCTACCGACATGTACAACCCCTGTGGGTCGCGCTCGCGCCTGGGGGTGACCCGCGCCGAGTTCCTGCCGGAACTGCTGGATGGCATCGAGGGGCTGCACTTCCATGCCCTGTGCGAATGCGGCGCCGACAGCCTGCAGCGCACCCTGGAACGCTTCGAGGCGAATTTCGGAGAGTGGCTCGGGCGCATGCGCTGGGTCAATTTTGGTGGCGGGCACCTGATGACCCGCGAGGGCTATGATGTCGATCTTTTGATCCGGCTGATCCGTGATTTCCGGGAACGCCATGGTGTGGAGGTCTACCTGGAGCCGGGGGCGGCCGTGGTCTGGCGGGCCGGGCCGCTGATCGCTTCAGTGCTGGATATCACATGTAATGAAATTGACATCGCCATGCTGGATGTTTCAGCCGCCGCGCACATGCCGGATGTCCTGGAGATGCCCTATCGCCCGGAGGTGCGCGGGGCGGGTCTGCCGGGTAAACTGCCTTATACCTGCCGGTTGGGCGGCAATACCTGCCTAGCCGGTGATGTCATCGGCGACTATTCCTTCCAGGCGCCGCTGCGGGTCGGCGACCGGATCGTGTTCGAGGATATGATCCATTACACCTTCGTGAAGAACACGACCTTCAACGGTGTGAACCTCCCCTCGCTGGCCATCTGGACAACCGCCGGTGAGCTGCGGATCGTGCGGCGTTTCGGTTACGAAGATTTCAAGGGGAGACTCTCCTAGTACTCCTTCAACATGATAATTACGGATTCAGTTGTTCTGTCATCGCTCAGGGCAAGGCACAGCTCGCAGGTAGTGGCCGTCGCCCTTAGCAAGAGCTGCAACGCCGCCATGGGCGCTGACAGACCAACCCTTCGGGCGTTCCTGTGGTGTCCCGCTACCGCGTTGCAGTGCTTGACAAGGACTCAGGCCATTGCCTGCGCACTACGCCTTGTAGCGAAACACCACAGGAACGCTGAAACCGCAATTATCATGTTGAAGGAGTACTAGCCTGTGCGCACAGTTATCCGGAAGCAATGTTGTTTCCATTCAAACGCTGGCTGTTCCGATGCTGCTAAAGCGGCGGGCGATCTTTCCCCGGTTCAGGGTGTAGCTATCAGATTTGGATAGAAAAACACGATCCGGCCTGCCTGGGCGCAGATCTCGGCATGATTGCCGAACCGCAATGCCCCGACTTTTATTGCCGGCAGTTACGCCATAAGCCATAAACGGTACAATAGCCGATTTAATCATTACCAGGCTCAAGGATCATGATCAACCAGCTCGACTATAAACTGCCTTCCGAATTTGCCACGGCCGTGCAGCAGATACTTTCTGACTGGCAGCAAATGGACGGGATGTCGCGTCTCTGGCGGCGTGATGCCACACTCTGGAGCGGCGCCGACGAGGCGCACTGGCTGGGCTGGCTGGACATCGTGGAGGCGACACTGGTGCAGGTCGATGCGCTGCAGGGCTTTGCGCAGGAGATCGCGGACAGTACTGTAAACCATGTTGTCCTCCTCGGCATGGGCGGTTCCAGCATGGCGCCGGAGGTATTTCGGGAATGTTTTGGCAGCCGTTCCGGTTACCCGCGTCTGGAAGTTCTGGATTCCACGGATCCCGCACAAGTCAAAACCGTCGAGGAGGCCGTGGATCTGCAGCATACCCTGTTCATAGTGGCCAGCAAGTCGGGCAGCACCCTGGAGCCCAACATACTCATGGCCTATTTCTACCAGAGAATGGTGGATACCGTGGGTGCAGATCAGGCTCCAGGACACTTCGTGGCCATCACCGACCCGGGCTCCAGTCTGGAACAGCACGCAGCGGCAACGGGTTTCAGACGTATCTTCAGTGGCAGGCCGGATATCGGCGGGCGTTTTTCCGCCTTGTCCAGCTTCGGCATGGTGCCAGCGGCGATACTCGGGGTGGACTGCCGGCGCTTTCTTGAAAGTACCCACGAAATGGTCGAGGCATGCGGGCCGAACGTACCGGTCGGCGACAATCCGGGTGCGGTGCTGGGCTGCATCCTGGGTGTGGCCGCCAATCACGGGCGTGACAAACTGACTCTGATAGCCAGTCCGCAGTTGGCATCCATCGGTGCCTGGCTGGAACAGCTGGTGGCGGAATCGACCGGAAAGCAGGGCAAGGGCGTGATTCCCATGGATGGCGAACCCCTGCTGGACCCCGGCGGCTACGGCCAGGACCGGGTCTTCGTCTACCTGTGCGCGGATGCTCCGGACGATCCTGGACAGGAGCAGGCCGTTACCCAGCTGGAGCTGGCAGGTCATCCGGTTGTCCGGATCAGGATGTCAGATATCTATGGACTCGGACAGGAGTTGTTCCGCTGGGAAATCGCAACCGCGGTGATCGGTGCCGTCATCGGTGTCAACCCCTTTGATCAGCCCGACGTAGAGGCCAGTAAGATCGAGACTCGCAAACTTACCGCCGCCTATGAGTCTGGTGGCAGATTCCCGGAGGAGACCAGGGTGGCCGGCGATGACGTGCTTTCACTCTACACCGACGAGCGCAATGCCGGGGAATTACTGTCTCTTTGTGGAGAGGGTGCGGGTGTCGGCGAGATTCTCGAGGCGCACCTGGGACGGATCAAGCCGGGCGATTACGTGGCGCTGCTTGCCTATATCGAGCGCAATGCGGACCACACCGAGGCGCTACAGTCGATTCGCGGTGCAATACTGCGCACGCACGGGGTGGCCACCTGCCTTGGTTTCGGCCCGCGCTTCCTGCATTCAACCGGTCAGGCCTACAAAGGCGGACCCAACAGTGGCGTGTTCCTGCAGCTGACTTGGGATGCCCGGAACGATCTGCCGGTCCCGGGTCACAAATACACCTTCGGTGTCGTGGAATCGGCACAAGCTCGTGGTGATTTTGCCGTGCTTGCACATCGCAACCGGCGCGCGTTGCGCGTTCATCTGGGGGCGGATGCAGCTGCCGGTATCGCACAATTGCGGGTGCTGCTGGCAGCCTGAGACGGCTGCGTGTCGCAACCGGACTGCGTACGACATGCATCAATTTTGCGGGTAAACTGACGATAACGGGTTCGCGAATGCCGGGACTTGATGGAAGGATCTGGTCCTTCCCTGAAAGCATATGCCATGCATCCTGCACTTTACAGGCCGTGCGCAGCTATGGCGGTTGCTGCGAGTCGCAGGATAATCTGAAAACAGAAACAAGGATCAATCAACAACATGGGACATCTGATAACACCGCACGGCGGTGAGTTGTGCAACCTGCTGCTCGGCGATGCCGAGGCGGAGGCGGTAAAGTACGAGTCCGGAGATTTCCTCTCCCTTACCCTGAACCAGCGCCAGCTCTGTGACGTGGAGTTGCTGCTGTGTGGCGGCTTTTCACCATTGCGCGGCTTCATGGGGCAGGAAGACTATGACTCCGTGATCAAGACCATGCACCTGGCGAGCGGCAGCTTGTGGTCGATCCCGATCACGCTGGACGTGGCGGACAGGCAGGCGGAAAAGATTGCGCCGGGGCAAAAGCTGGCGCTGCGTGACGGTGAGGGCTTCATGCTGGCGGTCCTCACAGTCACGGACAAGTGGCGTCCTGACAAGCAGCGCGAGGCGCAGGAGGTATACGGGACGACCTCGATGGAACATCCCGGGGTGCGCTATCTGCTGGAACAGGTGCAGGATACCTATGTCGGCGGTGAAGTTTCGGGCGTACAGCTTCCGATCCACAACGATTTCGAAACCCTGCGGGACACACCGGACGAACTCCGGCACCTGTTCCTGAAGATGGGCTGGCAGAATGTGATCGGCTTTCATACCTGCAAGCCGATGCACCGCCTGCATCGCGAGATCACCCTGCAGGCAGCCAAGGAGGCGCAGGCCAATATTCTGCTGCACCCCTCAGTCGGCATGACCAAGCCGGGCGACCTGCACTACTACGCCCGTGTGCACTGCTACCAGGCGATTCAGCACCACTACCCGCACAGCATGGCCGTGCTTTCACTGCTGCCGTCCGCGGTGCGCATGGCGGGTCCGCGAGAAGTCCTTCACAATGCCATCATTCGCCAGAACTACGGCTGTTCGCACATGATCGTAGGACCCGAACATGCCTCACCGCCAGGTGTGCGGGAAGGAGGCGAGCGCTACTATCCCCGTTACGCGGCGCAGAAATTGATGGAGCAATGCCAGGATGAACTGGTGATCAGGATGGTCCCGGTGCGGGAGATGGTCTACGTGACGGAAACCGAGTCATTCCTGCCCGGCGAACGACTCGAAAAGCAGGGCAAGGAAGGCATCCGCTTCACCGAAAAGGACCTGAAGCACCACCTGGAACACAATATCGAGGTGCCGCGCTGGTTTTCCTACCCCGATGTGCTGGCGGCGCTGCGCAAGGCCTACCCGCCGCGCAGCAAGATGGGGCTGACGCTGTTCTTCACAGGCCTGTCGGGTTCCGGCAAATCAACGCTGGCCAAGATCCTGTATGCCAAGTTTATCGAGGAAGGACGCCGCCCGGTTACCCTGCTGGACGGGGACATCGTGCGTCTCAACCTTTCCAGCGAACTGGGATTTTCCAGGGAGCACCGCAACATCAACGTGCGCCGCATCGGCTTTGTCGCCGGCGAGATCACCAAGAACGGTGGTATTGCCATCTGTGCACCGATTGCCCCGTATACCGCAATGCGCCGTGACGTGCGAGATAACATCGAACAGCACGGGGCGTTTATCGAGATCCATGTAGCCACTCCGTTGGACGTGTGCGAGAGCCGTGACCGCAAAGGCCTGTACGCCAAGGCGCGCCAGGGCATCATTCCCGAATTCACCGGTATCAGCGATCCCTACGAGGTGCCGCAGAATCCGGAGATCAGGGTGGATACGACCGGCAAGAGCCCGATGCAGGCAGTGCAGGAAATCATGTTGTACCTGCTGCGGGAGGGGTATTTGGATCTGGACGATGATGTGAATGCGGACGAATCCCTGTAGAAGCAGGCTTGCAGCCGCGATCGAGGTGGAGAATGGCCACGGAATAACACGGAAGAATCTTTTCTCATGCCCATCCGGGCCTGTGGCCATCAATCATTATTTGATCGCAGCCATTGCTGCTAACCTATTTTAATTACAATGAAGTAGTCGGATCGAATTGATGCTGTATATAAAAATGCATATATGATTAGATATCGTTATTTGTGTATGGGAATCGGGTTGATCTAATGGCAGCAATATCTTTAAAACTACCGTATGAACCGGCTCGGCAAAGCACAAAAGCTGCCGAGAAGCTGGGAATTCCCAGGACAGAGTTGATTCGTGTAGCCCTTGAACATGAGTTGGCCGATATAAGCAGGCGCCTGGAACGGGAGAATATGGCAAAGGCCCTTGGGGCCATGCGCGAGGACCCTGAGTATGAGCGCGATAGTGCAACCCTGGACGAGGGCGTGATGGAGGGTTTACCCAATGAGCCGGACAACTGGTGGCAGGGTTAGATCGTTTGATTCGTGGCGGGGTATATCTTACTCGCCTTGATCCGGCAAAGGGTGCCGAGGTCGGCAAGCTCAGACCGGTAGTTGTATTAACCGATCAGTTCCTTCTCGATGTGAGTCCACCGCATGTTTTTGTTTGTCCCTTGAATGGCCGGTCCGATCCGGATTACCAGGCATTGCATCTTTCCTTGCCGGCACGCGATAACCTTAAAGTACAAGTTACGCAATGGTCGAACACTGTCGTGCAATTTCGATCAGACGCCTGCAATCAGATCGTTTGGCAAAGCTGGAAATTGAAAAACTGAATGAGATCATCCTCCGGCTGCACCGACTGGTTGGTTGGTAATGGGGTATGAGTGATTCCGCCGTTAATCACTCCGTGTCCTTCCGTGGGTTCCGTGGCCATAACGTGTTTTCTTTTAACTTTTCACTTGATAACTTTTAACTTGATTCTGGTAATCACTATATGAACGTAGTAATGATCGGTTCCGGCTATGTCGGTCTGGTATCCGGCGCCTGCTTCGCGGAATTCGGCGCCAGCGTGACCTGTATCGACGTCGACATCAGCAAGATCGACAACCTGAAAGCCGGGAAGATGCCGATCTACGAACCCGGTCTGGATGACCTGGTCGAACGCAATGTAAAAGCGGGACGCCTGAGTTTTACGACCCGTTACGATCCGGCTGTCAGTGAGGCTGACCTGGTGTTTATTGCCGTCGGAACACCCACGCGCCGCGGCGACGGCCATGCAGATTTGGTCTATGTGTATGACTCCGCCAGGCAAATTGCAAGGCATCTGTCCGGTTATACGGTGATCGTCGACAAGTCTACCGTTCCCGTGGGTACTGCACGCCAGGTGGAACGTATCATCCGTGAAGAAAATCCCGACGCCGATTTTGACGTGGCCTCCAATCCCGAGTTTTTGCGCGAGGGCGCGGCCATCGGCGATTTCATGCGGCCTGACCGCGTCGTGCTGGGTGTCGAGAGCGCACGCGCCGAGAAGCTGCTGCGCGAACTGTACCGCCCCATCAACCTGATAGAAGCCCCTATCATGGTTACCGGGCGGGAAAGCGCCGAACTGGTGAAGTATGCCTCCAACGCCTTTCTTGCAACCAAGATCAGCTTCATCAACGAGATATCGACCCTGTGTGAGCAGGTCGGCGCCGATGTGCACGCCGTTGCCAAGGGCATGGGCCTGGATAACCGCATCGGCAGGAAATTCCTGCATGCCGGGCCGGGCTACGGCGGCTCCTGTTTCCCCAAGGACACCACCGCCCTGATACGGATTGCACAGGAACACGGGGCTTCCTGCCGGATCGTCGAGGCTGCTGTTGAGGTCAACGCAGCGCAAAAAGCACGCATGGTGAAAAAGATACGCGAGGCGCTGGGCGGCAGCGAAGCCGGCAAGACGATCGCAGTGCTTGGGTTGACCTTCAAGCCGGAGACCGATGACATGCGGGACTCACCATCGCTGGCGATCATTCCCAATCTGATAGATAAGGGTGCAATCATCCGCGCGCATGATCCGCAGGGCGTCAGGGAAGCGAAACAGCTGCTGCCAAAACAGGTTGAATACTTTGAAGATGTCTACGAAATGCTGTCTGGAGCGGATGCATGTGTATTGATGACAGAATGGAATGAGTACCGGGGTCTGGATCCTGAACGCATCAGGGCGCTGATGGCAAGTAATGTGTTCATTGATCTCCGCAATGTCTATGAACACAGTGTGATGAAAGCTTATGGCTTTGAATATACGTGTGTGGGTAGAACTAATCAGGTATGAATATCCTAGGAATTTCAGCCTATTATCACGACAGTGCGGCTGCGCTTGTGCGTGATGGCGAGATTGTGTCTGCGGCGCAGGAGGAGCGTTTCAGCCGCAAGAAGCATGATGCGCGGTTTCCGGG
>Ga0210124_1000018_pt1 | contig 117545 bp, 115 predicted proteins | sample Muzzi_PWC_D2_FD_185554 | JGI IMG/M metagenome (GOLD analysis project Ga0210124, IMG submission 185554) | Wetland microbial communities from San Francisco Bay, California, USA, that impact long-term carbon sequestration - Muzzi_PWC_D2 (SPAdes) | ecosystem: Environmental > Aquatic > Marine >...
CCCGTAACCGCCGGCATTCGCAACACCCCTGGATATGAGCGACAACGATAAGACCACCCATTTCGGATTTCGCGATGTGCCGGAAGAGGATAAGGCGCGGCATGTCCGCGAGGTGTTCGATTCCGTTGCGGACAGATATGACCTGATGAACGACCTGATGTCATTCGGCATTCACCGCCTGTGGAAGCGATTCATCATTGGCATGGCCGCCCTGAAGCCCGGACAGCAGGTGCTCGACCTGGCCGGCGGCACCGGTGATCTGACCCGCCTGATGGCGCCGCGGGTGGGCCGTGAGGGCATGGTGGTATTGTCCGACATCAATACGGCAATGCTCAGCAATGGCCGCAGTCAGTTGCTGGACAAGGGGGTCGCCGGTAATGTCGATTTTACCCAGGCCAACGCCGAACAACTGCCCTTTCTTGATGGCTGCTTCGACCTGGTCACCATGGCCTTCGGGCTGCGTAATGTCACGCACAAGCAGCGAGCGCTGGAATCCATCTACCGGGTATTACGGCCCGGCGGCCGCCTGCTGGTACTGGAATTCTCACGTCCGGCAGCGCCGTTGCGCCCTGCCTATGATTTCTACTCCTTCAATATCCTGCCGAAACTAGGCCGCCTGGTGGCTGGGGACGAGGCCAGTTACCGCTATCTGGCGGAGTCCATCCGCATGCATCCGGACCAGCAGACCCTCCGGGAAATGATGCTCAGGGCGGGCTTTGAAAATTGCGATTATCACAATCTCACCGGCGGCATTGTCGCTATCCATCGCGGGTACAAGTTTTGAGTACCGCTGCGCCACCTTATGCCGGAAAATGGCGCGGGGCCGGGTTGCCCAATATCGTGCCGGCACGCTCAGTCTGCCCGTGTGCCCTGCCCGTCCGGAACGCCGTGACCAGGCGCCAGGATCTGGAGGTGATGACATGATCACGGTCCCCCCCGTCCTGCTCAGCGGCCTGGAAGTGGTACTGAACCGCTATCTGCGACTGGACCCGGATGCAGCCGCACGCATGGCCGCGCTGCGACAGCGCTGTATCGCAATCGAGCTGACGGCGCCGCAACTGGCGTTCTTTATCCTGCCAGGCGAAAACGGGGGCGTGCGGCTGCGGCCGTGGATCGAGACTGAACCGGACACTGTACTGCGTGGTACACCGCTGGGGCTGGCCCGGCTGGGCCTGGGCAGCCATGGCGGCAAGACCCTGTTCTCCGGTAGTGTGGCCATTGAGGGCGACGTGGAAACCGGGCAGGCATTCAAGGCCGCGCTCGACGCAATGGATATCGACTGGGAAGAACAGCTGTCGCGACTCACCGGAGATGTCATCGCGCATCAGATCGGCAATCTCACCCGTCATACCGGCGCTGCACTGCGCCATGCCCGCCATACCCTGGAGCAGGATCTGGGTGAATACCTGCAGGAAGAACTTCGCGTGCTGCCGGCGCGGATCGAGGTCGAGAATTTCAGCGCCGACGTCACCCGCCTGCGCACCGACAACGACCGCCTGGAGGCACGCATCCAGCGCCTGCAATCGATGATCACCGGAAAGGCGGACCGAGGATGATCCGGCCTGCACAGATCATTCGCCTCGCCCACATCAATTTCGTGCTGGTCCGTCATGGCCTGGACGAAATTATCCTCGCCACCCACCTGTTCCGGCCGTTGCGCTTCCTGTATTACCTGGCACCCTGGAACTGGGTACCGCGCAGGCGCGGTCCACGCGGTGTGCGCATTCGCAATGCCTTGCAGGATCTTGGCCCGATCTACGTGAAGTTCGGACAGATCCTGTCCACCCGCCAGGACCTGCTGCCGGATGACATCGCCCAGGAACTCACCCACCTCCAGGACGATGTGCCGCCGTTTCCCGGCAGCGTGGCGCGAGCGCAAATCGAGGCGGCTTACGGCCAACCGGTCGAAAAGATATTTCTGCAGTTCGACGAAGTCCCGCTGGCATCGGCCTCCATCGCCCAGGTGCATGCCGCGCATCTGATGGACGGCACCGAGGTTGTCATCAAGGTACTGCGGCCGAATGTGCGGGAGTATATCACCCGGGACCTCAGGCTCCTGTACACGATTGCCTGGATGGCGGAGCGCTACTGGAAGCATGGGCGGCGCCTGCGGCCGCGGGAAGTGGTCGCCGAGTTCGAAAAGACCCTGTATGACGAACTGGATCTGCTGCGGGAAGCCGCGAATGCCTCGCAACTGCGGCGCAACTTTGCCGGCACCGACCTGCTGTATGTACCCGAGATTTACTGGGACTACTGCCGCCCGGAAGTCATGGTGATGGAACACATTCATGGCATCCAGATCAGCGACCTCGCCGGGCTGCGCGCCCACCACATCGACCTGAAAAGGCTTTCCGAACGCGGTGTGGAAATCTTCTTCACCCAGGTCTTCCAACACAACTTCTTTCATGCCGACATGCACCCCGGCAATATCTTCGTCAGCTGCGACGGCCGCTACATGGCGGTTGATTTCGGCATTATGGGTACGCTCAACCCGGTCGACCAGCGTTACCTGGCGGAAAACTTCCTTGCCTTTTTCCGCCGTGATTACCACCGCGTCGCGGAACTGCACGTCGAGTCGGAATGGGTGCCGGACGGTACCCGGGTGGATGAGTTCGAGGCCGCCATTCGCACCGTCTGCGAGCCGATCTTCCAAAAGCCGCTGAAGGAGATTTCCTTCGGTAACGTGCTGCTGCGCCTGTTCCAGACGGCGCGTCGCTTCAATATGGTCATCCAGCCGCAGCTGGTACTGTTGCAGAAGACCCTGCTCAATATCGAGGGGCTGGGACGGCAGCTGTATCCGGATCTCGACCTGTGGCAGACCGCCAAGCCATTCCTGGAGCGGACCATGAGCGAGCAACTCGGTGCCCGCTCGCTGCTGCGCAACCTCCGGCAGCGCCTGCCGGAATTGAATGATCATCTGCCGGAAATACCGGCACTCACCTATCATTTCCTGGAGAAGGCCACCAGCGGCAAGCTGCGCGTGGAATGGACATCGCGGGAGCTGCAACAGCTGCGCAGCGACATCAACCTGGCAAACCGGCGCACCATCAGCGCCATCGTCGGCACCGGACTGCTGATCACCGCAGCCGTCATCTACGGCCTGGACGGCCATGCACCGAGCATGATAATGGGCGCCCCCCTGCTCACCTGGATAACGGGATGTACGGGGGTGTTCCTGCTGCTCTACAACTGGCCTGGCGGGCGCAACCCGCCCTAACCCCGGTCAGGGGCGCTGCAGCGCCGCCTCGACCGTATTTCGCTGCGTTGTTCCCGCCAGGAGTTCGATCAGCTGCAATGCGAAATCCATCGCGGTTCCGGGACCGCGCGAGGTCACTACCCTGTCATCCGTCACCACCGCCTGTTCGAGGTAGTCCAGCCCGGGAACTGCAGCTGCATCGAGCGCACCCGGATAGCTGGTGGCCTGCCTGCCGTTTAGCAGGCCCGCACGAGCCAGAACCCTGGGCGCGGCACAAATGGCAGCGGTGTACTTGCCCGCCGCCGCCATTTCCCTGAGCAATTCGATCACGCGAGCATCATCCCGGAGATGATCGGCTCCCGGCATTCCGCCCGGCAGAACGATCATGTCATAGTCCCGCTGCAGCGCCTCTTCCAGGATCATGTCGGGCACCAGCACCATACCGCGGGAAGCGCGCACCGGCTGCTCATCGAGACCGGCGGTCACGACCTCGATACCGGCCCGGCGCAGCAGGTCTACTATGGTGACCGCCTCCAGTTCTTCACATCCCTGCGCTAGCGGGACAAGGACGCTTGCCATGTGGACCTCCTCGTTGCCTGCAGCTCGATCAAGCTGGTTACCGTAAGCAATTGTACGCCCTGCGCATCCAGGTGCGCGAGTTCCTCCTCGAGCACCTGCAAGGTTGCCGGATAGGGATGCCCGATGCCCAGTGCCGTACCCTCGTTCCGGGCCCGAACAAGCAGCTTTCGGAATTGTGCATGCACCGCTGTCGTTTCGGGCAGGTTGTCTAGAAACACCTTGCGCTCGATATTCGGAACCCCGTATTCCGTTGCCAGTTGCTGCGCCACGGTTGCCTTGGTGGTCCGGCTGTCCACGAAGAACAGGCCACCGTGGCTGCCGATCGCCTGCATCAACCAGGCCATGCTGCCGGGATGCCGCGTCAACAGGCTGCCCATGTGGTTGTTCAGGCCGCTGACATACGGCACGGCGGCGATTGCCCGCTTGAATTCGTCCATGAACTGCCCCTGCGTCATATCCAGCGTAAGCATGCCTTCCTGGCGGCTGCCGGTATCAGGCTCCACTGCCTGCATCGGCAGGTGCAACATGACTTCCTTGCCGCTGCTGTGTGCCCTGCGCGCAAGCATGTCGGTGAACGCGCCGTAGGGCAGGAATGAACAGGCAACCAGGCCCGGAAGATCGATCACACGCTGACCCCTGCCGTGTTGGTTGCCCATGTCGTCGATGATCAGCGCGATAGCCGGACGGCCGCTGTGCAGGGGTGTTACCTGGTTAGTCCCGGCGAAGGTATTGAGTGCCGCACCTGCCAGCCACAGGGCGAAAACGAACCGCCATAAGACTGCCGGCAGGGGCATCTACACGTTCAGAGCATGCGATCCTGCAGGATCGCGAGTCCCTTGAGCAGATTCAGTGCCTCATACAGCATGTAATCATCCTTCACCAGGGATGTACTCTTGTCTTCGTCTTCCTTGCCAGTGTCCGTTTTGCCCCCCGTGTCTCCGTTTTTCAGGTGATGCGAGAGATCCGCTTCCTTGAGTGGTTCGATATCGCTTTCGACTTTGGCGACCTCGACCGGCTCCAGCTCGATGTCGGGGGTAATACCTTCCGCCTGGATTGAGCGTCCGGATGGAGTGTAGTAGCGTGCCGTGGTCAGCTTCAGCGCGGAATCGCTGCTCAGCGGAAGGATGGTCTGCACCGACCCCTTGCCGAAGGTCTTGGCACCGATAATGATTGCCCGCTTGTGATCCTGCAGCGCACCGGCGACGATCTCCGATGCGGATGCGGAACCCTGGTTGACCAGTACCACCAGTGGCGCGCCTTTGAGGATGTCGTCCGGCGTGGCGTTGAAACGCAGCCTGGAATCGGCGATACGGCCCTCGGTATAAACGATCATACCCTTGGTGAGAAAGGCATCGGAAACGGCAACCGCGCCATTCAGCACCCCGCCAGGGTTATTGCGCAGGTCCAGTACCAACCCCTTGAGCGCGCCCTTGTTTTCCTTCTTGAGCTTTTCGATCGCATCGATCATGGTGTCCGCGGTCTTGGACTGGAACTGCGAAATCCGCAGATAGCCGTAACCCGGCTCCAGCATGCGGGAGCGGACGCTCTTGACCTTAATGATGTCCCGGGTGATGCTAATTTTGATCGGCTTGTCGAGTCCCTCGCGCACGATCGTCAGCACGATGGTGGACCCGGGCTTGCCACGCATGATCTTGACCGCCTCATTGAGTGTCATGCCCTTCACGGGGGTGTCATCCAGCCGGATAACCAGGTCGCCCGACTGTACTCCGGCACGTTGTGCCGGTGTATCGTCGATGGGCGCGATGACCTTGACGAAGCCGTCTTCCATGCCGACCTCGATACCCAGGCCGCCGAACTGGCCGCTGGTCCCCACCTGCAGTTCGGTAAACTCCTCGGCATCGAGATAGGCTGAATGCGGATCCAGCCCGGAGAGCATGCCACGTATCGCATTCTCGATCAGTTCCTTGTCGTCGACATCGACCACGTAATCGTTCTTGATGCGCCCAAAGACATCGCTGAATGTGCGCAACTCCTCTACCGGCAGAGTGGCGCGCTCCTCATCCCGTTCGGCAAAGACACCATGTCCGATTGAGATCAACACCCCTGCGAACAGGCCTGTAAATATAAGGACGTAATTCTGTAATTTGGGTTTCATGTAGTAATTCCATCCAGCGTCAACTGATTACGGTCGTTTGCGGCACACCCTTATGATCGGATAGCAACGATAAAGTGCAACAATATCACAGCGTTGCCACCAGCGGTATCGGCGAGTCAGGAGAAAACTTGCCTGGCGGGAAAATTCCGGCTTATACCGGACGTAAGACCGCTAATTCAATCATAAATTCACTCCGGACTAACGTTGCGACTGCAGTGGCGGCGCCCCCTTGAACCAGTCGGCGGGATCGAACGGTCTGCCATCCTTGCGCAGTTCCAGGTATAGCCCGGCTTGTGACCGGCCACCGCTGCTGCCCACGGCCGCGATGATGTCACCGCCTTCCACCCGGTCACCTACGCCCTTGTATAGACTACTGTTATGTCCGTAGAGAGACATATAACCGCTGCCATGATCGATGATCAGCAACAGCCCGAATCCGCGCAACCAGTCGGCAAATACGACTCGCCCCCTGGCGATGGCATACACGTCGGCCCCGGCGCTGGATGCGATAAGTACACCGCGGGATTTGATCTTGCCGGATGCCTGCCTGGTTCCGTATTCAGTGACGATTTTCCCAGCCACCGGCCAGCGTAGGTTTCCCTTGATTTCACGGATGGATTTGTAATCACCGCCCGCTACCGGAAAATCACTGAGTGCCTGCCGCAGGGACTGTACCAGCTTGTGCAGCCGCTGTTCATCCTGTTCAAGAACCGAGAGCTCGGAGGACTTCTTCTTCAGGTCCGACTGCAGCCCGGCAAGGATTTCCCTGCGTCTGCCCTGCTCTGCGGCAAGCTGCCGGGCCTTTTCGTGCTGCTCTTGCCCGAGGCGTTCGAATTCCGCGTGCTGGTCGCGCAGTTTACTTTCGATGTCATCAAGGTGCTCGAGTGTTGCACGCATTTCCTGCATGCGTGCGGCTCGTGCCCGGGTAAAGTAACCGTGATAGACCAGTATCCGGCCGATACTGGCCGGATCTTCCTGGTTGAGAAGCAGCTTGATCCGTTCCTGACTGCCGGCCATATAGGCAGATCGCAGTTCCGCTGCCAGTATCGCACGCATTTCTTTCAGGCTCTTCTGTTCCGCATCACGCTGGCGGCCCAGCTCATGGATCTTTTCTTTCGTCTGCACGATCTGGCGTTCAAGCAGGCGCATGGCCGCGGTCACGTTGCCTATTTCCTTTTCAGCTTTTTCCAGTGCCGCCTGCTGGATATCATGCTGTCCGCGTATACCCTCCAGGTCCTGCTTGACCGCCTGGATTCGCTGTCGCAACTGTTGAAGTCTGGCTTCCGATTCAGCGACGTCCGCCGGCCACACCGCAATCGGCATGGCAATCAGCGACAAATACAGCAACGCCGCAAGTATCCGGTGGCGATCAACCATGCAATTCCAGTACATCTGCCGGGAATTCTTCATCCTCCGTGGCGGAAACCCACTCGAGCAGCGGCGTTCCTGTCATTTCCGGCGGGACTTCCATGCCCATGATATACAACAGGCTGGGAGCGATGTCCGACAGAGATCCGTGATCGTGCATGCACGCCGGCCGGCCGGCATAAATCAACGGGACAAGATTGGTGGTATGCGCCGTGTGCGGCTGGCTGGTTTCGTCATTCAGCATCAGCTCGGCATTACCGTGATCGGCCGTGATCAGCATCTCGCCACCGGCCTGTCGCAGGGCGGTATCGATACGGCCCAAAGCGGTGTCAATCGCCTCGATGGCCTTTACGCTCGCATCGAATTTCCCGGTATGTCCGACCATATCCGGGTTTGCAAAGTTGCATATGATGACATCGTAAACACCCCCTTCAATGGCCTCGATCAGCCTGTCGGTAACCTCGGGGGCGCTCATCTCCGGCTGCAGGTCATAGGTTGCCACCATGGGCGAATTGACTAGGATGCGGTCTTCACCTTCAAAGGGCTCCTCCACGCCTCCATTGAAAAAGAAGGTCACGTGCGCGTATTTCTCGGTTTCCGCAATGCGCAGCTGGCGCAAGCCGTGCTTGGAAATATAATTGCCGAAGACATTCTTGAGCCGCTCGGCTGGAAACGCAACCGGGACATCGAAATCCGACTTGTACTCCGTCAGGCTGACGAAGCTGCCTAGCTGCGGTCGGACCTCCCGTTCGAACCCGCCGAAATCATCCTCGATGAACGGACGGGTTATCTGCCGCGCCCGGTCGGAGCGGAAGTTCATGAAGATGACGACATCGCCATCCTGCACCTCCACCGGCATGCCACCCTCGGGTACGATGGCGGTTGCCTTGACAAACTCATCGCCTTCATCACGCGCATAGGCCATATCCAGTGCGCTCTTTGCATCTTCCGCCCGGTACTCGCCCTTACCCTGTGTGATCAGATCATACGCCGACCGGATACGCGGCCAGCGGTGGTCCCTGTCCATGGCATAGTAACGGCCGATGACCGAGGCAAAGCGGCCACCCTGCAGCTCCTGGAATTTCATCTCCATCTTCTTGATAGATGCAGCGGCGCTGCGTGGTGAGGTGTCCCTGCCGTCCAGAAAGGCATGCAGGTATACCGCTGCAGCACCTCGCTGTACCGCGAGTTCCACCATGGCATGGATATGATTTTCATGACTGTGAACCCCGCCCGGCGACAGCAATCCCAGGATGTGCACCGCCTTACCACCGGCGATCGCCAGATCCACGACATCGGTAAGCGTCTGATTGGTAAAAAACGAACCGGTCTTGATCGCACGGCTGACTCGCGTGTACTCCTGGTAAACCACGCGACCGGAACCCAGGTTCAGGTGGCCGACTTCTGAATTCCCCATCTGGTTCCCGGGTAATCCGACCGCAGCGCCTGAGGTTCGCACCAGGGTATGGGGACATTCCTTCCAGAGCCGCTCCCAGACCGGCTTGCTGGCGGCGGCAATTGCATTGTGCCTGGGTGTTTCGCTGTATCCCCACCCGTCGAGGATCAGGAGCACGGTCGGGCGCGGGCCCGCTTTACGTGCGATCTGTTGGTTTTGCTGCTGCTTACTCATAAAAACAGAAAGATACTAAACAAGTTATTGCCACCATGCCACAGGCTGAAAATGCTGGATTGACTGCTGTAGAGGCCAATCCTGCCGGCAGGAAGGATTTACGGCGAAATAAGCAGTAGCAGCAAAGGTTTATTATTGTATACTGTATTAGTAATGAATAATGTAACTTAACCATGATCGGGGCATTAGGGGGCAAAAAGATGTCAATAACCATTGAACCGTTAATTACCCGGGATGAGGATATTGATCGGGCCTCACGCTCCCTCAAGGCCATGTCTCACCCACTAAGACTGAAGATTCTCTGCACCCTCGGCGACCAGGAAATCAGTGTACAGGATATTGTCGAGCGAGTCGGGACATCGCAGAGCAATATCTCGCAGCACCTGGCCATCCTCCGCGACAAGGGGATTCTCGCATCTCGCAAGGATGCCAATCGCGTCTACTATCGCGTGGGCGATGCACGCACCCTGCGCTTGATCAGCATGATGCGTGAGGTATTCTGTCACCGACGTTGAATCATTTTGTTTCGCCGGTGACCAATCGACATCAGTCGCGGACACCTGCCGCCACCGAGTGAACCGGCAGCAGCACTGGATGATCACCAATGGATATCACTCAGCTTGTAGAATTCGCTAGCAATCACCCACTGCTGTTTACGGCCTTTGCCGCAATCCTTGCCATGCTTATCGGCACGGAACTGCGCCAGCGCATCAGTGGCATCAGCCAGATTGAACCGGGTGAGGCCACCCGCATGGTCAATCATGAAAATGCCGTCATCGTTGATATGCGCGAGGACAAGGATTATCTTGACGGCCATATCGTCAATGCCGTACATGCACCATCCGGATCCGAAAGCATCGTGAAAAAACTTGAAAAATACAAGGAAAGGCCGGTAATCGTATATTGCCGCAGCGGCCACCAATCCTCCGGTTATTGCAATAGATTGCGCAAGCAGGGATTCACGTCCGTATACAACCTGGCGGGCGGTATCCTGGCCTGGCAGAAGGCCGGCCTGCCGCTGCTGCGCGGTGACTAGAACTTATTTCAAATTGCGGATCGGTCGTCAAGGCCAGGTGCTGACCCTGCGAGGAGCGGTAAAGATACGACTAAATGAGCTCCGCAGCAGGGTGCTGCAACACCGTATTGTCGCGCTATATGCATTTTGAGGCAGGTTCCAGGACAATTGAAAGTAGTACTACTCGATACCACTGCAATAAGGGTGCTCCGCTTCGTTGCAACTTCCGGATTACACCCGGCCGTAACTACAGTGCACGAATACCAACCCGAAGACGAACAGAGGATCAACAATGGCTGACAATGCATCACCAGAAGCACCACAGACGAATGAGACTAAATTAATTCAGCCAAAAAAAATCTACTTGAAAGACGTTTCTTTTGAAGCGCCGAATTCACCGGCCATTTTCACAAAAAAATGGGCTCCGGAAATGAAAATAGAGATTCAGGCTACCAGCAGTGAGATCGAGCCGGACGTGTATGAAATTGTTATAGTCCTTACTGTAACGACATCAACCGGTGGAGAAATCGCCTACCTTGCTGAAGTACACCAGGCAGGCATTTTCACAACGCAGGGTTTCAATGAACAGGAACTGCACAGAAAGCTGTACGTAGTTGGCCCACGCACCCTGCATCCCTACGCATTGGTTGCTATATCACAAATGGTCAGCAATGGAGGTTTCCCGCAGTTGATACTGGGACCGGTGAACTTCCAGAGATTGTACAATAATCAACTTCTTAGTCTGGGAAAAACCAGCGAGGAAGCGACTGAGGCAAACGATTCAGAGCAGCATGCAGGTTAGTAAAATAACCGTGCTTGGTGCCGGATCCTGGGGAACGGCGCTGGCAATCCGCCTGGCAGTCAACCATAACGATACCCTGCTATGGGGCCATGAGCCGGATTTCATGGCAAGACTGGAGGCTGAACGACAAAACACCGAATTCCTGCCCGGAGTTCATTTTCCTGAAACCCTGCTCATTGAACCAGATATTGACAAAGCGGTACGACACAGCCGCGATATCCTGCTGGTCGTGCCCAGCCAGGCCTTCAGGGAAGTCCTGACCAAGATTGCTCCCCTTCTGAAAGCCGATTCACGCATTGCCTGGGCAACCAAGGGACTTGAACACGGCAGTGGCAAGTTCATGAGTGAAGTGCAGCAGGAAGTCCTCGGCCCCGATATCCCTGCCGCCGTGCTGTCCGGCCCGACCTTCGCCCGGGAAGTCGCCGCCAACCTGCCCACGGCGCTGACGGTAGCATCGAGTGATCCGGAGTTCGCCGCATGCATGGCCAGACGCCTGCACGGCGACGTCATGCGCGTCTACACCTGCAACGATGTGCTGGGCGTTCAGCTGGGCGGCACGGTCAAGAACGTGCTTGCAATCGCGGCCGGTATCACCGATGGATTGCGTCTTGGAGCAAACAGCCGTGCTGCACTGATCACCCGCGGCCTGGCGGAGATCATTCGCCTGGGCGATGCCATGGGGGCCCGGCGTGAAACCCTGATGGGTCTTGCCGGTGTCGGCGACCTTATACTCACCTGCACGGATGACCAGTCCCGTAACCGGCGCCTTGGTCTTGCACTTGGCCGGGGAACCGGCCTGAAAACAGCCGTGGCGGAAATCGGTCAGGTCGTCGAGGGCTTCAATACCGCACGGGAAGTCATGCAGCTGGCGCTTACCTATCAGGTCGAAATGCCCATCTCCGAACAAGTCCATCGGGTATTGCATATGGGCCTGTCACCACGGGAAGCCGTGCACAACCTGCTGGCGCGGGATATCAGGTCAGAGATCTGAATGCCCGAATCCCTGTTGTCGCCAGGCCTCGTATACCACTACTGCTACAGCATTCGACAGGTTCAGGCTGCGATTGCCGGCCACCATCGGCAGGTGTAGCACCGCATTCTTTCCAAGCACCTGGAGTACTTCCACGGGCAGGCCGCGCGTTTCCGGGCCGAACAGCAGGGCGTCATCCCGTTCAAAACGGACCGTTGCATATTCATGCCTCCCACGGGTGGAAAATGCCCAGATACGGGGTGGGTTAACCGCCTGCCTGAAGTCCTCCAGCGATCCATACTCGCGCACGGAGGCCCACTCACGATAATCCAGACCGGCGCGCCGCAGCCTGCGGTCGTCTAGCGTGAATCCCAGCGGATGAATCAGATGCAGGGAACTGCCGGTATTGGCGCAAAGGCGTATGATATTGCCCGTGTTCGGCGGGATCTCCGGCTGAAACAATACTACCTGAAACATGGGCGCAACCCTGGATCACGACGCCGTGAATACATTGACCGAGCCTGAGCAACAACGACTGGCCGTGGATTTCTGCGGACTGTCACTGACCACGCCCCTGGTCCTGCTGTCGGGTTGCGTGGGCTTTGGAGAGGAATATACACGGGTCTCCGGCTTTTCCAACCGCGAGGTCGGCGCCATCTGCCTCAAGGGCACTACCCTTGAACCGCGTCTCGGCAATCCACCGCACCGGATCGCGGAAACACCCGCGGGCATGCTCAATGCGATCGGTCTGCAGAATCCCGGGGTCGATCATGTCGTCAGGCAAATCCTGCCGTTGCTGGACTTCACCGAAACCCGTTTCATCGCCAATGTCTCGGGCTCCACGGTGGAAGAATACGCCGAGGTAACCCGGCGTTTCGACGACTCGCCGATCGATGCCATCGAGATCAACATCTCCTGCCCGAATGTCAAGGAAGGCGGCGTGGCCTTCGGCAACGATCCGGACATGTCGGCCCGAGTCGTCACGGCCTGCCGTGCCGTGACCGGCAAGCCCTTGATCACCAAGCTGTCACCCAACCAGACCGACATCGCTGACAACGCCCGCCGCTGTATCGATGCCGGCAGTGACGCATTTTCCGTAATCAACACCCTGATGGGTATGGCCATCGACACCGAGGAACGCATCCCGGTCATCGGCAACAACCAGGGCGGCCTGTCGGGACCGGCCATCAAACCGGTTGCCCTGTTGAAGGTGCACCAGGTATACCAGGTCTGCAAACCACACCACATACCCATCATCGGCCAGGGTGGAATCACCACGGCCAACGATGCCATCGAGTTCCTGATCGCCGGAGCCAGTACCATCGGCATCGGTACCGCACTGTTCTACGACCCGCTGGTCTGCGCCAAAATCAACCGCGGCATCCTGGACTATCTGCAACGCCACGATATGCAGACCACCCGGGATCTTTGCGGCAGCCTGTCACTCAACAGCACCACGCCCGTGCCCTGTCCAGGGGGATGACACCCATTACCTGTCCTGGCAGACTCCCGGTTACCACGGGACAGCTTGATCTCCGCTCGTTTATCAAATTTGCCCGCTTTGCCTAGAGGTCTTCCTTCGCCGCCCAAATGTATCTACGTATTAATCCGTAAGCACTAGTTCGTAAGTACTTTTACCTTAGAACTAATACGTAATTACGACAACTGCCGTCCACACGGCCGGCACTGGGAACCAGTGCCATACCGCTTCCAGATCGACATACCGGCAGATGCCTCTGCGGGTGAATGCCGGCTGGCACTGCTGATGCAGGCACCGGAAGAAGACGTACTCGTTACGCAGGCAGACACCCTGAGCGTACCGGTACAGGCCCGGATCGCGATCGTTATGTACATCAAGGTCGGTGACGCCAGCCCGGAACTGGTAATCCAGGAAATACGACTGGATGATAGAAACGGCCAGGCGGAACCGGTTTTTTACGTCCGGAACCGCGGCAATGCGCATGCCCGCACGGCCGGTTTTGTCGATGCGACGGATGCCAATGGCAGGCGACTGGAATTCGCAGTCGCCGCTCTGCCCATCCTGCCAGGGCAGACGCGACGGATACCCTTGCGCCGTGCCTACCCGGAAGACACCGAGACGGAAGCGTTCACCTCCCCTCTCGATCTGCAGGGAACACTTGAATGGGAAACCGGAACACAGAAGATCACGGCGCATCTCAAGTAACGAGCACTCATTGGTTGATCTGCTGCAGGGCAAACTCTATTTCGCAGCGGCCTCGGACAGAGACATTGATGTTGCGGGGAGTTTCATCCAGCAGTCCCCACGGTAATGGCAGGTCTTCCACCGCCAGGCTCAGCTCATGCCCCCGCTGGCAACCGGCTCGAAGGTAAAGCGTCCCTGGTTATCGGTGGAGGCTTCATAACGCCGGTCAAGGTAGACATAGATGCCCTTTGCAACCGCCTCCCCGGCCTGCCGTCTGCCATCCCTGTTTGCATCGTAGTAGACCACACCTTCGATCAGGCCATAATAACCCTTGCCGTCTGCCTGCAGTCCCAGCACCGCATAAGGCCGGCCGCTGCTGTGGCTGTAACTGACCGACAATAACAGGGTTGTCTCTTCCTCGACTAGTACTCCTTCAACATGATAATTGCGGTTTCAGCGTTCCTGTGGTGTTTCGCTACAAGGCGTAGTGCGCAGGCAATGGCCCGAGTCCTTGTCAAGCACTGCAACGCGGTAGCGGGACACCACAGGAACGCCCGAAGGGTTGGTCTGTCAGCGCCCATGGCGGCGTTGCAGCTCTTGCTAAGGGCGAGGGCCATTACCTGCGAGCTGCGCCTTGCCCTGAGCGATGACAGACCAACTGAATCCGTAATTATCATGTTGATGGAGTACTAGCAACGGGTTGTTTGACCTTTGCGCGTTATCCACCATGTCATGTGTGGCGCGCAGGCTGGCATTCCAATCAGGCAGAAAATTCCAGAACTCGGCCTGTGAGGTAAAAGCATTCTCGCGGTTGTCATTGACATCGGTATTCGTCACCGAATAGGAAATATCACCATTCCAGTAAAACCGGGAATCCAGATCATGACGCAGCAGCAGAGCTACCGTGCTGATATCCGCATCATTCGACAATCCGGATTCCGTGGTATGTGACAGGGTGGTGGACAAGGACAGGTCGTTGGCAACGTTCCATTCCTCGTCCCAGATAAAACCGTAACCATGTCCCGATTCTGCATCCCGTTCCAAGCGGGATGCCGTCAGCTCCAGCCTGGAAGTGCCGACCGGAAACCGGTGTGCGGCATAACCGGACACGCGACTTTGCAACCTGGATACCGTTGCGGGGTTCGCTGGCGTGTACCGCCAGGGAACTGCCCAGTATTGTGTGCAAAGTCTTGCGCCAGTTCCCGTTCATGAAGGCGTTGTAGAGATCAGCACCATATCGATCCCTGCGTGCGTCGATATTCGTCTGGGTCAGGTCCAGACCCGCTGTCAGGTTAAAACGCAAGCGGACCATTTCCGCACGCCAGTAGCCACCCTGCTGATCGTCTGACAGCGAGGTATCAGTCCAGAGCAAATCCGGCTCCAGCCGGAACAGTCCATACCGGTGTCGCCAGTAACCGGCGCGTGTATCGCCGTCAAACCATGCACCGTTGTCGCCTTCGCCGTCCAGCAACAGATGGTACTGGCAGCGCAGGCGCCGGTCCGGTGTTTCATATTGCAGGGCCGAGACCAGGCTTTGGTGTTCCGGCAATTCATCCGTTGCCGTCATGTGCACGAGGTGAGCGCCGGCCCTCCAGCGCCGCCCTCAGGACCGGCTGTAGCCCAGTGAAAGCAACTCGCCCCGGGTATCCTCAAAGCCCTGGATCTGCATCGGATCGAGCCGTCCGATGCGCCCGGCACTCAGGAAAAAATCACTCTGTCGACCACGGACATGACTCTGCAGCCCACCGCGCAGGGTGGACTGTGTAGATTGAGCCGGAAGCCGCTGGTCAGCATTGCATCCGAGAGGCTGCGTAACACCCCCGCCGTAGTGTCCATTTCACGGGATTCGTCGAGCACGAAACCGCGCTGGTGGAAGGTGAACTGTCCGCTGTTTGCCTGTTGCGTGATGGCTTCTTCACCGCCGTTACGGACCGTGGCCTCAAGACTGAGTTCGCCGAGATCCAGCGTTTCACGGCGCCAGTTGAACAATAACCCGTTTTCACTCGAGCTGTCGTACGATTCCTGCCGGTAATTCTGGTATCCGATGCTATAGAAGTGCAGGCCTTCCGGCTGTGCTTCTTCCTCATGCCACAAACCCTCGTCCGGCAAGGCGGCGGCTTCAGGTTCAATCAGCCTGTCCTGGTAAGCCTCCCCGGAAACGCTACCCGGACCATATTTCGACAGCAGCAAGAACACCAGCAGTGATATCCTGTCGGCTGACATGTGGCTGCTTTCAAACCGCGCCACTTGGTTGTGCCGTTTTTCTGAAAAACTAAAGCAAAGCCGCAGGACCACGACGGTCCATTGTGATAGAGGCAGGACGGATTGAAATACAGTATGAGAATGGCAGCCATCATGAACGCGTGGTGGGGAATGCCGTCAGAGGCCGTTTTCCAGTTCCAGTTCCTTCAGTTTTCGCGTTAGGGTATTTCGTCCCCAGCCAAGCAGGCGCGCCGCCTCCTGGCGCCGGCCACCGGTGTGCTGCAGGGCGGTTTCGATCAGGGTGCGTTCGAAGGTGGGCAATGCCTCATCCAGCAGGCGCACCGCACCACCGGCGAGTTGCCGGTTCGCCCATGAGCGTAACTGACTCTGCCAGTCTCCGGCGGATACCCTTGCCACCGGCGATGCCTCGTAAAGTTCTGCTGGCAGGTCGTCGGAGCGAATCTCCTGCCCCGGCGCCATAACCGTGAGCCAGCGACACAGATTCTCCAGCTGGCGTACATTCCCGGGCCAATCCAGCCGGATCAGCCTTTGTTCGACATCCGGAGCTAATGTTTTTGCCTCCACGTCAATCTCTCCGGCTGCCAGGGCCAGGAAATGCCGCATCAGCAGCGGGATATCCTCGCGGCGTTCGCGCAATGCGGGGATATGAATGCGAATCACGTTGAGCCTGTGGAACAGGTCCTCACGGAACAGGCCGTCACGTACCCGCTGCTCCAGATCCTGGTGCGTCGCGGCAATAATGCGTACATCCACCTTCTTGGGGGTGTGCGCACCCACCGGATAGAATTCGCCGTCGGCAAGGACCCGCAACAGCCGCGTCTGCAATTCAGCCGGCATATCGCCGATCTCGTCCAGCATCAGGGTCCCGCCGTTGGCCTGTTCAAAACGGCCGGCACGACGGCTCTGTGCACCGGTAAAGGCTCCGCGCTCGTGGCCAAACAATTCTGATTCCAGCAGATCCCGTGGAATCGCTGCCATGTTGAGCGCCAGGAATGGCTTATCGGCGCGCGGACTGTGACGGTGCAATGCCAACGCAACCAGTTCCTTGCCAGTGCCGGATTCCCCGTTGATCAGAACGGTAGCGTTGGAATGCGCCAGGCGGCCGATCGCGCGGAACACCTCCTGCATCGCGGGTGCCTTGCCCACGATCTCCGGTGTGCTTTCGGCAGCATGTGAAGAGATCTTCGCCGGCTGTTGTGCACGAACTTCCAGCGCACGATTGACCAGCGCCACGGCATCGTCCACGTCAAATGGTTTCGGCAGATATTCGAACGCCCCGCCCTTGTAGGCGGCAACCGCGCTATCCAGGTCCGAGTGCGCCGTCATAATGATTACGGGTAATTCAGGGTGCTGGCTGCTGAGCCGTTCCAATAGCGTCAATCCGTCCATACCCGGCATGCGGATATCCGTTACGACCACGGCAGGTTCTTCCTTGTCAATGGCGAGAAGTGCGGAATTTCCGGAATCGAAGCTGATTACCGGAAGCCCGGCCTTGTGCAGGGCCTTCTCCAGCACCCAGCGAATGGAGCTGTCATCATCGATAATGCAGACTTGTTCGTTATGTATCATTTTTGATTTCCAGGGGCAGCAGTATTGTGAACACGGTATTTCCAGGCTGGCTGCTGCACTCGATCAGTCCATGGTGCCGGCTGATCAATGCCTGCGCGATGGACAGACCGAGACCGGTACCGTCATCGCGGCTCGTGACCATCGGATAGAATATTCTTCTACGCAGTTCTTCCTCGATACCGGGTCCGTTGTCAATCACTTCAACGCGTGCGACCAGCCGGTGTTTCCGGGTACCAATGGTAATATTGCGCTGTACCCGGGTACGCAGGGTAATTTCCCCCTCGCCAGCCATCGCCTGGCTTGCATTGCGTGTGATATTCAGCAGTGCCTGCACCAGCAGGTCCGGATCCGCCTGTAAATCCGGTAGACTGGGATCGTAGTCATTGATGATCTTCAGACCTGGACCCGCTTCCACGGAAACGAGGTCGCGCACCCGCTCAAGCACCTGGTGAATATTGACTGACTGTATCTTTGGCAGCTTGACGGGACCCAGCATCCTGTCCATGAGCTGTTGCAGGCGATCCGCTTCACCGATGATGATCCGGGTATATTCCTTCAGGGACTCATCAGCGATTTCGCGCTCCAGCAACTGTGCAGCTCCGCGCAACCCACCAAGTGGATTCTTGATTTCGTGTGCCAATCCACGTACCAGGGCATGTGTGGCCTGCTGTTGGGAAATCAACATCTCCTCCTGCTCAATCCGCAATTGGCGATCGATCTGCCGTATTTCAACTAGAATCCTCTCCACACCCGAATTCCCGTAAATGGGTGTGAATGTGCAATTTACCCTGAGTACCTGTGAATCCGGCAATTCCATATGACAGGCGCGTTGTGAAATCACCTGGTCCGTAGTTATCGCGCTTGCCAGCTGCTCCACCATTTCCTCCGAATTTGCGATCAGCTCGTGTACCGTGCGCCCGCAGGCATGTCGTGCACTCCGTGCCAGCATGATCTCTCCGGCAAGGTTGATGTACACCAGCCGCATGTGGGTGTCGAACACCATGACTGACGTAGCCATATGCCCGAGTATTTGCTCGGCAACCTGTTCTGATATCACTTTGCCTCCATGTGTTGGCTATATACAAGCAAGAACCAAACCACATTAAACCTGCCCGTTAGCGATGCGTGGGGCCATACATAAAATCTAGTGATTACAAATAGATGCAGACTTACAGGCTGGAAATGCCGATCAACCGATGGCCATAATAGACAACCGGATTATAACCTGGAATCAATTTGCGCACCGGTTTGGTGCACAAATAGCGGTTATAATCCCTACCGAATTTGGGACTTGCGCGGAGTTGGTGCCGGTGTTGGTGTTGGTGCCGGTGTTGGTGGCGGGGTTACCGGTCCTGGTGTCGGGTGCAGGATGGAATGCCGTTTCATGTGCACGGTAATTTCGGCGGCCGATATGAGGGTTTCACCATTTGCGTCAACCACTGCTGCAGACAGCCGGTGTTCACCGCGTTCGAGGTTGCTGATCGTCAGGCTGGTCCTGGCCTGTGCGTCTCCGTAAGGCTCGCCATCGAGAAAAAACTGCAGCCGATGGTTGCTGCTACTCCGCAGTGGCGGAGACAATTTCACTTCGATATTCAGGACACCCAGGTTGTTCCTCACCGTTTCATCGTTGCTCGGCGAAATGATTTCAAGACTATTGTAGACGGTAGTTTTTTCTGAAGTTTCTGCCGTTACAGGGGCGTAGCTCCGGGATGGCGCAGGAGGTGGTGTGTAGGTGGTCAGAGGCGGCATAGACAATCGCTCGGCACCCTGCGCCGGCGTGTCGCTGTAAACCACTTCTCCATCGGGAGTGACGGACTTATAGATTTCCGCATCCGCCTGACAGCAGAAGAGCGCAAGGAGTATCAGTAATTTCTTCATAATATCAACAATAGACGTCCTGTTTTTACCTTGCAAGCCGGATTATCTGCGATTCAGCTACGCTCGTCGTGTTCTGGGTTGATTCAAACGGATAAAAAAAGCGCCCCTTCAGGGGCGCGCGAACTACTGCAGGTGGATTGATTGTCTAGAGGCTGTAGTACATGTCGTACTCGACCGGGTGCGTGGTCATGCGCAATCGGGTGATTTCCCCCATCTTGAGATCGATGTAACCGTCGATCATGTCGTCGCTAAAGACACCGCCGGTGGTCAGGAACTTGCGATCGTTGTCCAGGGCGTCCAGCGCCTGATCCAGTGCACTGCACACTGTCGGTATCTTCATTTCCTCTTCCGGGGGCAGGTCGTACAGGTCCTTGTCCATCGGACCGCCCGGATCGATCTTGTTCTTGATACCGTCGAGACCGGCCAGCATCATCGCCGTGAAAGACAGGTAGGGGTTTCCGCATGAGTCGGGGAAACGCACCTCGATGCGGGTACCCTTCGGGTTGGCATCGTACGGTACGCGAATTGAAGCGGAACGGTTGCGGGCCGAGTAAGCCAGCATCACCGGCGCTTCGAATCCCGGTACCAGGCGCTTGTAGCTGTTGGTGCTGGCGTTGGTAAAGGCATTCAGTGCGCGGGCGTGCTTGAAAATACCGCCGATATAGTACAAAGCCAGCTGTGACAGCCCGCCGTACTTGTTGCCGGCGAAGAGATTCTTGCCGCCTTTGGCCAGTGACTGGTGCACGTGCATGCCGCTGCCGTTGTCGCCCACGATCGGCTTCGGCATAAAGGTTGCCGTCTTGCCATAGCCGTGCGCGACGTTCATGACCACGTATTTCAAGATCTGGTTCCAATCGGCGCGCTCCACCAGTGTGTTGTATTTCGTGCCAATTTCGCACTGCCCGGCGGTGGCCACTTCGTGGTGATGCACCTCGACCGTGACCCCCATCTCCTCGAGTGCCAGACACATCGCACCACGGAGGTCGTGCAGGGAATCGACCGGCGGGACCGGAAAGTAGCCGCCCTTGACCGTTGGACGGTGACCGATGTTGCCGTCCTCGAAGACCCGCTCCGAGTTCCAGGAAGCCTCATCGGAATCGATCTTGCAGAAGGAGCCACTCATGTCGGCACCCCAGCGCACGTCATCGAGAATGAAGAATTCCGGCTCAGGTCCAAAATAGGCGGTGTCGGCAATCTTGGTGGACTTCAGGTAGGCCTCCGCCCGCTTGGCGATGGAGCGTGGGTCGCGATCATAGCCCTGCATCGTGGTCGGCTCCAGGATGTCGCAACGCAGATTCAGCGTGGGCTCGTCCGTGAAGATATCCATTACCGCAGTTGCAGTATCCGGCATGAGGACCATGTCCGAATCATTGATCCCCTTCCAGCCCGCGATACTGGAACCGTCGAACATCTTGCCGGTCTTGAAGAAATCGGGGCCCACCACACTGGCGGGAATCGTGACATGCTGTTCCTTGCCGATGGTGTCAGTGAAACGCAGATCCACGTACTTGACGCCATTGTCCTTGATCATTTTGGTTACTTTTGCTGCTGTCATTACAACCCTCCGAATCAGTTGCGCATAAAATTTACACGCCGTCTGTATTAACAACGGCGACTGAAAATCTTTCAATTCTGCATCATAAAAGGCACGAATTATGCCACATTTATGAATTCTCGTAACTTATTATTCATCAAGGTGTTAGTGTAATGGCTTCCAGACTGCATGCACTATTGTGGTGCAAATCTAGATAATTATGCACAATATCTAAGCGCCCGGATCAGCGGAAATATACCTCTACATCGCCGATATCATCCACCTCGCCAGTGGTTTCCCGAATCCGCTTCGCAAGACTCTCGGTGGTGGCGGCATCCATGTCATGCATGGGCACGAAGACGTCGACATGCACCTTGCCGTCCAGGTAGTGCAGCACGACGTGGTCGATGCCGGGTCCCAGATCGATATTCTTCCAACGCATCTCCAGGCGCCGCATGATTTCATCGCGCAGAGGCAGGTCAGTGGATGGCGGGGCGATTTCATCATTCTCAGGATCGATATGCACCGTGACATCGGAAACGTCATCCATTTCTTCGATCAGCCGGCTGCGCACACGTTCCCCGATCATGTGTCCTTCGGACACACTCAGCGCAGGGTCCACCTGGATATGTACATCCACCAGTGCGTCACTGCCGCTGCGGCGCGTACGCAGCATGTGCAAGGCACGCACGCCGGATACCCCCAGGATGGCGGCGCGTATCTCGTTTACCTTCTCTTCCTCGAGTCCCGTGTCGATCAGTTCCTGCAGGCTCTCCCACAACAGGTCCCAGCCGATCTTGGCAATCATCAGACCGACGGCGATCGCCGCGATGGCATCCAGGGAAGCAAAACCGTACATGGTACCGACCACCCCGATGATGACGATGATGGACGAGATGGCGTCGCTGCGGCTGTGCCAGGCATTGGCATGCAGCATATTTGAACGCAGGCGGCGTGCGGCCCTGACCGTGTAATGGTAAATGATTTCCTTCGAAACAACGGAAGAAAACGCTACCAGCAGCGCGAGGGCACCGGGGTGTCCCAGCCGTCCAGGTGTTGTCATGCGCTGGATCGCGTCGTAACAGATGCCGACGGCGACCACGGCAAGCGCAACCCCCAGAATGACCGTTGCAACCGTCTCGATACGGCCGTGACCGTATGGATGCTCCTCATCCGCCTCCCGGTGTGATTGTTTGGCTGCAAAAATCACCAGGAAATCCGTTGCCAGGTCGGAAAGTGAATGGATACCGTCCGCGACCAGTGCCTGTGACCCCCCGATCACACCCACCACGATCTTGACGACCCCCAGTACCAGGTCGAAGACAGCTCCAACCAGGGTGACCTTGCGCACCTCTCGATAGCGTGCAGCCAGAGGATCGGGGGGGTGATTCGGGTGCGCGTATGCCATGGGAAACCGTAGACTGATTCAAATCAGCAGTGTGACCATCATTATCTGGCGTGACTCTGCAGGCAGTGCAGTATATAGGGATACTGGACTACAGCAATCTTCACCACATCATTGCAGTGGCAAGCGTACCCTGTATTCAGGAAGGGTCTAACCGGCATCGCGAACCAGGATATTGATTATGATTTCGTCATCCTTCTCCAGGATGCTCAGAACCTCGTGGCCATGCACCCGGCACCATGCGGGAATATCATGCACCACACCTGGATCGGTGCATAATACGCTCAGGGTCTGCCCGTGTCGCAGCTCCGCCACCGCCGTCTGGGTACGAATCACCGGCAGCGGACAGAGGAGGTTGCGGGCATCCAGAATGGTATTGCTCACAGGTACCAGTCCACGGGTATGGCATCGCTTGGCAGTGGCGCCACTTCGAGTAACCGCACCTTCCCATCCAGGTGTCCTACCTGTACCGTCACACGTTCTGCGTCCCGCCCTTGGCTGAAACGGGCAGTAAGGCGTGCTGCCAGTTCCAGGTCACCTGCCGCAAGTTCTCCGTCCAGGAGGACCAGCGGGCCGCTGTGGCTGGTCGTTACCATGTTTACGAATTGCTTGCGATAGCCTTCCAGGAAGCGGTTTTCCCCTTCTTCACGGCCAATGATCATCTTGAAACCGGGTCGCGGGCGCAGGTGACGTCCTACCTTGAGAAGCATGATGTCATCCAGCTCGTAATCGCGCCTGCCGCGGCTTTCCCACAGGTCCGCCAACTTGACCGAGTACTGCCTGTCCGTCAGGAAACAGCAACCGCCAGCCGGTTGGGCATAATCCTTGAAACCGAATATTTCAGCCAGCGCCATCTGTGGTTTGCGGGATCGCCCGCTGAATTTATAGAGCCGGTCGCGGTTCAGCCAACCCTCGCGTTCGGGCAGGGTTTCCGGGAGATTTTTGGCGCACAAGGGCCGCACCAGCCGGTCGTCGGCGCCCGAGTCCCGCGCAATGACAGGCATGGTATCGCGGCGCTGCGACATGGGCCGCTGGCCGATGACCTCACCGGTGACGATAAAATCAAAGTCATTGGCAGCAATCCATTCGCGGGCCTTCTCGACCATGAATATCTTGCAATCGAGGCAGGGATTCAGATTGGCACCGTACCCATGACGGGGATTGAGTACCACGTTCTTGTATTCTTCGATGATGTCGATGATGTGCAGACGGATCCCGAGCTGCTCCGCCGACCACAAGGCGTTATTACGTTTCGGTCGCGCGCGGTCCTTCTTGCGGATGGCATGCGTATGCCCCTCTACGCAGAATCCGGTGTAGAAATTGATGCCTTCCACGTGCACGCCCTGCTCCATCACCACACGCGCCGCGAGCAGCGAATCGAGACCGCCTGAAATCAGCGCAACAGCTCGAGGTTGTCTTGACATGACGGAAAAGGAAAATGGAGAAGTTGCTGGGTGCCAGAATTCTAACCCATGCCAGCCCCGCTGCCTATTAGGCACAGAAATCAACCACCATTTGTCATCATGCGTCGTTGTAAAGCCATATTTCTGCAGGCTGTATTGAGATATTGATGAGTAGCTGGAAAACAGTGCATTTGCCAGTGATGCCTGCCCGGTGAGAAATCCGGACCAGGAGGCTGTCGGACTTGGGGCTGATCTACTGCGCCGGTGGGAGAGCGCTCCATTTTCCCGATCCTTTTCGTCAAATCGCTACGGCTGTTCTCTTCAGACGATCGATAAAATGGCCTCGCCCTCCACCTTGCTCGCCCGAATCCGACAGCCTCCTAGTGTTTTTCCTGCCCGGTCAGGAAAGGAATCACCCTGCCGTCATCACAAACCTTGTGGTAACAGCGGCGGCTGCCTGTTTCCTGCCAGAAATCCATGGCCTGTAGCGGCGTCAGTACGGACTCACCACCCAGTTCGCGCATGGCGTGCAGGACATCAATCAGTACGATGAATGCGTCGGAGAGGCTCTGGTAGACATTCGCCCAGCCGCGATCGAGGACATCCGCCAGCTGGCGGTAGGATGAGCGCCCTATGTTCACGAAATAGCTGATATGCACCAGGCGCCGCTCGGCGAGTTGGGGAAACAGCCCGGAAAACAGCAGGCAGTGGTCGCCGACCTGGCGCAGGGAATCGGCACGCTGTTCACCGCGCAGTTGCTGCGAACCCAGAAAATCCTCGGCCATGATGCGGGCGGTACATTGCGGCTTGTCGGCAAAGCGCATCAACAGGAACACGAGGTAGCTTTCGAGCGTTTCATCGAGATGCAGGTCGCAGGCAGTCTGGGCTTCGAGCAGTATCGACTGCCATTGTGCCTGGGCCGTGGGTTCGAGTATCAGCTTTGCCATGCTCTTCCTCTACCGGGATACTCACACGCAGTCGACCGCCTCCTGCCAGAGCTTGAGAGTGCCTCCACGATGAGTCTGTACCAGATTTACCATAGAAATTTGCACACTGTCACGCCCGCGAGGCTAAATTCCGTGCCGATTTCCTGCACACGGGGATAATTACCGTTCCGCAGGCTATAATAATCGGCTTGCAACCGCAGCAGCGAACGACTGAACCGTGGCAGATACCTCGAAAACCTTTCAGGACCTGATCCTTTCCCTCCAGGCCTACTGGAGCAGGCAGGGATGTGCCCTGTTGCAACCCTATGACATGGAAGTCGGCGCCGGAACCTTTCACCCCGCGACCTTCCTGCGCGCGATCGGCCCGGAACCGTGGCGAAGCGCCTACGTCCAGCCATCCAGGCGTCCCACCGACGGGCGTTACGGCGAGAACCCGAATCGTCTTCAGCATTATTATCAGTACCAGGTGGTATTGAAGCCATCGCCCGACAACATCCAGGAGCTGTATCTGGACTCCCTGCGCGAACTGGGTATTGATACGCTCGTACATGACATTCGTTTCGTCGAGGACAACTGGGAGTCCCCCACCCTTGGTGCCTGGGGACTGGGCTGGGAAGTCTGGCTGAACGGCATGGAGGTTACACAATTCACCTATTTCCAGCAGGTCGGAGGACTGGAATGCAGGCCGGTGACCGGAGAGATCACCTATGGTCTGGAGCGCATCGCCATGTACCTGCAGGCGGTGGAAAGCGTATTCGACATTGTCTGGACAGTTGGACCTGAAGGGCCGGTCACCTATCGAGACGTGTTCCACCAGAACGAGGTGGAGATGTCCGCCTACAACTTCGAGCAGGCCGACGTTCCCTCGCTGCTGCAGTGGTTCGATATCTGTGAACGCGAAAGCAACCGTCTCATTGAGACGGACTTGCCATTGCCCGCCTATGAGATGGTTCTGAAGGCCTCACACACCTTTAACCTGCTGGATGCACGCAGCGCCATCTCCGTTACCGAGCGACAACGGTATATCCTGCGGGTGCGCACCCTGTCGCGCCAGGTGGCGGAGGCCTACTATGTACGCCGGGAAGCACTGGGTTTCCCCATGCTGCCAGCCGGCGGTGAGACACCATGAACAGGACCCGGGACCTGCTGTTCGAAATCGGGACGGAAGAACTGCCGCCCAAATCACTGTGCCGTCTGCGTGATGCCCTGCACACTTCCCTGACGACACTGTTGAAGGAACATCATCTCGCCCATGGCGCCAGTCAGGCCTATGCGACACCACGACGCCTTGCGGTGCTGATCCGGGATGTCGCCATGGCCCAACCGGATCGCGAGGTCGTACGCCGGGGACCGGCGATTACCGCGGCCTTCGATGACGAAGGCAACCCCAGCAAACCGGCCGAAGGTTTTGCCCGTTCCTGCGGGGTAACGGTCGCCGAACTCGAACGCGTGGAATCCGACAAGGGCGCCTGGTTGATGTGGCGTTCCAGCGAACAGGGCCGAGCTGCCGCGGAAGTCATTCCGGAGCTCATCGAACGATCGCTCAAAGCCCTGCCGGTAGCCCGGCGCATGCGCTGGGGCAGTTCCAGCGTGGAATTCGTCCGTCCGGTGCACTGGGCGATACTGCTGCTCGGTTGCGAGCCTGTCGACGCCGAGATCCTTGGCGTGCGCTGCGACCGCTATACCCGCGGGCACCGCTTCCATCACAACGGAAACATCGCCATTCCCACAGCTGCCGATTACTGCGATATCCTGGCTGCCGAGGGACAGGTGATGGCGGACATGGATCAGCGGCGCGAGTCCATCCGCACCCAGGTCAGCGAGACCGGCGAGGCCCTGGGCGGCCATGCGCGCATGGATGACGACCTGCTCGACGAAGTCACCGCGCTGGTCGAGTGGCCGGTCGCCATTGCCGGTGAGTTTGACAGGCGGTTTCTCGAGGTCCCTGCCGAAGCGCTGATTTCCAGCATGCAGTACCACCAGAAATTCTTTCCGGTACTGCACGACGACGGCAGCCTGATGCCGAACTTCATTACGGTGGCGAATATCATCAGCAAGGACCCGAATCAGGTTCGGGCCGGCAATGAACGCGTCATCCGCCCGCGCCTCGAGGATGCCGCCTTTTTCTGGGCGCAAGACCGCAAGCAAACCCTTGCAAGCCGGATTCCGCAACTGGGTGACATGACCTTCCAACAACGGCTGGGGTCACTGGGTGACAAACAGAAACGCGTCGCTGCCATTGCCGCCAGCATCGCCACAGCCATCGGAATAGATCCGCAGCCGGTACAGCGGGCATCCGCCCTGTCCAAATGTGACCTGCTGACCAGCATGGTGTTCGAATTTCCCGAACTGCAGGGTATCATGGGGCGCTACTATGCACTGCACGACGGCGAAGATGTGGAAGTGGCCGATGCACTGGAGGAGCAGTACCGGCCGCGTTTCGCCGGCGATACACTCCCCGCTTCCAGCACCGGACAGATACTCGCCCTGGCGGAGCGGCTCGACACCCTTGCGGGTATCTTTGCAATCGGGCAGACACCGACCGGTGACAAGGATCCCTTCGGATTGCGGCGGGCGGCGCTCGGTCTGCTGCGTATTCTCATCGAGAAGCAAATTGACCTCGATCTGCAGGCGCTGATCGAAACGGCTGCTGGAAATTTACCGGCTGACATCAAGGCAGCAAACACTTCGTGGGCGCTGCTGACCTTTATCCTTGAGAGGCTGCGGGCTTATTACCTGGAAGCGGAATTTGACGCGCAGGAATTCGATGCGGTCATGGCGCGGCACCCGACCCGGCCACTGGATTTCGATCAGCGCATGCATGCCGTACACGCATTTCGCGGACTAACCGAAGCGGACAGCTTGTCTGCAGCAAACAAGCGCATCAGAAACATACTTCGCAAGGCGCAGGAAGCCGGCATCCGCTTTGTTGCCGAGTACAACCAGGAACTACTGCAGGAAAATGCCGAAAAGGATCTTGCAGCCGCCATGGAGAATCTCGAAGTCCGGGTAAACCCCTTGTTCAAACATCGCGAATATACAGAGGCACTGCGATTATTGGCTGCCCTGCAGGGGCCGGTTGACCGCTTCTTCGATGAGGTTATGGTCATGGCGGAGGATCCCGCGTTGCGTGACAATCGCCTGGCCCTGCTGCATGCCCTGTCAGAGCTCTTTATGCAGGTCGCTGATATCTCTCTGTTGAAGTGATTATCCCTATGACTGATGTTGTCAAAGTCCTTGCGACAACTCATTCTCTGGCCGAAGACCTGAGCAACGCAAGGAACACACCATGACCGAACCGGACTCCTACGATGCCATGCTTGCCGCCGTGCAGGCATTTCACGACAAACATGACTTTAAAAACACAGGAGGCGAGGAGCTTGCCTATCGCATCGCTCTGATGACGGAGGAACTCGGCGAGATTTCCGCCTGTGTAACCAAGGGAAAGGACATTGCCGCTCTTGCAGAGGAATGTGCGGATTTGCTGATTCTTTTGCTGGGCACGGCTATCGCCGGCAATTTCGACCTGAATGCGGCTTTCTGGGATAAAATGCAACAACTGGACAAACGAAAATCACGCATGATCAAGGGCCGTATCCGCGTCTCGGAATTCAGGGACAACGAATGAAAATCATCATTCTGGATCGTGACGGCGTTATCAACGAGGATTCCGACGCGTACATCAAGTCACCGGCGGAATGGAAGCCGATCCGTGGCAGTCTGGAGGCGATAGCCCGTCTCCATAACGCCGGCTGGCGTATTGTCGTTGCAACAAATCAGTCCGGCATCGCACGCCGGCTTTTCGATCTGGATATCCTCGCACGGATCCACAAGACCATGCACCTGCGGGTCATGGAAACAGGCGGATTAATCGATGCTGTGTTTTTTTGCCCCCATGGCCCGGATGACAACTGCGATTGTCGCAAGCCCCGCCCCGGCATGTTTTACGACATCGCCGACCGTTTGCGCATCGATCTCGATAGTGTCCCCGCGATCGGTGATTCATTGCGGGATATTCAGGCAGCGAATAATGCCGGTGCCGATCCGATACTGGTCAAAACCGGCAAAGGCTCCGTCACGTTCGAGGATCCTGATCTTGATCCCGATGTTCCAGTCTACGAAGACCTCTACACTGCCGTGGACGCACTCCTGAAACCGGGTAGCACGGCTTCCGGCAGCAAAGGCAGACAGAATTGAGGCCGGGTAATACTTCTGCTTATCCGGTTCTCTGGGTGCGTTCACTGGCCTTCTGGATTACCTTCCCCGTGTCCATCATCCTCTTTGGCAGTTTGCTGTTATTAAGTTTTCCGTTTTCCCTGCTGACTCGCTGGAAAATTATTCAGGTATGGGTCAGGTTCACAACCTGGTGGTTAAAGGTGACCTGCAGGTTGAAATATGAAGTACAGGGCATCGAAAATATCATCGATGGTCCTGCCATTGTATTTTCAAAGCATCAGTCAACCTGGGAAACCATTGCACTGCAGGAGATATTTCCTCCACATGTCTGGGTGGCGAAACGGGAATTAATGTGGTTGCCTTTCTTCGGATGGGGACTGGCACTGATGAAAACGATCGCCATCAAGCGTGGAACCGGGCGGTCAGCGATTACACAGTTGGTACAACAAGGAAAGGCGCGTCTCGAAGAGGGTCTCTGGATCCTTATTTTCCCGGAGGGCACACGGATACCGCCAGGTGAAAAAGGCCAATACAGGATCGGCGGTGCCATCCTGGCGGAGAAAACCGGGTATCCGATCATTCCCGTGGCACACAATGCAGGAGAATACTGGCCACGCCGCAGCTTTATCAAACACCCCGGCACAATCCAGGTACGCATTGGTCCACCTATCACCGTGGAAGGCAAATCCCCGCAGTTACTTCTGAAGGAGGCTTCGGAATGGATTGAAGCCCGTATGTCCGAGATTACAACTTCACACTAATCAATCAATTTCAGGAGGTCTTCAAAAAATAAAGCATAATATAATAATAGAGCTTAAACTTATTATAGTTATGACAGTATCAATTAGATACGATTATGAACAAAATCCAAAACCAGTATATTGGCCATCTGGTGTGATTCAGCGACAGGTAACCAAAACATTCTGGAATGATCACGAAGTCCAGCAATGGTGCTGATGATTCAATATCCGGTACGGAATCTGCCCGCAAAGCGCTATACAGCAGGGAGCATGACCCAGCCTGATCTCGTAGTGGTTTCAATCCCTGGAGTTAGATATCCAGATTGGAAACCGAAAGTGCATTTTGCTCGATAAATTCCCTTCGCGGTTCCACCTGGTCGCCCATGAGGGTTGTAAATATGTCGTCTGAACCGACTGCATCCTCGATCTGAACTTGTAATAGGCGCCGGCTCTCGGGATCCAGGGTCGTTTCCCACAATTGCTCAGGGTTCATTTCACCCAGCCCCTTGTAACGCTGGATATGCTGACCACGGCGGGCTTCATCCATCAACCAGTCCAGGGCCTGTTTGAACGAGGAGGCCTCCTGCTTGCGCTCCCCTCGCTGTACAAAGGCCCCTGCACTCAGTAATCCATCAAGTTGCTGTCCCAGCGCAACTATATGTGCATACTCCGTACTGGAAAAAAATTCAGGTGCAATCTCCTGCTCCCTGGCTACGATACCATGTGTCCATTTGGAGATCGTTGCGCGGAATTTACCCTCGGTGTCCGGGTCCCGGAGCTCGACTTGATAACGTTGTCCGCTGCCCAGTCCGGCGTTCAAACGCGCCACCAGTTCATTGAACCACCTGCCTGCAACATCGCCGTCCTGTAATGCTGACTCATCAAGGGCCGGCATATAAATCATCCGTTCCAGTAAGTCGGGATCATAGCGTCTTTCCAGACGCTGAATCGTGGCCATCACGGTCATATAATCGTTTGCCAGCTTCTCCAATGCTGGTCCGCTCAATGGGGGCGCATCGGGATTGACGACCAGAGAGGCCTTGTCGATCGCACCTGACAACAGCATGGCATTCAGCGCAGAATCATCCTTAACATATTGTTCTTGCTTGCCTTTTTTAATTTTATACAGAGGTGGTTGAGCGATATAAACATAGCCACGTTCGATCAGTTCAGGCATCTGTCGATAGAAAAAGGTCAGTAACAACGTCCGAATATGCGACCCGTCAACATCGGCATCGGTCATGATGATAATGCGATGATACCGGAGTTTATCCGGGTTGAATTCATCTCGCCCGATGCCACATCCCAGCGCGGTTATCAACGTCCCCACCTCAACTGAGGACAACATCTTGTCAAAGCGGGCCTTCTCAACATTGAGGATCTTTCCCTTAAGAGGAAGAATTGCCTGGGTTCTGCGATCCCTGCCCTGCTTCGCTGAACCTCCAGCGGAATCACCTTCCACCAAAAAAAGTTCAGACAAGGCAGGATCGCGCTCCTGGCAATCGGCCAGTTTGCCGGGAAGACCGGCGATATCCAGGGCACCCTTGCGGCGTGTCATCTCACGCGCCTTGCGAGCCGCTTCCCGTGCCCGTGCGGCATCAATAATCTTGCCGGTTATCGATTTTGCTTCACCCGGGTTTTCCAACAGAAAAGTCTGGAAGTTTTCAGCCACTGTCGATTCCACGATGCCCTTGATTTCCGATGAAACCAGTTTGTCCTTGGTCTGAGAGGAAAACTTCGGATCAGGCACCTTTACAGACAGTACGGCAGTCAGACCTTCGCGCGCATCGTCACCGGTGGCGGTAACCTTCGCCTTGCGCATGAGTCCTTCCTTTTCCATATATTGATTGAGAGTACGTGTTAGCGCCCCCCGGAAGCCGGCAAGGTGGGTACCACCATCCCGTTGTGGAATGTTGTTGGTAAAACAGAATATATTTTCCTGATACGAATCATTCCATTGCATAGCCAGTTCGACAACGACATCATCTTTCGTTGTGACGAAATGAAATACTGTCGGATGCAATGGTGTTTTTTTACGGTTCAGATGCTCGACAAACGCCCTGATTCCGCCCTGGTATTCGAAAATATCCTCTTTCTCAGTTCGTTTGTCGGTGAGCCTGATTTTCACACCCGAATTCAGATACGAGAGCTCGCGAAGCCTTTTCGCGAGTATGTCGTAATGGAACTCTGTTAACGTAAAGATATCCCGACTGGGCAGGAAACGAACCTCTGTACCCGTTTCGTTGGTTTCCCCGGTAACTTGAAGAGGTGCCAGTGGTTCACCCAGGCGGTACTCCTGTGTGTGAATCCTGCCATCCCGATGAATAGTCAGCTTTAGACTCTCTGACAAGGCGTTAACGACCGAAACGCCTACCCCGTGCAAGCCACCTGAAACCTTATAGGAATTGTCATCAAATTTTCCGCCGGCATGCAACACCGTCATGATCACTTCTGCCGCTGACCGCCCTTCTTCAGAATGGATATCTACCGGAATCCCCCTGCCATCATCTTTCACGGTGACAGAGTTGTCTTCATTCAAAATCACGGAAATTTCGCTACAATACCCCGCCAGGGTTTCATCGATGGAATTGTCTACCACCTCAAAGACCATATGGTGTAATCCGGTCCCATCATCAGTATCACCAATGTACATTCCTGGACGCTTGCGCACCGCATCCAGTCCCTTCAGGACCTTGATACTCGATGATGTGTAGGTATTTTCAGCTGTCATATTCCTGCCCCGGTACAAACGACGCATTATACCACTTCCTGAATCTTTCCACGTTCCACGTGAAACCTTTGTATTTCTTCCCAGGCAATACATTCCGTGGAAATTCCCTCGATTGCGGTTACGAATACTTGAGCCTGCAGCTGTCTGAGTGCTGAGAGCACGCATGCCTGATGTTCATCGTCCAGTTCGCTTGCGAAGTCATCCAGGAGAAAGGCGCCTAATACCACATTTCGTTCCTGCTGCAATGCCAACTGAGCCAGCATATAACCCACTGTAAGTACTTTTTTCTGCCCCCGGGAACAATGTGAAAGGGAATCACGCTCATCCACCATGATTTTGAAATCTGCCCGTTGGATACCGTACCGCGTATACCCTCTATTGCGGTCCCCATCCAATGATCCGTATAGAGTTTCGGCCAATTGCTGATCTGCCGGCCATCCCCGCCGGTACTGGAGCACCACTGACACCCCCGGCAACAATTCAGTCATGACAACTCGGAGATTTGTCTGCAACACCTCGAAGTAGGCTTGCCGTAGTCGATGTATTTCCTGGCCAGTGAATTCCAGTTCTGAATCCCACGCTTGAACCTGCGCTCGTGACAGTCTTGAGCGCAAAGCAGCATTGCGCTGTCGCAAGGCTCGCATATAGCGGGTCCAGTATTCGCGGTAGCTGTGTTCCACGTGAAACAATCCCCAGTCTATAGCTTGGCGACGACAACCCGGCCCACCTTCAAGGATGCCCTGTGTATCTCCACTGAGTATTTGCACGGGTAATGCGCCTGCGAGTTCAGACAGGCGACTTATGGGTCTCCCGTCCAAATGAACCCGCAATCCTGTGCCACTCCTTTCAATTCCCACAGTAACCACTCGTCCCTGTGGCTGTTGTACATTCCCTACCAAGCAATAGGCATTTTTTCCATAGTGAACCGGTTCTATGGCATTGACGGTGCGAAAAGAACGCACTCTGCCAAGACAGTAGATGGCTTCAAGCAGGCTGGTTTTACCTGCAGCATTGGGGCCTGTAATCAGATTGAGACCGGCTGAAAACTGGAGATTGGCAGTTTGGATATTGCGGAAATCGCGGACATCCAGCGACAACAGTGACATAAAAGATACCGCTTGTTTTGCGGAAGGTGGCCCGGAGCAATATTTTACAGACCAGGCAACGCCTGTGTTACAGACGCATGGGCATCACAACATAACGGCAATTGCCATTATCCGGCCGGTTGATCATTGCGCTGCTATTGGCATCGGTCAGGTAAATCTCCACCTTCTCGGTATTGATTGTGTTGAGCACATCCAGCAAATAGGTCACATTAAAGCCAACCGTCATACTGTCATCATCATAGATGGCGTCAATTTCCTCGATCGCCTCCTCTTGTTCAGGATTATGCGCTTGTATTTTAAGATTATTTTTTGAGACTTCGAGGCGAATCCCACGGTATTTCTCGTTCGAGAGTATGGATGTGCGTGTCAGCGCCTGGCGCATGAGGTTACGGTCAACCAGCAGGCGCTTATCGGCATTCTTGGGTATGACACGTTGATAATCCGGGAAACGCCCATCAATCAGTTTGGAGGTAAAACGCAATTCACCGGTCGTAATGCGAATATGGTTGCTACCAATTTCCACTTGTGCCAATGCATCCCGTTCTTCCAGCAGGCGATGCAGCTCTTGTATACCCTTGCGCGGCACAATAACCTGATCTCCGTCGGCATCATTGATTTCTGCAGCCATCTCACACATCGCCAGTCTATGGCCGTCAGTGGCAACGGCGCGTAATACCCCACTGCCGGATTCCAGTAACAACCCATTCAGATAATAGCGAACATCCTGCTGTGCCATCGAAAACGCAGTTTGCTCGATGAGTGAATAGAGATCCTTTTCCGGCAATGAGAATGTTTTACCACTCTTGATCTTGTCGATTGCGGGGAACTCGCTTACCGGCAGAGTGGCGAGAGTAAATCGACTTTTGCCCGAACGCACCAGTGCACGTTCATTCTTCACCGAAATATCCAGACGGGCGTCTTCAGGCAGCGCGCGGCATATGTCCAGCAGCTTGCGTGCCGGCAGAGTGACATCTCCGAAGTCTGTAACCGGAACAGCAATCTCAGCCTGGAGTTCTACTTCCAGGTCCGTAGCCGTGAGTTTGATGCCTTTTCTGGTTACATTCAGCAGTACATTTCCAAGAACAGGTAAAGTCTGTCGGCGTTCGACAACACCGATCACCTGCTGCAGGGGCTTGAGTAAGTCTTCTCTCTGAATACTCAGTTTCATGATTTGTAAAATTATCTATCTGGATAACTCAGTTTACAGTGATTATTAAGCTGCCTTTGACCTGTGAATAATGTAAATTTTTTAAATAATATCAATAAGTTAATAGAATGATAACCTGCCTTTAAGAATATCGATGCCTTGTTGGTTTCCTGTGGATAAACAGGGATAGTTCCTGGCGTGAAAATTATCCACAATTTATCCAGTTCATGTAGTCAGAGTTCTAAACAGGTTGTTGTAATCTTCGTTGATACGGCTGTCGCTGTTCCGTAATTCTGCGACCTTGCGGCAAGCATGCAATACAGTTGTGTGGTCACGGCCACCGAAGGCATCTCCGATTTCCGGCAGGCTGTGGGTAGTCAACTCCTTTGCGAGAGCCATCGCAACCTGACGTGGCCGTGTGATGCTGCGACTGCGACGTGAGGACAGCAGATCCGCGATGCGGATTTTGTAATACTCCACCACTACTTTCTGAATATTACTGATGGTAACAAGCTTGTCTTGTAGCGCCAGCAGGTCTCGCAGGGCATCCTTGGTCAGTTCCAGGCTAATTGGGACCCCGGTGAAGCGGGCACTGGCGATAACGCGCCGCAAGGCCCCTTCCAGTTCACGAATATTAGAATGTATATGCTTGGCGATGAAGAAGGCCACGTCGTTGGGAAGTTCGATATCACTCTGACTGGCCTTGCTCATCAGGATTGCTACGCGGGTCTCCAGTTCGGCAGGTTCTATCGCTGCGGTCAAGCCCCAGCCAAAACGGGATTTGAGGCGATCTTCCAGTCCTTCCACTTCCTTGGGATAACGGTCGCAGGTAAGAATGACCTGTTGCTGGCTCTCCAGCAAGGCATTGAATGTATGGAAAAATTCTTCCTGTGAACGTTCCTTGTTGGCAAAAAACTGGATATCGTCAATCAGTAGAGCATCAACAGTCCGGTAGTAGCGCTTGAACTCGTTGATGGCGTTATGCTGCAGTGCCTTGACCATGTCCGCCACGAAACGCTCGGAATGCAGGTAAATCACACGTGCCGAGGGCTTGTTGTGCAGAATAAGGTTGCCAACCGCATGCATCAGGTGGGTTTTGCCGAGGCCGACCCCCCCGTAGATGAACAAAGGATTATAGGCGCCACCGGGATTTTCTCCGACCTGTATGGATGCTGCACGTGCCAGCTGGTTGGACTTGCCGCCAACGAAGCTATCGAAGGTGAAGTCGGGATTCAGGTTGCTCTTGTGCTGAACCGGCGAGGAATCCGTATCAGCTGCGGAAACCGCCATGGGCGCAGCTTGCGATGGCCTCTCGGTAATTTTCTTGCTGCTCCCAATGTCCAGCAATACCTGTGCATCGGGGTTGGGTCCAATGTCATGCAGGGTTTGCGAGATCGTGTCGTAGTGGTGTTTCCTGACCCAGTCGAGTACGAACTGATTGGGTGCCAGCAGGCACAGATTTTCCCCGTTTTCCACGGCATGAAGTGGTCGTATCCAGGTGTTGAATTGTTGCGCCGGCATTTCATTTTCAAGTCGAAGTAGACATTGTTGCCAGAGCGTCACATCCACTGTTTTTCCCCCTGAAGTATTTATTTGTTTTACGCAATCACAATTCGAGGACGGGGAGTCTATACCTCTCGTGAAAAGTTATCCACACCCAGTTTGCAAGCTATTGAAACACCGTGGAGTTGACATACAGGTATGGAAAACAGTACTCTTTGCGCCCTTTCGCACCGGCGCCAGGTGTGGTCTTTTTCAGGAAATATCAGAACGTAACGTGCCATGAAGAGAACCTATCAACCCAGTAATTTGAAGCGCAAGCGAACCCATGGGTTTCGCGCCCGCATGAGTACCAAAAACGGCCGTCGCGTTATCAATGCCCGTCGTGCCAAGGGCCGAGCCAGACTGTCCGTGTGATCCACGATCTTGAGCTCGGGCTCGATGCGTTTCCCGAGACGGCTGCGGCTCACTGAACCGGTCGCATACCAGCGGGTATTCAAACACACAGTATGCAGGCTCGGTAATCGCTGGATGACGCTGCTTGCGGCACCCAACCGTTGCGGGCATGCACGCATCGGGCTGGCGGTTTCACGCAAGGTGGTGAAAAACGCAGTTGCACGAAATCGCATCAAGCGCCTGATCCGGGAAAGCTTCCGTCACTGGCAAGCTCACCTGGGCACTTTTGATATCGTATTGCTGGGACGCCCAGGCGTTGCCGATCAATCCGGCAAGGTGCTGGATGCGGCATTGGAAAAACTCTGGGAGCAGTTGATAGACAGATGCGCTGGCTCGCCATCCAAATAATTCACACATATCGCCTGCTGCTCAGTCCCTGGCTGGGCAACCACTGCCGTTTCTATCCGAGCTGTTCGTGCTACGCACAGACCGCCATTGAGCGTTACGGCCTGCTGCACGGTGGCGGACTTGCCATACGGCGCTTGTTGCGTTGTCACCCCTGGCATCCGGGGGGCATCGATCAGGTGCCGGAAAAGGAGACCAGCCGCAATCATGGATAACCAACGCCTGTTATTATTCGTTGCCCTGTCGTTCGTTGTTCTGCTGCTCTGGCAGGCCTGGGTAAAGGACTATGGTCCTCCCCCGCAATCGGCCGACAGTGGAGAGGTCACGGTCCCTCCGGCTGTGACTTCACAGCCACCAGGCGGCGCGGATATACCGGCGGCAGCCCCTGCCGGCAGCATTACTGAAACTGCTGCACCGGATACCGATGTTCTTGCAAAGGGCGATACCATCGAAGTGGTGACCGATCTCTATCATGTGGTCATCAACATGACCGGTGGAGACCTGCGGCAGGCGGATTTGCTGGAATACCACGAAACGGCAGCGCCTGATTCTCGCCCCTACCGTCTGTTGAATGACAGTCTGCCCAACCTGTTTGTCGTGCAGTCCGGACTGCGTACCAGCAGCGGGACAGAGCCAACACACCATATCAGCTACAGTGCCGAGAAAAACCATTACAGTATGCCTTTATCTGCGGATACCCTGCAGGTTCCTCTCACATGGCGCAGCCCGGAAGGGGTCGAGGTAGTCAAGCGGTATACCTTCCATCGGGGCAGCTATGTCATCGACCTTGAGCACGAGGTGCACAACAACAGCGGCAGTGACTGGAATGGCAGGCAATACCAGCAGTTGCAGCGCACCCAGGTTGCCGAGGCCGGTCAGAGCAGCTTCATCCGTACCTATATGGGTGCTGCGATCTACAGCCCGGAAGAGAAGTACGAAAAGGTCAAGTTCGAGGACATGCTGAAAAATGATCTTGATCGCACCATTACTTCCGGCTGGGCGGCAATGTTGCAGCACTATTTCCTCGGTGCGCTGATTCCGGAGCCGGACAAGGCGGAACGCTACTACACCAAGACGCTGAGTAATAACCGATATGTAATCGGCATGATATCCCTTCCCCGCACGGTACCGGCGGATGCTGGTAGTACGTTCAAAACCAGGTTGTACATCGGTCCCGAGTTGCAGGACAAGATGAAACAGGTTGCCACAGGACTGGAGTTGACTGTGGACTACGGCCGGCTCACGGTGCTGGCGCAGCCGCTGTTCTGGTTGCTGAAGACCATCCACAATCTAGTCGGGAACTGGGGATGGGCAATCATACTCGTGACCGTGATCATAAAGCTGGCATTCTACAAACTATCCGAAACCAGCTACCGTTCCATGGCCAGCATGCGCAAGCTGTCGCCCAGATTGCAATCGCTCAAGGAACGCTACGGTGATGATCGCCAGAAGCTCAACCAGGCCATGATGGAGCTATACAAAAAGGAAAAGATCAATCCGCTTGGCGGCTGTCTGCCTATCGTGGTTCAGATACCCGTGTTTATCTCACTGTACTGGGTCTTGCTGGAGAGTGTCGAGTTGCGCCAGGCACCGTTCATGCTTTGGATCACCGACATGTCCTCGCCGGATCCCTATTATGTCCTGCCCCTGTTGATGGGGGCGACCATGCTGATTCAGCAGAAACTGAACCCGGCACCCATGGACCCAATCCAGGCTAAGGTTATGATGGTGCTGCCCGTGGTGTTCACCGTGTTTTTCGCCTTCTTCCCCTCCGGCCTGGTGCTTTACTGGGTAGTTAACAATACCCTGTCCATTACCCAGCAGTGGGTAATCACCAAGCGCATAGAGCGCGGCGGCAAGTAACCATCTGCAGCCGCGGTCACAATGGCCACGGATACCATTGCAGCGATCGCCACGCCACCCGGCCTTGGCGGTGTGGGCATCGTTCGCGTGTCAGGCAGTGCCGTTGCGGAAATTGCCACTGCACTGATAGGAAAGATCCCCAAGGTTCGCTACGCCGAGCTGCATGATTTCAGGGATACGGCTGGCGAGCTGATCGACAGCGGACTGGTACTGTACTTTGCGGCACCTGCTTCCTTCACCGGTGAGCCGGTGCTGGAACTGCATGGTCATGGCGGCCCGGTGGTGCTGGACCTGCTATTGCAGCGGGTACTGGAACTGGGTGCCCGCCCTGCCCGGCCCGGCGAATTTTCCCGGCGCGCATTTCTCAACGACAAACTCGACCTGGTACAGGCGGAGGCGATCGCCGATCTGATCGAAAGCGGCTCCGCACAGGCAGCACGTGCCGCAATGCGTTCGCTGCAGGGAATCTTTTCCACTCATGTTCACACCCTGGCCGAAGCGGTGACACAGCTGCGTATCTATGTTGAGGCGGCCATCGACTTTCCGGATGAGGAAATCGACCTGCTCGCCGATGACCGGCTGCAACAGATGTTACGGGGGCTTCAGGTCGGACTGGAGGACATCCTGTCACGTGCGCATCAGGGACAGTTGCTGCGCAACGGCATGACACTGGTTATCGCAGGCAGGCCCAATGCCGGCAAGTCCAGCCTGCTGAATGCCCTTGCCGGCAGCGATACCGCCATCGTTGCCGAGATACCGGGTACCACACGGGACGTGCTGCGGGAGTACATACAGCTCGATGGAATGCCATTGCATATCATCGACACGGCCGGTCTGCACGATAGCGACAACCCGGTTGAGCAAATGGGTATGCAGCGTGCCCGCCAGGCGATGGAGTCGGCCGACCGGGTGTTATTGTTGATCGACGATCGGCTCGGCTATACCGATGCAGATGCGGCCATTCTGAAAGAGCTTTCCCCAAATATCGCGCATACCCTGGTTTTCAACAAGATAGATCTGACCGGACGCGAGCCCGGTCAGCTGGCAACCGGCCCCTCGCCGGCAATCGCCCTTTCCGTGCGCACCGGTGCCGGGATGGAGGTGCTGCGTGTACACCTGAAACGCTGTGTAAATTTCGGCGAACAGATTGAAGGCAGTTTCAGCGCACGGCGGCGCCATCTCGATGCCCTGCTGCGCGTAAAGCAACACGTGCAGGCCGGTTGTCGGCAGCTCGACGAGCTGCAGGCGGGTGAAATACTGGCCGAGGAGCTGCGCCTTGCTCAGCAGGAGCTGGGTGAGATTACCGGTGAGGTCAGCAGCGATGATCTGCTCGGCAGAATATTCAGCAGCTTCTGCATCGGCAAGTAAGTGAGGGGCCTAATGGCTGCACTCGGTATTTAATTTATAAAACCCTATATAAGATGGTGACAATAAATATATAGATAAATATATTAATTACTCAACTAATTGTATTAAGTATTTATTTAAGTATATCGAGGCTTGGAAATAGCATGTCAAAAGCTGACAAGATGACTTCACGAGAGCTGGGATTGGTACTTGCCCAGCAAATCCTGGACGTACAGGATTTACATTACGGTCTGTGGGAATCCGACCTGCCGGTATCGCTGGCGAATATGCCTCAGGCTCAGCAGCGCTACACGGATCTTGTGCTGGGGCAGTTGGAAAGGCTGGGACACGCTGCAGGGATAAGCTGTGTTCTGGATATCGGGTGTGGCACAGGCAACATGCTGGAACAATTGATCACCCGAGGGTATGCAGTGGATGCGGTCAATCCCTCTCCCTATCTCAATCGCCAGGTGCGCGCACGCCTGGACAGGCTCGATGAGTGTAATTCCAGACTTTTCGAATCGACTTTCCAGGAGATGCCAATAACGGGATACAGAAATCACTATGACGTGCTGCTTTGCAGCGAGAGCTTTCAGTATATCCCGCTGGCCGGGTTTTTCGAAAAGTCTCCGTTATTGTTACGCAGCGGTGGCTATGTGGTGATCTGCGATTTCTTCAAGACACATGAGCATGGTGACGGAGACGTGGGTGACCGCAGTTTCAGCGGAGGTCATCTCATCGATCATTTCCACCATGAACTGGATAAAAGTCAGTTCATTAAGCTGACGGATGAAGACCTCACATCGAAAATCACTCCGAATATCGATTTGCTGGATGACTGGTTGATGCGGCGCCTGGCTCCTGCAATTGGGAGTGTCGATCGCTATCTGCAGGACCGCTATCCGTTTTCCATCAGGATGCTCAAGTGGTTGGCAAGACGCAAGCTTGCACGCCTGCAATACAAATATATGTCAGGACACCGCAGTGCTGCCATGTTCCAGAAATACAAGAGTTATCGCCTGATGATTCTGCAACAGGCAGATGAGTGATCCAGCAGTTTTGGGTAGCGAAGAATGACTGAAAATTATGCGAACACTATATTTGTATAGTAGACAAGTTAATTCTGCCGAATAGTGTGATGATTAATGGTATTTAATAAAGCTTAGTGCAATATTAATGTACTAACTAGATAATTGTTTCTTATTGTTAAATAAGATATTTATTTCATTTAAGGTATCGCTGTGAGGGTATTATCAGGTCACGAGTTGAACTATATTCTTATTCCACAAATTATTTATGGGTAAATGCCAATTTTGGAGGGGGACGATTTGAGTGGTCGATTGATACATGTAACTATCTGTTTATTAGGCAATTTAGTTTATTATGCAATTATGTAAATATAAAGTATTATGTATTTATGGAAATGGCCAAGCGACCTACGCTGAGAGAAAAAAAGTTTGCCCGGACCCGGTTGGCACTGGCACAGGCTACCACCAATCACCTGGAAGCGGCCCCTTTTGAAATGTTGTCCGTCAAGGCATTGTGTGAGCGGGTGCAGATTTCCGAAGCAACATTTTTCAATTATTTCCCACGCAAGGAAGACCTGATTATCTACCTTGACCGGTTATGGACCCTGGAACTCAATTGGTACGGTCAACAGGCGGCATTGCAACAACAAGGTCTCCCGGTAATCGAGGCCCTGTTCCGATATACGGCAATCCAGATTCAGAAAAAGCCCGGCTTGATGGGTGAAATCATCGCCCATGAAGCACGGGCCCGGGAACGCAATCCCGGACCTACGATCACACAGGCAGAGCGGATGTTGGCCTTCGCGGACCTTACAGGCATAGAGTTGCTGCGCGACGACAGCCTTGAAACATTGCTGAGAAATGCCCTCCAGTCAGCAATGGAAGGCGGGGAGTTACCCGAGAATACCGCGATATCTGCCGCCATGGTCGGCCTGGTTTCAATCTTTTATGGCGTGCCGCTGGCCATGCAACATGGGAACTCCGCAGCAATCGGGGCAATGTACAGGCAGCAATTGACGATATTGTGGCAGGGACTTCGAGCAGTAGCGGTCAAGCAGGAGACTTCCTGACCGGCTGTTTACGTCCGGGTTGAGGTTTTACGGTCCACCGTACTCTGCAGAAATTTCTGCCTGAACCTGTAGGACACGCGTCTCGGTCAATAAGCGTTATTGTATGAACCAGCCGCAATACACATTCAGCGTATACATCACATGAACAGCCGGGTTATCCCCGGATTTGTGTACCCATTCGCTACTTTGAAATGTGCCCATGCAAATGCCGCAATGCACACCAGGATTGGATGTACGAAAACTCTGGCATGTGCGTGCAGCATGATCACTACGCTTGCCAGTGCGCTGACGTGCACACCGTAATCCCATGCAAATAATGCTGGTCGAAGATGACAGACTGCTTGCTGAAGGCATGGTTCGCGCCCTCAAGCAAGACGGTTTTGCGGTCAACTGGCAGCGGGATGGACAGTCGGCACGGGATTGGCTGCTAGCTGAGCCGCCGGATGTCCTGGTACTTGATCTTGGTTTACCCGATATGGATGGGCTGGAGGTGCTGATGTGGTTGCGTGAAAAGGGGCTGGCTACACCTGTATTGGTCCTGACTGCACGGGATACCACAGCCGACAAGATCACGGGTCTGGACAAAGGCGCTGATGATTATCTGACCAAGCCGTTTGACATGAAGGAGTTATCAGCCAGGCTGCGGGCGTTGGAACGACGCCTGAGTACCGAAAAGCATACCATAATCCGTAACGGAGCCGTCGTGCTGGATTCCGCAGCGCACCATGTGCAAGTCGATGGCAGAGCGGTTGAACTGTCACGGCGTGAGTACATGTTGCTGAAGGCGCTGATGGAAAATCCGGGCACTATCCAGACACGTGAAGTGCTTGAATCAAAGCTCTATGGTGCGGGTGAGGAAGTGGGAAGCAATACCGTTGAAGTTCATATCCATAACCTTCGCAAAAAGCTAGCCGTCGATCTGATCAAGACGGTGAGGGGAATCGGCTATACGGTTAAAAAGCAGTGAGATCAATCCGCATTTTTCTGATTGGTGCACTGTTGTCCTGTATTACGCTGGTGATATTTGTTGCCTCTTTGCATGGCTATCGGAGCAGCATGACTGAACTGCATCAGTTGTTCGATGCACACCTGCAGCAGGATGTGGAAATACTCACTCAGTATGCAGTACTGCAGCAATCGGCAGGTAATTCAGCGAACGCAGAAGTGTCGCGGCGAAACCATGCCACACAGGCATTGATGGGTGCCGGCAAGCGTCCCCTGATGCTCTATCAGGTGTGGGATTCGGATGGCAGCAGTGTGATGCATTCGTTGAATGCTCCGGGCGAACCGATGCAGGATTTCGTGCCAGGGTATAACACAAGCAATTATCAGGGTTATCGCTGGCGTACACTGGTTAGCAAGGATGAAATGAGCGGCCTCTGGATTATGATCGCGGAACGTGACGACATGCGTTTTTTAATATCCGACCGAATCGTTATCGCAGTACTGACGCCGATAGTGATTGCCCTTCCTGTATCGGGCCTGATTATCTGGTGGATCGTGGGTTTCGGTTTGCGACCGATCACCAGGCTGGCAACAGAGGTAGGTAGCAAGGAGGCCGGTGATCTTACCGACATCAGGCTGGAAAAGGTACCAGAGGAACTCGGGTTGCTGGCCAACTCGATCAATGAATTGCTGCGCCGCCTGGAAGCATCCTTTGAGCGCGAAAAACGCTTTGCAGCCGATGCCGCACATGAATTACGCACACCGATCGCGGCGATCCGGGTGCATCTGCACAACCTGAAGAATGCGCGTCACATGTCGAATGAAACGATTAGCAGGCTGGAGGAGGGTGTCGAGCGACTCAGTCACCTGGTCGAACAGACGTTGGTGCTTAACCGGCTGGCACCGGATCAGTACATGGTCAATTTTTCGACCATCAACCTGCAGCAGATTACACGCCAGGTGATAACCGGGCTGTATGCAGACATCGAGACAAAAGGGCAGGGTATCGAACTTACGGGGGAGGCTTGTGAAATCCGGGGTGATAAATTCGGTATCGAGATGCTCGTCCTGAATCTGTTGAACAATGCAATAAAATATACACCCTCGGGTGGGCAAATCGCGGTCAGAATATTCAGGCAGGGCGACAGGGCAGTGCTGGAAATCATGGATTCCGGTCCTGGTATTCCCGCCAGTGAGCGGCAGCGGGTATTCGAGCGATTTTACCGCATCGGCGGGGACCGGCATAATTCAGGTGTCACGGGTTGCGGATTGGGTCTATCCATCGTTCAGCGGATCATCGCCCTGCATGACGCCGACCTCGAGTTGGGGGAAGGCATAAACGGAAAAGGATTGAAGGTGACAGCCCGTTTTCCCATATATACCGCGCAGGCGCGACACTGATGGGCAACCGCGCAGGTATGAACCGGATGGTCGGGCTGATTGTCGGGGTCTCCCTGTACGGTTTATGCTTCAGCATGGTATATGCCGAGGTGCCTGTCTATCAGATTGTAATCCGGGATCACCTGTTTTTTCCCGCTGAACTGGCGATACCCGCCGGTCAGAAAATCAAACTGCTGGTTCTCAACCAGGACCCAACACCCGAAGAATTTGAGAGTTTTGAACTGAACCGTGAAAAGGTAATCAAGGGAATGCACAAGGCCGTGATATTCATAGGCCCGTTGAATCCCGGGCGCTACCCGTATTTTGGAGAATTTCATCCTGAAACAGCACAGGGAATGATAGTTGCGGAGTAGCGGAAATGACAATCAGTGCTGTCATCATAATATTGCGCGAAGTACTGGAAGCGGCATTGCTGGTAAGCCTGCTGCTCAGCTCGTCCATGCTAATTGGTGTTTCACGTCGTGGTGTCATCGCCGGTATGGTACTTGGCTTCATTGGAGCCACGCTGGTGACCTGGCAGTTTGACCGCATATCAGACAGCTTCGAGGGCGTAGGGCAGGAAGTCTTCAATGCCGTACTGCTGGTCACAATCGTGTTGTTGCTGTCGATTTACTGCGCTTATATGAAGGAGGACGCTGCGCGTAATCGGCGCAACTTGCATGCACCAATGATAATTGCCTGCCTCATCATTGCACTGGCCTTGACGCGTGAGGGTGTAGAAGTATTTATCTTCATTTACGGGTTCAGCGGGATTCCGGCCGATCTGCTCTCAGTGCTTGTTGGGGGGGCAATGGGGGCGGGGATCGGCATCAGTCTCGGGGTGTTGATGTTTTACGGGTTGATCAATCTTTCCGGAAAGCATCGCATGATGGTTCCCAGAACCCTGTTTGCATTGATTGCAGCAGGTATGGCCTCGCAGTCGGTCGTCTACCTGATGCAGGGTGGCTTGATCGAGTCTCGTCTACCGGTATGGGATACAAGCCCGTGGATTCCGGAAAATTCGGTGACCGGCCAGTTACTGTATGCATTGCTGGGCTATGAGGCCACGCCTACATCAATACAGCTGCTGGTATATGGCATGACACTGCTGGTCTTCATAGTTGTGACGGCGATTGCGCACCGGCGATGAGTTGTCTTCGTGGGAGTATTGTAACTTGAAAAGAATGGTTGCTTGCCTTCCGCTACTGGCTCTGCTGCTGGCCGGCAGCAACAGGCTTGTTGCAGATGCCGAAATCGGGCGTATTTACGACCCCTATGTCGCACCCATGGAAAGAGAGATCGAGTGGCGATCGAACATTAGTAATGCTCAGGACAGTGACGTGCTGAAAGACCAGAAGTACTGGCTGGGCATGGGCCGCAGCATCAGTGATCGCTGGTTTACCGAGGGCTATCTGATAGCCGCAAAAAACAATGGCCAGAGACTCGATGTCCAGGGCTTCGAACTGGAAGCCAAGCGTCAGCTGACGGAGCAGGGCGAGTACTGGGCCGACTGGGGCATGCAGTATGAAGTGGAGCGCAAGACTTCCGAAAATATCTGGGAAGTTGCCGTTACGGGATTAATGGAAAAGGAAATCGGAGCCACGAGCGTGACCACCAACCTTTCGGCCGTGTACGAATTTGGCGGCGGCATCAAAAACGAATTCGAAACGGCTGCATCGCTGCAATGGCGCTGGCGCTATACGGAGAAACTCGAACCGGCAATCGAAGCCTATCTCGGCGAAAACCTGGCAGCTGCAGGTCCTGTCGGAATGGGTCTGTTCAGGATCGGGCGCGAGAAACTGAGATGGGAACTGGGAGTTCTATTCGCTGTGGACAGCGTTACCCCGGATACAACCTGCAGGCTTCTGCTCGAGTATGAATACTAACCCTGGTTGATGCAGAGACTTGCCGTTGAGAGTGATGTCCGCATTGATTGCTGTATAAGTCTGCGGGAGGGCAGGCATTCGCATGCCTGCCCGAATGTGATCGCGGGGCTTGAGGGTGGCAGCTGTACTGTATTCAGTCGGTATGTTCGCGTACCTTGGCCAGCAGTTCCGCAATCTCTTTTCTGCGCCCCGCATCAGCTACAGTACGCGCACTCCGATCAGGTGCCTGCAGGGCCCGATTCAGGGCTACGGCAGACTCCGCATAACGCCCCTCGTCATAAAGAAATTCACCGTAAAAATAGTTCGGGTCTATACCGCCCGGATTGATGTCCAGCGCCATTTTCAGGAGTTCCTCGGCCTTGTCGCTATCGCCGAAACCGATCGGCCATCCCGGTACCTTGTAATACAGGGTGCCGAGACTGGTATACGCCGAACCATCAAGGGCACGCGGGTCTATTGACAGTGCCTTCTCTAGTCTGTCACGTGATTCCTTGGCCAGTGACAGTGCGCCAAGCCCGCCCTTGGAGCCGGCGAGTGTGCTGATGATAATGCCTTCCCAGATAAGCGGTTCTGCGTTTTCAGGATAAAGTGCGGAAACGGACCGTGCCTTGTCTGCAAGAATTACGAGCTGTTGTGTCTGGTCTTGCGGACTGCTCTGGTATTTGATTCTGGCCCACTCGTGCTGGAGTGCAGCGACATCACTGTTCATGTCGCTTGCGCTGACCTGAGTCATCGGCAGGAGCAAAACAAGGAAAATCAGTTGGACTTGTCGCAGGTGCGTGATCATGAGTGTACCTCCTGGTGAAGTTGCGAAGTTACTTGCCGGTTTGCGAGTTTCCGGTCGCGCTGCGCGCATACCGTTGTATGGTTTGGAGCTGGCCTGCCAGACCCTTGTCGACCAGCCTCTGGAACAGGGCATTCAGCTTTACAAAATATCGTTCCGGCCGGCCTATGTAGAGTTCCGATTTGCCGGTTTCAAGCATGCGTTCGATGGCGCAGGGAATCACATCGGGGATATCCATCGCCACACCGAGTTCCGCATTCATACTATTGACCGCAGGTTCATTGAATGCGGTTTTGATGGCTCGTGGTGCTAGATAATGAACCTTGATGGAGGTATTGGCGAGTTCGCGTCGCAGGGCTTCCGAAAATCCTCGCAGCGAGTATTTGCTGGCGGAATAGCTGGCAAAGCCTGCATAACCCAGTGAGCCGAATATCGAGCCGATGTTGACGATGTGAGCGGAATCGAGAGTTGAAAACCAGGGTATCATTGCCTTGCACAACAGAACCGGCGCAATGACATTGATTGAAAAAATGCGTTCGATGTCGCCATCTCCGATATCAGCGAGTAATCCAAAGCGGTTATAGCCTGCATTGTTGATCAATACATCGACACGCATTTCGCGTGCGGTGCTGAGCAGCTGCTCGCGATCCGTTTCTCTGGTGATGTCGGCTGGCACCGGCTCGGCATTGATACCATATTGATCGCGCAATCGAGCGGCGAGATCTGCAAGCCGGTTCTTGTCGATGTCCGTCAGCAACAACTGGCATCCGGAAGTTGCGAAATATTCCGCGATGGTGCTGCCGATACCGCCGGCGGCTCCGGTCAGTAATATAACGTGCTTTTCTGACACTACTGGATCTCCTTGCGGGTTACATGCCGCAGCGCGGTATGCCCGGTTACTCTGATATCACCCATTACACTGCAGCCGGTATATCTGTCCCGATCGGCAGTGACCTGAAAATATTCCCGTACAAATGGTAGAAGACCTTGGCTGCATGAATGATGGCCTGCCGGTCGCAGTCGGACGTGATTCGGTTCATCAGTTTCTCGAAAAACCGCATGTGCTCCTGGTCCAGCGAGCCATGCGAATCGAGATAGGTAAACGCCTGCTTCGGCAGACCAAGCGCAGTGCGGGTAATTTCCGCCGCGCGTGTTGCGAGAGCGATACTAGTGCCTTCCAGTACCAATACCATCCCGAAGAATCCTGCAGGGTTGTTCCGCAGTACGGTGTCATAGGCATAGGCCACCATCAGTTCCGTAGCCATGCCGGGAGTGCCGTTGCGCACCGCTTCCGCATCCCCGCCACTGGCCTGGATGTCGTTGAGTATCCACTCCTCGTGGCCTATTTCTTCAGCGATGTAGTCAGCAACGGCAGTACGCAGCCAGTTCATGCGTGCCGGCAGGCGCCCGCCGCAGGACATCAACAACGGGACGGTATGCTTGACATGATGGAATGCCTCCCTCAGAAAGGCGAGGTAGGTCTCGATCATGACCTTGCCGCTCAGGGTCTGTTTGATAACGGGAATATCCAGAAATGCCTGGCGTTCAGTTTCAGTAGCAGCCTGCAATTGTTTGAAGAACTCCATCAGGCTGTCTCCTGTATGAACATAGCTGTATCAGTTGATTCGATAGCCGTCCGGTAGTGTGCCAGTACCCGGTCACGTCGCGGTTTGCCACTTGTCGTAAGCAGGCCGTTGTCGGGTGTGAACGGGGCCTTTGCACGGATCCAGTTATGGATGCGTGCATAGTCAGGCAAGGTTTCATTGGTTATTGCCACCAGAGCTGCAATTTCGCTGTTATCCATCTGTGGCGCAGCGGGCACGATGACGGCAATGTTGTGATTCCGGGATTCGCCGAATACCACCGCGTGAGCGATCTGTGCATGCCGTGTAATTTCGCTTTCCGGCCATTCCGGATTTACGTTGCGCCCGTAGGCGGTCACGAACATGTTTTTCCTCCGACCGGTCAGGTGCAGATATCCATCTGAGTCGATAAAACCGAGGTCGCCGGTTGCATGCCAGGTTTCACAATGCGGCGCTTCTCCGGCGTAACCCAGCATGAGAGAACCGTTCACGTGGATTTCGCCATCGTCGTCGAACCGCAATTCGGCATGCGCCAATGGTTTGCCGACTGTACCGGGGCGATCGGCGTCAGGTGTGTTCAGCGTGACGACGGATGCACATTCCGACAGGCCATAACCTTCATACGCAGGAATACCGCACTTTCGTGCGTCCGCCAGCAGTGCAGGGGGAACGCGGGCACCACCGACGGCAACAAACCGCAGACTGTCAGGCAGAGCCTGCCCCTGCCGGCACGCGGCCACCAGCGCTTTCAGGATTTGCGGTACTGTCACCATGCTGCCGGGACGGTAACGGTACAGGCAGCCAAGCAGTTGTGCGATGTCCAATTGCTGGCTGCCCTGCAGACCCCGTTCCGTGCTGTCCGGCAGAAAAACCATTGCGCCGGTCAGCAACGGCGCATACACCCCGGCAATATTTTCCAGCAGTAGGGACAGCGGCAGCAGGCAGAGATGATTCTCGATGTGGCAGCCGGCCGTTGCCGTGATGAGGGAATCCGCGACCCTGAGCGTGGATGCCGCATCGAGGCACACCCCCCTGGGCGTCCCCGTGGTGCCTGAGGTAAAGGTTATCTTTGCCGTGCCGGCCGGCAGGGTGGGTCCGTTCGTGGCGCGGACGGAGATGAACAGGCAGGTTCGAGGGACGGGTGCTGCAGCGGATACGAAGCCGTCCCAGCCGCTGTCACCCGGCGTGCCGGTGCACAGGGCATCGATACCGGCATCCCGTATGACATGCATAACCTGTGTGCGTGAAAAAAACGTGGGTATCGGAACGATTGTGATACCCGCATGCATTGCGGCCAGGTCCATGATCACCCATTCCGGACCATTATCCAGCAGAAGGCCGAGGCGGTGGATTCCCGCTTGGTGCAGTTTTTCCGCGGTTGTTGCAACCGCGGCAAGCAGAGCACTGTAGCTCAGCGTCGTGTACGCATTGCCCAATGCCGGTTGTTGTGGTTGCCTGCGGCAAAGAGTTTCCAGTCGAGAGAAGAACATGACTAGCCCGGATTTCTCACCGGGATCCCGGTTGCTGGCAAAGGGTTCGCGTGCCCGGACGCCGCTCTGGAATGATAGTGGTGCCGTAGCTACCACTTGAGTGAAGAGGCCGCTCCCGGCATCCTGCCTCCAGCGGCACTTGTACATCCCTGTACATCGCAAGTAGGGGCGCGCGAGAACCAGCCAGGGCCGGGGTAGGCTGTACCCGAAAACACTCTGTTTTCTGATTGGTTGCCACTAGTTCAATTCCCTCATCAGCTTATAAACCTACCGTGCCGCCCGGTGAGAAATTCGGGCTAAGGAATGGGGTTGTGCTGCAAAACACGGTCGATCCGGTCGGCGATATCCGGGCGCCAGATACCCTGGCGTTTGATTTCGCGCAGACCGTAATCCACATTTCCTGCAACTACCTGGCGTACACTGCGATAATAGCTGCCCCAGTCTCCATCCTGTGGAGAAAGGCGCGCCTGATCCGCCTGGTTGATGAGCAGTGGAAAAAACCGCGTACGTTGCAGCAAGCGGATCAGGCGTTCACCCACCGTGCACATCATCCAGCGGGCCTCCGGTATGCGCTCGAGCAGTGTAACCAGCGCGATCATCAGGGTGCGAACCGATTCCGGGTTGTTGGATGCAAGATTCCCAACCTCGATAATCTGACTCCGGTTTACGGGATTGCCGGTCGCGTTGCTGATGGACTGCTCGGCCGAGTGGTCGAGATAGTTTTCCAGGAAGAGCTTCTCCGCGGTTGCCGGGCGAAAGCCGATGACCGAAGTGATGGTGTTGTCCTGGCCGGTGATGCCAAGTAGCCAGGGCATGAATACACGCACCTTGGCATCGTAGGCATCCTGGAAACGTGTGCGGATAAAGGCTTCAGCGCGGGCGCGCCCCGGATCCGCTTCCCGCCAGAGGTGCAGTTGCCATTCGCCCAGAGCCGGGAAGACGGGCTGGATCGGTTGCTGTACAACCACCGGATTCTGATGCTTGAGTGCTTCCATATTCACTGTCTTCTGCGAGTGAGAGTGACAGTGAGTATAGGGAGCCTGCCTTAAGGGAATCTTAAGACAGGCAACGGATGCATAGTATTAACGCGGGCGGACGTCCAAGATTACACGCCCCGTTTTGGTGACAGCCTCCTAGTACTCCTTCAATATGATAATTTCGGATTCAGTTGGTCTGTCATCGCTCAGGGCAAGGCGCAGCTCGCAGGTAATGGCCGTCGCCCTTAGCAAGAGCTAGTACTAGCGACGTGCCTTTTCCAGGGATTCCTGCCAGGCCTTGGCCACCTGCGGCCACCATGGCGGCTGGTTATCCAGCCACCAGCCCCTGGCAGCACCCAGCAGACAGCATCCGGCAGCAGGCAACTGCTCCCGCCAGAACCTGTCAAAATACTGTTTTATCTGTATTTTGATTGGCTGCCGGCTGAGTAGCTCAAGCATCGTCTGCTCCCGCTGGCTGGCCAGCCAGAGTTCATTTTCGAGCTTGCGCTCCAGCAGTTTCATCCGCTGTTTAAGGAGTTCCAGATCCTTGATGGCCGGATGCTCGCCCGCCAGCTGCGATCGTGCCTGTATGCGGCGTTCCAGCAAGGTAATTCGTTGTTGCAGGTGCTCCAGATCGATCGGACCGCGCTTAGCTGGTTTGCGGACGAGACTTGTTTTTACCTGGAAGACCTTTGCCTGGTGAGGGGCGGCAGGTGTTTCCGGAGTGGTATGGGTGGGTATGCGGGGTGTTTCTACCGGGGCAACCGATCGCTTGCGGGGGGGGCGATCGCGGATGGAGTGTTGTGGATTGGCGCCACCTTCGTCCCAGTTGAATTCCAGCAGTCTCATACCAAGCACCTTATATATAGTGTGGATTGCAATATTTTAACACAATATATACCTATATATAGCTATTTATTCAGGAATCGTAAGCGAAGGCTTCCTAACTGTGTCCTGAATACCGGTAGAGGCGTAAAATCGCGGTCGTGTTGCTTGTAGCTGGCCGAACAATGTAATGAGCTCAACAAGTTATGATGTAATCGTGATTGGCGGCGGGCATGCCGGCACGGAGGCTGCGCTGGCAGCCGCGCGGCTGGGTGCGCGGACACTGCTGTTGACGCACAACATCGAAACATTGGGCCAGATGAGTTGTAATCCGGCCATCGGTGGCATCGGCAAGAGCCACCTCGTGCGGGAGATCGATGCGCTGGGCGGCATGATGGCCCGGGCAACCGATCAGGCAGGCATCCATTTCCGCGTTCTCAATGCAAGCAAGGGACCTGCGGTTCGGGCCACCCGTGCCCAGACCGACCGGCAGTTGTACCGGCAGGTTGTGCGCCGCGCCCTGGAAAACCAGCCTGGACTGGAACTTTTCCAGCAGGCGGTTGCGGATCTGATCATCATGGGCGAACGAGTCACAGGCGTGATCACCGAGATGGGCCTGCGTTTCCATGCCCCCGCCGTGGTGCTCACGGTCGGCACCTTCCTGGGCGGACGCATCCACATCGGACCGGCAAACCATGCGGGGGGACGCGCCGGGGACCCGCCGGCGAATGCACTGGCCGCACGCCTGCGCGAATTGCCGTTGCGGGTGGGGCGACTCAAGACCGGCACGCCACCGCGCATCGATGCCCGCAGTATCGATTTCAGCAAATTGGAAGTCCAAAGCGGCGATGAATCCCTGCCGGTCATGTCCTATCTGGGATCCGCTGCGGACCATCCGCGCCAGGTGCGCTGCCACATCACCCGCACCAATTCCCGGACGCATAAGATTATCCGGGATGGTCTCGATGAATCCCCTCTCTACAGCGGTGCAATTGCCGGTACCGGGCCGCGCTATTGCCCGTCGATCGAGGACAAGGTGGTGCGATTCGCGGACAAATCGTCGCACCAGATCTTTGTCGAGCCGGAGGGGTTGGACAGCCACGAGGTCTATCCGAACGGAATCTCTACCAGCCTTTCCTTCCCGGTACAGGAAGCCCTGGTGAAATCCATCACCGGATTCGAACAGGCCCACATCACCCGCCCGGGTTATGCCATTGAATACGATTTCTTCGATCCGCGCGACCTGAAGCATTCGCTGGAGACCAAGGTGATTGCTGGGTTGTTCTTCGCAGGACAGATCAACGGCACCACCGGTTACGAGGAAGCCGCGGCACAGGGGCTGCTGGCGGGATTGAATGCTGTGCGTCAACTGCGGGGCAGGGAGCCCTGGACGCCCCGGCGTGATGAGGCCTACCTCGGTGTACTGATCGATGATCTGGTGACGCTGGGCACCAGTGAGCCCTATCGCATGTTCACCAGCCGTGCGGAATACCGCTTGCAGCTGCGCCAGGACAATGCCGATCTGCGCCTGACGCCGGCCGGTTTCGAACTCGGGTTGGTCGATGCACGGCGCTGGGAACAGTTCACGCAGCGCCGCGAGGCGATCGAGCACGAGCAGCAGCGCTTGCGCACCCTGCTGGTGCAGCCGGATTCGGCACAGGGCAGGGCGCTGTCCGCCCGCCTGTCGAGACCGCTCGCCCGCGAGCAGTTCGCCGCCGAATTGTTGCGCCGTCCGGAACTCGGCTATCGTACGCTGATGTCCATCGAGGGCCTGGGTCCCGGCGTCACAGACAACAGTGTTGCCGAGCAGGTTGAGATCCAGGCGCGTTACGCGGGCTATGTCGAGCGGCAACAGGCGGAAATATTACACCGCGATCGTCAATATGATCAGGCACTGGCGGTGGATTTCGATTACAATGCAGTGCGGGGGCTTTCCAATGAAGCCTGTGAAAAACTGCAGGCAGTGCGTCCCGAGACGATCGGCCAGGCAGCACGTATACCGGGGATTACACCCGCAGCGATTTCACTGCTACTGGTTCATATTAAAAAACAGCGACTGGCAAGCAAGCGCGCGTAGCGCTGGATATGCAATGAGAGGCTATGCATACCGGATTATATAATCGCAATCGCAAGAGCCGCAGTACCGGCTTCGTCGATCCGCGAGTCCTGCTCGAGGATGGTTTGCTGGATCTGGGACAGGAAGATCTGCTGAATGGCGGTGACGATATGTTGATGGAATTCGTCACCGAGCTGATGAACTGGAACCGGGTCTACAACCTGACCTCCGTGCGTAAACCCACGGATATCGTGACGCGCCATATTCTTGACAGCTTGTCGGTCCTGCCGCACCTGCTTGGTGGCCGGGTACTGGACATCGGTACCGGTGCGGGCCTGCCGGGTATACCACTGGCCATTGCCTGTCCGGAAAGGGAATTTGTACTGCTCGACAGCAGCAGCAAGAAGCTGCGTTTCGTGCAACAGACCCTGGGCATCCTCGATCTCGACAACGTAACCCTCGAGAACACGCGTGTTGAGGAATATCAACCGGAAAAGCCGTTCGATACCATTATCTGCCGCGCGTTTTCGGACCTGCCGGACTTCTACGATCATGCCGCGCGTCTGTGCAACCCCAACGGCCGTCTGCTGGCCATGAAGGGCGTCTATCCGATTACGGAAATCGAATGCCTGCAGGACAAGTCCATCATCGACGATGTACATTCCCTTAAGGTGCCAGGACTGGATGCTGATCGTCATCTCGTCAGCATGCACGTGGGTAAGTGCTAGTCTCAGGAAACGGGATGGGAAATATTATCGCAGTCACGAACCAGAAGGGCGGGGTCGGCAAGACCACGACGAGCGTCAACTTCGCGGCATCGCTTTCCGAGACCGGCCGCCGCATATTGCTGGTCGACCTGGATGCGCAGGGCAATGCGACAATGGGAAGCGGCTGCGACAAGTACGCACTCACACATAGCGGTTACGACGTGCTGCTGGGCCATGCGAATATTCGCGAAGTGATCCTGTACGCTCCGGAAGCCGGTTATGACCTGTTGCCGGGCAACGGCGACCTGACCGCGGCCGAGGTCGAGTTGATGGAAAAGGGGGACAGGGAGCGCCGTCTGCGTGCAGCGCTTGCCTACGTTCAGCATGCCTACGACCTGATTCTGATCGATTGTCCGCCCTCGCTGAACATGCTGACGGTCAACGCGCTGGCGGCTGCGCACGGTGTGCTGATCCCGATCCAGTGTGAATATTACGCCCTTGAAGGCCTGTCGGCATTGCTGGATACCATCGAGCACGTACGTGCCAGCATCAATCCCGAGCTGGAAATCGAGGGTCTGCTACGCACCATGTTCGATGCCCGTAACAATCTTTCCAATGACGTGTCTGCGCAATTGCAGGAGCATTTCGGCGACCGGGTCTATCGCACCATCATTCCCCGCAATGTACGCCTGGCCGAGGCGCCCAGCCACGGTCTGCCCGTATTGCGCTATGACAAGTCCTCGCGGGGGGCGACCGCCTATCTTGCGCTGGCCGGTGAATTCCTGCGCCGCCATGCCCCGCCGGCGCCGGTGCAGGAACCCCGCGGGGTTGAATCAGCCGTGCCGGCGGAGTCACGTACATCAAACCTCTAACACCTGAACACTCATTACGGTATCGATAATGGCAGCAAAGAAGCGTGGCTTGGGTAGGGGACTGGATGCATTGCTGGGGTCGGCCGCCAGGCCGGCGGTAGTGGATACAACGCTTGTGCAGGCGGAGGAACTGCGGGCCGTCCCTGGTGAAACCGTTCCGGCGGTCGCCGTGGAAGTCGCCAGCGCCGACAAGGCTTTGCGAAACCTGCCGATCGAGATTATTCAGCGCGGTAAATATCAGCCGCGCGTGGATATGCACCAGGAGTCTCTGCAGGACCTCGCCGACTCCATTAGCGAGCAGGGAGTGGTTCAGCCCATCGTGGTCCGTGACATAGGCGCTGGACGTTACGAGATCGTTGCCGGAGAGCGCCGCTGGCGTGCCGCGCAGCTTGCCGGGCTGCACGAAATTCCCGCCGTGGTGCGACAGGTGGATGACCGCGGTGCGATTGCCATTGCCCTGATCGAGAATATCCAGCGCGAGAACCTCAACCCTATCGAGGAGGCACGCGCCCTGAAACGGCTGGTGGAAGAATTCGATGTCACCCATGAAGGTGCGGCCCGGGCAGTGGGGCGTTCGCGGGCAGCGGTGTCCAACCTGCTGCGACTGCTGGATCTCGAGGATACTGTCAAGGAAATGGTCGAACATCGCGAACTGGAAATGGGCCATGCCCGTGCTCTGCTGGCATTGAGTGGGAGGCGGCAGATCGAGGCCGCGCGCCAGGTGGTTGCCAGAGGTTTGACGGTTCGCGCCACCGAAAGGCTGGTGAAGTCACTGCAACAACCGGAACCCAGCAAGCCTGCGACGGTAAAAAAGGACCCCAATATCCAGCAGCTGGAATCCAGCCTGTCCGACACTCTGGGCGCCAGCGTCCGGGTGCATCCCGGACGGGGCGGCAAGGGCAAGCTGGAGATCAGCTATAACAGCCTGGATGAACTCGACGGCATTCTCGCGCATATACGCTGATCTATTTGCCTTATTTTATTGACCCTTCCCGTCGGGCCTCCTTATAATCCCGGGCTGCTTCGTGGCGGAGCCAGGGTGGAACTGGGAGCGCCAACGTCCTGAAGGCGACCGGTTTTCTGCATATAACTTACTGATAATTCAATCGAACACCGTGTTCCTGGCGAGCGGAATCCGCAAGCAGCTGGGGCTCCAGCTGGCCTTGATAGCGGTTGCCTCGATTGTCTTTTTTATGCTTTACGGTATCAGGCAGGCCGGGTCGGCCTGGTTTGGTGGTGGCATTGCGATGGCCAATTTGCTGCTACTCGACTGGCGGCGGCGGGTGGCGGATACCGGGCCTGCACTGAGCGCCGCTGCGAATATCCGGCTGCTGTATCGAAGTGCGCTGGAAAGGTTTGTGGCCGTGATTGCCCTGTTCACATTGGGTATGGGTGGTTGGCATTTGGATCCGCTGGCACTGATGGCGGGTTTTGTGGCGGGCCAGACGGCCCTGTTTTACATCGGCAACGAAAGGAAGTCTGGACATCATGGCGTCTGACACGCTGACAAGTTCGGAATACATCAAGCACCACCTGACCAACCTGACCTTCGGCCGTTTCCCCGAAGGCCATGAGCATGCCGGTCACTGGGGTTTTGCGCACAGCGTGCAGGATGCCGCTTCGATGGGATTCTGGTCGATCAATGTCGACAGCATGCTGTTTTCCGTGTTGCTGGGTGCCTTGTTCCTTTGGTTGTTCCGGTGGGCCGCAAAATCGGCCACTGTCGATACGCCCGCAGGCTGGCAGAATTTCGTCGAATGGATCGTCGAGTTCATCGACGATAGCGTGCGCGGCTCCTTCAGTGGCAGGAACCCCCTGGTCGCACCGCTGGCCCTGACCTTGTTCGTCTGGATTTTTCTCATGAACCTGATGGACCTGATGGCGGTCGACCATATTCCCTGGCTTGCTTCCATGCTGGGTGTCGAGCACCTCAAAATCGTACCCTCGACCGATCCGAACGTCACCTTCGGTCTGTCGCTCTCCGTGTTCGTGCTGGTCCTGTACTACAGCATCAAGATCAAGGGTGTTGGTGGATTTCTGGGTGAGCTGGCCTTTCAGCCATTCCCGAAATGGCTGTTCCCCATCAACCTTGTACTGGAAGGCGTCACTCTGATTTCGAAACCCGTGTCGCTGTCGCTGCGACTATTCGGCAACATGTATGCCGGCGAAATGATCTTCATCCTGATCGCGCTGATGTATGGCGGAGGCCTGGGATTGGGTGTGGTCGGCGGTGTGCTGCAACTGGGCTGGGCCATTTTCCATATCCTGATTATCACCCTGCAGGCGTTCATTTTCATGACGCTGACCATCGTATACCTCGACATGGCGCACCAGGAACATCACTGAATTTTACCTACTGAACGATACGCAACTCTAGGAGAGAAACATGGAAAACGCATTACTCTATATTGCAGCCGCCCTGATGTTCGGTCTGGGTGCGCTGGGAGCCGCCGTCGGTATCGGCATACTCGGCGGTCGCTTTCTGGAGGGTGCCGCACGCCAGCCGGAGCTCATTCCGATGCTGCGCACGCAGTTTTTCATCGTCATGGGTCTGGTCGACGCCGTACCGATGATCGCGGTCGGTCTGGCTCTGTACGTCATGTTCGCGGTGGTTTCCTGACTACTGAAGATAGGCTCCTTTGTCAGACTGAGGTGCAAGCATGAATTTCAATGCGACACTGATCGGGCAGACCATCACCTTTATTGTATTCGTGTGGTTCTGCATGAAGTTTGTCTGGCCGCCGATCATGCGCGCGCTGGAGGAACGCAAGAAAAAGATTGCCGATGGCCTGGCGGCCGCCGAACGCGGCAAGCACGAGAAACAGCTTGCGGAAGAGCGAGCCAAGGAGATCCTGCGCGAAGCCAAGGAGCAGGCCGGGGTTATCCTGGGGCGCGCCGACAAGCGTGCCGCGGAGATCGTGGACGAGGCCAAGGATGAGGCCAGGACCGAGGGTAAACGCCTGCTGACGGCGGCCCAGGCCGAGATAGAGCAGGAGGTCAACCGGGTGAAACAGGATTTGCGGACACAGGTCGTCAGTATCGCGCTGCAGGGTGCCGGCAAGGTGCTGGAACGCGAAGTCGATGCCGCGACGCACAACGAACTCATGAACAAGTTGGCCGCTGAAATCTGATGTCTGAAACAATCACCGTGGCACGGCCCTATGCACAGGCGGCATTTCTGTATGCCGATGGGCAGCATGCGCTGGGTGACTGGTCGGACATGCTGGCGCTGCTGGCCGCGGTCGTCGTCGATGGAGCCATGGCCGAGCTGCTCGACAGCCCGCACCTGAGCGAACAGCAACTGGCCGACCTGATCATCGATATTTGCAGCAACCGGCTGAGCGATAAGTGCGCCAATTTTGTGCGTGTACTGGCCGCAAACCGGCGCCTGACATTGTTGCAGGATATCGCGGCACTTTATGAAATCCAGCGCCAGCAGGCCGAAGGGACCATCCAAGCGGAACTCGTTTCCGCCTACCCGGCAACGGATGAACAGCAGGCGCGTATTATCGAGAGCCTGCGCCGGCGACTCGGCAAGGAAATCGAACTGCAGTGCTCGACCGATGCCAGCCTGCTGGGCGGTGCCATCATCCGTGCCGGCGATCTGGTGATCGACGGTTCCGTGCGGGGCAAGCTGCAGCGCCTGGGCTCTGTGCTGAGCCACTGAATTACGAAGGATTTTTTAAGGTAACCAAACTATGCAACTCAATCCGACTGAAATCAGCGATCTGATCAAGAGCCGTATCGAACAATTCGAGGCCGTCTCCGAAGCGCGTACCGAGGGTACGGTGGTCAGCCTGACCGACGGTATTGCCAGGATTCACGGACTGGCCGATGTCATGCAGGGGGAAATGCTTGAATTTCCGGGCAACCTCTTCGGCATGGCGCTCAACCTGGAGCGCGATTCCGTGGGTGCGGTCATCCTCGGCGACTACAAGTCCATCTCGGAGGGTGACAGCGTCAAGTGCACCGGCCGTATTCTCGAGGTCCCCGTGGGAGAGGCTTTGCTGGGTCGCGTGGTGGATTCGCTCGGCAATTCCATCGACGGCAAGGGACCGATCGCTGCAGAGGCAAGCTCGCCCATCGAGAAAATCGCCCCAGGTGTCATCTCCCGCAAGTCGGTGGATCAACCGGTGCAGACCGGACTCAAGTCCATCGACTCCATGGTGCCCATCGGCCGCGGCCAGCGTGAGCTGATCATTGGTGATCGCCAGACCGGCAAGACCGCGGTGGCGATCGACACGATCATCAACCAGAAGGGCACCGGCATCAAATGTATCTACGTTGCCGTCGGCCAGAAAAACTCCTCCATCGCCACCGTGGTGCGCAAGCTGGAGGAGCACGGTGCCCTGGAGCACACCATCATCGTTGCCGCCGCCGCCGCCGAATCGGCCGCCATGCAGTACATCGCCCCATATTCCGGCTGCACCATGGGCGAATACTTCCGTGACCGCGGCGAGGATGCGCTGATCATCTACGACGACCTCACCAAGCAGGCCTGGGCCTACCGCCAGGTATCCCTGCTGCTGCGCAGGCCCCCGGGGCGCGAGGCCTACCCGGGCGACGTGTTCTACCTGCATTCACGCCTGCTGGAACGCGCCTCGCGCATCAACGCCGACGAGGTGGCCAAGCGCACCAACGGCGAGGTCACGGGCAGGACCGGATCCCTGACGGCATTGCCGATCATCGAGACACAGGCCGGTGACGTCTCGGCCTTCGTACCAACCAACGTGATTTCGATCACAGACGGCCAGATCTTCCTGGAATCCGACCTGTTCAATGCCGGTATCCGCCCGGCCATCAATGCCGGTCTGTCGGTATCACGTGTCGGTGGCGCCGCCCAGACCAGGATCATCAAGAAGCTTGGTGGCGGTGTCCGCCTGGCACTGGCGCAGTACCGCGAGCTTGCGGCCTTCGCCCAGTTCGCCTCCGATCTCGACGAGACCACGCGCAAGCAGCTGGAACGCGGCCAGCGCGTGACCGAACTGATGAAGCAGAAACAGTATTCACCGCTGACGGTCGCCGAGATGGCAGTGTCTCTGTTTGCCGCCGACCAGGGCTACCTCGACGACATCGAGCTGGACAGGATCGTGGATTTCGAGCACGCCCTGCATGCCTACATGCGCGCCAGCAAGGCCGAGCTGATGAACACCATCAACGAGACCGCCGACTACAACGACGACATCGAGGCGGGCCTGCGGGCGGCGGTCGTTGATTTCAAGGCAACCGGCAGCTGGTAGGCCTGGCAGGATCGGGTAACGGCTCCGGGACAGACGGGAAAACGATATGGCAGGCGCGAAGGAAATCCGCACCAAGATCGCGAGCATCAAGAACACGCAGAAGATCACCAAGGCGATGGAAATGGTCGCGGCGAGCAAGATGCGCAAGGCGCAGGATCGCATGCTGGCAACCCGGCCCTATGCGGAAAAGATCCAGAACGTGATCTCGCATCTGGCGCACGCCCACCCCGAGTACCATCATCCTTACCTGGCGGAGCGGGAGCCGAGGCGTGTCGGTCTGATCATCAACTCCACGGACCGCGGCCTGTGCGGCGGCCTGAACATCAATCTGTTCAAGACGGTCATTGCCTCCATGAAGCAGTGGGAGGCGGATGGCCTGGATCTGGACCTGACGCTGATAGGCTCGAAGAGCAACGCCTTCTTCAAGCGCCTCGGCAAGAACATCGTCTCCACGGCAACCCACCTGGGCGATGCCCCGTCGATTGTCGAACTGATTGGCACCATCAAGGTGATGCTGGATGCCTACGAGGCGGGCAGCATCGACCGCCTTTACCTGGCCCACAACCAGTTCGTCAACACCATGACCCAGAAACCGGTCATCAGGCAGCTGATCCCGGTGGAGAGTGGGGTGGACAAGGAACTACAGACCCACTGGGACTACATCTACGAGCCCGATTCCAAGCCGGTCATGGACGCACTGATGATTCGTTATATCGAATCGCTGGTCTATCAGGGTGTGGTGGAAAACGTCGCCTGTGAACAGGCCGCACGCATGGTCGCGATGAAGTCGGCCACCGACAATGCCGGCAACCTGATCGATGAGCTGCAGCTGGTCTACAACAAGGCGCGCCAGGCGGCTATTACCCAGGAAATCTCCGAGATCGTCGGTGGTGCGGCGGCGGTATAGATCCTGCCGGGGACGGAATTCACGGCTGTCCCCCGACAATATATTTGAATTGAGGAAAACATCATGAGTGCTGGCAACATTGTTGAAATCATCGGCGCGGTGGTCGACGTGGAATTCCCGCGCGGCAGCGTGCCGAAGATCTATGAAGCGCTGAAGATCGAAGACCAGGACATTACCCTGGAAGTGCAGCAGCAGCTCGGTGACGGCATCGTGCGCACCATTGCCATGGGCTCGACCGATGGTCTGCGCCGCGGCCTCGTGGCCACCAATACCGGTGCGCCTATCTCCGTGCCGGTCGGCGCCAAGACGCTGGGCCGCATCATGGACGTGCTCGGCCGGCCGGTGGACGACAAGGGCGACATCGGCGCCGATACCGCCTGGCCGATCCACCGTGCGGCTCCGACCTTCGCCGAGCAGGCCGCCGCCGTGGAACTGCTGGAGACGGGCATCAAGGTCATCGACCTCATCTGCCCCTTCGCCAAGGGCGGCAAGGTGGGCCTGTTCGGCGGCGCCGGTGTGGGTAAGACGGTCACGCTGATGGAGCTGATCCGCAACATCGCCGTGGAGCACAGCGGGTACTCGGTTTTTGCTGGTGTCGGCGAGCGCACCCGCGAGGGCAACGACTTCTACCATGAAATGACGGAAGGCGGTGTTATCGACAAGGTATCGTTGGTCTACGGCCAGATGAACGAGCCGCCTGGCAACCGCCTGCGCGTGGGGTTGACCGGCCTGACCATGGCCGAATATTTCCGCGACGAGGGCCGCGATGTGCTGTTCTTCGTCGACAACATCTACCGTTACACCCTGGCCGGTACCGAGGTTTCTGCCCTGCTGGGCCGTATGCCCTCCGCGGTCGGCTACCAGCCGACCCTGGCCGAGGAAATGGGCGCCCTTCAGGAACGCATCACCTCAACCAAGACCGGCTCCATCACCTCCATCCAGGCCGTATACGTGCCGGCCGACGACCTCACGGACCCGTCGCCCGCGACAACCTTCGCCCACCTGGATGCCACCCTGGTGCTGTCACGCCAGATCGCCGAACTCGGTATCTACCCGGCCGTGGACCCGCTGGATTCCACCAGCCGCCAGCTGGACCCGCTGGTCGTCGGCCAGGATCACTACGATACCGCGCGCGCGGTCCAGGGCACCCTGCAGCGCTACAAGGAACTCAAGGACATCATCGCCATTCTCGGCATGGATGAGCTTTCGGAAGATGACAAGCTGGCGGTGAGCCGGGCGCGCAAGATCCAGCGCTTCCTGTCGCAGCCGTTCTTCGTGGCCGAGACCTTTACCGGCACTGCCGGCAAATATGTGTCCCTGAAAGACACCATCTCCGGCTTCAAGGGCATCGTCAATGGCGAGTACGACAACCTGCCCGAGCAGGCCTTTTACATGGTCGGCAGCATCGATGAAGTGGTTGAGAAGGCCAAGACCCTGTAATGGTGCTATAAAATGGCAATGACCCTGCACGTTGATATCGTCAGCGCCGAAGCCGAAATTTTTTCGGGTACGGCGACGATGGTATTCGCTCCCGCCGAGATGGGTGAAGTCGGTATCGCGCCCCGCCATGCCCCGATGCTGACCCGGCTGAAGCCCGGGGAAGTCCGGGTGCAGTTAAAGGAAGGGGAGGAACAGTCATTCTTCATATCCGGGGGCATGCTGGAGGTACAGCCGCACATCGTTACGGTACTGGCCGATACCGCCATTCGCGCGGCCGATATCGACGAGGCCCATGCTATAGAGGCCAAGGCAAGGGCCGAGAAGCTGCTGGCGGAAAAGACCGCAGACATCGACTATGCCAAGGCACAGGTGGAACTGGCACAATCCATGGCGCAGCTGGCGGCCATCCGCAAGCTGCGGGAAAGAGCCAAATGAATGGGCAGTTCGTCAGCCGGAACAAGGTTGTTTCCTTCACATATTCCATCATGGATGAAGATGGCGAGATCCTCGAACAATCGGACCTGCCCATCAGCTATGTGCATGGCGGCAGGCACAACCTGTTCGAAAAGATCGAGCAGGAGCTTGACGGCTGTGTCGAGAACGATGTGGTACAGGTCGCACTTGCACCTGAGGAAGGCTTCGGTGCGCATGACCCGTCACTGACGTATACCGATGACCTGGAGAATGTGCCGCCACAGTTCCGCCACATCGGCGCCGAGGTCGAGATGATGAACGACCAGGGTGATTCCCGGAAGTTCACGGTAACCCGGATCGAGAACGGCAAGTTGACGGTTGACGGCAACCATCCCATGGCGGGGAAGAGCATCGTCTTCAACATCAGGGTGGTCAGCATACGGGAGGCCACGGAGGACGAAATCGCCAATGGCGTCGAGCCGATGGCCATGCCGGTACTGCACTGAATTCGGTACAAACCAGCGCTGTGCCGGTTCGCGGCAGCGCAATCCCGAATCCGGCGCCCGCATTAGATCCATGTTGACCATGGCCAATATCTTTCCCGGTGCCGGACGGAGCCTTGCCCTTATTCTCCGGCAGCCCGGCATGTCTTGATGCCCAATATGGCCGAGGCGGCTGGCCGGTATTTCCCGGATTATAAATATTGTATGAATTTTCTCGAAGCAGCGGGTAATCTCTAGCCATGTCATTGAGCATCATCATCCTGGCGGCTGGCCAGGGAACCCGTATGCGTTCCACACTGCCGAAGGTGCTGCATCCCCTCGGAGGAAAACCGTTGCTGCGGCACGTGCTGGAAACCGCGCACGGATTCAATGGCGCTGATATCCATGTAGTGATCGGCCACGGCGCCGAGCTGGTCCGCAGCCGGTTCGTAGAGGATGGCGTGGATTGGGTCGTACAGGAGCAGCAGCTCGGAACTGGCCACGCCGTGGCACAGGTGCTGCCCCGGGTGGCTCGTGACAATACCGTCCTCGTCATGTATGGGGATGTCCCGCTGGTCCGCGGGCAAACCCTGGATAAGCTGCTGGCTATCGCGCAACAGGACGCCATGGGCCTGCTGACGGCACGTCTGGAAAACCCGACCGGCTATGGCCGCATCCTGCATGATTCCACCGGCAATATCAGCGGTATTGTCGAGGAGAAGGATGCCAGCGAGGAGCAGCGCAGTATCAGGTTAGTCAGCACCGGCTTCATTGCCGCACCCGCGGGGCGCCTGCATGACTGGGTCACCGCCCTGGAGAATGACAATGCCCAGGGAGAATACTACCTCACCGATGTGGTCGCGCTTGCGGTGCACGATGGTGTCAGGATCGAGGGGGTCGTTGCGTCCGATCCGGATGAAACGCTGGGTGTCAATGATAGGATCCAACTGGCACGGCTGGAGCGCGACTATCAACAGCGCCAGGCCACGACCTGCATGCAGGCCGGCGTTACCCTGATCGACCCGGCACGCTTTGATCTGCGCGGGAGTCTAACCGCAGGCAGTGATGTGGTGATCGATGTGAACGCCGTACTGGAGGGCAATGTCACCCTGGGTGACCGGGTCAGCATCGGTCCGAATGCGGTGATCCGCAACGCGACCATTGCCGCTGACGTCACGATTCTTGCCAACTGCGTCATCGAGGATGCCGAGATCGGCGCCGGCAGCCGCATCGGTCCGTTCGCGCGCATACGCCCGGAGACGCGGCTGGCGGACAACACACACATCGGGAATTTCGTCGAGATCAAGAAATCCGAGGTCGGCAGTGGTTCCAAGATCAATCACCTGAGCTATGTCGGCGATACCACGGTAGGCAGTAACGTGAACATCGGTGCAGGCACCATCACCTGTAATTATGATGGCGCCAACAAGCATCGAACCGTAATCGGTGACAACGTCTTCATCGGTTCGGATACACAACTGGTTGCACCGGTCGAGGTGAAGTCGGGTGCGACCATCGGGGCGGGTTCAACGATTACCCGCGATGCGCCGGCCGATCAACTCACCCTCAGCCGGGCGCCGCAGACAACGCGGCCCGACTGGAAGCGGCCGGTTAAGCGGAACAGGGAGTAGGGATATGTGTGGTATCGTCGGTATCGCCGGACAGGATAACGTCTTGCCGGCCCTCCTGGAGGGGCTGCGGCGCCTGGAGTACCGCGGCTACGATTCCGCCGGTGTAGCGCTACAGTCGGAGCAGTCCAAGCTGGAACGTGTGCGCACGGTCGGCAAGGTTGCCACCCTGCGAAAGGCTCTGGAGGCGAACCCGATCAGCGGCCGTACCGGAATTGCACACACGCGCTGGGCGACACACGGCCAGCCCAGTGAGCAGAATGCCCACCCGCACGTCTGTCATGAACGGGTAGCCCTGGTACACAACGGCATCATCGAGAATCACGACCAGCTTCGGGAACAACAGAAACTGGCCGGTTACCGGTTTACCTCGCAAACCGACACCGAGGTGATCGTCCACCAGATCCACCACTATCTCGACCTGGGCCAGGACCTGCTCACGGCGGTGCAGTCAACCGTCGCGGATCTGGAGGGCGCCTTCGCACTCGGCGTGATCAGCAGGGACGAACCGGGTCGCCTGATCGCGGCGCGGCGCGGCAGTCCGCTGGTGATCGGTATCGGTGAGGGTACCAACCTGATCGCCTCGGACGTGGCTGCGCTGGTGACTGATGCACGGCAGTTCATCTATCTGGAAGACGGAGACATCGCGGACATTACCCATGCGAGCATGACCGTATTTGACCAGTCCGGTGCCATCGCACGACGACCGGTGCGGACCTCCAGCGTCACGGCCAGCGCAACCGAGAAGGGCAACTACTCGCACTTCATGCTCAAGGAGATCTACGAGCAGCCGCGTGCCATAGCTGACACACTGGAAGGGCGTATCGCCGGTAACCGGGTACTGGAGGCGGCACTGGGCGCGGGTGCCGTCGAGGTGCTGGACAAGGTCGCCGGCGTCCACATCATCGCCTGCGGTACCAGCTATCATGCCGGAATGATCGGGCGTTACTGGCTGGAATCCATTGCCGGTGTCCCCTGCAGCGTGGAGGTGGCCAGTGAGTTTCGCTACCGCCACCCGGTGGTGCGCAATAACTCCCTGATCGTCACCCTGTCGCAGTCCGGTGAAACCGCCGACACGCTGGCCGGTCTGCATGAGGCACGGCGTCTCGGCTTTGGCCACTCACTGTCGATCTGCAACGTGCCGGAGAGTTCCCTGGTGCGCGAATCGGATCTGGTACTGATGACCCACGCAGGTCCGGAGATCGGCGTGGCCTCCACCAAAGCCTTCACCACCCAATTGGTGGCGATGCTGCTGCTCACCATCATTCTCGGACGCCGCCATGGGATGCCGGAGGAGACCGAGAGTCGCCTGGTGAATGAACTGCGCAGTGTACCCACCAAGGTGGAGCATGCACTGACGCTGAATGAGCAGATCAAGACCCTGGCCAGGGAACATTTCGGTGACAAGCAGAATGCCCTGTTCCTGGGGCGGGGCGCCCAGTTCCCGGTTGCCATGGAAGGTGCGCTCAAGCTCAAGGAGATTTCCTATATTCATGCGGAAGCCTATCCGGCCGGAGAGCTGAAACACGGACCGTTGGCACTGGTGGACAACACTATGCCCGTGGTCGTGGTGGCGCCAAATAACGAGCTGCTGGAAAAACTCAAGTCAAACCTGCAGGAAGTGCGCGCCCGCGGCGGCGAACTGATCGTGTTTGCCGATGCCAATGTCGGCATGATCAGTTCTCCCGGTGTAACCGTGCTGCCTGTGGCACCGACCGAGGACAGCATTTCACCGATCGTATTCTCGGTGCCGTTGCAGCTGCTGGCCTATCATGTCGCGGTGCTCAAGGGTACCGACATCGATCAGCCGCGTAACCTGGCCAAGTCCGTGACGGTCGAATAGCGGCAACACGGTCATGACCCTAACTCTATGAAAATAAAAACATAGTTGAATCAAGCCGGTTGCGCGTGTATAGTAGACGCTTTATTTCAGCAAGAGTGGCCCGACCCCCGGCGGGCATATGAAGGAGTAACGTTTTGGATCAGGAGTCGATGTTTTTCTGTATACCCCAACAGGCCTATCTGAGTGTTGCAACCTGCAAGAATCTGCGCGAAAGGCCTGTCGGCAAGGCACCAGCCGGTGCGCCCCCGAAGCTGATCGCCTGCGAAAAGTGCACCATGCACCCGTTGGTCGATATGGCGAAGATCCCCGTGGTAACGCTGGAAGCCTATCTCGGCGGGTCCAAGCCCAAGATGGTCAATCTCAATTCACCGAAAAACAGGAAGTTGCTGGCCGAAGTCGCTTGAGCAGGACCGATTTCAGTAGTCGTGGTCGATCCAGACATTGCCGCGCCGGCGGTCCTTGCGTGAGCGGCGGTCGGCGTGGTCCTTGTTGAAGCGGATCGCCTGGCGACGATCATCCTGCTGGCGACGCACCCACGTACGCCGGTCTTTCAGTCCCTTGAACTGGCAGGTGCAATTGGCTGAACTGCACCCTTCCAGTGGCAATTGAGGTGCTTTGTCGAAGGTGAACTGTTTTCCCAGTAATGCCTGCGCGGCCTCGCAGCCGGGCTGACCCATTTCGACGCCCCAGAACATCGGGTTGTCGCGCAGTTTGTCCAGCCCGCCGGGCCTGGCGGCGGGTATGCTGCCTGGTTTCCGGTGCGTGCCATGATGCCGGATTTGTTTACTGCCTCCCTGACGCAGCAGGACCCAGATGACAGCCACGACAATTACGATGATCAGCAGCAGAACGATGACGGTAGCCATAAACGCTCCCTGTGAGTGATTATTGAGAATTGTCGGCCGGTCAGTAGGGAAAATCCAGTCAATTTCAACCGGGTTCCATGAATCATGATTGTCTTGGAGGCTGTCGGGTTTGGGCGATCGTAGCGAGCAAGGTGTGAGAGCGAGGCCATTTTACCGATCATTTGAGGAGAATAGCTGTGGCTATTTGACGAGGAGGATCGTGAAAATGGGGTGCTCTCCCACCGGCGCAGTAGTTCAGTCCCAAGTCCGACAGCCTCCTTGGGCCCTGGTTTGTTAGAATCCCATGACATGGATGTATCGCGAATCATCGACTCCCTGAATGCGGCACAGCGCGAAGCGGTCTGCGCGGGGGATGGTCCCTTGCTGGTGCTCGCAGGTGCCGGCAGCGGCAAGACCCGGGTACTGGTACATCGCATCGCCTGGCTGATCGACGTAAACGGCCTGTCACCCTGGAGTATCCTGGCGGTCACCTTTACGAACAAGGCGGCCGCCGAGATGCGTGGGCGTATCGAAGCCATGATCCAGGCACCGGTGGCCGGTATGTGGGTGGGCACCTTTCACGGTCTGGCACATCGTCTGCTGCGCAGTCACTGGCAGGAAGCGGGATTGACGCAGGGATTCCAGATCCTGGATGCCCAGGACCAGCACCGGCTGATACGCCGTGTGCTCCGGTCCATGGACCTGGATGAGACCAGGTGGCCCGCGAAGCAGCTGCAGTGGTTCATCAACAGCTGCAAGGATGAAGGCCGGCGACCCCAGCATATCGAGCCCGGTAACGACCCCTACCAGAAACGCCAGCTGGAGATCTATGCGGCCTACGAATCACTCTGCCGGCGTAACGGAGTGGTCGATTTTGCCGAACTGCTGCTGCGCTCTCATGAGCTGTGGCTGCAGCAGCCGGAGCTGCTCCTGCATTACCGGCAGCGTTTTCAGCACATCCTGGTGGACGAATTCCAGGACACCAATACGATCCAGTATGCCTGGCTGCGGATGCTGGCGGGCGCTACCGGCGCCATCACCGTGGTCGGCGACGACGACCAGTCGATTTATGGCTGGCGCGGCGCGCGGATTGAAAACATCCAGCGTTTCCAGCAGGACTTCAGCGCTACCCGCATCGTGCGCCTGGAGCAGAACTACCGATCGACGGGCAATATCCTCAAGGCGGCCAATGCCGTGATCGCCAACAACGCCGGGCGCATGGGCAAGCAGTTGTGGACGGAAGGCGTAGAGGGTGATCCGATCCAGCTGTATACCGCCTACAACGAGCAGGACGAGGCACGCTATGTCATCGACCGTATCGAGGATCAGCTCGACAGGGGCATGGCCCGCAGCGATATCGCCATTCTGTACCGTTCCAATGCCCAGTCGCGCGTGTTCGAGGAGCGCTTGATGCAGTGCGGGGTACCTTATCGTGTATACGGCGGCCTGCGTTTCTTCGAGCGCGCCGAGATCAAGGATGCGCTGGCGTATCTGCGTCTGACTGCCAACCACGACGATGACGCCTCTTTCGAGCGCGTGATCAACCATCCGCCGCGCGGTATCGGCGGGCGCACCATGGACGCGGTGCGCGAACAGGCCCGGAACGACAACACCTCTCTGTGGCTGGCGGCGGCCACGGTGGTGAATGAGAAACTGGTGTCCGCCCGTGCCTGCAACGCTTTGCTGCAGTTCCTGCACCTGATCGACGATCTCGCCGGCAGCATGGGCAAGCTGTCGCTGGGTGAGCAGGTGGAGCAGGTCATGCACCCCAGCGGTCTGCTCGAGCATTTCACGCGGGATCAGGGTGAGAAGGGCGAGGCGCGCATCGATAACTTGCAGGAACTGGTGAACGCGGCGCGCGAGTTCGAGGGTGATCCGGACAGCGGTATGGATCCGTTGTCGGAGTTCCTCTCACATGCGGCGCTCGAGGCCGGTGAAGGGCAGGGGGATGCCTGGGAGGACTGTGTACAGCTGATGACGCTGCATTCCGCCAAGGGCCTGGAATTCCCGCTGGTGTTCCTGTGCGGTATGGAGGATGGTCTGTTTCCGCACCAGCGATCCATAGAGGAACCGGGAAGGCTGGAGGAAGAGCGCCGGCTTTGCTACGTCGGCATCACACGCGCACGTCACCAGGTTGTGCTCACTTGCGCGGAAAGACGCCGCCTGTTCGGTTCCGATACCTACTGTTTGCCGTCGCGCTTTATCGACGAAATCCCGAAGGAACTGCTCAATGAGATTCGCCCGCGCCCCGGCGTCAGCCTGCCGCGCCAGTCACAGTCGCTTGCAGCCGGCAGTTTCCGGGAGGACAGCCGTGGCGGCGGGCTGCGCCTGGGGCAACACGTACGGCATCACAAGTTCGGCGATGGCGTGGTGCTCAATTGTGAAGGGCAGGGCAGCAGCGCCCGGGTGCAGGTCAATTTCTCCACCGCAGGCACCAAGTGGCTGGTGCTGGAGTACGCCAATCTCGAAAGCGTCGGTGCATAGTGAAGTTCACACACAGCGCTACCGGGCGGGCAAACCGGTGTATTGCCGCTTCCGCAGGAAGGCTATTTCGGATCAGATCGTCTGCGCGAAGGCATAGGTTGTCCTGCGGTCATGGCAGGCGGACCTGACCGGTATGGGGCTGGGACGGCCGATATAGTAACCCTGGGCGCGGTCGATGCCCATCTCCTTGAGGATCTCCAGGGTTTCCCCGTTTTCCACGCATTCCGCAACCGTCACCTTGCCGAGTGCATGCGCGACCTGGTTCATGGATTCCACCATGGCCTGGTCGACCGTACTGTGGGCCATACCCTTGACGAAGCCACCGTCGATCTTGAGCTTGTCGACCGGCAGGTGCTTCAGGTATGCGAACGAGGAGAAACCACAGCCAAAGTCATCGAGCGCGAACTGGCACCCGATGTCCTTCAGTGCCGTGATGAAATCCTCTGCGGCGGTGAGGTTGGCGATGGCGGCGGTTTCGGTGATCTCGAACGTTACCCAGCCGGGATCCAGTTGGTTTTCTTGCAAAAGTTCGCGAATCATGGGAAGCAGGGTGGTGTCCTCGAATGCCTTGCCCGATAGATTGATCGAGAATCTCGTCCGGTGACCGTTGGCACGCAGGTGGGCAAGCTGTTGGATGGCACGGCGCACGATCCAGCGGTCGACGCTGTGAATCAGTCCGAAGCGTTCCGCCGCCGGCATGAACCCGCCCGGCAGGATGACCTCGCCATCATCGCATACCATGCGCACCAGCACTTCATACTCAAGCACATCCCCGTTCGCCGTTGCAACGATGGGTTGGTAGACGAGCTGGAAGCGATCCTGCTCCAGCATCTCGCGCACCCGTGCAGCCCACCCCATGTCAGCAGCCATATCGGCCTTGTCGAGATCGGCGGGGTTGTACAGGTTGGCACGATTACGGCCCCGTTGCTTGGCGATGTTACAGGCAAGATCGGCGTGTGACAGGACTTCCTCCGCCGAGGTGGCATGCATGTCGATCATGGTCACGCCGATGCTGCAGGAGATATTGAACGACTGGTTCTGTGTGGTGAATCTGTAGTGGTTGCACAGGGAGCGGAAGTTTTCAGCCGCACGCATGACGTCATGCTGGTTGATATTGTAGAGCAGCAGGGTGAATTCATCGCCGCCGAAGCGCGCCAGCAGGTCGCCGTCACGCACATGCGCGTGAAGCAGTGCAGCGATGTCGACCAGCAGGCGATCACCGGCGGCGTGCCCGAGGGTGTCATTGATGTACTTGAACTGGTCCAGGTCGATGAAAAACAGCGCGCAGTCCGAGGCGCTGCGTGCCACCCGAGCCACCGTGCGTTCCAGCTCCTCCTGGAAATAGCGCCGGTTGAACATGCCGGTCAGGGGGTCGTGCTCGGCGTGGTAGGAGAGCTGGTGCTGAAAGGCCTTCTGCTCGGTGATATCACGGGCGGTGCCGCTGATACGAACTACCTCGCCGGCATCATTCTTGTGTGATTTGGCGCTGAAGCTTAAGAAATGCGGTTTACCTTCATTATCGAGATGCACGGATTCAAACTGCACACTGTCTTCGCCCTGCAGCAGTGCCTCGATGGCTTCACGGTCGTGCGGCGGATGATCGGGGGAACGGAATTCGTGCAGCCGGCGCAGCAGCATTTCCGCGGGCAGGTAGCCATAGATGTTTTCGCAGGCACTGTTCAGGTAAGTGAAGCGACCCCCGGTGTCCATGATCCAGACCATGTCATGGGTGGTTTCCACCAGGTCACGGTAACGGCTCTCGGCATCCCGCAAGCACGCCTCCGTTGCCTTGCGCGTGGTGATATCCGCGACCAGGCAGGTATAGAGCCGCTTGCCTTGAAGCTGCATGCCTCTGACGCGAACAGACAACTGCATCGGCGTGCCGTTGCGGTGGTAGCCGACAAGTTCACAATCGGATTCACACTGCAGGTAGTCCTCAGGATCCTGCAGGTCCGGCATAAGACACCTGACCGGCTGCTTGCAGATCTCGGTGGTCTGGTAGCCGAAGATCTTCTCCGCGGCTGGGTTGAAGGTATCCACCAACCCACGCGCATTGACGACGATAATGCCCTCCGCGGCTGTCTCCACCACTGCGCGCATCTGCGATTCCTGTTCGTCCAGACGGCGGAACAGTTCTCCCAGCGTTTGCGTCATGAAACCGATTTCGTCGGTGGACTGGGGTTGCAGGCCGGCAAATTCAGTATGCAGTGATGTCCCCCTGCGCTCGAACAATGCCTGCAGGGGCTCCAGTGCCCGTGCGAGGCTGCGCACCGACAACAGGGTGATAATGCCAGTGATGCCAACCAGTGCCAGCCAGACGGCCATGTGCCCGGCGGTCAGCGCGCCCGTCTGCTGCCAATAGTAGTTCATCATCACGCTGTAGGAGAGCAGTGGTACGAAGCCACCAAGCAGCATGAGCCTGGATTTCAGGCTGGTCTGGGAACGTGGCAGGCTGAGATGGCCGGCCAGTCTCCCGATCTGGTCAAGGGCGAGCTGGTAGGTCGGCAGACCGACCAGGGTTACGACCGAGAGTTGCAGTACCAGCATCTGCAGAAACTGCCCCGTCCCGGCGGACAGCGGCTTTCCCGCGGCATAGAAAAACAGCGGCGGTGTTGCCAGCGCATACAGCAGGAACAAACTCCAGTAGTCCCGGCTGAAGCGCGCCAGCCTGTGCTGCTGCAGAACCGGCGGGGTTTCAGGCCGGGTTGCGCCGCTTCGGAATCGCGGACGACTGTGGATACACCGGGAAAAATGGGTAATAGCCAGGCCGGTGACCAGGCTGACGAAGCCAGCGAGGATGATTAGCATGCGCGGGGACTGCAGCTCCGTGACACTGGTCAGACCAAACAGCACGGCACTGGCCAGCCCCGCCATGGGTGCCAGCAGCAATCCGGTTGTGATCAGCAGGATCAGGCGGGCACGAATGCTTTTTAGCTGAGTCAGCATGTCTTCCTTCCCGCGTGCTCCTCGCCGCTATCCAACGCATATACCGCAATTGAGCTATAAATGCGTTAGGAATTAATATTTTGATAATTAGTAAACTAGCATCAGAACCGGATGCGATCGCTGAATAATATGACATAACTGTGTGTAATATCAAGAGTACTCTTCAATCAAACCGCGCCGACCGGATGCATCGTTTGGTATTTCGGTGTTTCCTGCGTTGCACAGTACAATAAGCCGCTTTCGTACTTCACTGCAGGGTCTGTTATGAAACGACGAGTCTTTCTTGGAAGAGCCGGGGCCGGTGCCTTGTTTGCGGGCAGCATGATCGCCGGCTGCGATCGGCAAGAGGCCAAGCCGGTGACGGGGGGTGCTGAACAACAGCAAACTTTTCAATGGAAAATGGTTACCACCTGGCCGAAGAACTTTCCCGGTCTGGGAACCGGGGCCAACCGGCTCGCGCAGCTGATCGCGGAGATGAGCGGTGGCCGTATCCGGATCAAGGTATACGGCGCAAAGGAGCTGGTACCTCCCTTTGAGGTATTCGACGCCGTTGCGGAAGGCACGGCCGAAATGGGTCACGGGGCCGCCTACTACTGGAAGGGCAAGAGCGAGGCGGCCCAGTTTTTCGCCGCCGTGCCTTTCGGCATGACGGCACAGGAAATGAATGCCTGGCTGTATTTCGGTGATGGCATGCAACTATGGCGTGAGGTGTACGAACCGTTTGGTGTTTTACCCATGGCGGCGGGCAATAGCGGTGTGCAGATGGGTGGCTGGTTCAACAAGGAAATCAACAGCCTTGCTGATTTACAGGGTCTGAAGATGCGGATTCCGGGGCTGGGTGGCGAGGTGCTGCAGCGGGCCGGCGGGACGCCTGTACAGGTCGCGGGCGGAGAGATCTTTACCGCGCTGGAATCCGGCGCCATCGATGCCACCGAGTGGGTCGGTCCCTACAACGATCTCGCTTTCGGTCTGTACAAGGCAGCGAAATACTATTACTACCCGGGATGGCATGAGCCGGGCACAACTATTGAATGCCTGATCAACCGGACTGCCTACGAGCAGCTGCCGCCTGATCTGCAGAGTATCGTGAACAATGCCTGCCGGGTGCAGAATGGGGAAATGCTGGCGGAATATACGGCACGCAACAACAGTGCCTTGCAGAGCCTGGTCAATGACCACGGTGTCGATGTACGCAGCTTCCCTCTGGACGTCCTCAAAAAGCTGCAGTCGCTGTCAGAAGAGGTGGTGGCGGAGATCGCCGGCGAGGATGAGCTGGCAGCAAGGGTTTACCAGTCATACAGCAGCTTCCAGCGCCAGGTCATGGCCTGGCACGACATCTCGGAACGCGCCTATCTGAATGTCAGGCGCGGTTGATTCGACGCAATGGATTGCAGTCTTTCCGGATCAGTTGAAGGCGTAACCCAGGCGCAGCAGGTGCAGGTTGAGTGTGTCGCTGGAATTATTGACGACCGGGTTGGAAATGTGCTGGTAACGATATGACAGCTCGTACTGGCCGCGTTTGCCGAAACCCAGTCCCAGACCGATCAGCGAGCCGAACTGGAATGACGATGAATACTCCTGATCGGCCAGCTCCGTGTCTGAAAGCAGGTGGGCACCGATACCCGCTTCCGCGTAAGGCGATACGCCACTGGACAGGGCGGTGTCCCGTTGCAGCCGGAAGATGGGCGTCAGACTGAGATCGAGGACATCATCGGTTTCCTGCGCGCTGGCGGCATCGGACCCGATATAGGCAAGTTCCGCATCCCAGTAACCCACCACGGCCCAGGCGCCGCCATTGAACCAGCTGCGCTCCCAGTGGTTCTGCAGGCCGAGACGGTAAACTTCGGCATCGATCGAAGACTCGTCCCGGCCGATGGAAAGGGAGACCGAATCGACCCAGTTGTTGCCGCTGGCGCAAGCCGGGGTCAGCCACGCCCAGAGCAACAGCGTGATAGCCAGAAAGCGTCTTGTTGACTGCATACTCAATACCTTCGCGGCGCTTGGTCTGGCAATAATCGCATGAAGCCGGCGGTGATTCCAGACTTCACGCGCTCAACCCCCGAATACCACGCCGGGGAGCCAGGTTGCCAGCGGCGGCCAGGCTGCCAGTAGAAACAGCATCAACAGCTGCAATCCGATGAAAGGGATGACGCCGCGATAAATCTGTTGCGTACTGATCTCCGCTGGTGCGACACCTCGCAGGTAGAATAGCGCAAAGCCGAATGGCGGGGTAAGAAAGGAGGTCTGCAGGTTGATTGCGATCATGATGCCGAGCCAGACGGGGTCCAGTCCCATGGCCAGCAGCACCGGGCCGACAATCGGCACGACAACGAAGGTGATTTCGATAAAATCAAGGACGAAACCCAGCAGGAACATCAGCAGCATGACCGCGAACATGGCGCCGAACTTGCCGCCCGGCAGGTTGGTAAGCAGTCCGGCCACGACTTCGTCTCCTCCGTAACCTCGGAACACCAGAGAGAAAATCGAAGCACCGACAAGAATCAGGAACACCATGGAAGTGACGCGCGTGGTGCTTAATACCACTTCGCGCAGAATGCCGATGCCGCAGCGCCTCTGGCTGATGGCCAGCAATATCGCGCCGACGGCACCGACGGAGGCGGCCTCGGTGGGTGTGGCGAATCCGGCCATGATCGAACCCAGCACGGCCACGATCAGCAGCAGGGGGGGCAGAAGTCCCCGCAGCACCCGCTGCAGCAGCTGCTTGCCGTCAGTTGCGGTATTCGCGGCAGCGGGCATGTGCTGCGGGCGAAAGGCGGCAACCAGCGCCAGGTAGAGGAGGTACAGCACAACCAGCAGCAAGCCGGGCAGCAGGGCACCGCTGAACAGGTCGCCGACGGATACGGTATCGGGTGAGTAGATGCCCATGTTGAGCTGTGCCTGCTGGTAGGCGGAGGACAGCACATCGCCCAGCAGGACCAGTACGATGGATGGGGGGATGATCTGGCCGAGTGTTCCGGAGGCACAAATGGTGCCGGTGGCGATACGCGGATCATAGCCGTGGCGCAGCATCGTCGGCAGTGACAGCAGGCCCATGGTGACCACGGTGGCGCCGACGATGCCGGTACTGGCGGCCAGCAGCATGCCGACCAGTGTGACCGAATAGCCCAGCCCGCCGCGCACGCGGCCGAACAGGGACGCCATGGTGTCCAGCAGATTTTCGGCAACCTGCGAGCGTTCCAGCATCACGCCCATGAAGACGAACAGTGGGACCGCCAGCAGGGTGGTGTTGGTCATGATGCCGTAGAGACGGTTGGGCAGCGCACCCAGGAAGGCGGCGTCGAATCCCCCCGTCAAATCACCAATAAAGGCAAACACCAGAGCGGTTCCGGCGAGCGAAAAGGCGACCGGATAGCCGGCCATCAGCACCAGGCAGGCCGCCAGAAACAACAGGAAAGGGAGCAGTGTGGCCATGGGCTAATCGGGTACTTTTCCCGCCGACGGGCCAGGTGAACCGTCGGCGATCTGCAGTATGCTGTGCAGCATCAGCGAGCAGCCCTGCAGTAGCAGCAGGAAGGCCATGACGGGTATGACGGTCTTCAGCAGAAAGACTCCGTCGAGACCACCGGTCTCACGCGATCCTTCGTGGATGGACCATGAGTTCGCAACATAGTCCAGGCTGCTGCTGAAAATGAAGATACACGTGGGCAGCAACAGTACCAGGGTGCCCAGCAGGTTGGTCCAGGCGCGTGTCCTGGCGGAAGCCTTCTGATAGAAAATATCCACCCGGACATGGCTGTCGTGTTTCAGGGTATAAGCGGCGCCCAGCATGAAGACGATGGCATGCAGGTAAGTCACCGACTCCTGCAATGCGATTGAGCCGATCTGGAATCCATAGCGCAGTATGACAACCGTGAAGGTGATGACCACCATGCCCAGCGTCAGCCAGGCAATGATGCGCCCGGTATTCTCGGCGATGCGATCGAGCCGTGTGGCAAACCACTCCAGACGCGGCCAAAGGTTCGAGATATTCATAGGCTTGATTCACAGTCGTAGCCGTACCGCCCTGGCCGGTATTGCCAGGGGGAACCTGCCTTTACCGGCAAAGCTTACCAGCGAAAAATCATCCAGCGTGGAACCACCAGCGCAGGGTCGATCTGGTTGTAGCGTGACTCCAGGGAGCCGTCACCGTCGGTGTCCATCAAATAGTAGGGATAACCGCGCACCGGTTCGACCTTGATCATGTAGAGCTGACCGTTCATGCGGTATTCATGAACCACGGCATCATCCCGCTTGATGATGGTAACCTGCGGCTCCATGACCTCCTCATCGCTCATGCCGGTGGGCGGCGGCGGGGAGGGTTCGTCCGGCAATGGCTCCAGCACCTGCGGCGGCACGGCCATGGCAGGAATCGAAAAAGCGAGAATTAGTAGTATGAGGAGGCTCTTCATATTGACTTTCCTGCGGGTTGCGGCGTCAATGGCATCGATGTCGGTATCCTGATAGATGGTGCGGACATAATAATCGAAAAATGACACCGAGGTCGCCTCAGATCCGATTCCCGGGTACGCGACTGAAAAGGTGGTGTCATCGGGATGAGCGACACCCTGAGAAAAGTCATGATTTCACGGACATCCCGCCGGGGAGAAGCGCCTCTGCTGCAGGCTTGGGGGTGTACCTGACCATCAATGATACCATGGCGGCGGGGACAGCCCGAAAGCCCGGGTTTCTCACCGGGAGGGTTGTATAGATCACAATTTTTTGGAGGAGCTGAGGCAGTGATGAGTAAGCAGAACACAGAGTGCTTCCCGGGGATGCCTATCCCGGTGAGGAATCCGGGCTGATGCGGCTGTTGGATTAACACTTAACCAGAAGACCCTGTTCATGTCCGTGAAATGCTCCAGGCCGTTGTTGCTGGTCGATGGTTCCTCTTACCTCTATCGCGCCTACCATGTACCCAACCTGCAGCGGCTCACCAATGCCAATGGTGAACCGACCGGGGCGGTCTATGGCGTGATCAACATGCTGCGCAGCCTGATCGATGAGTATCGGCCGGAATGCATGGCGGTGGTATTTGATGCCAGGGGCAAGACTTTCCGCCACGAACTGTACAAGGAATACAAGGCCAACCGGCCGCCCATGCCGGAAGAACTGGCCTCCCAGGTTGCCCCGCTGTATGCCCTGGTGCGTGCCTTGGGGCTACCCCTGTTGCAGGTGGAAGGTGTGGAAGCAGACGACGTGATCGGCACGCTGGCGGACATGGCCGCTGCACAGGGCATTGAGACCGTGATTTCCACGGGTGACAAGGATATGGCACAGCTGGTCGGCCCCCATGTCACACTTGTCAACACCATGTCCAGGACCACCCTGGATGTCGCGGGGGTGGAGGAAAAATTCGGGGTACCACCGGAGCGGATCATCGACTTTCTGGCGCTGACGGGTGACGCCTCGGACAATATCCCCGGTATTCCCGGCGTGGGCCCGAAGACGGCCGCTCACTGGCTCACGACCTATGGCTCCCTGGAGGAGGTCATCGCCCATGCCGGCGAGATAAAGGGAAAGGCGGGCGAGAGTTTGCGGGCCAACCTGCAGACCCTGGCACTGGCGCGTGAGTTGACGGAGATCCGCCGTGACGTGGAGGTCGGGGTGGAGCCCGGTTCCCTCGTTATCGGCAAGCCAGATGACGGGGAGCTGCGCAAGTGCTACACACAGCTCGACTTCCGGCGCTGGCTGGAGGAACTGGGTGCTGATTCACCGGCTGGTGTTGCGGGCAAGAAGGCGGAGACTGCCGGACCCAGCTATGAAACCGTATTTACCAGGGACCGGCTGGATGACTGGTTGCGGCGCCTGGCCGATACCGGTCAATTCGCCTTCGATACCGAGACCACCAGCCTGGACTACATGGAGGCTCGTATCGTCGGGGTGTCGTTCGCGGTCAGGGCGGGTGAGGCCGCCTATGTGCCTTTGGCGCATGACTATGCCGGGGCACCACAGCAGCTGGATCGCGATGAGGTATTGAGCCTGCTCCGGCCCATGCTTGAAAGCAGTGAGCGCATAAAAATTGGGCACAACCTTAAATATGACCGCAACGTATTGGCTAACCACGGAATTATTCTGGACGGTATGCGCTTCGATACCATGCTGGAATCCTATATTCTGGATAGCACGGCAACCCGGCATGACATGGACTCGGTGGCCTTCAAGTATCTTGGCCACACCACCATCAAGTACGAGGACGTGGCTGGCAAAGGGGCCAGGCAGCTGACATTCAATGATGTCCCCGTCGAATCGGCCGCCCCCTATGCCGCCGAGGATGCCGATATCACCCTGCGCCTGCATGAGAATATGTGGCCGGAAGTCTCCGCAGTGCCCGAGTTGGAACAGATCTATAACGAGATCGAGGCGCCCCTGATCGCGGTATTGTCGGACATGGAACAGGCCGGGGTGGCGGTCGACACCGGTCTGCTGGCTGTACAGAGCCGGGAGCTTGCCTCATATATCGAGGAGATCGAGCGAGAGGCTCATGATGTGGCTCAGCAGCCTTTCAACCTGGGATCACCCAAGCAGATCCAGGCCCTGCTGTTCGATACCCTGAAGCTACCGGTGCGAGCGAAGACACCCAAGGGGGCGCCTTCCACCGCGGAGTCCGTATTGCAGGAACTGGCGCTTGATTATCCCCTCCCGAGGCTGATACTCGATTACCGTGCCGCCAGCAAGCTCAAGACGACCTATACCGACAAGCTGCCACAGCAGGTCTGCCGGGCGACCGGGCGGGTGCATACCTCCTATCATCAGGCGGTGGCGGCTACCGGACGTCTGTCTTCGTCCGATCCAAACCTGCAGAACATCCCGATTCGCAGTGAACAGGGCAGGAGAATACGCCAGGCATTCATCGCTACGCCGGGCAACTGCTTGCTGGCGGCGGATTATTCCCAGATCGAACTTCGCATTATGGCGCACCTTTCATCGGACAAGGGACTTCTGGCGGCATTTTCGGCGGGTGAAGACGTACATCGCGCCACAGCCGCCGAGGTATTCGGTATCGCACCGGAAAGGGTCAGCAGCGATCAGCGCCGTTCGGCAAAGGCCATCAATTTCGGTCTGATCTATGGTATGTCGGCCTTCGGGTTGGCCAGACAGCTGGGCATCGCACGTGGCGCGGCCCAGGAATATATCGATCGGTACTTCAATCGATATCCCGGCGTTCAGACCTACATGGAGTCGACGCGAGAGCAGGCGCGCAGGCAGGGCTATGTCGAAACGGTCTTTGGCCGGCGCCTGTACCTGCCCGACATAAATGCGCGCAATGTCCAGCGGCGTGAGGCTGCGGAGCGGACCGCGATCAACGCACCCATGCAGGGTACGGCGGCGGATATCATCAAGCGAGCCATGATTCACGTGCATCGATGGCTTGCTGAAAATTCGGGAATCGATGCCCGCATGATCATGCAGGTTCATGATGAATTGGTGTTCGAGGTTGCCAGTACGGACTGCGAGACCCTGAGTGCAGCGGTGCGGGAATGCATGACAGGTGCCGCGGACTTGCGGGTTCCGCTGGTGGTCGATATCGGTACAGGCAGCAACTGGGACAAGGCCCATTAGGTTGAGGATAGCGCAAATGTGCAGATAATGGTTATTGCAATAATCCACAGCCTATTGGTTTATATATAATTCAATAAGTTATATTTAGTGTAATCTCTATTTACAGGCAATTCTATATTTAACGATCGACAGCTGTCAGAGTTTGAACCGAATCATTGTTGCGTTCTCTGGGTTCGAAGTAACGGGAATGCACCGGCGCAGTAGATCAGTCCCAAGTCCGACAGCCTCCAAGGCACTCACCATGCCAAGTATTGGCCACTTATCGCTGAATGCAAAACTATCGTAGTAAAATCAATAACATAAAATTGCATATGATTAAATAATAGATGGGATTAAATATATAGTATTAACTAAATTTACTGTAATATATGTTTAATGAAATGTTGGATAATGATAAATCCCGTGTATGCGGGCTAATCTATCAGCGTTTCTCATCAGTCCAATCTTGAAGCTGACCAACGATACCTTCCAGTTATTCGAAATCACATGCCGCCATTGAAATCATGAAAACTTCCCCAGTTGGGGCAATCCAGATGGAAGCATCATTAGAAATGTATTTATATTTTCATGCAGCTAAGGGTTTCCAGGCGTTGTTCCACTTGAAACTTAGAAAACTGAAGTCCTTACCACGATTTATCTGCCAGTCCACCAATAATGATCTGGTAATCAAGGAGATTCAATTGGCCTGTTCCGACGAAAGGCCACCGTGGAGTTCATGGAAGAGCAGCATCAGATAATGATTAATTAGTGGGCCAGTTTGAACTTTATACAAACAGGCAAGGTCATAAGAATCGAGCTAGGAGGTGCTTACCGCTTCCCTCCCTGAGCGGCGATTCCTCCAGCCCGGTCGAGAATGACTGGGTTTACTCGAAACCCCGGCTATTATCCCCCTTGAGCCGGGGTTTTTTTATGCGGCTTGGAGGCTGTCGGACTTGGGCGATCGTTGCGAACAAGGTGGGAGGGCGAGGCCATTGTTTCGATCGCTTGAGGAGAATAGCCGCAGCAATCTGATGAAAGGATCGGGAAAATGGGACGCTCTCTCCCACCGGCGCAGCAGATTAGTCCCAAGTCCGACAGCCTCCTCGGGAAGGCGTTTTTGACTCAGGTTTTTAACGGGTTGTCGTCTACGTTCAATGAAATGACAATCCTTATCATTCATCGATGTCCGGGAAGCCAAGCCAGTTTTCCAGCACATTACGTGTAGTCTCGGTACCTTCTCGTGTGAGCGCCGAGAACAACTGGATACTCGATTTCGAATGCAGGACCTGGACACGGGTTCTTACCTGCTGCAGGGCTGTCCCGGCGGGGCCGCGCTTGAGTTTGTCCGTCTTGGTGAGCAGGACATGGGTTGGCAGGTTTGCGGCATGACACCAGCGTAGAACCAACTCATCTACGGGCCTCAGGGGGTGGCGGATATCCATCAATAATAACAAGCCGCATAGGGAGCGGCGGTTTTCCAGGTAATAGGCGATTTGCTGTTGCCATTGTTGCTGCATTTCCCTGGACACTTTTGCGTAGCCATAACCCGGCAGGTCGACGAGTCGTAATTTGTCTCTAATTAGAAAGTAATTGATCTCCCGGGTTCGTCCCGGTGCCTTGCTGATGCGCGCCAGTGAGCGTTGGCCCGTTATGACATTGAGAGCACTGGATTTACCGGCATTGGAACGGCCGGCGAAGGCAACTTCCGCCCCGACATCGGCTGGTGCCTGGCGGGTGTCACGTGTGCCCAGAATGAAACGCGTATGCTGGAAATGATTTTTCATGGGCAATGGACATTAGACGCGAGTATGCGGTAGATGCAAGACATCCCTGCAGCCCCGGCACAGCTGGCGGTTGACCCGTTGAGCGCCGACAGGTATAAAAAGAACCCTTTTTGCCGGCATGCACCATGCAGGACAGTGTGGTTCGCGTGCGTAGTGCCCACCCATCCATCCGGACGGGTGGCAACAGGAGCACCCCAGACATGAAGAATTTGTTAGTTATAACAATCAGTTTATTCCTTTTTGTGGTTCAGGGCTCGGCACTGGCCGAAGGCGATCCGGAAGCAGGCAAGACCAAGTCGGCCACCTGTGCGGCCTGCCACGGAGCGGATGGGAACAGTGTCAACCCCGAGTGGCCGAATCTTGCCGGACAGCACCAGTCCTACATCGTGAAGCAGTTGATGCATTTTGCCGACGGCGATCGCCAGAACACCACGATGGCACCGATGGCAATGGGCCTGAGCGAACAGGACCGCGAAGATCTTGCTGCCTACTTCTCCACCCAGAAGGTCAAGTTCGGCGCGGCAGATCCGAAACTCGTCGAGCTAGGTGAACGGCTCTATCGCAGTGGCAATGCGCAAAGCGGCATAGCACCCTGCATGGGCTGTCATGGTCCGAATGGTGCGGGCAACCCCGCGGCCAGATATCCGGCACTGCGTGGTCAGCATGCCAAGTACGTCGAAAACCAGTTGCACGGATTTGCCGAGGGCAAACGGGTCAATGAAAACGCCGTCAAAATGATGCAAATTCTGGCTTCGCGCATGACCAACCGGGAAATCAGCGCGGTCGCCAGTTACATCCAGGGGCTGCACTAGTCAATTGACCAACAGTTCCGTCCGGGAATCCATCCCGGGCGGGCATCATGTTCCGGGCGCTGTGTTTTTACGCACCTTCATGCCCTTCCACTCGCGGTCATTGCGTAGATAGGCCGTTTCCCAGGAACCCCTCCAACGGCTACGAGTCATACCGATGTGTCACCCATTTACACCGGTGTGCGTTACTATGTGAGTGTCTGCGCCATTACGCACATCCATCACTAGTACTCCTTCAACATGATAATTACCGCAATTATCATGTTGAAGGAGTACTAGGAGGCTGTCAGACTTGGGACTGATCTACTGAGTCGGTTGGAGAGCACCCCATTTTCCCGATCCTTTTCGTCAAATAGCTACGGCTATTCTTCTCAGACGATCGGAAAAATGACCTCGCCCTCCCACCTTGCCCGCTACGATCGCCCAAGTCCGACAGCCACCTTGAAATCAAACAAACTGGAGTGGTTTTATTATGAAGAATGTCGCTACTTGGCTTATGACTGTGTTGTTTGTTGTAAGCCTCCCGCTTGCCGGGCAGGCAGGGGAATACCAGGAAGGCAAGGAGTACATCCGGCTCTCCACGCCCCAACCCACCTCCACAGGTGACAAGATTGAGGTCGTTGAGCTGTTCTGGTACGGCTGTCCGCACTGTTATGATCTGGAGCCCGAGGTTCAGTCCTGGCTGGAGCGCAAGAAGGACGATGTTGAACTGGTGCGCATACCTGCGATCCTGGGGGAGCGCTGGAAATTGCTGGCAAAGGCCTATTACACTGCCGAATTGTTGGGCATCATCGATACCTTCCACTCCGCCATATTTGATGCAATCCACAAAAAGCACATGAAAATCAATGATGAGGCCTCACTGCGGGCGTTCTTTGCAGAGCAGGGTGTTTCGCATGAGGACTTCAACAAAACCTTCAATTCCTTTGCCGTTTCAGTCAGGATCAACAACGCTAGTCTGATGACCCGGCGCTATCAGATCAGCGGCGTCCCGACGATCATCATCAATGGCAAGTACAGTACCGGCGCCAGGGAGGCTGGTAGCAACAAGGCAATCTTCGACGTCGTGGACTATCTCGTTGAGCAGGAGCGCAACGCCGGCAAGGCAGCAGCGACCGCCAATTAGCCCGCATCCGGACAATGACTGCCGGTTGCCACGATATCCGCTCGACATGACGGCTGCAGAGCTGTTTATCCGCTGCCTGGAAAACGAGGGTGTGGAATACATCTTCGGTATCCCGGGAGAGGAAAACCTGGCGATCATGGATGCCTTACTGGATTCACGGATCCGTTTCATCACCACGCGCCATGAACAGGGTGCAGCTTTCATGGCGGACGTGTATGGCAGGCTGACACGGCGAGCGGGTGTCTGCCTTGCGACACTGGGACCCGGGGCAACCAATCTGGTCACTGGAGTGGCGGATGCAAACCTGGATCATGCCCCATTGGTTGCCATCGCGGGACAGGCCGCAACCACCCGGCTGCACAAGGAATCACACCAGGTGCTGGACCTGACCGGCATGTTCGACCCGGTCACCAAGTACTCGGCCAGCATCCTTGAACCGGATATCGTCCCGGAAGTGGTTCGCAAGGCCTTCAAGGTCGCGCAGACCGAAAAGACCGGCGCAACCTTCATCGAGTTTCCGGAAAACATCGCGGCGCATGAGGCTGAATCGGAACCGCTGCCGGTGACTTGTTCCGCGGACCCGGAAACACCGGATGAGATGATCGAACAGGCCGCGCAGGCGATCAGCGAGGCACGCCACCCCCTCATCCTGGCCGGTAATGGCGTGGTGCGTGCGTGCGCCTGGATACAGTTGGCGCAATTCGCCGACCGGCTGAACATCCCGGTTGCCAACACCTTCATGGCCAAGGGTGTGATTCCCTTCGGCCACCGGTGTGCGTTGGGCAGCGCGGGATTGCAGGCAAACGATTATATTGCCTGTGGCTTCAAGGAGGCTGACGTCATTGTTTGCATCGGCTACGACCTGGTGGAATACCATCCCTATCTCTGGCATCCCGGCCGGGACCGTACCATCATTCATATAGACCAGTTGCCGCCCGAGGTGGATGCGCACTATCCCGTCGCCGTGGGGGTCAAGGGGGATATCCGGCACAGCCTGCAACGCATCGCCGAATGCGCGGTTCCGCATGAAGGCCATCACATGAGGCCGTTGCGTGACCGGCTCATTACGGAGATGAACCAGCACCGCGACGATCTGGAATTTCCGGTCAAGCCGCAAAAGATCATCTGGGACCTGCGTACCGCGCTGGGGCTGGAGGACATCGTCATCTGTGACGTCGGCGCACATAAAATGTGGATGGCACGCATGTTCCGCTGCGAATATCCGAATACCTGCATTATTTCCAATGGCTTCGCCAGCATGGGCATCGCCGTTCCCGGAGCCATCGCCGCGAAACTGGTGCATCCCGAGCGCAAGGTTGTGGCGGTGACGGGTGATGCCGGCTTCATGATGAATTCCCAGGAAATCGAGACGGCCATGCGTTGCAGGGTTCCGATCATGATCCTGATCTGGAACGACAGCAGCTACGGTCTGATAGAATGGAAGCAGATGAACCAGTACGGGCGGTCTTCAAACGTCCGGTTCGGCAATCCGGATTTCGTGCAGTACGCCAGTGCCTTCGGTGCGCAGGGATATCGAGTCGAAAAGACGGCGGATTTGCCCGCGATTCTCGACGCGGCACTGAACAGTGATACGGTGAGTATCGTCGACTGTCCGGTCGATTACCGGGAAAACATCAAACTGACGCAGCAAATGGGAACACTGGTATGTCCAACCTGACCATTCCCCTGATGCAGCAGGATGACGACCTCCGGCAGCCCGGGATGGAAATCAGCATGGGACAGAAAATTCGCCTCCTCAGTTATAACATCCAGGCGGGTATCAGTACTGCACGTTATCGCCACTACATCACGCACAGCTGGAAACACGTGCTGCCGCATGCCCAGCGATTCAGCAACCTGGATCGCATCGCGCACCTGGTGAAGGAATATGACATCGTCGGCCTGCAGGAACTGGATGCCGGGAGCCTACGCAGCGGTTACGTGAATCTCACGGAATACCTGAGCGAAAAATCCGGACTGCCTTTCTGGTACGACCAGACCAACCGGCGTTTTGGACCGATCGCGCGGCTTAGCACCGGTTTGCTGAGTCGCTTTCACCCAGCTGAGATCATCGAGCATCGTCTGCCTGGACGCATTCCCGGGCGTGGAGCACTGCTGATCCGATTCGGTGGCAAGCCGGAGTGCCTGGTGGTGCTGATCCTGCACATGGCGTTGGGCCGGAGGGCGCGCCTGCGGCAGTTCGACTACCTCAGTGAGATTGTTAATGAATATCGCCATGTCATTCTGATGGGTGACCTGAATTGTCCTTCGGAAAGCATCGAGATGGACTATCTCATCAACCGTACCCTGATGCGCGAACCGGTACACGAGATGAACACCTTTCCAAGCTGGCGCCCGCAGCGCAATATTGACCACATCCTGGTGACGCCGACGCTGCTCGTGGACCATGTCAGGGTATTGAACTATTCGCTGTCCGATCACCTGCCTATCGAAATGGAGATCACGCTGCCGGAGTCCCTGCGCCTGGGGGGCTAGCCCGAATTTCTCACCGGCATCCCGGAGAGGCATTGCTGGCAATCATGCTGTGTTCAGGGCACCCGGCACTTTCTCATTCCATTCCTCTACTTCCAATCAACCGATGCCGCCCGGCGGAATATCCGGGCTGACTGCAATTGCCGTGACGACGACGCACCGCTAACATGGCGGTGCCGGGGGGCGCTCTTGCAGCGCCAGTTGCTTCCTGCATTCAGCGTCAGTTCAGTTTTCCCGCATATGCTTGAGCAACGTACATATCAGGAGCATAACCTTATGGAACAGAATGAAGTCAAGGTGTGGGATCCCTTCGTACGGATCTTTCACTGGTCGCTGGTGCTGACCTTCACGCTTGCCTATGTCACCGGGGAGGATTTGGAAATCCTGCACAACAATACGGGTTATGTAGTGCTGGGTCTGGTACTGATGCGCATCGTATGGGGATTCATCGGTAGCCGTCATGCCCGTTTCAGCGATTTCACCTATTCACCCGCCGAGGTGAAGGGCTTTCTGCGGGACACCATCGGCAAGCGAGCACGGCGTTATCTCGGCCATAATCCCGCGGGTGGTGTGATGATCATCGCGATGCTGCTGAGCCTTGTCATTACCACGGTGACCGGCATCGCCTATTACGGCGTAGAGGACACTGCCGGGCCGCTGGCGATGCTGGCGGGTGCTTCGGAGGAAACGAAGGAAGTGCTGGAAGAAGCGCATGAGTTCTTCGCAAATCTCACGGTTCTGATGGTGCTCGTGCACATCATCGGTGTGATCGTGGAAAGCCGGCTGCACAGCGAAAGCCTGGTCAAGGCCATGGTGACCGGTCGCAAGCGTGCCTGATATCCACTGAATACGGCAAACCAATGAACAAAACGGCATTACACCGCACCCTCCTGGCTCTCGCCGGAACCGCCGCTTTTCTGGTGAGCACTCCGGGCTATGCTGCCGGCGATTATTATGACGAGGAAGACCATGAAGTCGATCAACACGAGGCGGTTCGTGGCATGGTCCTACAGGGCGATATCCTGCCGCTGGAGCAGATCCTGGATAATGCCAGGCGGCACCGCGCAGGACGGGTGCTGGAAACCGAACTGGAAAACCGACGCGGTGAACTGGTATACGAAGTGGAAATTCTCGACAGCAAGGGTGTGGTGTGGGAAATGAACTTCGATGCGCGCAACGGTGAACTGATCAAGGAAGAACAGGGGTTCTGAGGTGCGCTTGCTGCTTGCCGAGGATGACCCGGAGATCAGCCGGCGCCTGAAATCCTATCTGGGAAAGCGCGGATTCGCCGTGGATGCCGTACTCAATGGCGTGGATGCCGAATTCAACGGCCGTGAAGTACCCTACGATGTCATCGTGCTGGACCTCGGCCTGCCGCAGCGTCCGGGGCTGGAAGTCCTGGCCAACTTGCGTGCGGCGGAGGTAAAGACCCCGGTACTGATCCTTACCGCCCGTGACTCCTGGCAGGAAAAGGTACAGGGGCTGCAGTCGGGTGCGGACGACTATCTCACCAAGCCATTTCAGGAAGAGGAGTTGTTGGCGCGCCTCCAGGCCCTGATCCGGCGCAATACTGGCACGGTGGGCAGCGCCCTGGAGGTGGATGGCTGGGTGCTGGATGAAGCGACACAGTCGGTCAGCCGCGGCGAACAGCACTGGCAATTGACGGGAATTGAATACCGGCTGCTGCGTTACTGCATGCTGCATCCCGGCCGCATTCTCTCCAAGTCCCGCCTGACCGAACATATCTATGAACAGGATGCCGACAAGGACAGCAATGTCATCGAGGTCTATGTCAGGCGGCTGCGTGAAAAACTGGGCAAGGACATCATCACCACCCGCAGGGGGCAGGGCTACGTGTTCAGCAAGACCCCATGACATCACTGCGCAGCCGTCTCGGCGTGTGGCTGGTCACCAGCCTGGTGGTGATGATTGCGCTGCTGTGGGCAACGGTTGCCATCTCGGTGCGTATTCTCATGGAAGAGCAACTGGCATCGCGTTTGTCTCATGATGCGGAATCCCTGCTCGGTGGTTTGAGTATCGATCCGGCAGGCCATGCCTCTATGGATGCCCGCCGTACCCAGGGAATCTACCAGCAGCCCTTCTCCGGGCATTATTTCCAGATCGATATCGAAGGTCAGGTGATCCACTCTCGCTCCCTGTGGGACGAGGAGTTGCCGGCACCGGAAGTGCCCCTTGGCGAGACCCGCATGGATTTCATCACCGGGCCGCAGCAGCAACCGTTGCTGCTTTGGACACGCGGATTCCGCAAGCATGATCACCTGGTACGGATCACGGTTGCCGAGGCACTGCACGCCATGCGTGCCGGTATGCGTGACTTCATGTGGCGGCTTGCCGCCTGGTCACTGGCGCTGCTGATGCTGTTGTTGCTGATTCAGCGGTATATCGTGGCGACTTCATTGCGCAGCGTTTCCGCCGCGGCCGAAGACGTGACCCGCCTGGAGCAGGGTGAGATCACTGCCCTGGACGAGCGGGTTCCGGACGAGGTGCGCCCACTGGTAGTGGCGATCAACAAGCTGCTGCAACGCCAACAGCAACGCCTGCAGCGTTCGCGCGAGGCCCTCGGCAACCTGGCGCATTCCATCAAGACGCCGCTTACGGTAATGCAGCAGTTCGCCGCTGAAAAAATTCCGGCAGAGAATGTGGATGCGCATGCGCAGCTGCAACGCTACGGCGCTCAGGTCAATGAGTTGCTGAACAACTCCCTGCGCCGTGCACGCCTGGCCGGTGACAGCCTGGGCACCAGCCATTTCGATCTGCACTCGGACCTACCGCAGCTCGTGGATACCCTGAACCGGCTGCACCGGGACAAGGAGATCCGCTTTCAGATGCTGGGTACGGAATCAGCGCAATTGCCCGTGGAGCAGCAGGATGGCATGGAGCTGCTGGGCATCCTCCTGGATAATGCCTGGAAGTGGGCACGTTCCCGCGTGCGGCTGCTGGTCGAACAGGGCGCGGTATGTCGGATCTGTGTCGAGGATGATGGACCTGGCATCGATGTGCGCGCCCGGCAGCAGCTCGCCCAGCGCGGCGTGCGCCTGGATGAAGATGTCCCGGGCCATGGCATTGGTTTGTCCATCGTGTCGACCCTTGTGCAGGAACTTGGCGGCACGCTGGAATATGACGATTCGCTGGACCTGGGAGGTCTGCGTGTCTGCATCATGCTGGGCGTTCGCAAATAAAAAAGGCCGGGAACGGGTCCCGGCCCAGATCGGGGGATCAACTGTAGGACACGTGTTACCGCCAACCCTGGTTTGCGTGGGTTAGCGGCTATTCATGTCCCTGCTACAGTCAGAATGAAACATATCAGTCCTTCCTGAACTGAAACTGAATTTGCGCCGTGGAAAGCTAGCATCCGGCCATCATGAGGAATGCCGGGGCAGCACCGGAATGCAGCCTGTGGCATTCAGCCGGCCTTTCCGTCTCGCAGTGTAGGATTGCCACCTCACTCCCACAGAGTTGCCTTGGCTTCTGAATAAGCACTTATAAACAATTAGATAGAGTTACCCGGCAGTTGTTGGCCAGGTCCCGATTGGGCAGCGCGGTTTCTTCGGGCAAAGACGAACGGGGGTTAACCAGGATTGAGCGGGCTGGCCAGGCGCATTGGACGCTGCCGGCGCTTCGCCATTTCTTCCAGCTGGGCTCGAATCGTCATGCGCCAGTCGTATTGGGGCCGGTAGCCGATCAGTTCCCGCGCGCGGGTGTTGTCCGCGGAAACCTCCCGCAACAGGTGGATGATGCTGCGCGTGACCAGGGGGTCCCATGGGACCACGGCGTCCAGCTTTTCCATGAGCCAGGCAAAGCCGAAAGCAACGGGAAAGGGCACACTGAAGTGCGGTTCCGGATAGCCGTATTCCGTATGCAGGAAACCGATGACCTGGCGCACCGTGGGTACACTGGGTCCGACGATGTTGCATCCGGTATAGCCGGCCAGGTCTTCCGCCAGTGCGGCGCAGCGAAAGGCCTGGCCGATGTCACGCCCGTCGATGATCGGCATGCCGGTGCGTCCGTCCGCCACCCACGGAACCAGGTGGGTACGCAACCGCGGCAACAGCACAGGCAGCAGCCCCAGCGCATAGCGCCGGCCGGCAAACAGGCCCAGCCGCAGGTTCACTACGCCGAAGTTCGCATCGGCCTGCCGGCGCAGGTAGTTCTCGATCGTGACCACATTGCACAGGTGCGGCCAGTAGCCGCGGGGAATGCCATGGCTGCCCGCATCGGCCGAATACAGCGGTGCCGCTGCACTGGTCGTGCTGGTGTTGATGAAACGCTGAACACCATTGGCGCGTGCCGCATTGATCAGGTTCAGCGACGGTTCCAGGAACAGGGCACGCGACTCCCGTTCATGCCGGTACAGTGAAGTCCATGCAGCGCAGTGGCAGATGACGTCGACGCCCTGCGGTAGGGCATTCACATAAGCGACATTCAGCAGGTCACCCTCCCGTACCTGCCCGGTGAAATCACCGGGCAGGCGGCTCGCGTCCCGGCAGGCGGCGATGACGTTAAGGTCGATACGCTCGGAGAGCGCGGCATGTACATGGCTGCCGGCAAAGCCGGTTGCACCGGTGACCAGGACTGTCTTCATTTCAGGCTATGGAAACAGTCTGAATTTATCTGGCCTCGAGACGACCCCTAAATAAACAGGCAGACATCAGACTTGCGCGCGATTGGCAGGAAGGTGGTGGCGCCGACATAGTCGGTCACCTCGGGGATGAACTCGCTGTTGTCGAAGCCGAACACGTCAACGGTCATCTGGCAGGCGACCATGCGCACATCGGCCTCAAGACACAGTCCACGCAATTCATCGACGCTCGCCACCCCCTTGTTCCGGAAGGTCTTCTTCATCAAACCGGTGGCCACCTTCTCGAAGCCGGGAATGCCCGCCATCAGCAGGTTGGGCATCGGCCACTCATAGTCCTGGAACCATTTCGGGCCGAACGGCATCTTCATCGGCATGGCCGGGTTGCCCAGCGGGCTGATCTCGGCATCGATGTCCTTTTTCAGCAACAGCAGGCCGTAGAAGGTGAAGAACATGTCGACCTCCCAGCCCAGCGCGGCAGCGGTCGACGCCAGGATGAACGGCGGATAGGCCCAGTCCAGCGTGCCCTTGGTGGCGATGATGGACATGGATGGTGTGACAGACGCATCGATTGCCGCCAGTTTCTGCGGCAGCAGTTCGTCCAGCCGGGTATTCAGCCAGGCGTCCAGGCGGCCGGTGTCCAGATTGTTTTCAACAGTTGTCGTCATAATGGCGTCCTCCCCGCATCAGGCCTTCTCGATCAGGAACACGAAGCGGTCTTCCGCCTCGTTGCTGGCGACCAGCTGGTTGCCGGTCTGGTCGCAGAAGGAAGCCATGTCCTTCACGGAGCCCGGGTCGGTTGCGGTGACTTCCAGGATCTGGCCGCTGGCAAGCTGGTTGATGGCCTTGCGGGTTCGCAGGATGGGCAGCGGGCAGTTCAGGCCACGGGCGTCGAGTTTCTGTGCTATATCGGTCATGGAATCCTCCGTTGATTTATGTAACAAGCAGTACAATATATGTATATGCGATAATTCTAATGCCGTCAAGTATAAAATGTACCGCTTGTTACAAAATATGCAGAGCGCTGTAAAATCGACACTGTAATGGGCAGAAACCGACAATTCGACGAAAGACAGGCGCTTGTATCCGCCATGCTGGTGTTCTGGGAAAAGGGATACGAGGGTACCTCGATCCAGGACCTGGAAGATGCCATGGGCATGAAACGCACCAGCATCTACAACGCCTTCGGCAACAAGCACGCGATATTCCAGCGCGTGATGGCATGCTACAAGGAGTCGGTCATGGCTGATCTGTTTGCCGCCATGGACAGCGCTGCGGATATCCGGGAAGGCATCCGGCGCCTGCTGAACGGTGCACTCGACATCCACTTCGACGAGGACAATCCCGGCGGCTGCCTGGTGGTACTGTCCGTGCTGGAGAGTGATCAGCTGGATGCGCAGTCACGGGACCAGATGCAGCAGACCCTCCATGAATTGAAGACCGCACTGCAGATGCGCTTGACGCGGGCGAAGAAGGCCGGTGAGTTGGCTCCGGAACTGGATACCGCGGCGACCGCCACCACCATCGCCACCACAATGACCGGGATGATGGTCATGGGCAAGGCGAAATTCGCCAAGGCGGCATTGAAGAAAACCATCAACCAGGTTGTCGGACTGTTGGGCTAGCGACGTACTGTTACACCATGCCACCAACAGAAAAATCGCGCTTGCTACCGGCGTTCCGATGGGTTGAATGTAGCAACGCAGCCCGGATGCAGCGCAGCGGAATCCGGGGAAGCTGGAGTCAATCCCGGATTACAGCCTAATGGCTTTCGTCACGGGTTACAGGTTTCTGGATTATGTGCCGGAGGTAGGCGTTTCTACGAGTGTGTCTGTTTCGCGGTCCCGTGTTGCGATCGTTGTATTATTCTTTCCCTCGATGCTTTAACCCGCACCATAGCCAGGTTATGAATGCGACAAGCAGCAGCAGGTACAGCAGTGGCATCAATAGCAGCAGATCCACGCGGATGGGTGCTCCGCCGACATAGGGTGTCCAGAACAGCGCAAGCGCGCATTCATGAATACCGTACAGGGTCCATACGACTATCGGGATCAGTACCAGGGATCTGCACCATCTGGATGCCTTTCGCTTTTGCAGTGCGAAGTACGGGATCAGCAGCATGACCGGTACCAGCAGTGCCAGGCCCGGTATAAACATGAAGGCGCTGAACGGCAGAATCAGGGCTTTTTGCAGTGCCTTCCGGATGCGATAGGAACGCGTGACCTGCAGTGCCTCGCTGGTTCCGATTGCAGCGAGTGCATCGGCAGCGAGATTCCGAATGCCTGAATCGCCCGACCGAAACTGCTCGATGAGTACCGGTACAGCTTCCGCTGCAGCCGGGCCGATTTTGCCGAGAGTGTCGTACGACCAGTAACGCAGATCGAAATCTTCGGCACCAGTCAGCTCGATGAGTGCGGGCACGGCTTCATGCGCCGGCGGACCCATTTCGCCCAGCGCCCTGACCGCGACGATGCGGGTATTCACATCATCGTGCTCGCTTGCCTGCTTGAGGGCGGGCAATGCAGCGATGCCCATTCGACCCAGCGCTTTTGCCAGGTAGACCCGGAAGGAATACAGGTAAGCAGTTTCCTGATTGTCTGTTTGTGCGGGCATCCTGATCAGGGTGGGCAGTGCAGGCAATGCCTCGGGTCCTGAATCACGCAATCGCTGGATTGCCTGTAGCCGAACGCGGGGATCGGGATCATCAAGCTGCGCCGTCAGTTCATCGATGGTGGTCGCGCTCGCAATGGCTGCGATGCAGGTGACGGAGTGCAGTGTTGCGAGCAGCACCAACAGATAAAGCAGGCTCCCCATCGTTGTACCGGGTAATGCCTTCTTCCCTGTCGGGGGTGAAGGCCGGGATGAAGGGTGAGCAACCGTATTGCTCAAATTCATGAGTAAGCTACCCTCACACTGGCCCATACCCTTGAGCCGGAGAGGGGCGGTCCTCCGGAAAGCAGTGGTTCATCATCGTTCTTTCCGCGGTAAACGTGATGCCTATTCCTGCGTAGTGATCGATTGCTTTATCCGGGAGCGATGGGCATCGAAATCGCGCGGTGACAGATACTGCAAGATATCCTTGCCGTCCGTGTTGAGAATCAGGTCAAGCCCCAGGTTCGGGTAGAGCAGGTGCTTTTGCCGTGCGTCGATCTCAATGACTTCGGCAGGCGCGCCGAACCTGGCCTGCGCGATTTCCTCATCCAGATTGATGCTTGGCAGGAAGGTGATGACCTTGACCGGCGCCTGGTAGGCGGCCTGCAGATCATCGGTTTGCAGGTAATAGCGGCGTGTTCCCCCGTCCCGGGTTGCGCGCTCCCGCATGGCGAGGAGTTTGTCCGGGTCGACATCCATCACCAGGATGATTTTTCCGGTAACCGGCCCGGCAATATAGTGGCTGTAATAGGCCTCCAGGGAGCCGGTCTCACCCGGTGCCGCAATAATCGCAAGTTCCAGATCTTCACCCAGTTCATCGACGGCTTGATCGAGCGTGGACCATCCGGGAGTAATTCCGAATACCTGGGTGTCCTTGCCGGCCAGAATTTCGACCTGCCAGGGTGGTTTGGCGGGGGGAGCGTCGTTGTCGTGCTGTCGACTGGTTTCCAGAAAAACAAGGGCGATCACCACAATTGCCAGTGTCAGCAGGGCAACAAAATATTTCATAAAGTCAGTCCGGTACCGGTTCGCGTCCAATGACGCCGCAGTATAGCGAATCCGGGCACTACGGGTATCGTGCACAGATGTGCCAGGCAACTTCCGGAGACGTACATTTCACAATAGCCGGTCTCCACGCGGCATGATAAGTTCCGCCATGCGGTTGTAAGGATGGCTACAGACTGATCCAAATGCTGTTTGTAGGGCATGAGATGTCAAGATCCAGACTACTGAGCGCTCCGCGTTCCTTCCAGTTCATCAGCGGTGTATCCAGGCCGGCATCGGGAATCAGGATCGGTTTTATCAGCATAGATAAAGAAAATACCGGAGGAGCATATCAGGAGGCACCCCATTTCTTTATGGATATAACCGACATGTCCGCACGCCGCCTGATGATCACCTTCCACAATACGGGTACGGCTCCCTGTATCATCTCCGATATCTAAGTGAGCGATGGAGGCCTGTATAGCATATCCTTGCAAGTCACCTGGGTTGACAGGGTGACAACCGGCCCGTCCGGCGCCAAGCTCGCGCAACCCGGAAGTGGCCAGTCCGTTTTTAAACCATATAATATCTCGGGCAATTTCCAGCTGGTCAGAAATCTACTGGGCGGAACCGCAATGGATTATGTAATGGATGGTATACAGGCAAATGAATCTCTCGGAGTCGTATTCGACCTTCAGGCCGGAGTTACGCTGGCTGACGTCCTTGCCGCACTTAGCAAGGGAAGGCTGTCCATCAGCATCAAGCTATGGTGGATAAACAGTAATCCGGTGGTATCTTCATGAACGAGTCAGCAATGGGACTCAGCCCGATCTGATGCAAGCCGGCAGGCACTCCTGCGGAAGCCGGCTTTGTTGCATGCGCATTTCAGGGTTCCATACCTTCGCGCTGTTCTGCAGTACGCCTCGCGGTAATCGAGTTCGCGACGCCGGGCTGGCTACTTGATGATGAAGCGCAGGTTGACGAGTTCATTGAAATCCAGGTGTGTCTTGTTTGCTGATTCGTCCTGGCATACCATCTGGCTGAATTCGTGCATTGCTTTCAGGATATTCCGGCGGCTGATGACTCCAACCAGGTGCTTGTCACTGACAACCGGCAGATGCCGGTAGACGTGCTGGGTGAAGATGGTGGCCATGACGAATATGTCGCTCTCCGGCGAAGCGCACAGGGGAAGCTTGTGCATCATCGAGCGAACCTTGATGTCCGGATTGTTGAAAAAGAGTTCGTTGGATAGATAGCCCAGGCAGTCCTTCTCGGAGATCAGCCCGAGCAGTTCGTCGCCTTCCTCGCGCCGTTCCACCACTGGGGCAAAAGGGATTTTCTTCTTCACCAGAAAGGTAATCGCCTCGTTCAGGCTCATGTCCGGGGTTACCGTATGCACTTCCCGGATCATCAAATCCGCCACGGTAGGCGGCTGCAGTGCCTCGCCCATCCTCTTCTACCTCCGCAATTGTCCCGGCCGAGCTGGCACGTCGTGCGCGGGCGGCGTCAGGTTAGGGACGCCAGTGCCTTCAGGACATCCCTGCGGCTGATCTGTCCGACCAGCCGGCCGTCCTTCATCACCGGGTAACGGCGGTAGTCATCCTCGATGAACATCATGGCCACGTCCACGATGTTGCGCTCCGCGTCCACAGTCTTGACATCCGTGTGCATGTATTCCGCAACCGTACCCGCCGCTTCGCTGTGATAGCCCGCCTGCAGGGCGATGCGCATGCAGTCCTTCTCGGACAGCAGGCCAACGAGATTACCCGTCTTGTCCACCACCGGCGCTCCGGAGATGCGCTGTTCCACAAGCTGGCGGGCCGCATCCAGGATAGAGGTGGACGGTGACAGTGTTACCAGGCTTGCCGACATATAATCCTTGACCTTGGCCATATTCGTATCCTCAGGCTTGACCGCCCTCACCATGATGTTCGCAGCGACTTGCGCAGTGGCCGTCGCAGGCGCCATCGCTGCGGCCGCAGCCTCCCTTGTTGATGGGGCCGCGACCGGTCAGCACGCCGACGGCCATGCCGCAGAAGGCGAGCAGCACGATGATGGCGGTTAACAGGAATTCAATCATTTTCCGCCACCCCCGAAATCATCCAGCATGATGTTTTCCGCTTCGACACCGAGTTCATTGAGCATATGGATCACCGCGGTATTCATCATGGGCGGTCCGCACATGTAATACTCGCATGCCTCCGGTGCAGGGTGGTCCTTCAGGTAGTGCTCATACAGGGACTGGTGAATAAACCCGCGGTAACCGGTCCAGTTGTCCTCCGGCTTGGGGTCCGAGAGCGTGACGGACCAGTGAAAGTTTTCATGTTCTTTCTGCAGGCGGTCGAACTCCTCGACATAGAACATTTCCCGGCGGCTGCGGGCACCGTACCAGAAACTCATCGGGCGCGAGCTGCTGAGCCGTTTCAGCTGATCGAAGATGTGCGAGCGCATGGGTGCCATGCCCGCACCGCCGCCCACGAATACCATCTCCTGGTCGGTATCCTTGGCGAAGAATTCCCCGAAGGGTCCCGAAACCTGAATCTGGTCACCCGGCTTCAGTCCGAAAAGGTAAGAGGACATCACACCCGGCGGCACCGACGGTGGTGCACCCGGCGGGGGCGTGGCGATACGCACGTTCAGCATGATGATGTTGTTTTCATCCGGATAGTTGGCCATGGAATACGCACGGGTCGTCGACTCCTTGGTCCCGGCGACATACTGCCACAGGCCATAGTGATCCCACTCGTCCCGGAATTCCTCCTCGATGTCGTAATCCGAATATTTCAGGGTATAGGGCGGGCATTCCACCTGCACATAGCCACCGGCACGGAAGTCCATGTGCTTGCCCGGCGGCAGTTCGAGGATCAGTTCCTTGATGAAGGTTGCCACGTTGCGGTTGGAGCGTACCTTGCAGTACCAGCGCTTTACGCCGAAGACCTCGCGGGGTACCTGCACCGACAGGTCGTGGCGAACGGTCACCTGGCAGGACAGCCGTTCCCCGGCGGCGGCCTGACGGCGGTTGATGTGGGTCGCCTCCGTGGGCAGGATGTTGTCGTTTCCCTCCAGCACCTTGACCCGGCACTGCCCGCAGGTACCGCCGCCGCCGCAGGCGGTGGGAACGAACAGACCGGCGCGCGCCAGGGCATCGGCGAGCTTGATACCCACCGGGCTCTGGAAGGTCTTCTCTTCGTTCACTTTGATGGCTGCTTCGCCTACCGGCTCGAGCCAGGCGCGGGCGAACAGGATGATGGCGACCAGCGCCAGGACAACGGTTGTGAACATCCCTACGCCAAGTACGATCTCGATCATGCCGCCTTCCCCGCCGTTCGCAGCGCGGCTGCTGCCGTGTTCACCGAGCGTTGCGGAATCATAGCTGCATACCCGAGAAGGCCATGAAGCCCAGGGACATCAGCCCCGCGGTGATAAAGGTGATGCCCAGTCCCTGCAGGCCGTCGGGGACATCGCTGTACTTCAGTTTCTCACGTATCCCCGCCAGCGCGGTGATGGCCAGGGCCCAGCCCAGGCCGCTGCCGAAGCCGAACACCACCGACTCGCCGAAGGCGTATTCCCGCTCCACCATGAACAGGGTACCGCCCAGGATGGCGCAGTTAACGGTAATCAGGGGCAGAAAGATCCCGAGTGCGTTGTAGAGCCACGGGAAATAGCGGTCCAGGGCCATCTCCAGAATCTGCACCATCGCGGCAATGACGCCGATGTAGCTGATCAGTCCAAGAAATCGCAGGTCCACGTCCGCGTAACCCAGCCATTCCAATGCGCCGGGTTTGAGCAGATAGTGATAGATGAGGTTGTTCACGGGCACGGTGATGGTTTGCACCAACGTTACCGCCAGGCCGAGGCCGATGGCCGTGCTGATCTTCTTGGAGATCGCCAGAAACGTGCACATTCCGATGAAGAAGCTCAACGCCAGGTTCTCGACGAAGGTCGCCCGAATGAAGAGGTTCAGGTACTCGCTCATCACAGTGCCTCGGTGCGGTGTACCTGGCGGATCTGGAATTCATGCTTCTCGACCTGTTTCGGTTTCCACGTGCGCAGGGCCCAGACCAGCAGCCCGATCAGGAAGAACGCGGTGGGTGCAAGCAGCATCATGCCATTGGCTTGGTACCAGCCTCCCTCCCGGGTCAGCGGCAGGATGGTCTGGCCGAACAGTTTACCCGACCCCAGCAGCTCCCTGGCCGCCCCGACGATCATCAATACCAGGCTGAAGCCCAGACCGTGACCGATGCCGTCGAGAAAACTCAGGAAGGCTGGCTGCTTCGAGGCGAAGGCCTCGGCACGACCGAGCACGATACAGTTGGTGATGATCAGACCGACGAATACCGAGAGCTGCTTGCTGATCGAGAAGGCGTAGGCCTTGATGAACTGGTCGACCACGATCACCAGTGAGGCGATCACGGTCATGTAGACGATCATGCGGATGCGGTTGGGGATGCGCTTGCGGATGAGGCTGATGGACAGGTTGGAAAACGCCAGCACCGTGGTCAGCGCGATGGCCATGGTGAGTGACGTGGCCAGTGAGGTCGTTACCGCCAGAGTGGGGCAGATGCCGAGGATCTGCAGGGCCACGGGGTTGTTGTCCACCAGCGGGTCGAACAATGCCTTCTTGGTATCTGCTTGCATCATACTTCTCCCTTGCGCAGGCTCGAGAGGAACGGTCCGTAACCGTCTTCCCCGAACCAGTACTGCAACATCCGGCTGACCCCCCGGCTGGTGAGTGTGGCACCGCTCAGGGCATCGACCGCATAGGCGGCATCGCTGGAGTTCGGATCGACACCGCCCTTCACCACACGCAGGCGCGGTTTACTGCCGTTGCTATCGTAAATGCGTTTCCCGGGCCAGAGATTGAGCCAGCGGGGATTGTCCACTTCACCACCCAGTCCGGGTGTCTCGCCGTGTTCGTAAAAGCGGATTCCCTGCACGGTGTTGCCGTCGCCCGCAAGGGCGACGTAACCGTGCAGGGTCGAATACAGGCCAAGTCCCTCAATCGGCAGGATGATCGTGTGCAGTTCGCCGCCCTCGCGCACGACGTATACCTCGACGTAGCGCGGGCGGGTCTTGATTCCTGCAAGATCCCGTGATTTGGGAATGCTGATCTGTTCCTCCAGCGCATCACGGTCCGGGGCCTCGACGAAATGCCCACTCGACAGATCCACCCAACGTGACTCGATCTGGCCGAACAGATCGGCCACCTTGCGATCCGGCGTATACAGTCCCGCGGCGAGCAGGATATTGCGTTGCCGGTCCAGCGTCCGATTGGCCTCCTGGAGCGGGTGCAGACCCACTGCCGCCGCCGATACCACGAGGGAGCAGACGATGCAGAGCACCAGCGCCACCTTCAGGGTATAGCCCACCCCGTCGTTGGCGGATGCAGAGCCTGGCTCAGCCGGCTTGTCGTGCTCTGGCTCTGACATGGATCCGTACCACCGCGTAGTCGATGAGTGGGGCGAAGACGTTGGCAAACAGGATGGCAAGCATCATGCCTTCCGGAAAAGCGGGATTGGCAACCCGGATCAGCGTCACCATGACGCCGATGAGCAGTCCATAAAACCAGCGCCCGGTGTCGGTCATGGAGGCCGTTACCGGATCGGTGGCCATGAATACCATGCCGAAGGCATATCCTCCCAGCACGAAGTGCCAGTACCAGGGCAGGGAGGTCATGGGATTGGAGGCGCTCCCGAAGGTGTTGAACAGCAGCACCGTCCCGACCATGCCGAGGAAGACGCCCGCCATGATCCGCCAGGAAGCGATGCGGGTGATCACCAGCATGGCCGCTCCCAGCAGGCAGGCCAGGGTGGAGGTCTCGCCCAGTGAGCCGGAGATCTGGCCCAGAAAGGCCTGAGCCCAGGTGATGCCCTGGGTGTGCAGCTCCGGCAGGCCCCCGGAGGCCGCCAATGCGAGCGGCGTGGCGCCGGTATAGCCGTCGAGTGCCGTCCACACCGCATCACCGCTCATGTCCCCCGGGTAGGCGAAAAACAGGAAGGCCCGTGCGGTGAGCGCCGGATTCAGGAAATTCTTGCCGGTGCCGCCGAACACCTCCTTGCCGATCACCACGCCGAAGGAAATGCCGATGGCCACCTGCCACAGCGGTATGGTCGGCGGCAGGGTCAGGGAAAACAGCATGGAGGTAACCAGGAAACCCTCGTTGACCTCGTGGTTGCGCACCGCCGAGAACAAAACCTCCCACAGGCCACCGGCAATCAGGGTGACCAGGTAGATCGGCAGGAAGTACAGCAGGCCGTGCACGAAGCAGTCCCAGATGCTGTCGGCGGCGAAGCCGATGCCGAACACCCCCAGCAGTTCGCCACGCCAGCCCGGCGCCACGTCCAGTGCGAGTTGCCCCATGGCCAGGTTCGCCTGGTAGCCGGTGTTGTACATGCCGACCAGGGCGGCGGGTGTAACCGCCAGCACCACGAAGATCATCAGGCGCTTCAGGTCCATGGCGTCGCGCACATGGGGGGCGTCTCGCGTCACGTCGGCGGGCGTGAAGAGCAGTGTGTCCACCATTTCGAACAAGGCGCTGAATTGCTCGAAACGGCCGCCACGCTTGAACAGCGGCTGCAGTCGGTCGAGGTAACGGCGTAGTGCGCGCATCAGCCTTCTTTCTCAATACGGGTGAGTGTTTCCCGCAGGGCGGGACCGTAGTCGTACTTGCTCGGGCAGACGAAGGAACACAGCGCCAGGTCTTCCTCATCGAGTTCCAGGCATCCGAGTTCCCGGGCCGTGAGCGTATCACCGACCAGGATCGCCCGCAGCAACTGGGTGGGCAGCAGGCGCAGGGGCATCACCCGCTGGTAGGCCTCCACGGGGATCAGCGCTCGGGGGCTGCCGTGCTGAGAAGTCGTCAACGGCAGTTTGCGCTTTGGAAACAGGGCGGACAGAAAGGCATAGGACGCCGAGAACTTGTTCAGTCCCGGCCCCAGCCAGCCGAGGAACTCCCTCTCGCGGCCTTCGCGCAGCACCGATATTTGCAGGTGATAGCGGCCCAGAAACGCAGCGGCATCCGCTGCCCGGCGGCCGGCAAGGATCGAGCCGGAGAGCACGCGGACCTCCTCGTCGATGAGTTCGTCTCGCAACAATTCCCCAAGGCTGGCCCCGAGACGTGTTCGAAGCAGTCTGGGTCGTTTGACCCCGGGTCCGGCCAGGGCCACCACCCGTTCCACCCAGAGCCGGCCGCTGGTGAACAGGCGGCCGATGGCAATGACATCCTGATAGTTCAAGTACCAGACGGTCCGCTCCAGGTTTACAGGGTGCAGATAATGAATATGGGTGCCGGGCAGCCCCGCGGGGTGCGGGCCTTCGAAGACCACTGTTTTGAAACGGTCACCGTTTGGCACCGGGATATCCAACCCGGGGCCCGCGCAGATCCAGATGGTGCCTTCGGTGAGTTGCCGGATGATCTGCAGGCCATATACAAAAGCATCCCGGTAGGTGGGAATGACCGCCCGGGGATCGGCCGCCAGCGGGTTGCTGTCCATGGCCGTGACGAATATGGCCTGAGGTACACCGTCCGCAGGCGGTACCCGGCTGTAGGGCCGGGTGCGCAGAGCGGTCCACAGGCCGCTGTGCTGCAGGAGGCTGCGAATCTTGCTGGTGCCGAGTCCGTCCAGTTCCCCGGGCGGGTAGCTGTTGAAGCGCATCTCGTCGTCGCCCCCAAGGTGAATCTCGACACCTTCGAGGACCCGCCGGTAGCCACGCACAATCCGCGAGACGACACCGCTCGCCGGCGAGGTATAGGAAATCTCCGGGTGGTTCTTGTCGGTGAACAAGGTCTGGCCGAGTGCGACCCGGTTACCCTCCTCGACCGCCAGTACCGGTTTCAGTCCCGGGTAGTCAGCGCCCAGTAGAGACACCCTGGATACCTCCGCACCCTTGTCCACCGCCTGCTCGGGCACGCCCGTGATGGGGATATCCAGACCCTTTTTCAGTTTGAATTGCATGGACAGGTGATGAATCGTCTTGGTTTTTCGTGTCGGAAGCGCGCAACATGTTGGCATAATTTCAGCACATTGACCATAGGTCGTTACCAGCGGTCGGTATCGCTCCGCGTTCCCCGATTTACAGATGTCCTCCGCACTTCGACCACGGCGGTCATTCGGCGCAGGAAGTTCACCCCGCGTGCATGATCCGGGGGCGCCGGGGCGCGCTATAGTTACAGGAAGATTACAGCGCCTGATTTGCTCTCCCGGTCTGACGCTTCCATTAAGATTGACGGGCTTTCGATCTTGCGCGCAAGGAGCGAGACATATAGCCTAGTGCCGGCCTAGAGCTAGCCTAATTACCACAAGTCAGCCACAAGTCAGGAGCCATGATGATGACCCATATTACAGAGGATATGATTTTTTCCTGTTTTGCCGCAGCACGCCAGGGTGTGAACCTGGACGATACCGCCGAATCGTTCGTGGATGTCGAGGAATACGAAAACCAGGTGATGTATCCCGAATTCGCCCGCTGGGCCAAGCAGGCCGGCTACCCCAGGCTTGCCACCCTGTTCATGAAGGTCGCCGGTGAAGAAAAGCTGCACGCCGTGTGGCTGCGTGAACTCTACGACACCATGGGAGTGCCAGCGCGCGGGGGGGATACCCAGCGTGCAATCGATGCCCTCACGGCGATCCGCGGAAATTGTGACAAGCTGATCGGCCTGAACCCGGATGGCGTCGTGGAGAAGGCCCTGCGGGTTGCCATGCGCGTGGAAGAACGCGAGTATGCGGAAATCTACCCCCACTTCCGAGATCAGGCACATCAGGCCGGCAGCCCGGAGGAGGCCGCAGTCTATCAGAAGGTGATCGATTCCGAACGCCAGCACTATGAATGGTTCCACGGCGCGCTGCAGGAGTATTTCCCGCAAGCGGCAAACGCCTGATACGACAACCGCCGGAGGCTGCCGCCATGCAGCCAGTGCAAACAGCCGGCGTCCGCTGGTGGCAGGCGCTTGATCCGCCGATCTACCTGATATCGGTCCTGCCCGGAGCAGCCGTGTGGCTGCTCACGGGCAGGACCGGTCAGCCGCTGCTCCATGTCGTCCTTGCAACAGTTGCTGTAATCCTGCTGCAACACGCCATCAATGTCCTCAACGACGTCAGCGACTGGCGCCTGGGAGCCGATGACGAGAAAGCGCACTCCTGGGCCCGATTCCATCGCCTGAATCTGCGGGTCGCGGCGGCCCATGGGAATACCAGCCTCGTGGCCGGCGGCCTGCTGGGTCTGGCAGTGCTGATACAGGCGGACGAGCTCTGGATACTGGCGGGTGCCGCCCCGCTGGTGCTGCTGGGGTATCTGTACAATTCCGGTCCCCGGCCACTTTCCTACGGTCACCTGGGTGAATGGGTCACCGGCCTTTGCTACGGGCCGGGCGTATATGGATCGCTCTGGCTGCTGGCCGAAGGCCGGCCAACTCTTGCCGGAATCACAGGCAGCCTGGCGTTTTTCGCATTATCGGTGGCACTGTTGCTGTCCCATCAGCCTCCGCAGATCGAGACGGACCGGCAGGCCGGCAAGTATTCGTTCGCGGTCCGCTTCGGTGCGCGCCGCACCCGCAAGACGGCCCGCTGGCTGTACCTTGTTTTCCTGCTGGGTTTCGCTGGAGCCGCCTGGTCGGCCGGACTGACGACCGCAGGCATGGCAGTGCTGCTCCTGTGCGCCGTGGTTTCCGGGCTGGCGGTGTTGCTGAGCAGGCCGACACCGCGGCGTATCCTGAGCGGTGCCACCGTGGTGATCATCGCTACCCTGCTGCTTGAACTTGGCGCTGCTGTGATCGGATAGGGTAATGCAGTGTCTGAATTCTGGTACCCTAGCATGTCGTTCAATGGAATATGTAGGAACTACACACAGGGCGTAATACCGAAACGCCTGCGGTAATCCAGGCTCCAGGTCAAAGGGTATGTGATTGTTGGGTTCAGTGGAGCTCTGATGAATTAGCCTTAAACAGCTCTTTCATCAAAGGATCAGGAACAAGACGGCCGGAGGGGTGTGTTGCACCACCGCCGGCCGCCATCACGGAAAAACGCGGACCTCAGCCTTCGTAGCCTTCCGGCAGTTTATGCGCGATGCCCTTATGGCAGTCGATACACGTCTCGCCTCTCTCTTGCATGCGCTTCAGGGTATGTTTTTTCCGCGCGCTCCTGTCCTGCTTGTCGAGCAGCATGGTTTCCAGGGAGTGGCAGTTGCGGCATTCCCTGGAATCGGTTGCCTTCATGCTGGCCCAGACGTCTTCCGCGAGTTCCAGGCGCTTGGCCTTGAATTTCTCCGGGGTGTCGATCGTCCCCAGAATCTTGTGGGGAAGTTCGTTGAACGAAGCCTGGATCTTGCGCGCTACCTTGGCACCCCAGGGTTTCGGTACATGGCAGTCAGGGCATATGGCCCTTACGCCGCTTGCATTCTTGTAATGCACGGATTGCTTGTACTCCTCGAACACCGTGTCCATTTCGTGACAGGAAGTACAGAACCATAGTGAATTCGTGGCTTCCAGGACGGTGTTGAAGCCACCCCAGAAGATGATGCCTGCCGCAAACATCAGGAATCCGCCCAGCGGAATGCCAAGCAGGAACCATGCCCGTGGCTTGCGCCAGATGCCCTTGCAGTTGTTATCGTCGTTGCTGTGAGTCTGCGCCATGCGATCAGTCCCCTGTCAGATGAATGCCAGCACCACCACTGCGGTGGCGCCCGTTACTGGAAACTGCCGTAATACTGGATCAATGCCTTGATATCATCCTCGCTCAGATCCTCGATCTTCGGCTGCATCTTCTCGGGCATGGTTCGCTTGCCAGTAGTATATTCCTCGAACTGTTCTTCCAGGTACGGCATCCATTGCCCGGCCAGGATGCCGGCGTCGTCATCCGGCGAACTGCCGCCATCCTCGTGGCATTTATTGCACTTGAGCTTGTGAATGCCCTTGCCCTTGCTGGCCAGTTCGGCATCGAATTCCTGTTTGGCGTTCACGAACGGTTTTTCGGAGTAGTGGGTCGCGATGAGTTCGATATCTTCATCAGAGAGCTTTTCGGCGGCTTTGCACATGGTGGTGGTATCACCCTTGTGTTCTCCCGACGGGTACTTGACGTCATCGCAGGGACGGTCCTTATCGCGGAAGATCGTCAGGCTGTCGTTGAGATACACGTCGGAGTTTCCGGCGATGGTCGGAATTTTTGACTCCTGGCTGACACCATCCTTACCGTGACAGTCTTCGCACGGAGCGATGAGGGTGGTTATATCGGCAACGGCGGTATTGATGAAAACCGCGCCGCCAAACAGCGAGCCGAAACCGAGATAAGACAGGATGCGATTATTACTTTTCATTGTTCCTCCGTATGGAAGGTGATTGAACTTAACAGAGTTTATCCGGGCAGCCTTGAGGCTGGTTGAACCGGATCATGTCAGCAAACGAACAGAGCCGTATCGCTTGCGTATGGATCGTTCCCAATCCGGTTTGGCGTTATACAGTAACACTAAACATTGTAAATCTACACCGCCTGTTCCTCGATTGTGTAATCTGTCGCCTTCATGCGACACACAGCGACATGATCAGCATCGGCTAACGATTTGCACGGGCCGCTTGATCAGCCGAAAGGGGATCACGAGTAGTGTTGCGCCAGGGGTGAATATATGTTTTCGGGTTGCCATGAGACCGGTGACGCGACGATAATACGGGCCTGATATCATCCACTGTCGCCATGAAACCTGATGAAAATATCCAGAATCCTGTTCTTCGCAATGCCAATGTTCCTCTTTTGCCTGCTGGTGATTGGTATTGCCAGAACGGGTCGGACGGCGGAGCCGGCAGACGCTGATGATGAGGTCATCGGTACCGTGGCTCCGGTGCTGGCCAGCGACCGGAAATACACCAGGAAGGGTGCCGATACCTGTATCAAGTGTCACGACGAAGATTCGGAATATCCGGTCTTCAACATCTTCAAGTCACCGCATGGGGTCCAGGCGGACAAGCGAACGCCCTTTGCCGGACTGCAATGCGAGGCCTGCCATGGACCGGGTGTAAAGGGCGTGCAGTTCATGGAGGCGGCACTGGAAGCGGGCAGTCACGTCGGCAAGGTAAGGCCGGGAGAGAAACGCCCCCCAATCCTGAATTTCGGCGACAAGTCGGACGAGCCCGCGACGCTCCAGAACAACATGTGCCTCGAATGCCACGCGGATGACAAACACATCGCCTGGAGGGGTAGTGCGCACGAAGCAGGCAATGTTTCCTGTGCCAATTGCCACACAATCCATGCGGCAAAGGATCCTGTGCTCGACAAGGAGACCCAGGCACAGGTGTGTTTCAAGTGCCATTTGAAAGAGCGTGCCGATTTTAACAAACCCTCCAATCACCCGGTGCGGTTCGGCCAGATGGGATGCAGCGATTGCCATTCCGGCCACGGGACCTCCACCTCAACGCTGCTGAAACGACCGACTCTGAATGAGACCTGTTACACCTGCCACGCGGAAAAGCGTGGGCCGTTCCTATGGGAACATGCACCGGCATCCGAGGATTGCACCCTGTGTCATACACCACACGGCTCGATTCACCCGGCGTTGCTCAAGAAACGGCCGCCCCTGCTGTGTCAGCAGTGCCATTCACAACGGCATCCGAGCGTGGCACTGACGACGAGCGGACTAGCGGGTGCAAATCCATCCGGCCTGCTGCTGGCCGGAGCCTGCACGAATTGTCACTCACAGGTGCATGGTTCTAATCATCCTTCCGGAGTGAAGCTGATGCGTTAGCAGCCGGATGCTGACAGGCATAGAAACGGGGCAAAAGCGATGATGAAGTGCGACATGACCAAGAAGACCACCATGGGAGGCATGCTGTTGCTGCTGCTGTATCTGGACCTCCCGTTGGCTTTCGCTATCGGTACCCTCCAGCAGGAATTGCCGGCCGACGTCGATACTTCCAAGTGGGAGTGCGGTTACTGTGTCGTCGACACGGGATACAGCGGAGAGGTGGAGGCGGGCGCCGGGTACGTATCGGATGATTCCTACAAGTTCGGTGAATACAACGGTCTTCAGGATCAGGGTGGTTTCCTGATCGGCAATGCCACTGCGCGTTATCGTGATGAACATGCCGGTTTCCTCGACATGCGTTTACGGGATCTCGGCCTCGATACCCGCTCGGTCGAAATCAGTGGCGGGCGGCAGGGACGCTACCAGCTGTTTCTGGACTATGACGAGATTCCGCACAACATAACGGACAGTGCGATGACGCCCTACCTGGGCAGCGGCGGTGATACACTGACCCTGCCGTCGAACTGGGTTCGCGCAGGGTCGACCACCGGCATGACGCAACTTGCCCCCAGCCTGAACAATATCGACCTGGATACCACGCGCAAGCGGCTGGGGGTGGGTGCGGCCTTCATTCCCGCCGGTAAATGGGAAACCGCCATCAATGTCCGCCATGAGACCCGGGACGGGCAAAAGCGTACCGCCGGCAGTTTCTATTTCAACAGCGCACAACTGGTCGAACCTGTTGACTACACCACCGACGAAGTGGAGGCGTACGTAACCTATACCACGCGGAAATGGCAGTCCCGGCTGTCCTATTACGGTTCCTTTTTCAACAATCGCGACCGCTCTCTGTACTGGGAGAATGCCTACAACCCGCCAGTTGCGGGTGCCGATGCCGGCGAGCGCGCCCTGCCACCCGACAACACCTTCCACCAGTTCCTGCTTTCGTCAGGTTACCAGCTGAGCGATCGCACGCGTGTCAGTGGCGACGTCGCCATTGGCCGCATGGAACAGAATGAGGACCTGCTGGCAGCCACCACGAACCCGAACATTTCGGTGACCCTGCCGGAGAAGTCCGCAGACGCACGGGTGGATACCCTCACCGCCAATTTGAAGGTCGACTCCGTGGTGACCGACAGGCTGCGGCTGAATGCCTCCTGGCGTTACAACGACCGGGACAACAAGACACCGAGCAGGTTGTTCGAGTGGGTGACTACGGATGCATCCCTGGCGACTCCGCGCAGGAACCTGCCATACAGTTTTACCGACAATACCGCCAAACTGGGGGGGATATACCAGGCCAACAACACGACCAGAGTCAGCGCCGGCTATGAGTATGAAAACAAGCATCGCACCAATCAGGAAGTCGACGATACGACCGAGAACAGCTACTGGGGCAAGATCAACGTGCGCGCACGTGAAAACTTCGACTTCTCGGTCAAGGTCGAGCATGCGGATCGCGATAGCTCAGGCTACCACCCTGTTGCAGAAACAGACCCGGCAGAAAACCCGCTGATGCGAAAATACTACCTGGCCGATCGCAGCCGGGATACGGCCAACCTCCATGCCGAGATTTCACCGGACGAGCGCATCAGCATGGGATTGGGCATGGACCTGTCACAGGATGACTATGCGCATTCACAGGTGGGGCTGACCGGCAGCCGTGAAATCGATATGAATGCCGATGTCTCGGTGCTCCTGACGGAAAAGACCACCCTGCATACCTTCGCCGGCAGGCAGCGCATAAGGTCTAGTCAGGCCGGCAGCCAGGCGTATGCAGGCCCGGACTGGTTTGCAAACAACGATGACACCGTCAACAGCTTCGGGATCGGTGTGAAGCACCAGCTGATCAAAGACAAGATCGATGTCGGTGCCGATTACGTGCTGTCCCGCTCGACCGGCAAGATCGACATCAAGACCGGTGCACCCGCTGAGGAATTCCCCGACCTGCAGGCCGATCTTGATACCCTGAAGCTGTATGCCGACTATCGCCTGAAGGAAAACCTGAGCCTGCATGCCGCGTATTGGTATGAGCAGTACGACTCCAGAGATTGGAGCCTGGATGGTGTCGATCCCGCTACCATCCCCTACGTCCTCAGTTTCGGTGAGGACTCACCCGACTATGACGTTCACGCCGTCATGATGTCGGTACGCTACCGGTTCTGATTGCGTCGATTCAAACAGGTTGGATTTCCTCCAGACTCGGTTGCAGGCGGCGTGAAAGCAGATCACGCCCATGGCCGCGAAGAACAGCAAGACCGGCAGGAACGCGTAGCCTGGATGAAGGCCATCAGGCCGTGATCCGGGATTATGCGCGGTACCCCGGATTCCGCTTCCTGCATCCAGGCTGCACAAGTTCTTGCGTTATTGGCGTGCCGCCCGTCGGTGCGATGGGTCAAACATCCATTGCGGTCAGGAGACCGCTCCTACTCGTATCGTAATGCCTCGATCGGGTCCTGCCGCGCGGCCTTGCGGGCCGGGAAGAATCCGAAGATCACGCCTACGGCGGCGGAGAACAGGAAGGCCAGCAGCATGATGCCGGCATCCAGGATCGGTGGCATACCCATCAGCGCGGACAGGCCGTACGTCGTGCCCACCGCGAGCAGGATACCGAGAAGGCCGCCGAACGATGACAGCACCACGGCCTCGACCAGGAACTGCAGCAGCACCTCGCGTTCCAGCGCGCCGATCGCGAGCCGGATGCCGATCTCGCGGGTGCGTTCGGTCACCGACACCAGCATGATGTTCATGATGCCAATGCCACCTACCAAGAGGCTGACCCCGGCCACGGCACCGAGCAGGGTGGTGAGCACCTTGGTGGTGCCGGTCAATGCCTCGGCGATCTCTTTCATGTCGCGCACGTTGAAGTCGTCGTCCTCGTTCGCGGCGATGCGGCGGCGCTCACGCATTAACAGCTCGATGTCGTGCTGCACCTTGCTTGTCGAGGCGCCCTCGCGCGCCGAGACGTAGATCATCTGCACATCCTGGTTGCCGGCTACGCGCCGCCAGAAGGTGCGCAGCGGGATCACCACCAGGTCGTCCTGATCGCGTCCGCCGGCCGACTGCCCCTTGGCCCCCAGCAGGCCGATCACCTGACAGGACAGCTTGTTGAGGCGCAACGTCTCACCGACCGGGTCCTGGTTGCCGAACAATTCCTGGCGGACGCCCTCGCCCAGGATGCAGACCGCGGCGCCCGCGCGCAGCTCACTGGCGCTGAACTCGCGCCCCTTCGTCAGTGTCCAGTTGCTCACCGGAAAATAGTGGTTGTCGGAGCCGGTCACCGTAGTGGACCAGTTGCGATTGCCGAAGATCGCCGTCATGGGCTGCGAGGAGCCGGGTGCCACGGCGGCGATCCCGCCTACCTCGCGGCCGACGGCCTCGGCGTCTTCGAGTTTGAAGGGCTCGGCCTCCGAGCGCTGCCCGAAACCGAGGTGCTGGCCGGTGCGCACCATCAGCAGGTTGCTGCCGAGGCTGGCGATCTGTTCACCGACCTGGGCGGTCGCGCCGCTGCCCAGGTTGACCATGACGATCACCGATGCCACCCCGATGACGATGCCCAGCATGGTCAGCGCCGAGCGCATCAGGTTGCGGCGGATCTCGCGCAGTGCCAGCAGCAGTGCGTGGCCCAGCATTATTCAGCTCCTTGGGACTGCCCGCCATCCACCAAACCGTCGAGGAAGTGCACCACCTGGCGCGCATAGGCAGCCATCTCCGCCTCGTGGGTGACCATGACGATGGTTATGTCCTGCTCGGTGTTGAAGCGCGTCAGCAGTTCCATAATTTCCAGGCTGCGTGCGGTGTCCAGGTTGCCGGTGGGCTCATCGGCGAGCAGCACGGCGGGCTCGGTGACGATGGCCCGCGCGATGGCTACGCGTTGCTGCTGCCCGCCAGACAGCTCGGCGGGGGAGTGCGACTCCCAGCCGGACAGGCCGACCGCCGCCAGGGCACTGCGGGCGCGGGCGTGGCGCTGTGCCAGTGGCATGCCGCGGTAGATCAGCGGCAGCTCCACGTTCTCCAGCGCCGAAGTGCGCGCCAGCAGGTTGAATCCCTGGAACACGAACCCGAGGTAGTGGCGCCGCAGCAGGGCACGTTGGTTGCGCGACAGTGCGCCCACCTCAACGCCCTCGAAGCGGTAGCTGCCGTCAGTGGGCGTATCCAGGCAGCCGAGGATGTTCATACAGGTGGACTTGCCGGAGCCGCTCGGCCCCATCATGGCCACGAAGGCACCTGGCTGGATGACGAGATCGATGCCGCGCAGCGCGTGCATGGAGGCCTGCCCCTGGCCGTAGACCTTCGTCACTCCGCGCAGTGTGATTAGCGGCACGGGTTCGGCCGCGGGTTGTGCATTCATCGCTTCACGCTGACGGCATCGATGACGACCCGCTCGCCGGGCTGCAGTTCGCCCGATATCACCTCGGTGTAGCGGCCGTCGCTTGCCCCCGTTTTCACCGGCACCGCCACCGGCTCATCATCGCGCAGCATCCACACCTTCGGGCCGCTGTTGCGCCCGACGTTGCTGCGCCGCGGGGTATGCGGCGGCCTTGGAAAGATCATGCCGAAGGCGCCGCGCCGGCGGGGTGCCGATTCGGTTGCAGGCGGGGTAAAGCGCAGCGCCGCGTTCGGCACCAGCAGCACGTTGCGTAGTTGCTGTACCGTGATTACCGCGGTGGCGGTCATGCCCGGGCGCAGCGCCAGGTCCGAGTTGTCCACCGCGAGCACGGTCTCGTAGGTGACCACGCCCTCAACAGTCTGCGGTGCGAAGCGCACCTGGGTGATGGTTGCAGGGAAGTTCCGATCCGGCCAGGTGTCCACGGTGAACTCGGCCGCCTGCCCCTCGCGGATGCTGCCCACGTCGGCTTCGTCCACGGCCACGTGCAGTTCCATCTGGGCCAGATCCTCTGCCAGGGTGAACAGGATGGGCGCCTGCAGCGAGGCCGCCACGGTTTGTCCGGGCTCGATCTGGCGCAGCATCACCAGCCCGTCTATGGGCGAGCGGATTTCGGCCTTGGCCAGCTCGGTTTCCTTGCCGTCCAGGGTGGCGCGCGCCATGCCCACCTGCGCACGGGCACTGGCCTCGGCGGCTTGCGCGCGCGCATACGCCGCCCGCGCCGCATCCAGGTCATTGGTCGTGCACAACTGCCGTTCGGCCAGCTTCTTGCAGCGCTCGAACGCCAGCCGCGTCTCCAGCACCGTGGCCTGTGCCTCCTTCACCTTGGCCTCGTTGGACTGCAGCGAGGCGCGCGACTCCAGCACCTGCGCCTGCAGCTGGTCGGTATCCAGCAGCGCCAGCACCTGGCCACGCTGCACCTTGTCGTTGAAGTCCACCTTCACCGTCTCGATGGTCCCGGACAACTCGCTGCCCACGTCCACCTGGTTGACTGGCTGCAGCGTCCCCGTCGCGGTAACCGTCACGGTGAGATCGCCCCGCTGCACCTCGGCGGTGTCGTAGCGCACCGAAGATTTCTCTCCGGGCAACAGCCAGATGAGGGAGGTGCCCGTGAGCAGCAGGACGACGAGCACGGCAAGTGCCCAGCGCAGGCGGCGCTGGGCCGGCGTGTGATGGCCCACGTTCAGGACGTCCTGAATGTCGGTGCGGGCGGAGGATTCGTTTGTGGGCATGTCTGTCTGACTCGCGGTTGGCGGATTAATTCCTGGTTGGCGGTTGGTGGTAATCGCCAGGAATCATGTTGAGGTTATGTGTGAGTTTACACGGTGTAGATATTGTTTAGGGTCTGTATCGAATGGCACTTACTAACGGAAAAATTTCCTGTATTCCGTGTGACCATGTTGCGAAGCCACGGAATCTTATAGTGGTAGGTTGTGCTGAGCTTGCGAAGTCCAACGAGCAGTAGCCCAGGCAATCACGTCATGTTGGGTTTCACGTTGTTCAGCCCAACCTCTCATTTCACAGGAATAATGGTCTTCCCAACCATGTGAGCTTAAGTAAGCGCCATTTCGCGACAGATCAGAGCCCAATGATTAAAGAAAATGTACGGAATTCCGGTCTGCCACTGTTTGTGGCTCTGGGGCTGGTCTTATCATATGCAGGTGTCTGGGTTGTGCTGATGTGAGCGCTGCCCGGGTCATAGGTTCCCTCAGGGCTGATCGGGAGTTCGTAACCGGAACTTCACCGGTAACGACGAGTCAGACTTCTGTGCCAATCGTTCTAGCAGGTCGTTTGTTGAATGACGACAGGCGATGCAGCGGAGTCTGTTAAAGAAGTGTGAATATGTCTACCAAACTGAAACTGCTCCAACAGGCGGAGGCGCGCCGCCGTCGCCGTTATTGGGTTCTGGGTTTGATTATTATTGTCGTGGCGGCGGTCATTTTCTTTGGACCAGCACTTCGGGAACAGGAGCCGGATTACTACAACCCGGCGAGAATCGCCCTTGTCAATGCAAGGATGCGATTCGAGGAGTCGCTCGGGCACGAACAGGCATTGATCGAGCAGTTACAGATGGTTCATAAGGAGTTGGGATCTGCAATTGTACACCTGGCTAAAGCGGCAGACCTCGATCCGGCTGACCGGGCCAGGATAGAGGCCATGCGCTCGACCCTTGAATCGCTGGAGAACCCGGAGCGGCTTAGAAAAGCAAGTCCGGAAAAACTGCAGCAATCATATCGTGAACTGTTGGCGCAGATGGAAACCATGATAGAGGATCTGGATAACCGAAAGCGGTGATCATCAGCCTCCTAGCGGTAATCCGGGTTCGGATAATCGAACCGGCACCCTGCGTCCCATTCGGACCTTTGGTTGCCGTGGGCCGGTATCCCGCCCGCGTCCTTGATGAGTCGTGCCATATGCAATAGATTCCATGTCATGAACGTGGTGTTGCGATTGGTGAAATCATTCTCCGGCCCACCGGAGCCGGGATCGAGGTATGAAGGCCCGGGGCCTGCCTCACCCAGCCATGCAGCATCGGCCTGGGGCGGGATGACATAGCCGAGATGCTGCAGCGAATAGAGGATGTTCATGGCGCAGTGTTTCGCACCATCCTCGTTACCCGTGATGAGGCAGCCACCCACTCGACCATAGTATGCATACTGGCCCTTGTCGTTGAGGTCACCCGAACTCGAATAGAGCCGCTCGATGGTCTTGGTGCATACCGAGGATTTGTCACCCAGCCAGATGGGTGAGGTCACGACAAGGATGTCTGCGGACTTGACCAGTCGGTAGATATCAGGCCAGTCGTCTGTATCCCATCCCTGTTCTGTCATATCCGGGTAAACACCATACGCGATTCTGTAGTCGACCGGACGCAGCACTCGTACGGAAACACCGTTTTTTCCATGATTGCCTTCGATATGTTGATGAGGCCCTCGGTATGCGAAAGCTCCGGTGTGCGCTTCAGTGTGCAGTTGAGGAAAAGGGCATTTAAATCAGAAAAGTCCCATTTGCTGGACTCACATTGTTCCAGTTGTTTCCCGCTCAGGTGCATTTCACGTGTCCCCCGTTGATTATGAAGATTTGCCGCGTAACGACACCTCGCCGTGAGAGTACACACCGAATCGGTTTGTCATGCGCATTCCTTCCGTAGCCGGTAATCTCACAGCGCAAGCTTCTCTCAAAATGCCTTCCTCCGCAAGCCGGGAGAATTGCTGCGCACCGACGCCGGGTCGAAAGTCATGACCAGGCTCCGCAATGTCTTACAAGCGGTTGATCAGGCCTGAATGATATGCCGGTCGAGCAATGACTAACCGTACCTGCCTTCTTTGATTAAACGGATGAATAGCGCTGCATCCTAAATCCTTTATGCAACTGGCCAGGGGAAGTATCCCGCATTTGCGGTTAGTGCAATCAATGCAAAGATGCCAGGCATGCCGGTATTACAAGGCCCATCCAAAAACTTTTACGCCCAGGATAACCAGGCCGATGCATGCTGCCCCCGTGATGACCGCCCAAACAAGCTGCCGTTCCAGGGCGCGCAGTTGTTCATATTCCCGGTCAAAGCGGGGTAGGCACACACTATTCCTTCTATGGAGCAGTTTCAGCCCCGGGTGGCCGCCGTTCCAGTTTCTGGCGACTGGATTCAATTGCGACCAGAGATCGGGACGTTCTTTCCGAAGCCAGTCCGCGAGCCGGCCGGCTCTTTGTGACAGGCGAATGTTGCATACAAAGGCATAGCCGATGGCAATGACGGCGAGCGTGATCAGAATCTTCACCTGAAGGTCTGGCATTGTATTTACTCAGGCATCATTAGTTCCAGGGTTGATTGCTTGCCACATTGTCGCCGGGACAATCAAATTTGTTGGATACCGGTAGCCGTATTCCGTCCGATTTTCGTCAGGACCGCGCTGGGGCTCCCCGGCAGTTGCAAATTTATGGTCCAGGATGCAATGACAATAGCGTCCGGTTTCTGGAATTTATAGCTGCCGAGCTTTTGATTGTCTTGCGGCTTCAGTCGCGATTCACGCCTGCAAGCTACACCTGCAACAAGATTATTGTGATGATCGGGCCTGCCTGACAGGTCAGCGGTGCCTATGCATGTGTCCCAGACCGCTTGCTCTTCTCTGTGACGAATGCCGCTTACTTAAGCCCAAATCTCGATAAATGGCCACGGAATCCACAGAATTGATGAATGAATATTCGGTGTTTTGCCGTGTGTTTCCGTGGCGATTCAGACGTTATAGCAATAACGCGCATTAAGTAAGTGCCATTTCGCGCCGAGCAAAGCTCGTCGCATCTTGCGGGGTGAAAGTCCCCGTCGGGTAAGGGTTAGCCACCCGCCCGTATCGAGTCTTGCGTCCGTGGCGGAGCCAAAGGAATGGCGAACAAGGCGGGCGAAGCGTAGA
>Ga0210124_1000019_pt1 | contig 115746 bp, 102 predicted proteins | sample Muzzi_PWC_D2_FD_185554 | JGI IMG/M metagenome (GOLD analysis project Ga0210124, IMG submission 185554) | Wetland microbial communities from San Francisco Bay, California, USA, that impact long-term carbon sequestration - Muzzi_PWC_D2 (SPAdes) | ecosystem: Environmental > Aquatic > Marine >...
AGGAGCGGCCGAAGAAGGCACTGGGTGGATTAACACCTGCCACCTACGCCAGACAACTGGCCAGGAAATCAGCTACAGTAGCAACCGGACTCTAAACCCGACTGCTACTCAAGAAGGGGTGACGTCGACCGGGGCCACGTGCGCCACCGGACGGGTGGGTTTGACGTGGCGCGAGCAGGCCTTCATGGATTCACACGGCCAGGCTGCCGGCCCGACAGGGCGGGGCAGGGTGGACTACAGCCGGTGGGCCGGGCCACGGCGGTTGTGAAGAGCAAAAGGTCGGTGAATACCGGTGGCAGAGGGCCGGGAGCGGTCGGGTGGTGGCTGGGTCGGGGGGATTCAGGACAGAGTGGCCGGTCCGACGGCCGTTCCCGGGTGGATTCTCACGAAATACGTGGGTTATGCTTCCTATACGCGATCTCAGGCTGGTTTTCTCACCCAAAAAGTATAGCAATTTGAAAAGATGTCGGGATTCTCGATTTCAAACTGATGCCACAGTTCTAGTGATCGCATTTCTGTGTCTTGCGGGAACCGTGAACGGTAGCGCGGGAATATAGAAGGGTCTTGAGGCACAAAACCTATAAATTGCAATCCCAGTTTGACCAACATATTTTCTATTTCTGGCAAGGTCAACAAAAGCTCTTGAGCGTGAAAAAATGTGTCACGTAACTCACTCATACTGTAAAACACATGTGATTTGGTAATAGTCTTGAATGGAGAGGCGTCATCCAGTTCAATAATATGCCGTCGGAAATCACGCATACCTTCACTGTCCGCCTTAAAGCCGCGCTCCTGTATGTATTGGCGTAACCGGGTATTCGGGCGTCTGGCGATCTCGCTATACAGGCCAATATGCATTGTCCCACCTGGTTTCAGGCAATCGTTCAACGCCCGCAAACCCTTAAGCGGGTCCGCCATATGGTGCAGGACGCCATAACAGTTAATATGATCAAATTGCCTTTGAAGTACCCCAAGGTTTTGAATGTCACCATGAATGTACTCAATGTTCTTGAACCCCAATTCCTTTGACTTGCGCTGTGCATAGCCAAGGCTTGCTAAACTTAAATCGAGTGCAGTAATTGATGCGTTCTTTATGCGGTTTGCAATCTCGTTGGGGATCAATCCGGTACCGCAGCCGGCCACCAGTATCTGCGGATGACTTGTCTGGGCCCACTCTTCTTTTCTGAGATTCGGAAACACTCTGCCGATGTACTCTTCCATGGTACCACCTTGTCCCCAGACGGGTAAGGTTGCCCATCGGGGGAACGGATTTTCTTCGTACTGTGAGCGGACTAACTGGGAAACACTACCCGAAAGCGGTAATAGTTCAGGCATACTGTCCCGATACTGTTTTTCCTCCAGGGGTTCGGAAAGCTGCTTCTTAATAACCTCGGACATTTCATCCGGCCAGCTTTCTCCTATCAGCCTTTCGGCGCAGGGAAGGAGGCATAGTGGACGATATGCGCTATATATCGCAATAAGATACGGGGATACTTTGTCTTTTTGACCAACCTTGTCCTCTACCAGACTTGCCAGCTTATCAATGGCTGCTTCTTCTTTGGCGGTCGTCATCCAGACGTACTCATTCAGAAAACACTGATTTGACAAGCTTACGATCAAAGGCAAATAGTTAACGTGATTTTTTGATGCTTCCGGGTCTTCAAGGCAATTCCACAAGAAGGCCTCTCTCAATGAAGTCAGGAATTTTTCAAGGCGGATATCATCTACGAATGCGACTCGCAGCAATCGATTAAACAAATCATTTTGCGATAGAGCCTCGAGAGAATCAGAGTGCAGGCATTCTCTCAGGCGTGTGACCTTTTCATGATTTTTTTCATCATACGAGAGCAGAGGGGCAATGTGTTCGTTGTAATAAAGTGCGCAGATTGCAGGGCGCGTCAGTTTTTTGTACTCAAGATTATCAATAGTAAACGCTTGACAAACATTGGCCAGCAGGCGAGGCGGAAGCGCGTTGTCAAAGTGTAGACGTGAAATGCTTTGACAGAATAACAACCAGTTGAAGAAATTGTTTGGATCGTACTTTATAGCTTCTTGAGAATATTCAAGTGCGGCACTAATCCGGCCTTTCGACAGATAAGTCCGCGCCAGAATATTGGAGCTTCTCGAATGCTCCTCGGAACCAAGCATATTAAGCAAAGAGTCCAGCCGTTGCTTTGCATGCGGATGTCCAAGTGCAAGCGCAAACGAGCAAGGCGTAACTGCCTCTGAATTCATTCCTTGAGCTAATAAAACACTCGACATGCAGTATCTTGGATCGGCTAGATTGGGATTGTTCCGGATCGCTCTACGAAGCAGTGTGGCCGCCATAGCATACTTTCCATTCTTGGCCACTAGCGCCCCAAGAAAAGCCAGCGCTTGAGGATGTTCCGGGTATTGTTGCAAAAACGTGTAGTAAATCTGTTCCGCTTCACCGAGATAATTAGCTTTGTGTTTTTCCAGACCATCGGACAATGGTGGTGGAAGCACAGGGTCTCCTGACAGGACAATAGGCGTTTCAATTAGAATATCGCTGTTTCCCATAAGAAAAGGTCTTGTTTGGTCGAGTGTAATGAAGATGTATGAATCAGGCGGCTCGTAAATTATATCACTATCCCGGTTAATCACTTGTACCGTCCTGGATATTCAGTATGCCCAACAATCAGGTCTGCCTTCAAGGTGATGGACGAAGTGCTCGGCCAGATGTCGAAGGAAACAGGCTTGTCTGGCATGGCTGAATACGTCCGTCAGGAATCAGGGCAGGCGACCGGGCCCCGGGAGGCTATCGGCTGATGAATCAGGCCAACGGTGCGGTCAGGGAGGGGAATCCGTCAGAAAGACCACCCTTGAGCTGTCCGACGGTGCAAAGATACCCGATGAGTTTGATTTATAAACACTGCCGGAATCGCGGTGGAAGGAACTGATCCGCTCGCTGGTGGAGCAGATCGACCTGTGCCCTACAGATCTCGCGTTCCGTACGCCCTGGGCGAGGAACTGGTCAGCCGGAACTATATACACCGAGGCCGACAAGGCCTACCGGCGGGAGGATGTCTCCATGGTAACAGAACGAGTTAGTATCCTGTTCAGGATGCTGGACAGGACCCTGCCCAGCCTGAGAGCGGCGGCTCTATCTGAGAGTCCCTGACGGATTGACGCGGGCTGAACAGGAAGAGTTTATGGACAACCACTCTTCGTTCGGCGATCACGATACTCAACGCGAGAACCGCCCATGTACGTTTCGCCTGATCACCTACTTCGTCGTGGAGATATCCACCGACGCCCCCACCCGCGCAACTGACTCGTATTGCCGTGGGGCCGCAGCAGGGACGCAAGGCCTTTTGCCTGCAGAGTCTACCGCCGGCTGGCAGCCTGGAAGAATCCAGTGCGCGGGTGACAAATTCGCCGGGAGCGAATTTGAACAGCCGAAGGCTGGCCCCGAAGGGGCGAGGGCAGGAAGCCCGAGTAATCTGACGCGCTGCCATGGGGTGTTTGCGCCGAACAGCCCGCACCGGGCCCTGGTGACGAAGGCGGGTCGGGGCAGGGGCGCCAGACGCGGGGCGTCGGATGAGGTAGAGGAGGACAGGCCGGCAGGCCGCCGGATGGCCTTGAGTTGGGCGCAGCGGCTGAAACGGGTGTTTGGTATTGACATTGAGACCTGCACTGAATGCGGTGGGCCGGTCCGGATCATTGCCAGTATCGACGACCCGGTGGTCATCAAGAAGATTCTGGCGCATCTGGAGCAGGCAGGGCCGGGTAGTGGTGTTTTGCGGCTGCCGGAGCCGCGTGCGTCGCCCGACGTGTTCGGTTGAGGTTGCGCAAACGTGATGCGGTGAATTCACATGACCGTATGGATGACGGCCCGAAAGGCGGGTCGGGCAATCGCTGGGACAATACGGTGGCCGAGTCTTTGTTCAGCAGCCTGAAGAAGGAGCGGATCAAGAAACGCACCGATAAAACGGTCATCATCTGGCAATCAGATGCTTGGTCTGATTCAGACCAGTTCGAGACCGTTAAAGGATCACTAAACTCGTAAAAGCAATCATTGAGTTCAATACTTCATCAGTTGTCCCACTGTCAGCAGACATATACTGACAAAACCAAATAAATATGATTATTCCAGCCCGTTAAAAAATACGGGAGATCGGTTCACGACAATGAGATCGCGCAAGTATGTGATGCGCGCCGACAAAATGGAGGAAGACCTTACAGTTATCTTAGGGCCTGTTCACACTACGCAAATCGTCGCGACGGAGGTCCATTTCGCACCTGACAAGGCGGTGCGAGCGACGTGTACTCGACGTACACCAGCGCGCACCAACGCCGGCAGGTGCGATAGGGGCCCCGTCCCTTCGGGTTGCGCCCCAAAACGGGTCAGTCTGCGTTGCTCGTCGTTCATTTAGCACAACTAAACCTCACTCCTCGCGCCTTGTCTGGCCCGTTTTGGCGGCAGCAACGCGGCGATCTGTGTAGTGTGAACAGGCCCTAATTGTGACACTGAAAATACAGGGGCACAGCGTCCAGGATAGCGCGAACAGCGGACGTCTGGATTGGGTATCGGCAAGGGTTGAGCCGGCAATCGGAAGAAGACAATCGGGATCTGGCGAAAACGTAGAGTTGAATAATGCCTCAGCGAGAGTTGGGGGGGTCAGCGGGATTCAGGGTGAGGACGCGGGGATCGGTCCGAGCCAGTCTCTCCTGTGGCGTCGGGCACGACTGAACCTGCCATGTGCAGGCCAGGGTGTGTATGAGGTCGGCAGGTATTCTCGCACTCCATGACTTGTCAGGACTCTCTTCCCGCCGGACCCGGATATCCCTCCTGGACACTGCTATCCTTGAGACAGGGATCGCCACGCACGAAGATCCGGTCACCGCGTTCCTGCAGGTGTACGATGCGCAGGAGCCGGAGACCGGCCGGGCTTGGCGGCGCAGCGGGAGGCATATCATGCAGGCGAAGCTTGTTTCTTTCGGTGAGATCCAGATCGAGGGCCGGCGCTACGACCATGACGTCGTGATCGAGAAAGGAGAGGTTCGCAAGCGCCGGAAGAAGTCATCGAAGGCCTATCGTGCCCGTTTTGGCCACACGCCGCTCTCGGACCGCGAGAGCATACCATGGCATGGCGGGAGACTGATCATCGGCACCGGTGCCTACGGCAACCTGCCCGTCATGCCCGAGGTCTTCGAGGAGGCGCGGCAAAAGGGCATCGTGGTGATTATGTTGCCGACCGTGGAGGTGTGCAGCCTGCTGGAGGACCTCAAGCCCGGGGACGTCAATGCAATCCTTCATGTGACCTGTTGAGGGGCTGGATACGACGGATCGTCAACCGATGCACCGGTATCCGGGTGACTTCCGGCCACAATGTCAAACCGAGGCGCGCAAATTCCGCCACCCCCGTGGCTCGGCAGCGGCCGGGGTATATTTCGTGTGGACCGAAGGATTGTCGTGGACGCCTGATGGGCAGGGGATCACAACCGTACCGAAGCCTGGCCAGCGGCCGGCATGACGCTCACCGATGCATCGAAACAAGCACGCGTACCGTGGCAGTAAGTCGTAACAGCGGGTTAGGGACGATAATGTGCGGCATCCTGTCAGGCAGCCTCCTTGTCGTCCTGTCGTGCGGGGCGCCGCCGCAGGCGGGTGCGAGCGGCAGTCGGCCGTTACCTTTATCGATCGATCTGGGCGATATTCCAGACCGTCCCGAAGCCACCGAGTTTGCGTTCGAACGCTTTTCCCGGACACGCCCGCTCGAACAGCTTCAGTTTACAGCGGATAACCGTTCCGTCTATTTCATCCGCAGCGACGGGCGGGTGGACAATATGTTCGCGCTCGACCTCACCAGCGGACGGTTGCGCCAGGTTACCCGCCTGTCCGAATCGGTCTCCGGATTCGGGGTTGATCACAAGGGGAAGTTCCTGATTATCGCGCATGACACGGAGGGGAATGAGTATCAGGACCTCTACCGCTTCGACCTCGGTACGGGAGAACTGCGGCGGCTTACATCGGCAGGCAGGGGCGATACCACGATGGCCTGCGGGCTCTCGCCGGACGACGCGGTGCTGTACTACGTGCAGACGAGCCACAACCGGCGTGAATCGGCGCTCTGGCAGATGGAAGTCAGCACCGGCAGGGCACGCCGTTTGTTACCTGGCAGCGGACGCAGCCTGGACTGCGACGAGGTCAGCGCGGATGGCCGGTATCTGCTGTTCGGGGAAATGCTCGGATTCGACGAACGACGCCTGGGTTTGCTCGATCTTGTCACCGGCAAGACGCGCTACATCAGCGCCGCACCCGGGATCAACAATATCGATGCGAACATCGCCGGGGATCAGGTCCACTTTCTCAGCGCCCTGGGCTCGGACAGATTCCGCCTCTGGCGCTATCCGATCGGTGGTGGCATCGCGCCGGTTCTTGTCCGCCTGCCCTTCGATAACGACCTGGAGTCGCTTTCGATATCCGCGGACGGGCGTGTCGCCGTTATAGGCTATCGCACGGCGCTTGGGAGCCGTACCGCCGTTTTCGTCGATGGCTTCGGTAAAGCGGCCGACTACGGGCTGCCGCCCGGGACGGTGACGGGCGCCACATTCAGCGACAATAACCCGGCCCTGGGTGTCGTGCTCACCGAGACCGCCAGCCAGCCGGGTCGCTATTATCGGGTCGGCAACGGAAGGCCCGTACTCCTGTACGACGCCAACCGCTCCGGGATCGACAGCAGTGACTTCGCCGAGGCGCGTTCACTGCGGATCCCGAGCTTCGACGGCCTGGAGATCCCGGTGCATCTTTTCATCCCCAACGGTACCTCGGCCGACAACCCGCGACCCGCCATCTTCTATATTCACGGCGGCCCGCAATCGCATCTGGACCCGCTGTACGACTGTGTCATCCAGTTTCTCGCCAATCGTGGTTTTATCGTGGTCGTCCCCAATGTACGCGGTAGCACCGGTTTCGGGAAGAATTATGCATCGCTTGACGACAACGACTGGGGTGGTGGGCATATCCGCGACACCGTCGAAGTCGCAGCAGCCGTGCGCACCCTGGATTTTGTCGACGCTGACCATCTGTTCATCGTCGGCATGAGCTTCGGCGGGTTCAGCGTGATGTCGCTGATCACGCAGTATCCGGACACCTTCCAGGCCGCAGTTGACTTCTTCGGCTTCACCGAGCTGGCCACCTTTGTTGACAGCTGGCCGCGGTATCTGCAGCGTCACCTGTTCGCGGAGCTCGGCTTCGATCCGCGCCGCGACCGGGCGCGGACCCGGGCGTTGTCCCCGCTCTACCACGTCGACCGGATCAGGATACCCTTGCAGATCCACCAGGGCGCCAACGACAGCCGGGTGCCCCGGGTGCAATCCGACCGGCTCGCGGAATCGATGCGTGCGATGGGCAAAACAGTGGAGTATTACGTCTATCCCGATGAAGGGCACGGCTTCACACGTTTCGAGAATACACGGGCTGCCTACCAGCGGCTGGTCGCCTTTCTGAGGCGGCAGTTGAAGGACAGTAGTGGCGGTCCGGACTAGCGTCCCTGCGAGCCGTGAGCATCGCTCTGGGGTCATGTTGCCCTGGCGGAAACCGGGAGCGGGAAGGGGCATTCCGGCACGGGCGGGCAGGGCTGTGCTTGATTATTGGGTGTTACCTGATTGGTTGATATTATCCTGTCGTCATTCCCCCCAGGCGAGCCTGGGGGGGCGCGCCGGAAGCCGGGGAGCTCCGTGCCGATCCTCATTCCCGCTTGCGCGGGAATGTGGATCATGGACCGATTGTCTGTCATCGCTGCTTTCCACTGACAATTGTCGAAGTACAGCACGTCCATGAATGAACACATGGCACTGTGCGGTTGAGCGCGACAGGACATGAAATCCATCCCTCACTGTACGAACAGTGCGTCCCTTCCCCCGCCGGGAGCAGGGCAGGATGAGGGGATGGAACATCAGGTAGCTGGCTAGATTTGATCCCCGCTCCCCAACCCGCTCCCGGAGGGAGCGGGCGTGTGTGGGGCGGCAGTGGTCTGTCACTCATTTCTGTAAGTCTCGATAATGGCGATCCACATACAGGCAGGGATGTCTGCCGGGGTCGAGGTGCCCGGCGGGCACGTCGCACGCGGCCAGCCGTGCTTTGAGCAGGTGAAGGTGCTTGAGCAGGCCGGGCTGGAACATCTGGTACACGCCATCAGCGAATGGACCGGACGCCGCTGAAGGCTTGCTGCCTGACCGCCGGGGTGGCGCGATCCCTTGCGACAACTGGGGTTGAGCCGGATCTCCGACATGATTCCGATCATCTGTTAGACTAGGCGCCGTTACGCGCGCAACCCTACCGCGTGGTGTCCCGATGAGTGAACAGCCTGCCGCCAGGATCCGCGAGATCCCCTATAACTACACTTCCTTCTCGGATCGGGAGATCGTGATCCGGCTGTTGGGCGAATCGCTGTGGGATACGCTCAACGTGCTCCGGGGACAGCGCCGGACCGGACGCTCGGCCCGGATGCTCTTCGAGGTGCTGGGCGATATCTGGGTGGTGCAACGTAATCCGTTCATCCAGGACGACCTGCTCGAAAATCCAAAGCGCCTGACCTCCCTCATCCATGCCTTGCATCACCGGCTGGATCAAATCGTGATCCGGGCCAATGACAACGCCCTGGCGCTGGACCTGGCCGGCGCCGCGCGCGGCGCGGTAAGCGCGTTCGAGAACTGGCTGGGCGGAATGAAAGAGCGCCGGCGCGCGGTGCGCCAGCGCTTGTGCAAGGTGACGCATACGGACAACGTGCTGTTCGATGGCTTTTCGCGCGTCTCGCACGTTACCGATGCCACGGACTGGCGCGTCGAGTTTCCCTTCGTGGTCGTTACCCCGGACAGTGAAGACGAGCTGGCCCGGGTGGTGCGGGCCTGCTGTGAATCAGGCCTGACCATCATCCCGCGCGGCGGGGGGACCGGTTATACGGGCAGCGGTGTGCCCCTGTACGCCGATACGGCCATCATCAACACCGAGAAACTGGACACCATCGGCCCCATCGAGCAGCGCCGCATCCCGGGCGTGGCCGGGCCGGTGGCCGCGGTACGACTGGAGGCAGGCGTCGTCACGCGGCGGGTTACCGAGCTGGCGGACGCGAACGGTTACGTGTTTGCGGTGGATCCGACCTCCCAGGACGCCTCCACCATCGGCGGCAACATCGCCATGAACGCCGGCGGCAAGAAGGCCGTCATGTGGGGATCGGCCCTGGACAACCTGGTCTCCTGGCGCATGGTGACACCGGATGCCGAATGGCTGGAGGTGGAGCGGCTGAACCACAACCTCGGCAAGATCCATGAGCTGGAAGCGGCCGAGTTCCGGGTCACCCGCTATGGCCCCGACGGCCGGACCCCCCGTGGCGAGCCCGAGATCCTGCGCATTCCCGCCGCCGAGCTGCGCCGGCCGGGTCTGGGCAAGGACGTCACCAACAAGGCGTTGGGCGGGCTGCCGGGGGTGCAGAAGGAAGGCTGCGACGGCCTGATTTCCTCGGCGGTGTTCGTGCTGCATCCCGCACCCAGGTTCCTGCGCACCGTGTGTCTGGAGTTTTTCGGCAGCGTCAAGCAGGCCGTGCCCGCCATCCAGGAGACCAGGCAGCTGCTCGCGTCCCTGCCCGGCATCGTACTTGCCGGCATGGAGCACATGGATGAGCGTTACGTGCGGGCCGTGAATTACGGCAGCAAGGCGCCGCGCCAGGAGCGCCCGAAGATGGTGCTGCTGGTGGACATCGGCGGTGAGCAGGAGGAGCGGGTGGCCGAAGCGGCCTCGCGGGTGGTGCGGCTGGCCAATGTCCGGGGTGCCGAAGGCTTCGTCGCCGTGAGTCCCGAGGCCCGCCACGGCTTCTGGGCCGAACGCTCACGCACCGCTGCCATCGCGTCCCACACCAACGCCTTCAAGATCAACGAGGACGTGGTGATTCCCCTGGAGCGCCTGGCGGACTACAACGACGGCATCGAGCGGATCAACATCGAGTATTCCACCCGCAACAAGCTGCGCATGATCGACGCGCTGGAGGCGTATCTGGACGGCGATATGCCGGAGTTGAGGCAGGCCGCCGATTACGAGGCCAGCACCGAGGCCGACGCTATCCTGCGGGCGAAGACCGTGGCTGCGCGGGCTCAACTAATCGCTGTACACGAGCGGTGGTCGGCCTGGCTGGAGCACCTCGATGCCCCGGCCGCGGAGTATGCTGGCACGTTCGAGGAGGGGTTGCGGTCCCGCCTGCGTGAAGGCGACACCCTGTTCGACGTGCTGCAGCGCCGCGAACTGCGTATCTCGTATCGCCAGGAGGTGGAACGTCCACTCAAGGAAATCTTCACCGGACGTGACCTGGAGGCGGTGCGCGCGCGCTTCGACGGCGTTCACGCGGGCATACGCAACTCCCGGCTGTTCGTCGCCACCCACATGCACGCCGGCGACGGCAACGTGCACACGAACATCCCGGTGTTCTCCAACGATTACGAGATGCTTCATGAGGCCGACCGCATCGTCGGCCGCGTGATGGCCCTGGCCAGGAGCCTGGGTGGCGTCATATCGGGTGAGCATGGCATCGGCATCACCAAGATGCAGTACCTGGACCCTGCCGTGGCCGAGGCCTTCGCCGCCTACAAGACCCGGGTGGATCCCGCGGGACACTTCAACCGCGGCAAGCTGATGCCCGGCTCGGGCATGCACAACGCCTACACGCCCTCGCTGCGCCTGGTGCAGCAGGAGGCGCTGTTGCTCGAGGCCAGCGAGCTGGGCGAACTCAACGACATGGTCCGGCACTGCCTGCGCTGCGGCAAGTGCAAGCCGGTGTGCACCACCCACGTGCCGCGAGCCAACCTGCTGTACTCGCCGCGCAACAAGATCCTTGCCACCGGCCTGATCCTGGAGGCCTTCCTCTACGAGGAACAGACCCGGCGCGGAATCTCGCTGCGCCACTTTGCGGAGATGAACGACGTGGCCGACCACTGCACGGTCTGCCACAAGTGCGCCAACCCCTGCCCGGTGAACATCGACTTCGGCGATGTGTCGATCCGCATGCGCAACATTCTCCGCTCCCAGGGCAAGAAGCGCTTCAACCCGGGAAGCTGGATCTCCATGCAGTTCCTGAATATCACCGATCCGCGCACCATCAGGCTCATGCGCACCGCGCTTATACGCTGGGGCTACGCCGGGCAGCGTCTGGCCCACACTGCCGCGAAGCGCCTGGGGCTGCTGGGCCTGAAGCAGGTGCCGGGAACCACCATCGGTCCCCCGACCGTGCGCGAGCAGGTCATCCACTTCGTCAAGAAGCCCATGCCTTCCGGACTGCCGGCAAAGCCCATGCGCGCCCTTATCGGTGCCGAGGATGTGCGTTACGTATCCATTATCCGCGACCCGGCCAGGGTCAGCGAGGAAAGCGACGCCGTGTTCTATTTTCCGGGCTGCGGTTCCGAGCGGCTGTTCAGCCAGGTCGGTCTCGCCGCTCTGGCCATGCTCTACGAGGTGGGCGCCGAGACCGTACTGCCCCCCGGGTACCTGTGCTGTGGTTATCCCCAGACTTCCAGCGGTGACGAGACCCGGGGCCGCCAGATCTCCACCGCCAACCAGGTGCTCTTCCATCGGGTTGCCAATACCTTGAACTATCTCGACATCAAGACCGTCCTGGTATCCTGCGGCACCTGCCTGGATCAGCTCATGGCCTACCAGTTCCAGCAGATCTTCCCCGGTTGCCGGCTACTGGACATTCACGAGTATCTGATGGAGAAGGGTGTTTCCATGGCAGGCCCGCAGGGCGTGCGCTACCTGTACCATGATCCCTGTCATACACCGATCAAGACCTATAATCCAGTGAGCGTCGCTTCCAGTCTCGTGGGCCAGGACGTGCTGCTGTCCGAGCGTTGCTGCGGCGAGTCCGGTACCTTTGCCATCGCGCGTCCCGATATCGCCACACAGGTCAAGTTCAGCAAGCAGGAGGAGTTGCAGATGGGCTGCGACAAGCTCGCCGGAGCGGGTGTTGACAAGATCAAGATCCTCACTACCTGTCCTTCCTGCCTCCAGGGCCTGTCCCGTTACCGGGAGGAGGTCGACGCAGAGGCCGGGTACATCGTGACCGAGCTCGCGGCGAACCTGCTGGGCGAGGACTGGCAGCGCACGTTCCTGGAGCGCGTCAACCGGGGCGGGGTGGAGCGGGTACTGCTCTGAAGATGAGGCAGGTCCGGAACCGACTCGCGAAACGTATCAGAATGACTGAACTCGACAAGCGACCGGGCTGAACAATCGTCTCTGGCCCGTTGATCCCCGATCGGCCAGCTGCGTGGTGACTCATTTCACCCGAAAGACACCCCTGACAAACCGGATCTGGCCCTCGCGAAGACTGCGCTGCGCGTTCTCGGCCTTTTGCGCGAGATTGTCGACGTACACCGACAGGCTGAGCTGTGCCTGTGCAACGATGTCAGGCGTCGTGTTCGCGGGCGTCCCGCTCAACTGAGCGTCGCTGGCATCCTCAAAGAATTCAGCGATGAGCCCGCTTTCGCCGAGAACCGATTGCAGCGCATCGGCAGAAATAAGGCAGTTGTCGGCAGGGTCGGTGGCCCACGGCAGCGGGAAGTAGCATGTGGCGACTGTCCCGGCTGCCATCTCCTGGAAGGCGAATCGGCCGCCCGGCTTGAGGACCCGGCGGATCTCCGCATAGAGTTTCTGCTTATCGGTAATGTTCATGCCGACATTCTGCATCCAGACGGCATCAAACGATTCGTTGGGGAAGGGCAGGTCGAGCGCGCTGCCCATGTGCACATCGATTCGGTCGTCAAGGCCGGTCAGCCGATTCAGCAGTACAGCGCCGGCGCAGTAATCGGCCGATAATTCGAGGCAGTCGACGCGGCAGCCGAGGGTGGAGGCGAGCAGCCGCGCGGCACCGGCCAGTCCGGCTCCGATATCGAGAACGCGATCTTCGGCCCGGATTTGCGCCTGTGCCAGCAAGTCCAGCGAAGCGAGGAACCCACCCGTATGAAATTGGTCAAGCGCCCCCAGCTCCTCTGGCGACAGGCGTTGCTCGGGATTCAATCCGGCCGCACGAAGGGCAGCCAGGATACGCGACTCGATGTCGCGGGCCGAATAGTGTGCTTCCAGACTCGCCATAATTAGCAGGATATGGGTGGGCAGAAGGTCAGGATGAGGGGATAGATAACCGTGTTTTCTGTTTGATGCCCCGTTCCCCAACCCTCCCCCTGAGGGGGAGGGAATTAATCGGTTTAGTCCCGTTCGTGTCGGGCTGATCGAATCAACCCTCCCCCTGAGGGGGAGGGGTTGATCGGCCGGAACTCGGCATTCCGTGCACGAGTGCGAAATTCGTCTAGCAGAAAGGCGGCCATTAATTAAGCAATAACGGCGCGATGATCGTTGGCACAATTGCGTTTTTAGGCTGCGTGGAAAGGGGGACGGTTTCGATTGTTGCATCACCGTAGACGACCAGGCCCGCCAGATCGGATCCATCGTTCGCGACCCAGTTACCGACAGGGGTATCATTGTCAGCCATGGTCAAGTTACTTAACCCAACACTCAGCCCGCTAAAACTCAGCGTACCTACCAGGTGCGGGCCATCACCGGCTATGCCGTTGAAGTTGCCGAAACCGATACCGTTGATTTCACCCATAACAGCGCACCCGGATGTTGCTGGACTGACGAAACAATTGTCGCCGGTTCTGCTGAATGCAGGATCGGTCGGAAAGGCTGCATCAAAAGCAAAATCACCGTTATAGGCCAGCATTGTGCTGTCATAAAACAAATCCAGACCACCAGCCAGAAAACCGCTCACATCAGAGGCATCTGCCCAAATTTCGAGGATCACATTTTCACCAGGATTGATCGTCTTGGTCGTAGGTTCTAGCCAGATCGAGGCTGCCTCAGCGTTGAGAGTCATTACGCCGTAAAGGGCCGCCACACAAAATGCCATTATCCTATCTCTCATGGCGCTTTCTCCGTACACCTGATTGTCATTATAGGCTTGATCATATCATTAAATCCTGACTGTATATCTAACCATAAGCCACTGCGTAATGTATGACAATATGGGGACGCACATGCACCCAATGCGCAACAACGAACCGCGACAATCAGCCTCTCCGTGCATGCCAGGCAGATCGCGCCAGGCATGCACGGACTCGTCTGGGTTCGATGCCGGAGATGGTATCCGGCCTCCCGATGCATTCAACTAGGTCGAGCTTGACGGGCGAACGGAGGGATCGAGGAAAATCGTCGCGTAGTGATGGCAGACCGCAGGGCCAGGCCAGCAGGCGGGAAAAATCACGCCGGTCGCGCCACGTCCCGCAGGGGCGGGAATACGAGATTGGTTCTAAATTTTTGTGCCTGCGGGATCTTCCAGTCTTTCCGGCAGGGGGGTAACGAAGGTTAGGAGTCTGCCGGTATGCAGTCCCTCACCGCCTGTCCGGATGAAGAAGCATCAATACATGATTTTGATGCAGATACTGGATGGATTGGAATCACGCAGCTTACGACCTATCCCCGGTGCTCGCCGGTTATAACGTCGGTGATTCCAATGTCCGGGAATAACGCCGAAAATGAACGGCAGTCGGGATGCAAACCTGCAGACGCCGGGTGTATTGTCTGCAGGAAACCATGCAATCAATGCCGCGATCGCAGCCCGGTAAACGTTCATCCCGGATACACTACGGCCACTTCACTGGAGAAATAGGGATATAGTCGATGGAAGGCGGTATCGATTCACCCGAACAATGGCTGGACGCACACGGGGATGCCCTGTATCGCTACGCCCTGCTGCGCATGCGCGACCCGCATAAGGCCGAGGAGGTGGTGCAGGAAACGTTCCTGGCGGCCTTGCAGGCCAGGGAACGTTTTTCGGGAGGCGCTTCTGTGCGCACCTGGCTGATTGGTATACTCAAGCACAAGATCCTGGATCAGTTCAGACGCGAGGCGCGTGAAGTCAGCCTGAACGATCCCAAAGGACCGGAGGGTGATGACGATGATGCGTGGGAAAGCCGATTTTCCCCGGACGGGCACTGGAGTGCAAACATCGCCGACTGGGGAAATCCGGATAAGGTCCTGGAGCAGGGTCAGTTCTGGTCAATACTTCAATATTGCCTGGATCGCCTGCCGGAACGGCTTGCCAGAGTGTTTATGCTGCGTGAAATGATGGATGAAAGCTCGGAAGCGATATGCCGGGATTTTGCTATTACACCGGCGAATCTCTGGACCATGCTCTATCGCGCCCGTATGGGATTGCGGCAGTGTCTCGAGAGACATTGGAGTGAAACCGGGAAATGGTGAGCGGCATGTTGACATGCAGAGAAGCCAGCCGATTGATATCGGAAAGCCAGGATCGCAAGCTGCGGTTGCACGAACGACTCGGTTTGCGCATGCATCTCTGGATGTGTATCAATTGCAGGCGTTTCGAACGCCAGATAAGTATGATCCGGCGCCTGTTGCGATCGCCGTCGAATCCGGAAACGCCGGACAGTCAGGATGCCGGTCTTCCCTCCGACGCGCAGGAACGTATCCGGCAGGCGATGATCGAGCGGGAAAAGAGCGGAAGATAGCGTGCATCGGTGTGATGAGATAGGTACGCCGCTCACCGCCTGAGTTCGTCCGGCCCGCCGGGTTCATCGAGCACGGCCAGCGCCGCGACGATGTCTGCCGGCTCCATGCGTTTTGTGTAGTCGGTATCGGCGAATGCGGCACGGATGATGCCCTGCCGATCAATGACGAATGTCCCCGGCACCGGCAAACCGTAGCGCCCTTTGCCGTTGTAGTCGGTGATGTCCAGGCTGAACTCCTTCATATACAGATTTCTCAGGGCTTCCGGCACCTCGAAATACAGGTTGTAGGCCTTCATCACAGCGTCGTCGAGATCACTGAGTATGGGGAAAGGGTAGGCATCCTTTTTGATCTGTCCGGCCGAGCGATCCGGGGTCTGCGGCGTGACCGCGACCAGTTGCGCACCGTAGCGCCGGAACTGTGGAAGACTCTCGTTCAACGCATGCAACTGCAGGTTGCAGAACGGACACCAGGCGCCGCGGTAAAAGGTCAGGATTACCGGTCCCCGGGCGAGCAGGTCCGACAGGCGGGTGGCATTGCCGAAGGCATCGGGCAGGCTGAAATCCGGCGCGCGGCTGCCGACCTTGAGTCCGGGCTCCGGCATCGACGCAGCCAGGTCCTGCGCGGCCTTTTCCATGATAGTGCGCTGGCGCTGGGCCGGTGCGGGCTGTTGTGCCTTGAAGTGGCGGATACGCTCCCCGAGGTCAGGGACCGGTGGGGTTTCTCCGGCCTGGCTGGCAATTACCGGCATCAGGCTGAAAAGGCATGCCGTCATACGGCTTCTGATCGATCGTTTCATCATTGGCTCCATGGTGGATTGCAGGGATTCATGAGGATGCATGACATATTCCGGGTTCGGGATAGTATGACGGGTAACGCGTTCGTGTATCCAGCGTTGTCTGTGTTGCAGGGGGGCATCGAACCTTGAGTCAGGAATCCGTATAACCGAATTCGCCCCGCCAATCGCCCGCGTGATTGTCGATGTGCAGCCATCGCGATACGAATGCGGCCGGATCATGCACGGGTTCTTGCCCGCATCGGGGTGTGCCGTCCTTTCCATCGGCTGTGCAGGCACGGCTCACAACCGGGCTGAAACATACGGCCAGGCGGGGCATGATCTCGATACCTGCGGAACCTGACATGCCCTCCAGGAAACGCACCTGCTTGCGAGCTGCACAGCCGAAACAGAGACCCATCTCGACGAGCAGCGGTGAGGCGCGACGCGCCAGGGCCGTGCTGCTGAGCCGGACGGAGACGGGCTTGCCATGGATCACCACAACACTGTTCATGTCACACCGCCGGCAGACTGTTTCGATGTGGTTTCACCCGGTCGCCCTTCCTGGCCGAACAGCCTGTTCCACCAGCGTCGTCTGCCGCCGGGATTGGGAAATTCTGCGTGCAAGTCGACGGGTTGGCTGCGACTGATGGTCCATCCCGGGAGTACATGCCTGCCACTGCTGCCACAGGCGGCGCCCAGGTCGTTGGGATCGTAGATCTTGATAAACGTCGGCGCTTCCAGGCTGTCGGCATAGACGATGCCGAGGTGGTCCTCCCGATGATCGTTGCGTAGCAGGTCGGTGATTTCACGTAAGAACTGCCGGAACTGACCGCGCGCCACCGGCATGACGGGAACCGGTTCACCGACATAGTAGACGTACCAGCCACCCTCATTTCCGCTGACGAGTCGCTCGATGAGCGCATCCCATTGTTCCCAGCGCAATACCCCGTGCAGGGGTACCTTTATCTGTGCCATGAATTGTGACATGCCTGATTTCCTCATTCATTGCGGCTTCGGTGGTTAGTCGCCCGAGATCGGTAATCCTGACAGGAAAATCGCCTGCGCGGCAGGGGTGGGCGAATGATGCACTCGGCGGATAGAGCACCCGCATCCGCACGTTGACCAGGCAATGTCTGCAGGAACAGCCCGGACAAGGTAGGCAAGGGCAGCGCATGTATCGGTATATCCGGCACTATTGCGACGAGAGAAGGCGGGGGCCCGGTGGGCGCATGCAAACGGAGGTGAAAAAAGTTGTAAGGACCCGGCGCTTGCATCGACAAAGCCATGACGATGCTGTAACGGAACCGCGGGCTACGTCGGTGTATCGGCATAACCCTGTCGGTGCAACCCGGGTGGCAGGACTGAGTATGAAATGTAAAGACGCCAGCCGTCTGGTTTCGGAAGCTCGGGACCGCCAACTGGGCATCCGGGAGCGTTCGAGCCTGCGCATGCACCTCTGGATGTGTGGTAACTGCCGGCGTTTCATGCGGCAGATCCGACTGCTGGGACGGGCGCTGGGCAGGCTGGCTGACCCTGACGATACGGCCGGACGGGCCCCGGTGCTTTCTGACGGTGAACGTGCGCATATCCGCCGAGAACTCGCCGGGCATGGCGGAAGCAGTTGCTGAAATCCGCCGGAAAACGCGAGTCCGGCATCGTAAACCGCCCGCTGACGGGCATGCGAAATAACCTTTATTCAGGAGAATTGGAATATGAACACTACGAAGACGGCGATTACCCTGGCCCTGACGACCGTTCTGGGTTCGGCCGGCATCGCGAATGCCGGCGAAAATCCTTTCGGCATGCAGATGCTGGAGCGGGGTTACCAGGTGGCCGAAACGGGGGGCAAGGCCCCTGATGGCAAGTGCGGCGGGCGCAAGGTGGAAGAAGCCAAGTGCGGTGCCAACAAGGATGCCGCCAAGGCGCAAGAGGGCAGGTGTGGCGCCGGCAAGGATACCGCCAAGACCGCTGAGGGCAAGTGCGGTGCGAGCAAGAACGCCACCACCAAAGCCAAAGATGGCAAGTGCGGTGAGGGCAAGTGCGGCGCCAACAAGCACAAGCACATGGATCAGACGGCGGAGTAATTCCGGATGACACCGTGCCTGCCGAATCTCAAGCTGCATGGCTCGGGTCTCGGCCTGAGGCGGGAGCTTCTTCCCGCCCTCAGGATCGAGGTACCCGACACCATCGATTTTTTTGAACTGGCCCCGGAAAACTGGATGGACATGGGTGGTCTGTGGCGCAAGGACCTGTACCGTCTCGGCGGACAGCGGCCGATCGTCGCACACGGACTGTCACTGTCCCTGGGCGGCCCGGCGCCGCTGGACGAGGCGTTCCTGAGGTGTGTAAAGCGGTTTCTGGATGAACACGACATCGCGCTCTACACCGAACATCTGTCCTGGTGCAGCGATGAGGGACACCTCTATGACCTGTTGCCGCTTCCCTTTACCGAGGAGGCGGTACGCCACGTTGCGGCGCGCATCCGGCGTACCCAGGATATCCTGGAACGCCGTATCGCGGTGGAAAACGCCTCGTACTACGTTACTCCGCCCGCCGCTGAGATGAGTGAAGCCGGGTTTGTACGCCGTGTCCTGGACGAGGCGGACTGTGATCTGCATCTGGACGTAAACAATGTTTACGTCAACAGCGTGAACTTCGGTTTCGATCCCTGGCGTTTCATCGCCACGCTGCCTGCCGAGCGTGTGGTCTATATACACGTCGCCGGGCATTACCGGGAGGCCGACGACCTGATCATCGACACCCATGGGGCCGATGTGATCGATCCGGTATGGGAGCTGCTGGAGCGAACCTATGCGCGGATCGGCATCCGTCCCACCCTGCTGGAGCGTGATTTCAACGTACCGCCATTGGGCGAGTTGCTTGATGAAGTACACAGGATCCGGTCCTTGCAGGAACGCCACCGGGAGCATCGTCATGTCCGCATTGCCTGATGCAGCAGGTTTGCGCGCTTTCCAGGCAGCCTTCGCCGCCCGCATCCGTGATCCCCGAGACAAGCCACGCCTGCAGGGCATACCGGCGCGGCGCATGCGCGTCTATGAACAATTGCTGTTCAACAATCTGGATGGGTTCCTGCGTGCCGCTTTTCCGATAACGTATGAATTGCTGGGTATGCAAGCCTGGCGCGGAACGGCCCGGCGTTTTTTCGCCGAACATCGCTGCCGTGCGCCCTTGTTCCGGGATTTACCCCGTGAGTTTCTCGACTGGATGGAACCCCGGGCGGCGACCCTGTTCCCGGACCGCCCCTGCCTGTACGCGTTCATGCATTACGAGTGGCTGGAACTGGACGTGGCCATTTGCCCTGACGAGTCCGCCACCGGTGATATCGATCCGCTCGGTGATTTGTTGACGGGTGTGCCGGTGCTCGAGCCTGCCGCGCGTCTGGCCAGATATCACTACCCGGTACACCGGATCGGCCCGGGATTCGAACCGACGGCACCCGACAGCCGGACGTACTGCTTCCTGGTATTCCGCGACGGCGATGACGCCGTCCGGTTCATATCACTCAATGCGGTCTCCGCACGCCTTGTCGAGATACTCGTTGACGGGCATGTCAGCGGCCGGAGTGCGATGCAGCAGGTTGCCCATGAGTTCGGTCTGACGGATGCGGAACGCGTCATCGAGGCGGGCAGCACCCTGTTGACGAAACTGCGCCTGGCCGGTGCAGTGTCTGGAATCCGGAGAGTCACATGAAGAACCTATCAAACATCAATGCACTTGATTTTGCCAGCAATCTCATTGGCGTGCTCAACCGCGTCGGAGATTTTCTGCCACAACTCGTTCTCAGGCTGCTGCTGGCCTACGAGTTCTGGGAATCCGGCGTGGAAAAATATTACGGAGTCAACTGGTTCGCCGATATCAAGGACCAGTTTCCGTTTCCGTTCGATGTCATACCGACGGATATCAGCTGGTTCATCTCCACCTGGAGCGAGCTGCTGGGCGCGGTGGCGCTCGTGATCGGGCTGGGTTCACGCTTTTTCAGCTTAACGCTGGTGATCCTCACGATCGTGGCCTGGGTCAGCGTCCATGCCGGCAACGGTTACAACGTCTGTGACAACGGCTACAAACTGCCGTTGATTTATCTGGTGTTGTTCCTGCCGCTGGTGTTTTCCGGACCCGGCAAGCTCAGCCTGGACTACCTCATCTCCAGACGGGTGTGGTCGGATTATTGGTAAATACAGAAATGAGTAACAGCAAAATGCCTCTTATCGTCATTACCGCGCAAGCGGGAGTCCAGATCGGCACTGAGATTCCTGGATGCCGGCTCGCGCTCGCCAGGTGCGCTTGGCCGGCATGTCGACAGGATTATGTCAACCAATGATGCAACGCTTGATAGCAGGCGTTTTCGATACATGCATCCGGGGCGGGTCTGAACCGGTTCCCGGTGCTCATCATCTGCAGGCCTTTCATCCACCCGCCACAATGGAAACACGATCCCTGACGAATGAAGACTGCCGGCAACATGCCGCGAACCGCAGGCCTGCCGGGTGGATCGATTCCGTAACAGCAATCCTTTCGATTCACGTCCGGCATGCCAGGCAAAATCAGCAGGTTCAGTGCCGGACTTAAGGCACAAATCGATCGTAAAACATGCGCAGATTCAGCTGGCTTGCCCGGCAAGGGGAAAGCCCGGTGAGAGGGCGTTCAGTAGCCGTGGACATTGGGAATCATGGCTTTTATTCTTTAATATTCATAAAATCTGCCTCATCCTGTGAACAGGCAAGCAGGTGAACAGTGAGCAGGCTGAATCGACGGCATGAACACCATAACGACTGTATGGAATTTAATTGGCGTCCACCCGGACCTGTCGCCAATTCCGGGGGTAGACATGCAATTGCTGACTGCACCGGGAATGCAAGCCTCAGGACGGGCACTCACACAGTGAGGGAACTACGTGGCCTGGCCGGGTCTCCTGCCGTATAGAAGAACACACCGTGGAAAGTTTCTCGATGAGATGGGCGGGCGGACACGGCCGCCCGGATGGCGTGAGCAATCCTGCCATGGCGTGCGTGACGGCGCAATCAATTGAAGGCGGCATTGCCAGCTTGCTCTACGCGATGGCGGGTTGGGCATCGATTCCTAAAATCAATAAGAAAGGACCGGTATGACATTCAATACTCCACAGGCAGCCGGTTGCACGGTCAATACCAGGCAAGACAGTCCCGGGACCAGTCAGGTGCCAGACGAGACGGGTAATGCCGAAACCGCGGGTGTTGCGGCTACCCGCATGGCCGTGATCGTGCTAGGCATGCATCGCTCCGGCACATCGGCCACGACCCGGGTAATCAGCCTGCTGGGCGCCGATCTGCCGTCCAATCTGATGCCCGGCATGGCCGATAACGAAACCGGATTCTGGGAATCCCTGGACACCTATGTCCTGAACGAGGGTATCCTCGCCGCGCTGGGTTCCAGATGGGATGACTGGCGCAGACTCAGCCCGGATTGGATGGGCGCTTCCGTACCGGATCTGAAAGCGCGGGCACTGGATATCCTGGAGCGGAATTTCGCCGGTTCGGGTCTGTTCGTCCTCAAGGATCCGAGAATATGCCGCCTGCTCCCGTTCTGGCTGGAAAGCCTGCATCAGTTCGGTGCCGAGACCCGGTGTATCCTGCCTTTCAGAAACCCGATCGAAGTTGCCGCCTCGCTCAGGAAGCGGGACGGATTCAGCCCGGCCAAGTCCTATATGCTCTGGTTGCGGCATGTGCTCGATGCGGAGCGGGCGACGCGCAATCTGCCGCGTGCATTTCTCGCCTATGACGATCTGCTCGACGACTGGCGGGGGACCGTTTCCCGCGTTGCCGAACGGCTCGGATTGTCCTGGCCCCTGCATAGCACGGCCGTGGAGTCTGAAATCGATCGCTTCCTTAAAGCCCGCCTCCGGCACCACATTACAGATGAAACCAGCCTGCAGCATCACCCCGGGATCGCCGGCTGGATCAAGGATACGTTCACATTGCTGCAGGCGCTTTTGAACGATCCGGGTTCGCGGGAAGCGCAGCAGGGACTGGACGAGATTTGTGATGAGTTCGACCGTGCGAGCGACGCGCTGGGAGCCGTCCTGCGGGCCGATGAGAAGGCACTTGATGAGGCAAGGCAAACGCTCGTCAAGCGTGACGCCGAGGCTGGCGTGGCGAAGGTGCAGATCAGCGAGCAAGGTGCGCGCATCAGGGAACTGGAGCAGCTTGTCGCCGCGCAGAAGGGCAGCGTCGAGGTGCTTGAGAAAACGGTTGCCCGGCAGGATGCCCGCATCAGTGAACTGTCGCAGGTGATCGCCAGGGAGAAATTCCGCGTCAGGGAACTCGTGACGCGCACAGAAGAACTGGAGGAAACCGCCACACGACGGGACGAAGACATCAGGGGGCTTGAGGGATTGGCCGGCCGGCAAGACAGACGGGTCGAAGCACTGGAACAAACCATTCTGGAACTCAAGACCGCCACGGCGAAGCTGGAGCAGGGGGAGTCCGCCTACAGGGACAGGAATGCGATCCTGGAACTGCAGCGGAATCGACTGTTGCATCGCCTCAACGCGATTCAGACGGAGCGAACATGGCGCCCGGGGCGCCTGTTCGTTTTATCGTCGCAGCGACAAACGCGTCAACTCTCCTACGGTACGCACGCATTACCGCCACGCGTGTGTTCCGGAAGCACCTTGAAAATGAAGGACCGACGCCGTTTGCGGCGACAGGCCAGAAGGCTGCTTGACGCCGGCTTGTTCGACGTGAACTGGTACGTGGAAAGCAACCCCGATGTGGTCCTTGATGGCGAAAATCCGGTCTGGCACTGGCTCGTCACTGGATGGCGTGACGGCCTGAATCCGAACCCCTTCTTCGATACCGGCTGGTATCAAATGAAGAATCCGGATGTCTTTGCGGCGAAGACCAATCCGCTGCTGCATTATCTGGATTACGGGGCAGCCGAGGGACGTGATCCCGGCCCGCTGTTCGACAGCGACTGGTACCAGGCGAAAAACGCGGACGTCGGCAAGGCCGGAATCAATCCACTCGTGCACTATCTGAAGTACGGAAGGGCAGAGGGGCGTGATCCCAATCCTCTCTTCGACTCTGCCTGGTACGTGAAGCAGTACCCGCATATCACCGAAGCGGGTGTCGATGCCATTGAACATTATCTGATGCGTGGTGCCGCCGAGGGATGCAAGCCCAGCCCACTGTTTGATACCGACTGGTATCTGAAGCAGAACGCGGACGTCGCGCGGGACGGGGTCAACCCCCTGGTCCACTACCTGAGCCGCGGTGCGGTCGAGAGACGTCTGACGCCGTGCCCCCTGTTCGACAGTGACGCGTACCTGCTACAAAACCCTCATGTTGCCGAGGCGGGAATGAATCCGCTGGTCCATTACGTGACCCACGGCGCGACCCGGGGTTGTGATCCCAACCCGCTGTTCGACAGCGACTGGTACCTGAGACAGTACCCGGATGTGGCCGCTGCAGGTATCAATCCACTGGCGCATTATCTGCTCCAGGGTGCGGACGAGGGACGGGATCCGGGTCCACGCTTCGAAACCGCCCGGTATGTGGCCATGCTTGGCGGCACTATTCCATCAGGGCTGAATCCACTGCACCACTATCTGCAGTACGGGCGCGACAAGGGATGTTCCGTCCAGGAGCAGGATAAACCCGATTCCTAGCCGGCGCCCGACGACGGGTTTTGACCCGGGCGCAGCCTGGCCGCCCGGATCCACGGGTCTGCTGATCGAGGCGGCCAATCATAGTGACCTGACGATATTGGCGCTACACGCCTCATGACCGATCTCGGTATCCTTACCGAGCCGGCATAGCGGGAAGCTCACGGGGCAGAAGACCCGGTGGCCGCGCCGCCGTTGCCGGACCAGCGCGCGCGAAACTGTTCGCGCTCTTCTTCGGAATAGAAATGCCTGGAGAATCTGGAGTTGTACATCTGGTCCAGCAAGGCGGGCGGGATGCTGATCCGCCGCTTGAACTCCGCATAGAGGTCCGCATACGGCTTGTTGCTGCCGACATTGCTGTGCACGATCTCGAATCCGTCGAGACCGAGAAAATCCGCGATGGCCTGCGACTTCATGCGGTCGTCCAGTTCGCATCTGAGTACCAGCAGGCTGGTTTTCCCCTGTGTTATGACGGTGTAGCCCTGGTGTATAGGAAACGGCTTCTGGTATACATCGATGCCGAAATTGGTTTTTATCTCCGCATCAAGCCAGGTCAACGGCCTGGCGTGCATGTAGTTTCCGATGAAAATGCCGGCCAGTTCGTCGATGTCGTAGTCCGTGATCTCGCTGTCTGTACCGATGTACCGGCCCAGGAGCTGGAAGAACATGGAAATGTTATTCGCCACCGGTTCGCGCACCAGGGTGATCACCTTCAGCCGACGTTGTGAACGGACATAGGCCTTATAGATTCTCTCGGCATAGAATTTCTCACGAAACCGCCGTCCCAACCGCTTGCGCAGGGAGAACTGTTGAAAGACGCGTTGCTCGTGCGCGATTTCGCGTTCCAGCATGTCCCGGTACGCCGGCTCGATGGCGATACGGTCCGGATCGCGGTCCCGGATGGGAAAGTACTCATGGCTCATCAACACCAGGCGGGTACGGGGGTCGCGGCAACGGAACAGGGAGTTGCGTATGGAGGACGATCCGACCTTCCCCATCTGGTAGATAAGGATAGGCTCCCCCCAGTCGAGCCAGGGCGCGACGATCACCGCGAAATACTCGTATACCCGCCGGTCTAGCCATCGTTTTTTCAAATGCATCGTGAATCGTTGACCGGGATAAGCACAGGGCGTGCCATGTCTATCTTAAGGTGCGCGGCCTGAAAATAGAATCCGGGTTCACGGGGTTTCACCAGGGCCTGCCGATCACCGCCGGGCTCTATTCATTTCCCGTGCCGTTGCTCCCCTGGCTTGACGACGTTTCAACGGCTCGTCGCGGGAAACCGGGCGCCGGCGCGGAGCGACCGTCCGGCAACGTCACGGCGCGGGCCGGAAGCCGGTATTCGCACAGGGCCACGCGGCCTGCCGTGCGCTGCCGGGGTGAATCATCGACTGGGGCGGCGGATGAAAACCGCCCCGGGGCCGCCGGGGATAATCACAAAATTTATTTTATTTACATAATGTTATGTATGAAGGTCCGATGGGTATCCGCGCCCGCGGCAATGCGGCTGCCATTACTCCCGCCCCCGTGGTTGGCAAGCGTGCTGAACCCTGATAGCATCAAAAGACTCGCTTGATAATAATTCTGAGAAAAGGCAACTAACAGCAAGAATTACGTAACTTATGACAATAATGCGAATTCAGGAACGCGAGTCCGGGGATTCTATTAGTATTTCTGAATACTGCAATCATCCTGCCCGCACGGCATGGCGAGCCCCCGCGTCGGGGACAGCCCCGTCTGTGGGCGTCGACCGGCGACAGGCCGCCTGCTTTGCGCTGCAGCCTGCCTGAATTCCCGCAGTGTCGTGGATCTCTTTTTTGCGTGTTGTCAGGGGACTGTCAACGGCAGGTGATCAGGGCCATCACCGGTACAAACAGGAAACTTGCCGTTTCGATCAACCATGACTTGATACCCTTAACGATATACATCATGTGACAACAACCAAGTGCACGACATAACGGTCGGTGACCGCCTTGAATGCGCCGGGGGGCCGGTTTCAAGGCAACCGGTCAGCGGGTTATGAACGGCATTGAGCAGAGGTTAGCCATGCATCTACAAAAAACCATTCAGCAGGAAAACAGCGGATTTGTCAGGCATCGCGGGCCTGTTACCTGTGTCGCGGGAATCCCGAATCGTAACGCAGCGGTGACCTCCGGTTACGACGGCGCTGTCGGGTACGCCGACCTCGGTGCGGGTACCGTCGAACTGATCGGATATCATGATCACCTCGCCAACAAGATCACCGTGAACAGCGCAGGCACAAAGGCGGCCTCATGTTCATCTGATTACACGATCTACATCTGGAACCTGGCGACGCGACAGATCGACCGCATTCTCAAAGGCCATAGCGATGACGTCGAGGATTTCGTCTTTATCGATGACGGCCGCGGTGTATCCGTATCGCGCGATTGGCGGATTATCGTGTGGAATCTGATCACGGGCGCCGCCATACACATCATCGAGGGTCATGACAAGGATGTGCTGTCGGTGGCCGTCGACGACGGTCGTATCTATACCTCGGGCGACGACATGACGCTGCGGGTCTGGGACCTGGAAACCGGCAAACCGCTTCGCATGTGGGGCCCGTTCGAGGACGAGACGGACAGCTGCGCCATCGATCCCCGGCACGGCCGCGCCATACTGGGCTGCGACGACGGTGTCGTGCGGGTGTTCGACATCGAGACCGGGGAGCCGGTCGCGGAGATCGAGGCCCATACCTCGGGTATCAAGCGGGTTGCGGTATCGCCCGTGACCGGCGACATCCTGTCGGCGGCCTACGATCAGCGCATCCTGGTATGGGACGCAAACAACATGTCCCTGAAGCTGGAACTTGAATTCCGGCCTTCGATCTGGGAGCGCTCCTTCAACTGGACGGAGGACGGGACACGCCTGCTCGCCGGAACGTTCGACGGCACCGTGCTCGTCTGGGACGCCGCTACCGGCAAATGTATGGGCGAGGTCGGGGAGCGAGGCGAGGGTAATGCGTGTTTCAATGATGTCAGCGGGACCGCCGACGGTGACATCCTGACCGTCAGCGACGACGGACTGATCCGCCTGGGCCGCCTGACGCCCGCGGAGGCGGCATGGACTGCGGAAATCGAACCGAAGTCCGGCCGAATCCTCGCCAACGCCATCACCATCGACGCGGAATACGGAATGGCGGTGAGTGGCGCCCACAACCAGACGCTGCACCTGTTCGACTTCGACGGGCGGACGCTCAGCGGAGAGATCGAGGTGCCGCTCGGGGAGGGCCCCGTCAACTGTGTGCGCATCTCCCACCACACCGGCCACGAACGTGAATGTTTCGTCGCCTGTTACAGCGGTGCGATAGTGCGTGTCAGCCGGTACGGTGAAATCCTCGGAAAATTTGCTGGCAATGACGGTGCGGTCAAGGCCGTACGCCTCCATCCGAGCGAAAAGGTCGGTGTCAGCTGCAGCGCCGACAATACCCTGAATTCATGGGATTTCGAAGGGAATCGGCTGCATCAATTCGTCGGCCACATGGCGATCGTCGACGACGTCGACATCGACCCGACCGGCACGATGATCGCCAGCGTGTCCAGGGATTTCACGATGAAGGTCTACCGCCTGGACGACGGCAGCATGGTCGGTTCCTATCCCCTCGGGCGGCGTTCGCCGAAGGCGGTGTGTTTCGTCGACAAGGACACCGTCGTCGTGACGAACTACTGGGGCTCGCTGCTGCGCTTCGACCTGGCCAGTGGCGCCACGCTGGTCCGGCATATCGCCAAGAACGGCATCAGCGCACTGGGCCGGTGTGGTGATCACCTGGTGGCATCGTCCTATGACGGCGCGCTGTACCTGGTGGACCCCGTGACGCTGGAGCCGGTCAACACGCTGCGCAGCATGACACAGCGCCTCATGCCGAGCGCACTCATCTGATCCCCGTTCAGGATCGGGCGATGCAGGCCGCAAGATCGAATTCCCATGCCATCGGGTACCAGGTTCATCATACTGGCGGCGCCGAGAACGGGAAGCAACCTGCTGTGTACACTGCTCAATTCACACCCGGAGGTGCTGTGCCATCACGAGCTTTTTAACCCCGCGGGAATCTTTTATGCGCTGGATCACCGCGACGGCTCTCTCCAGCTTGGCAGCATGGCGGAGCGTGACCGGGAGCCGTTTGCATTTCTGCAGCGTGTCTGGGAGACGATGGAGGGCGCATCCTGCGTCGGCTTCAAGATGACCAGGGGACAGAACGAGGCCGTCATGCGGGGCCTGATCGAGGACCCCGGGGTATTGAAAATCGTTCTGTATCGCCGGAACAGGCTCAAGACCTTTGTCTCCGAGCTGATTGCCAGGCAAACGGACCAATGGGAAGCCTATGCCGGGGATAAACTCGCGAGCGACACGCCGAAACTGCATGTCGACGCCGGTGCATTGAAGGAACATTCCGCCCTGAATGAAGGCTTCTATGAGGATATCAGGCGCTCATTGCAAACGGGGCATCAGCCCTGTATAGAAATGTTCTACGAGAACATCTTCTCCAGATCCGAGCATGTCCGGATGCTCGAATTTCTGGGTGTGGAGCCAAACGGGACGCGACTTGCGCACGCCAGTATCAAGCAGAATGACAGTGACCTGCGCAGTCTTATCGAAAATTTTCAGGAACTCGAGTCGGCCCTCGAGGGCAGCGGCTACCTGGATGAGTTGTACGATTGCGAAAACTAGCGGTATTCGGGGCAGCGCCTTCAGGGCGTCTGCGATTGTTTCTCAGCCTGCGCTTTTGCGTAATAACTGAACGGAAATCAAGATGTCGGTAACTACATTGCTAAACAAGAATTTCATTACTTCGATGCTGACAGCCGATGATCCATGGTGCAAAGGCCATGGTTCCGAAAACGGCTCTGATGATCTCGGTGCGGGGCTGATATACTACGGTCTTGCCTATGCCTACAAGGCGCGTACCTGTGTCTGCCTGGGATCCGGCGGCGGATTCGTACCTCGACTCATGCGCCAGGCACAGCGCGACCTGAACATCGATGGCACACGAACCATCCTTGTCGATGGCGCGCCCTTCGTGTCAGAAGAGCGCAAGAATATCTGGGGCTCCCCCTACTGGCTTGATGAGAATTCCACTTTCCGCAAGCATTACCCGGAAATCGAAGTGGTGATGAAACTCACCAAGGATGCTTTCGAGGAGTTCTTCGTACCGAACAATATCAGCATCGACTACCTGCATATCGATGCCGATCATCACTACGACGGTGCGAAGCTTGACTGGGACCTTTATCGTACCCTCGTACCCAAGGCCGGCATTATCACCTTGCACGACACCACAAATTACCGTGAACCCTGCGGTGTACCGCAACTTGTGGATGAGATACGTGAAAGTGACGATTATGAAGTCGTCAACCTCGCACTCGCTTACGGCATAGCTTTGGCAAAACGAATTCTCACCCCCGATGAAAATATTGCTGCTTCAAGACCAGGTGTATCTTCCGTCGCTGGGCGGCGGAAACAAAACTAACCGCCTTCTCCTCGAAGCGCTGGCGGCACATGGCCATCAGTGCAGGGCCCTGGTGTCGGCGTTTACCACGCGCGCGGGACCGACCAATCCGCAGGAACTGCAGGCGGAAATGGACGGCCGTGGCATCGGGCTGGAGTCCAGCGAGGAGTTGTACCGCTACAGTCACCGCAACGTGGATGTGGAGGCGATGAACTTTTCATCCGTCGATCGCATGCGCGCTTTCATCGAGAAGGTGATTGAGGATTTCGAGCCGGACTGGGTCCTGGTGTCGGATGATAAACGGAGAATACTGCTGGAATGTGCAGTCGACACCGTGCCGGAGCGCTCGATCCTGATCCTGCAGACGGTATTCCACATGCCGTTCGGCCCCTATGCCCGCGATCAGGACGACAGGCAGGCGAGCCTGATGGCAAGGGCGCGGGGTATCATCTCCATAAGCCGTTTTCTGCAGACCTACCTCAAGGAACACGGCAATCTGGATGCCAGCCTGGTGTATCTTCCCGTCTACGGACCCGGCCCGTTTCCGGTCCGGGATAATTATTCGCAGGGCGCCATCACCATGATCAACCCCTGCGTGGAAAAGGGACTGGATATTTTCCTGGCACTCGCGGCGGAATTCCCCGAACTCGATTTTGCAGCTGTTCCGACCTGGGGCGCCGGCGAGGACGTGATACGCCAGCTCCAGGCGGTCCCGAACGTTGCCGTCCGGCCCGCTGTCGATGATATCGACGAGATATTCGGGGATACAAGGATCCTGCTCGCCCCCTCACTGTGGCCGGAGACGTTCGGTAATGTGATCATCGAAGCGATGCTGCGGGGTATTCCCGTCATCGCGAGCGACAGCGGCGGTATTCCGGAGGCCAAGCTCGGGATTGATTACATGATCCCGGTACATCTGGCGGAGTGGCGGGACGGCCGATATGTCAGCCCGGGGCAGAATATCCGGCCCTGGGTGAAGGCGGTCGAGGCCCTGGTTAAAGATGCGGAAAATTACAGACGCAATTCACGGGAATCCAGGAAGGCGGCCATCGGGTTCGAAAGGAAAACACGGGTGGAATTTTTCGAGAAGTACCTGGAAGCAGGCGCCACCGGTTCGCACTGACAGGCTGGGGTGATTCGTGTCAATCAGCCTGCCTACAGTCGATATACTGAATTCCTCGAGGCGCATTCTTGTGCTTGGACCCTGTGGCGCCGGCAAGTCCTTTTTCACGCGGCAACTCAGCAAAACCCTTGGGTTGCCTGCCGTTCATCTGGATGCCCTGTTCTGGCGCCCCGGTTATCGAAGCACCCCGCAGGCGGAATGGCGCGCCATGGTGAAATCGTTGATCAAGCAGGATAGCTGGGTCATGGACGGTACCTATGAAGCGAGCCTGGACCTGCGGATACCGGCGGCCGAGGCGATCATCATGCTCAGGAATCCGCGCCTGTCCTGCCTGTGGGGGGTGGCGAAAAGGGGCTTCGTCTACCGGAACAAGATACGTCCGGATGCGCCGGCAGGTTACCCTGTCAACCTGGCGTACCTGAGGTACTTGTGGAACTACCCGACCCGTACGGAGGTGCTGGTCAGCAGACTCATCGAGGAACACGGTCCGCAGATACCCGTGATAAGGCTGGCGAACCGAAAGAGTGGCGAACGGCTCATCTCGGCATTGCGCGACGCCAACGGCGGGGTGGCGGCCTGAATCACCCGCATATCTCCGTCCTTCCTTGAGAACAGCATTGGGTAATGACGGCGCACGCGCGCCGGCCAGCGCCCGGTCCGGTTAAAAAATCTTGTGGCTTTCTGCAAGGCAGCGTTCTTTCAGAAGCGGATCGTTCAGCCCGGCAAGCAGGTTATAAAAGCTGTAGGCATACTTGAAGGCATGCCCAAGGCCGGGTGCTACCGGCTTCCTCTGCTCCCAGTACTCACTGTCCAGTGGAGTCAGGGCCGAGGCAGGGTGATCGGGGAAACGCCGGTCCGTTGCCGCCGGCCCCTTCCTGATCTTCTTGATATACATCCGGTAGGCGATGCGCGCACGGGCGGCGAGGTCCGGGTGACCCAGCCGGGACAAATCGATCACGGCTTGTCCGATGGTAAGCAGATGCCCGGTCCACCCCTGGCCAAAGCCGGTATAACGCGAAACCGAGTCGAGGAATTCGGTGAAGATGAACTCGATCATGGCGTTGATATCGCCAATGCCGGGAACACCGTCGTCATCCTCGAGGCCTGCGTTTTCTGTGGCGGTGAAATCGGTGATGAGCCGGGTTATTCCGTCCACCCGAAAGGGCGTTATCGCATCCGGGCATTCCCTGAACGCCTTGAGCGCCAACGCACCGAAGATGATGTTGTGACCGACTTCGCGCAGCTGGTCAACGCCGCTGGAGAGCGTCACCAGCAGCTGCTCCGTCAGGGCGGCATCCGGTGCTTCGTCCGGCGCAGGAATAAAGATTGCGTCCTCACGCAGCTCGCGGTCGATGATGGACTTTATGACATCCTGGGTATGCTCATCGAGGTCGTTCTCGCGGCACAGGTAGTAGGCGGCGATGACGGATGCAGCCAGGTGCCCGTTTCGGAAGTAATCGTCTCCGTGCGCGCGGCTGAGACCGTCCAGTCCCAGGATCAGATAGCGATCGTCCAGCATAATGGTCCACCAGGTAAAACTGCGGGCGCCTGTTCCGGGTATGGGGGCGTCCCTGGCAAATTGCAATTGGGGAGTTGACCGTAATGAGATAGGTCATGGCCTTCGGCAGGTGCAGACCGCAACATCCACAATCCAACCGCCCGGGTCACCCGCCTGGTGCAGGAACCGCCCGGACTAGAGCCTTATCTCGTGCTTGTAAAACCTGTTTGGTATCAGATAGTTGCCGCCAGATACCCGGTAACGTTCCAGGTAATCACCGATGCGGATATGGTTGACATTGATGTTGTTGTAATCGGAGCCGTAAATGTAAGTGCCCGGATTGCGGCCGGCCAGTTTTTCCAGCCAGTCATCGTAGATCCGCTTGCGTTCGTCGGCGGTGTACAACCAGTTGCTGTAGATCGTAAAAAACGCGTTGCTCCACCAGATCGCCGCATTGGGTCTGTCGTCCATGGCCGCGAGCAGGGCGGTTTGGTCCTTGAAAAGGTTGCAGTGTATATACTCGTGCCTCAGGCTCCGGTAGGCCTTCCAGTGTTCCCTGATGGCCGATTCACCTCCCCACTTTTCGATCTCGTCCAGCCATAATTGCTGCAGGTCGTTCCAGGCAATGTCGTCGGGGCCGAGATTGGCCCAGAGCTGGTAAAACACGTCGCATGATTGAAATTTCTTCATCAGGTAGCGGACGAACCGCGGAAAATCCTCGCCGTCCCATTCGGAAACGATAAACTTCCTGATATCCAGCGCTGTCTTGCTGTAATCGTAAAACACCATGCGCGTGGTATCGTCAAACCCGAGCGATTGCAGGATCATGTTGGGCTTGAAGCCGGCTGCAACGGCGTAGAGCGAGGAAACGGGCGTGCTGAAATCGTCCGGGCGCTCGACGACATCTTCGTAAGATTCCAGGTTGAAGAGAAATACGCCTTTTCTGGAGTCCTTCACCTGCGAATCGATCGAGTCCAGGAACTGCCGCTGACCGTACGAAAGGCCGGGATCGGGGTCTGTTCGGGAATAGCCGGGAAGCTCCGTGTCAAGGTGTCCTGCAAATCCCTGCATTTTCTGCGGGGTCGGGTCGAACAGGTTGATTCTGCTTCCGTCAAGGGACTTGCTGAAGTTGAATACGGCAAGCCCGTTGCGCAGGCTGGTGTCGATGAAATACCAGCCCGCGAGCCGCGGAACCATGTTCTCGGTCTCCTGCGTGGGCTCGAGCGAGCGGAACCGGTAGCTGTCGGGATCGGGTTCCATCGTTGCACGGGGTTTAACGACTTCAACGGCCGCTGTGCCCGGCTGGCCGAAGCCGGGATGCCCCAGTGTTGCGTAGTACTGCAAATTAACCAGCAGACAGTCATCGGCCAGGCCATAACAGCCCTCGCTGCCGTTTAGAATCGTTCCGGTGACAAAAAAATCCTGGCTGTCGATCCACCGCGCAAGTGCCGTCTGAAAATCAACCTGCTCCCAGTGCTTCGGTATCCAGGTTTCACCGATGACATGTCCATAGGACTGAACGAGGCAGTATGAGTACCCGAGATCAATGGCCTCCCGCAGCAGACCATCCAGTGAATCGTTTTCCAGGAAGATTTCGTGGTAGCCAAAGCGCGACCAGGCTATCGTGAAGTTGCGAAGCTTTTCGGCAAGCCTGTCCCCCGGGATCCTGCTGGAGGTATCAAGCAAGCCAAATACAACACCATCAACGTACATCGGGTGGTTTCCGGGATATCAGTGTTGGTCTTTACTGACTGGTAAGGAGTGCACCGTTAGGCGCCAGGTTACCCCATACCACCAGGTCGTCGCCGAGCTGCTCAACCTCCACATCGGTCAGGCAGGGCGACAATGAGCGGACACAATCGAGTGTTGCAACGGCGCGGACACCGTTCTGTCCAAAGAATTTGGGTGCGATTGTCAGCACCAGCTGGTCCCCCAGGCAATCCGCCAGAACGCTGGAAATAACTCTCGAACCACCTTCAATCATGAGGGACTTCACGTGTTGTTCACGCAACCAGCAGAACAGCTCGCCCAGCCGAATCCCGCCACCGGGTGCCTCGGGTATTCGAATGACCCGGGCGCCCGCCTCGACCAGCTTCGTTTCACGCTCCCTGCTGGCATCTGGCAAGGCGGCGATGATTACCTGGCGATTGCCCTGCTGCAGGAGTTTGGCGGTTGGTGGAGTCCTGAGGTGTGAATCGAGGACCACCGGGATCGGATTGTCACCGTCTGCAAAACGAACCGTCAGCCGCGGGTCATCGACGAGGACGGTGTTGATCCCCACCAGAATCGCGTTGTGCATCGCCCGAAGCTGATGCGTAATCAGCAGGGACTGATCACCGCTGATCGCAGTCGGCGACCCCTGACAGGCCGTAATACAACCGTCGAGACTTTGGGCGAATGCAAGGGTGACAGCCGGCCGTGGAATTTCTCCGTTTTTTCTCTCTACATTGGCCAACGTCGCCCTGACCGAGCGGACTATGGAAGATTCAAAGGCAACTTTAACTTTGTTCATCAGACAGGATCCCGCCCGGGTGAACAAGCACTGCTGACCCGTGAAGCACCTGATTGGCTCAAAAGAGGTGATTCAGCTTGTCACCCTTGACCTTCAGATAGTGCTTGTTGTGTGCGTTCGGTTTTATCAGTATTGGAATCCTGCGCATTATTTCGATGCCGTGTTTGCGCAATGCATCAAGCTTGCGTGGGTTGTTCGTTATGAGATTGATGGATGTGATCCCGAGTGCGCCGAGAATCTCGCCTGCAATCTCGTAGGTCCGCATATCGCTCGGAAAGCCGAGTTCTATGTTGGCCTCGACCGTATCGAGCCCGGAGTCCTGCAGGGCGTAGGCGCGGATCTTGTTGAAAAGACCTATTCCCCGACCCTCCTGGCGAAGATAGATCACCATCCCCGTTCCCACTTTCTCGATGTGATCAAGCGCCCAGTCCAGTTGCTGATCGCAGTCGCAGCGCAGCGATTCGAACACCTCGCTGGTCATGCACTCGGAATGTACGCGTACATCCAGGCTATCCGCGTTTTCGATTTCCCCCTTGTATATGATGACGTGTTCCGTGCCGCAGGAGTCCTTGACGACCCGTACCTGGAAGTGTCCGTGGCTGGTCGGCAGCTTGGCAACCTCGGAAAAGGTGATACTGTTATCGGGAACTTCATTCTTCAGCGGGATCGGCTCGATTTTAGTAATCGCATCGGTTTTCATAATGTCCTGCCTTTTTCAGTTGATTGTATTATTTGTCTAGATAGGATACTTTTCGGTCGGCTGGAAATCGTGATCGGCAGCACTATCTAGTTGGTATTATTGGTAGTAATAAAATTATTCTGTCATGGCTGTTATTACCCCCGAAAACGCACAATCTTCGAATCGACTCGAGCGTAACATAAAATTCACAGATTTAGTATTCGCTTATAATTATATGGTTAACTACTTTTACGCCCGGTGGATATTCAGATTCAGGCGTCATTATCGGCCAGAATAAGCGGGAGTTGATCGAACGCCGGCGAACTGGCTTCCTGGGCCGGCGCTTCCGGCGTGCGTAGCAGACCAGCCGGACAGGCGAGGCGGGGGGAGACCGGGCGCTGTCGTCTGTTCACCTGCACGGCCCCGCTCGAGCGCCTGTTTGGCGGGCGGATCTACGGGGCCGGACCGTTCCGCGGGAGGCGGGCTTCCCGGTCCGTTGCCTGCCCGGGGGCTGAGGAAATCCGGACCTGGTGCCTTTGGCAAGCGGGAAGGCGACAGCGAATCCGGCCAGCCGCTCCTCAGCGGGCGATAAATGCGCAGGCAGGATACGCGCGTGGATCGGCCCTCCCGTGTTCAAACACGGCATAACCGGATCAACCCGGATCCTGGTAAATCGCATGCGACACGGATTCGAAGACTGAAACAGACAAATGCAACAGGCCAGCCGGTCAGATCGTTGCCGGTTGTCAGGATTGTAGCAGCAGGGGGAAGCCACTTGATCAAACGACATGCAGCGGGCGTTAAGGCAGACGTCAAAAAGCGCTGTAAAAAGTTCCTTACCTACGACTACCCGCAAACGGCACGGCAGCGGCTGGAAGACCTTGCCCGGTATGAAGGTGCCGATGTGGCAATGGATCGCGGAGGGAAGGGCGAACTGGTCGATCAGCTGGAGCATCGGGTCATCGAACTGCTTGGCAAGGAAGCCGTGACGTTTATGCCCAGTGGCAGGATGGCGCAGCTGATAGCGCTCAAACTCTGGTGTGATCGCCGCGGCATCCCCCGAATCGCCGTACATCCGAGAAGTCATATTGAGGAACGTGAGCAGAAAGCCTATCAGGAGGTCTATGGTCTCAAGGTCATCTGGGTTGGTGACTACAACCGGCGCACCCGGCTCGCAGACCTGTCGGCGATGGCCGAACCCGTTGGTGCCATCGCACTCGAGATCCCGCTGCGCCCCCTCGGCTGCATATTGCCACCGTGGGATGAACTGGTGGTCATGTCTGAATGGGCGCGCAGCCGTAACATCCCGTTCCATGCCGATGCCGCGCGGTTGTGGGAGATTGCGCCTTACTACGAGCGCACGCATGCCGAAATCGCGGCGTTGTTCGACACCCTTTACGTGTCCTTTTACAAGGGACTTGGCGGAATCGCGGGCTCCGCCCTGGCCGGTCCCGCGGAGCTGATCAGCGAGGCGAAATACTGGCAGCATCGGCTGGGTGGACGGCTGAACAAGCAGTTCCCGATGCTGATAGATGCCCTGCGCGGCCTGGAAACGCGCTTGCCGCTGATGCCGGCATTCTACGAAAAGGCCCGGGAACTGGCGACCGCCATCGCCTCGATCCCGGGGGTCCAGGTAACGCCCAATCCGCCGCACGCAAACGCCATGATCATCGCCCTGCAGGGCGACCAGGACGACCTCGTCGACGCGGCGATCGAGGTGGCGGAACGGACCGGCCTGTGGCTGTTCGATCTTCCCGTGATCTCCCCCATCCAGGGCATAGCCATGTTTGAAATCACCGTCCGTGAGGCGGGGCTTGACGTATCGACGGACGAGGTGGTTCAGGCCATGACGCTGCTGCAGGAGCTGTGCGGCGCGGGTTGAGATCCGGCCGCAACAGCGCCCGGTTGGACCGCGGTACCGGGACAGGTACCGGAATCCGGACCGTCTCGTCCTTTCCGGACTGACGGGATGGACCTGTGCCAGGACCGGTACCGGCTCCCGACTCCGTGCGGTTAGAGCCCCCCGTTGGTGATCTGTAAACCCCCCGCCTTCAGGCGGCGGATCAACCTGCAGGCAAATGCTGTTCAGCAGGCTATGGGCCAGCGACATAAGATAAGGGTGCCTACTCCCTGCGGGAGCAGGGCAGAGCCTGTTCACGCGCAGGCGGGGAATAAGGGGATAAACAACCGTGTTTTCCTGTCTGACGCCCCGCTCCCAAACCCTCCCCCTGAGGGGGAGGGGGGTAATCGGCCGGATGGCCGGTCGATCCGGCTTTCAGCCGTAACCCGAAGCCACCGGCTTCAGCCGGTGGCGTGTTCACACATCGTGCCGGGCCGCTGAAAACGGAAGTCGTCCCAGCGGTGTCAGTCCTCGCTCCGGGGCCAGGTGATGCACCGCGCGCACGGGGCAGGGTGCTGGACAGTCAATGTCGGTCTGATTAGACTTTAACGTAATGAACAGTGTCCTTATATCGTCGCAACACTATGACGTTGCCGCCCTCGCAGCCGACGTCGTCGCCGCCCGTCGTCTCCTCGATTTCGGAGCGGGTACCTTCGAGCACAGTATTTCCCTCCCTGCGGAGGGCGACATCCAGGAAGGGCACCGGTCCCACCGGAACAACACGCCCTATGCCAGGGCCCTGGGTTCCTGCCCGCTGTTCGCGGAGATCTTCAACAGCTTCCAGGCTGAAAAGGCATGCTTTCGCCTGTTGCGTCGCAAGGCAGGCACCGCCTACTCGCTGCATGATGATCGTGACGTGGGTGACGACATCGTCCGCATGCAGATGCCCGTGGTGACAAACCATAGCGCCCTGCTCCTGGTCCAGAAGGAGGGGGCGGAGCTGGAGCCGATCGCGCGTCGCACACATGAATTCACCCATGACGACGGCAAGCCGGTCGTCTTCGACTACGCGCGTCTTGCCCGTGACTTCGGCGAGTGGTTTGACGCGTTCCTGCTGGAGCCGGGCTACTTTCATCTGATCGACTCGAGCCGGGTGCATACTCTGATAAACGCCGGCGAGGCCGACCGTATCACCCTGTGTATCGACCTGTTGCGGAACGACTGGCTGGATCGCTGGCTGTCGGAGCACATGACGCGGGAAGTCGCGGCCCTGCCGCCTGATGAACTGCCGGGCGGAACCTGGGATTGGGGTGCGTTGCGGCACGGCCTGTTGAGCCATCCGCGCGTCCAGTTGACCTGAGCCGCCGTGTCAGCGGCATGAGGATTCAGGATGCAGCCGCGCTTCCGGGTAGTGGCGTAAGCGCACGCTATACATGCTCCTGCGGACCTGGGGGCAGCTTTTCCGTCAGGACGAAGACATCCCAGGTATGACCGGTGAAATAGCGGCTCAACGCCAGGTCCAGCTTTACGACAAGGCGATTGAGAAACATCGGGAGACGCTTGAACAGCATCACCGACGAGAACAGCTGGCCGCGCTGATCGACGATACGCAGGTTCGCCGCGTCCAGGATTGAGGCGATTTCATCGGGTGTTGCCGTGTGGTGCCTGAAAAAATACCGATAGGGGGAACGGCGGTTCCTGTAGTTGAACAACAGCCGTCCGCCCGGCCTGATGACCCGGGCAATCTCCAGCAATGCCGCTCGTTGATCCTCCAGCGTCATCAGGCGCGGGATCACGTTGATTGAATAAACCAGATCAAATGCCGCATCGGGATATTCCAGATCGAACATGTCCTGGACATCGATATGACACCGGTCCGCGGCACCCGACTGTGATACCTTCTCCCGCAGTCCTTCGAGCAGTCCGGAATTGATGTCTGTTGCTGTAACGGCAAAGCCGCGCTCGAGAACCAGTCCGGTAAACCGCCCGGTGCCGGCGCCGACCTCCAGCACATCGTCGATGCCCGCCGGCTCCGGCAGCAGGTCCAGGAACAAGCCGGCGTAGCATTCGCTCAGCAAACTGAATCGCAGGTTATCAAAGCGGGCCGCATCGTACTCGGTTCCGCTGACAGAAAATTTGTCCCTGACAAGCTCGCGGGTTTCGGTACGCTTGGAACGGGTAACGCGTGAAATCATAGGTGTTGTAAAAACCGGTGCATCCTGATTCTGTTCTTGAATATATGCGAAGATTGCCGAACTATCATCCTGTTTGGCATGTCATGGCACGAATATTGTAACCTGCAGCAGTAGCGATTAACATCGATTAATCAAAGCTTACCGCAGATTCCCGTGCCTGTAAGGGTGCAGACCAGATCCGTTCGACTGGATTTTTAGAAGCTGAACGCGCGGTGCAATACGCCCGGGTGCCTGTCGATGCTACAACAAGATGGCATGACTACGTTCACCAGACATTCCACGCGCCTCGATATCGCAAGGGCTACTCTCCGGAGCGTTCGTTACACCATCGCGTTTCTTCTGCTGCCGGCACTGTTGTATTCAGCGAACCTGCATGCGGCCACCGTGGTGCTCAACCCCGCCAAGGACAATACCATTTACGATGGTTCTGTTGCTGCCGGTACGCTCCAGAACAATACCTGTGGCGCCGGTACCGATCTATTTGCCGGCAATAACAACCGCAATCCCCCGAAAGCCAGGCGTGCACTGCTCGCGTTCGATATCGCCGGCGATATTCCGGTGGGATCCGTTGTCGACGCCGTCACGCTGACGGTTACGCTCAACCTCACACCGGACACCCAGCCCGCCGCCATGACCCTGCATCCCCTGGCACGCGACTGGGGCGAAGGTACGGTCGATTGCACTGGCGGTGGCGTGGGCGGGGGCGGGGGCGGGGGCGGTAATCCTGCCAACAGCGGGGATGCCACGTGGCTGTCCGCCGAGCATTTACTGGTTCCATGGACAACGGCGGGTGGTGACTTCGGCGCCGCCAGCGCCAGCTCGCTCGCCACCTATCTGGTCGGCCAGCCGATCAGCTGGGAAAGCGCATCCAGCCCGGGCATGATTACCGACGTTCAGGGCTGGGTGGACAACCCCGGCAGCAATTTCGGCTGGGCCGTGCTGGGTATGGAGGCCAGACCTGATACCGCGCGCCGCTTCGGCAGCCGCGAGAGTCTCACGCCACCGGTGCTGACCATTGACTTCACGCCGCCCGCCTCTGTCGAGGCGTGTTGTTTCACCGGGGGAGATTGCGCGTTGCTGACGCCCGGCAGTTGCACCGCCCAGGGCGGTACGCCGGATGCACACAACACCAGCTGTACCCCGAATCCCTGCCCGCAGCCGGTCGGGGCCTGCTGTAATCCGGACGAATCCTGCGGCGGGGCCGTGCCCAGGGATGTCTGTGAAGCCGCCGGCGGTAGCTTTCAGGGCGGTGGCAGCGTGTGTTCCAGTGTGGACTGCGGGCTTGAGCCGTTCGTCGATGCCCTGCCTGTGCCCGCTGTTCTGGCGCCGACCGGCACCCGGGCCGATGGTGTCCCAAAATACGATATCACCATGACGCAACAGCAGCAGCTGCTGCACCGCGATCTCCCGCCGACCGATGTCTGGACCTATGCCGGCAGCTTCCCGGGTCCGACCATCGAGGCCGTGACCGGCCAGCCCATCGAAGTGAAATACACCAACGCCCTGCCGTCCGGAACGCATTATCTGGCCGTCGATTCCTGCGCGCATGGCCCGAACTACTGGGATAACTCGTCCCGGACGGTACCGCACCTGCATGGCGGTCATGTACCGTCCCGTTTTGACGGCCAGCCGGAATACGATTTTCTACCCGGTGAGTTTGATATCTACGAATATCCGAACAACCAGGCCCCGGCAACCCTGTGGTACCACGATCATGCGCTGGGAATCACGCGCCTGAATGTCAACATGGGCCTGGCCGGGTTCTACCTCATACGTGACGATTTCGAGGCCGGGCTGGGTCTGCCGTCCGGTGAATTCGAGATTCCGCTGGCGGTACAGGACCGGCAGTTCAATCCGGATGGCTCGCTGTATTACCCGGCAGCCCTGCAGGATCATTTCCGTGGGGACAAGGTACTGGTCAATGGCAAGGTCTGGCCGTATCTCAACGTCAAGCACGGTAAATACCGGTTCCGCTTCCTGAACGGCTCATCGGCGCGGACCTATGACGTCAGACTGGAGAATCCGGCGAACCCCGTGCAGGTGATTCCCATCGATCTGATCGGGACCGACGGCGGCCTGATCGATGCGCCGCTGCCGCTCGACAGTTTCAGCATCGGGCCGGCAGAGCGTTTTGACGTGGTTATCGATTTCTCCGCTTTCGCTCCTGGGTCGGAAATCGTGCTGCGTAATGATGATCTCACCACGCCACTGCTCCCCAATATCATGAAATTCATCGTGACGGCGGATACGGGGTTTACCGGACCGTTACCGGCCACGCTGCGGGCTGTGACGCCTCTGCAGGAGTCACAGGCCTCTGGGACGCGTCGTTTTGGACTGATCCACGATACCGACGAGTGTACACCGGGGCAGTGGCTGATTGCCTCGCTGAGTACCGGCGTCAACATCATTGGTCAGTACTGGGATGACATTACCGAGTATCCGGTGCTCGGCGATACCGAGATCTGGGAATTCGACAATTTCACCGACATGATGCATCCGATGCACGTCCACCTGGTGATGTTCCAGGTGCTGGACAAGGTCGACAAGTTCACCGGTCAGCCGATTCCGCTGGAACCCTGGGAAATCAATACCTGGAAAGACACCGTGCAGGTGCCGCCGAACAGCAAGGTGCGCGTCATCATGCATTTCGATGATTACCCGGGCAAGTTCCCCTATCACTGCCATATCCTGGATCACGAAGATCATGAAATGATGCGTCAGTACCAGACAATCCATAACCCGGCTGACTGCAACAAGAACGGTATGTGTGAAGATGGGGAGGACTGCATCAGCTGCGCCGCGGACTGTGCACAGGTTAGCGGTGCCCGCTGCGGCAACGGGCTCTGCGAGGCGGGGGACGGGGAAAACTGCGTGACCTGTCCCGCGGATTGCGCCGGTGACCAGAGTGGCACAGGTGTGGACTATTGCTGTGGCAATACCAGCGGAACCACGAGCAACCCGCTGCTGTGCGGCGAAGACGCCAGCGGCAATCGCTGCATTGATGCCAGTCAGAACCGTTTCTGCCGCCTGATGCCCCGGGTGCAGGCGTGTTGCGGGGACGCCCTGTGCGAGGGCGGAGAAACGGGCTCCACCTGCGGGATCGACTGCCTGGATACGGACGCCGACGGCTATCCCGATGCCGTGGATTCGGATGATGACAATGACAACGTACCCGACGGCCAGGATGCCTTTCCACTGGACCCGGCAGAGTGGCTGGATACCGATGGTGATGGCACAGGCAACAATGCCGATACCGATGATGACAATGACGGATTGTCGGATGTCGACGAGATTCAGATCTGGGGAACCGACCCGCTGCTGGAAGATACCGACGCGGATACCTGGCTGGATTATACCGAGGTTACCGCGGGCTCCGATCCGGTCTGCAAAATCTCGGTACCCGGGCCGACCGGAGATGGCAACGGGGATACGCGGGTCGATTTAGCCGATATGCTCCTGCTCACCCGTAGCTTGGTGGGGGCGCACACGCCGATGCTGCCCGAACAGCAGCAGCTGAATGTCGCCCCGCAGGTCAACGGTGTCCCCGCACCGGATTGTGCATTGAATGCGGGCGACCTGCTTGTCGTCATAAGAAAGGTGTTCGAGTAGGCCGATGACCAGGCAGGCTGTACCCAGTATTGGTTTCGTGCCATGCCATTGGCAGCTCCGTTCGTGGGTGCATGCACACCCCGCTGTTTTGCGCCTGCCTGCGGCAATTGTGCGGCATAGCTGCCGCCAGGACCACGCGTAAGCAGGGCAGACGGCCAGCGATTCAGGGTCTTCACGATATGCGACGTACCATCTGCTTGCTGCTGATTCATTTTGCTGTGACCTTTCTGCAGGCGTGTTCTGTATTCGAGGCAGAGACCGTAACTCTGTTTGGTACGGACGACGGGGAAGTGGGCAAGGCACGAGAGGCGGTTCGGGCGGTCAAGCGCACCAGTCTCCGGGTAATGACCTTCAATATCCGGTGGCAGGGGCATGACGTTGAAACATTTGTAGATTCAGGATTTGCATCCCGCAAGCCCCTGATCCTCGATGTACTCAGGAATTTCGATACGGACCTTGCCGGGCTGCAGGAGGCGTCGATCGAGCAGCGCGCGGCGCTGGCTCCCGATTTACCGGGATTTGGCATGTATCCTGCGCCAACAGGACCTGGTGATGAATGTATTTTATACCGTTCGAGCCGTTTCGATCTCAAGGATAGTGGACACGAAAATTTGCGTCGGGTACCTGAGCAACCGGGTACAAATATCGGCGTAAGGGATTTTGTCTGGGTCTATCTGCAGGACCGGACCAGCGGCAAGCGCTTTTACATGGTCAATACACACGCGGATCATCGATCATCGATGCGGGGCCGCCAGCTGGATGCGGTATTGCTTGGTAAATGGATCAGGAAGCGAAGATTTCCCGATCCGGTTATTATCACCGGCGATTTCAACGGCCCGCCGAACGGGCCCCGCTATTTGTACCTGACGGGACAGTTGGCCTATCCTGACGAGGACGGCATCGCGGACGAAATGCCGATGCCCATGCTTGACACGTTTACTGTGGCGAACCCGAACGCCCAATATCACGGTACCATCAATTCCGGTTACCGGGGGAAGAAGAGCACAACCCGGGTTGACTATGTCTTCGCGCCCCGCGGGACAAGCGTCATTGACTCAAGAATCATCTACTATAACGTGGATGGAGCCTATCCCTCGGATCATTTTCCGCTGCTTTCCGAGTTCGAACTGGAATGAGCTGATTAGTCCGTCATTCTGCGGGCGGGTGAGCGTGCCGGCCGGTCAACGGACGATGTACACTCGGGGGCGTCGAATTCACGTCCCGGCGTCTGGGGATCGCGTTCGAAAGGCGCGCCTGCGGCGTTGCTTCGCTTGCCCGTACATTGGTACCGCGCATTGCGCGCGTTGCGATGTACAGGGGTATATGCGAGTGCCGCGGGTGGCAGGCTGCCGGAAGCGGCCAGGCACGCCTTTCGGACTGCTTTGCTGCTCGTGCGGGATTACGAGAAAGGTTCTAGGCCTGCGCCATGGCACGGAAGATGTCACAGTCTTCCATGAGCTCCTCGTAACTGCCACTTGCAATAATCCTGCCGTGCTCCAGCACGTGTATCACATCACAGTCTTTCACGGTGTTCAGACGATGGGCGATGATGATCAGTGTTTTTGTTCCAGCCAGTTCGCGCACGGATTGCCTGATGGTGGTCTCGGTCGCGCCATCGAGCGCGTTGGTGGCCTCGTCGAAGACGATCAGCTCGGGTTTGTGATACAGGGCACGTGCGATCGCGATGCGCTGGCGCTGGCCACCGCTCAGGCGGATTCCCCGTTCTCCAACGACCGTATTGAAACCGTCGGGCAGTTCCTCGGTGACAAACTGGTAGATGTGCGCCATCCGGGCGGCCTCGATCAGGGCATCGTGATCGATGTCGTCGGGTTCTACCCCGAAGGCGATGTTGCGGGCTACCGTGTCGTCGGCCAGGAAAATCTGCTGCGGTACATAACCTGTGTGGATTTGCCAGGCAGGGGCAGTCCGCTCCGTGATCGCCCTCTGGTCGATTAACACCTGGCCGGACTGCGGAATCAGCAGGCCGAGCACGATATCGGCGACGGTACTCTTGCCGGCCCCGGTGGGGCCGACCAGTCCGGTCGAGGTGTTCTTGTGAATGGTCAGGTTGAGGCCTTCCGCCGCATTCGTCTCCGCTCCGGGATAGCGGAACGTCACGTCCTGCAGCTTGACCGAATCCTGGCAGGTGATGGGCTGTTTCCTGATTTCATTGATCTCTGCGGCGCCGGCGTGTTCGGTCACGAGGGCCAGGTCGTCGCAAATCACGTTGAGGGACTTCTGGTTGAACTGCAGGGCGGAGACGGATTGCGTTATCTGCTGGAACGCCGGAAGAATGCGGTATGCGGCGACGGCGTACAAGGTGACTACCGGTACGACTTCCTGCATCGACTCCTTGACGCCAACGATGTACAGCGTGACACCGAGAATACCTCCGAATGCAAGCGCCTCGATCAGGTACTTGGGTGTTTGCGAGATAAGGCCGCCGGCGATCATCTGCCGGGTGAAGCCCCTGAGCGCATCCGTGAATCCGGCGATAAAATATTGCTCGCGACCCGTCATGCGGACTTCCTTGATACCGCCGAGGACCTCGGAAAGCGTCTTGAAGCGCAAATTGTTGGCCGCGACGCGTCGCGTGCCGATTGCCGACAGTCGATGCCTGAATCCGAAATACACCCAGACATAGGTGCCCCCGAACAGCAGGGTGATTACGCTTGCCAGGACGGGGTCATGCCAGAACAGCAGTGCAAGGATGCAGCCAGCCATGATGGACTGGGTGATAATCCGCGTCGCTGGCAGCATCACGCCGTTCACAAGGTGGTTCATTTCCGAAAGCAGGTTCCTCTGGATTTCGGAGGTGTTGCGCGTCAGGAAATACTGGTAGGGGCTGTAGATGTACTTCTCCAGCAGTTTTTGTGACAGCGACGACAGCGTGCCCCAGACGAAACGCAGCTGCAGCCACACTGTGAAGGCGGCCAGCAGGTTCCTGAACACGTAGATCAGCAGCAGCGCGAAGCCGCAGATCAGGATGAATTTATGCGTATCACTGATGCCCACCAGGGTATAGAGCTTGTTCAGCCACCGGTTTTCAAGAACCAGATCCGGCTGGGAGAGGATACGCATAAAGGCGACAATGGCACCGATTCCAACAAGTTCCAGGGCCGTCATCACCAGGGCCGACAGCACCAGGAACAGGAATTGAAGCCGTTCTCTGGCGGTTAACAGCAAGTAAACCTGTTTGGAAATACCAGGCCGGACACGAGTGTTGATCGTTTCCATGATGCGCCCTGATGATTCTTTCAGGGTGTCGTATTGCTGCGGCGGATGGTATGCGACCAGAATCTCTGCGCAAGGCGGGCCGGCCGCACCAGGTAATACAGCGCAGAGAGCGAATCCGGTAGCTTGACCATTTCGCGATCATTGACATTCGGTACAAAAACCGTGGTAAAAACAGTTTCTACCATGTGTCGATAAACCGGAATTCTGTCGTGCAGCCGCTCACGCACCTTGACGCGGAAGGCCTGTCTTTCCAGGCTGGGATAGCGGAAAGTCTGTCCGTCGAAAAGCTGTTGCTGCGTGTGTTCGATGAGTGCCTGAACGGCGTCGTCGGAGCGGATCCGGGTGCAAACCCGGTCGGGCAGCGGCGCTTGCAGCAGCTCGTGTGCCAGGGCCAGTCCGAGCAGCAGCATGCGTGTTGCCCCGGTCTGTTTCGCCAGCTCGAGGCAGTACGACCAGTCAAGGCGAGGGTTCGAGCCCAGCAGTTCGGCGATATCGCAGATCCAGCCGATTCGCCTCCACCACAAGTCCTTGCTGCCATGGACGCAGAGAAACAGCAGCAGGACCTCGGACGGAAACGTCCGGATCTCCTCGTCGAGCAGGCGCGCCGGTTCCAGGCGTTCCCATATGGCATTCAGGTCGATCTCGAAGGGAAAGCGCCGGCTGCTGATGCGCCAGTGCAGATCGATATTGGTTCTGTTGCCGGGATTGATGAAATTGTACTCGTGCCAGAAGTGGAAGTTCCGTGCCTCCTTGCGCCCCGTCAACTGCCCGTGCAGGGGGCGCCAGCGGTAGCCGTGCGAGACCAGAAGCGACTTCGCGGGAATGATATCCTGCGGCCGTATGACCACATCCAGGTCGTAGAACTTGCGCAGCTTGACGTCGCCATAGGCGATGGCAGCGAGGGCGGGTCCCTTGTAGGGGACCGCGCTGATTCCCGCGGCTTCCAGCATGCGCAGCACATCGATCAGCTCCGTGGTGAGCGCCAGATTGCGTTCGGCATTGGTCGCGTAGACCGACTCGAGGCGCTGGATTACAGCCGGTGGAACCCGGTCAGCACAGAATTCGCTCAGGTTGCGATACAGTACGGGTACCAGGGCGTGCGATTGTGACTTTTCGAGGATGAACTCCCAGTCCAGCGGTTTCAGGGCAAGTGCCCGGATCTGTTCGCGCTGCCGTGGGTTGACCCGGGTGCGGGCACACAGCAACAGCAGGCGAAACTCGTCACGAATCTCGCGTACCTTGCTCAGGGGTTGCCGGTCGCCGGCCATGTGTGCGTTGCCGGCCATGCTATCGGTCAACGCTCTCGCGGCTATTGCGCTGGAAGGAAGGTGTTAAAACCATATCAGCCGGGAATTACCCGAATATTAGTATAATATTGAAGAAATAATACCCTTGTCTTTACGCGAGTTCAAGGTGTCGGCGGGTGGGTGGCCCCCGGATGGCGAAAGTGCCGGTATTCTCGTGGTATACGCGGCTTGCCGGCGCGACCGATGGGTCGCCGTCGCCCGGGCGTCTGCTCTGTCGTACCCGGCCGGTCCATGACCGTTACCCGCCACCCGGGCTGAGTGACCGGCCTGAGCAGGATGGATGCGGTGCCGCGGCCACGGCATGCATGCGCCGTCCGATCCGTTGGCCATCATTAGCGGCCTTGCGACTATGCTGCACAGACGCCGGCTGATCTGACCCGCGATCTTTGACGAATTCGCGCCGTGCGGCCCTCAGGCGATGAAGCCACGCGCGCCAAAGCGGGCAGGCGCTGTTGAGCGTATCGCCAGTGGTGGGTGAGCACCGGCAGTCGGGATGATTCGCATGCTTACGAAGGAAACGGATGCATGCAGATGAGCGCCTGCCGGGGAAGGCCTTGAACCCGGCTGTTTTTGAAGCGTCGCCAGATGAAACCGCTGAAACCGAAGTGCGGGCAGAGGTGCTGAGTCAGGCGGATCGCGAACAGGAGGTACGCGAGTCGTGCGTTTTCCCCGCGGGCTGCCGGCCAGGACTTGGCACAGGCGCGGGTATTGGCGGACGTGGCAGGCCTGGCTCCAGCTGGCGGTTGACATTGATTTGTATTCACGCCGGGTGGTAGGCTAATCGACAGGCCGGTACATGGAGAAAACCCGGGCAATCAGGGTCCTGCCGATGGCGATCAACACCGGGAAGCCGCCGCACGGCCTGCTTCATCCCGGATGATCGCGAGGCCGATTGATCGTCTCCCGTGCCCGCAATAACGAGAAACATGAGTCGACCAGCGCTTGCTTCTGGCGCGGTCCGGGACAGGCTGGTCACTTCAACTCCCCTTGGTTTGCCACGATTGTGAAGCAATGAATAATTATACCGATAGGTTTCAAGGCAGGCTCCTTGCGCTGTTGACAGCGGATTCCGACAGAATCTTCATCGCACCAGGCTCAGGGGTGGCTTGATGAAGTGGGAGTTGATCCGGGAATGCGGTATTGAATACGCGTCATTACCGGAAGCCAGACGCGAACAGCAGCTATGCTACCCCAATTATGCAGCGCGGGCCGCGGACGGTACCTACGTGATCACCGAAGAATGGAGCGTCCCGGTGCCGTTTCGGTTCGAGTGCCGCACGCTACGCGTCGACAAAGACCACCGGATACTGTTCGATTCGACGAAGATCGGCATCGACGACGGATACGGATGCCTGATGGACGACGGGTGCATCGCCATCGTGCGGCGCAGTCACTGGGAACTGGTCATCGTTTCGCCGCAAGGAAAGATAGTCGACCGGATTGGATTGCGTACATGCAGCAAGAGGTTGCCCAGGTACGCAAGGTGGACAGGCAAAGGCACGTTCATCGTCGTCTTCAACAACCGGTCGTTTGAATTCGATGTGGTTGAAATCGATCGCCAGGGCCGGCTCCTCTGGTATCTCCCGGCGAGTCCGAGATCGATCGGCATCCCGAGCAGCGTGCAATTGCTTGATACCGACAGGTTCCTGATCAGTGATTCATTCAGGCATTTCGCCACCGAAATCGACCGCGATGGCAACATTACCTGGCAATTCGGTGAACCCGAGAATCCATCCAGCGACGAACACCGACTCTCGAGTCCAAGCTCGGCCAGGCACCTCGTCGACGGACGACGCTTGATAGCAGATACCCGGAACCATCGCGTTCTGGTTGTCTCTCCGGATGAACGGGCACGGTCCATTACACTGCCCGATAGCGGCCTGTGTGATCCGAATTACGCTGACGGGCTGCCGGACGGACATTACCTGATCTGTGATACGGGCAATGCACGAGTAATCCAGGTGGATGCGCAGGGGAGGGTCGTCTGGGAATACGGAGACAGTATTGCAGGGCGACGTCACCTGTCTTATCCCCGTTCGGTAGATCTCATTGGGCAGAACCGCTATCTGGTCGCCGACACCGGAAACAACCGTATTCTCGAGTTCCCTGATGGAAGTGCGGAACCACGGGTGTTGTGTGCCGGGTTCGACCTGTTCTGGCCAAGATGCGTACGTCGCCTGCCGTCGGGTGCGCTGCTCATTGCGGATGCCCGCAATGGCCGGATCGTCGAGATCTCGCCGGAGGGACGCGTTCTCAATGAATTGCACCACATCCAGTCAGGGCAGGGGACGGCATTTGCAGATCCACACGATGTATGGCAGTTACGGAACGGTCACCTGTTGGTCTGTGACTCGTCGCAGGATCTGGTTTTCGAGGTCGATTGGTCAGGGGTCGTACATCGGGCTATCGGAGACGGCGGTGATATTACGCTGAAGGACCCGCACAGTGCGCAGCAGATGCAGGACGGTTCCGTCATCATCTCGGACACGGGAAACCAGCGCATGTTGATAGTGGGCGCGGACGGAAAATGCCTGCGATCATTCAGCGAGCTGACTAACCGGAACTCGATTCTACGACTGAACATGCCGCGCTACGTCGAGGCCGGCGAGGACGGGACACTGGTCATTACGGATACGGGGCAAAACCGCATCCTGGGCTGTACAGCAACCGGCCAGTTTCTTTGGGAATTCTCCAGGGTGCCCGCATCGAAGTTGCCGCAACTCGAGCAACCACGATGGGCTAAGCAGGTTAATACCGATGAAATCGTGGTTTGCGACCATTTTCATCACCGCATCCTGCACGTGAAGCGGCTGCATGAGCGGCGGGCGGGTTGATCATGCCGAGAGCCCCCGTTGCTGTCGTCGACCCTTACTCCGCCGGAGCGCTGCTGTCAGCGGCACTTATCGAGCGGGGTGTACCCTGTGTCGCCGTCGAAAGCTCTTCTTCACATCCTGCGTCGATGAAATCACACTACAGGCCTGATACCTTCATGGACGTCATCCGGCACGAAGGCGATTTCGAACAAACCCTGGACCGGGTCCGGCAGTATGGCCCGTCACACGTGATGGCCGGCTTCGAATCAGGCGTGGAACTCGCGGAACAGCTCTGCGACCGGCTCGGGCTGCCTGCAAATGACCCTGAGTTGCGTGAGGCCCGGCGCGACAAGTTCTCGATGAACGAGGCGGCCAGACGTCACGGCTTGCGAACCGCCCTGCAATTCCGTTCCAGCGATGTCGAGGAACTCCTCGACTGGGTCCGCGATACACTGGATTGGCCGGTGATCATCAAGCCTCCCAAGAGCGTGGCCTCGGATCACGTCTATTGCTGCAAAAACGGCGAAGAGCTCAGGAAAGCGGCAAGCGCAATCCTGTCCGAAGAGAACGTACTGGGTGCCCGCAACCCGGTAGCAATCGTGCAGGAGTTTCTCGAGGGAACGGAGTATGTCGTTGACATGGTCAGCGTCAACGCACGGCCGAAGCTGACCGCAGTCTGGCGATATGACCGCCCTGCGGGGAGTCGCGAGTTTGTCTGCTACGATGCCATGCGCCTGCTTCCCTACGACGGGGAGCGTCAGGCAGCGTTGCAGGCCTATGCCAGGGAAGTACTCAAGGCGGTGGGTATTCGCTTCGGTCCGTCGCACTGTGAATTGATCTGGCGGAATGAAGAGCCTGTGCTCGTGGAGATCGGGGCCAGGCTGACGGGTGGAATCAATGCCATGGTGAGCCGCTATTGCAGCGGCATATGCCAGCTGGACGAGACGATCAGCGCCATTCTTGACCCTGAAACGTTTCTGGCGGGCCTCGATACCCCGCCTGAGCTGCAACGGCATGCAGTCAACGTGTTCCTGCTGCCCCTGCGGCGCGGCAAACTCGTTCGCACCCGGCACTTGGAGGATATCAAGGCGCTGCCGACCCTCCATTCCATGTCCGTGTCCACGCGACGCGGTGAAATACTCAAACGTGTTTCGGGCCTGGTGACATTGGTCAGTGAGGATGCCGGGGCGATCGAACGAGACATTGAGGCCATTCGCGCCTATGAGCGAGACGGCATTTTTGAAGTAGAGGGGCAATCATGAACCCGGATTCCGGATGGCGGCCGGCCGTCAGTCCGGATCCAGGTTACGGCGCCCCCATGCCGGGTCGGGGCCTGCAATGAAAACGGGCATTCTCGGTTTCGCCATTCTTGCCGCGCTGCTCGCGCTATCCGCCTGTCATCCGCCAGCGCCGATAACTGACGAGACCATGACCAGACAACAGGCCGAAGCGATAATGGATGAGCTGCACGACATGCGCGCGCTGCTGGAGCGTATTGACAAGCAGACACAGGCATCTGCCCGGCTGGCCCGCCAGCCAAAAACGGCGACGCTGGACATCAAGACACCGGGTCCGACGCTCGGTGATGACGATGCACCGGTAACCGTGGTTGAATTTACGGATTACCAGTGCCCGTACTGCAAGCGCTTTTCACAAAACACGTTCCCGTTCATGAAACGGGATTACATCGATACCGGCAAGGTTCGCTGGCTGGTGCGCGATCTGCCGCTGGGTTTTCACAACAACGCACGCATGGCGGCACAGGCGGCCTACTGTGCCGCTGAGCAGGATAAATTCTGGACCATGCGCGAGAGCCTGTTTCGCAACAGCAGCAACCTGGACGAAGAGCATCTGAAGACCTACGCCGCCGATCTCGGGCTCGATGCCCAGGCATTCAACGACTGCATCGCCAGCGAACGCTATCTTGCCGAGATCGACGCGTACGCGGGGATCGCGGCCGGGCTGCATCTGACCGGCACACCGAGTTTTGTCGTCGGCAGGACCCAACCCGATAAGCTGACCGGGCGGGTGATCATCGGCGCCCAGTCGCCGGCCGTGTTTGCTTCCGAAATCGGGAAATTGCTGCCCCAGTCGCAGGCAGTCCGATAGCAGCGCTGCGCTACGTAGCGTGTCCAGCTACGTTTCCTCCGGGTGGCGGGGGAGATCCGGTACAGGAGTAACAGTTACGTGTGAAGCCGGCAGCCCGGAGGACGGGGACGTAGACCCGAACCCTCATGCAGATAGTGAATACTCCACCGGCTAAAACCGGTGGCTTCGGGTTACGGCTGAAAGCCGGATCGACCGGCCATCCGGCCGATCAATCCCCCCTCCCCCTCGCGGAGCGGGGCGTCAAACAGAAAAACACTGTTATATACCCGCATCCTGACCTGCTCCCGAAGGCAGAAGGAATCCTGCTTTCATGCCGCCCGTCCATATCCTGCCTAAGCGCGTTGGCGTGCAGATCGATCCGCCGCCTGAAGGCGGGGGATTACAGATCACCTAGCAGTGACACTAAATATTAAATAACAGCAGGATATAAACTATTCTGCATGTCATTCCTCGCCGCTGTTCCGCTTTTCCGATTTCGGTGCCTCCGGAAATCCATGGCTGAGGATCTGTCCGATCCAGGGCGAACGGCCGCCTCGGATACCCGCTGCACCTGACCAATAAATACGCTTGACCATATATATGAAATTACATATATAATAACCACGTGATGGCACAAGGCCGTGAGGGAGTACCCGGGACCGGTCACGCTGTGTGGACATGCACGGCAGATCGCCATCCGGGTGGCCGGCTGTGATCGCGCGTTCCGCCGTCCCTCGACCGGTGAAGATGAAAGATCGACCAGGAGAATGACCCCGATGCCAGACAGTGTAAACGGCACGAGACCGGAAACTCCGGTTGTGAGCGACATGGCTATGGAGCCGGATCATTTCTTCAAGGCGGTCGCAGATCCCACGCGATTACGCATGCTGATGCTGCTGGTCAGTGAAGGGGAACTCTGCGTGTGCGAACTGACCCATGCGCTTAACGAGATTCAGCCGAAAATCTCCCGACACCTGGCGCAGTTGCGCGAGTCCGGCGTGGTGCTCGACCGACGTCAGGGGCAGTGGATCTACTACCGCCTCAACACCGACCTGCCACCGTGGGCCCGCGAGGTGCTGGCGTCAACGGCAGCGGGGGTCGTTGAACGATCCCCGTTCGACCGGGATCTGCGTGCGCTGGCGGGCATGCCCGATCGGCCGGGGAAAGCCTGTTGCGGCTGAACGTCCGCGCACAGGCCGGCAAGGGCGCATGGGCCGGTTGCCGGTATGGCCGTTCGACCCGGCTGGCACCCGGTAACTTTTCGGCCGGGCGGGAACCCGATGAAAGGGGTGTGTAATGACGGAAAAGGTCTTCAATGTATTGTTTTTGTGTACCGGTAATTCAGCACGCAGCATCATCGGTGAAGCGCTCGTCAACCACTGGGGCAAGGGCCGGTTCCGCGGTTTCAGCGCGGGCAGCCACCCCGCGGGACAGGTGAACCCGATGGCGCTGGACCTGCTGAATCGCCTTGGATTCCCGACCGGGCAACTGCGCAGCAAGGGCTGGGACGAATTCGCAGGGCCGGACGCCCCGCAGATGGATTTCGTTTTTACCGTCTGTGACAGTGCGGCCGCCGAGCAGTGCCCGGTCTGGCCCGGTCAGCCCATGACGGCGCATTGGGGCGTTGCAGATCCCGTGGCTGCGGCGGGCGGCGAAAAGGGCCGTCTCGAGGTATTCCGGCGTGCCTTCGCGGAGCTCGAAAACCGGATACGGGTTTTTACCTGTCTGCCTTTCGACAAGCTCGATGCCCTGAAACTTCAGCACAAGCTGGACGAAATCGGGCGTGCCACGCTGGAAGCCGATCGAGCCTCGCAGGATAAATAATGGATCACCCGCGAAGGGCGCCGGGATCATTCACGGGCAACGGATAGTCAAGGCAGGGGAATACCGGTATGAGCGTGCAGGGTGAGACGAAGGTGGAACGCGACGGCGAGGGCGGCATGGGCCTTTTCGAGCGTTACCTGACGGGATGGGTGCTGCTCTGCATCGCTGCAGGTATCACGCTGGGACACTTCGTACCCGGACCGTTTCAACGGATTGGACGTCTGGAGGTGGCGCAGGTCAATCTGCCGGTGGCGATGCTGATCTGGCTCATGATCATCCCCATGCTGCTCAAGATAGATTTTCATGCCCTGCATCACGTCAGGGCCTACTGGCGGGGGATCCTCGTCACCGTGTTTGTCAACTGGGCCGTGAAACCCTTTTCCATGGCCCTGCTTGCCTGGCTGTTCATTCGCGGCCTGTTTGCCGGCTGGCTGCCCGCCGATCAGATCGATTCCTATACCGCGGGACTGATCATCCTGGCCGCCGCACCCTGTACCGCGATGGTCTTCGTCTGGAGCCATCTGAGTGGTGGCGAGCCGGGTTTTACGCTCACCCAGGTCGCACTCAATGACGTGATCATGGTCTTCGCGTTCGCCCCCATCGTCGGTCTGCTGCTGGGTCTGTCCGCCATTGCCGTTCCCTGGGAAACCCTGTTCCTGTCGGTGGCGCTCTACATCGTCATTCCCGTGCTGATCGCGCAACTGTGGCGGCGCGCCGTACTGGGCAGTGAACACGGTGATTCCCGGTTTGCACGGCTCATCAAAACACTGCATCCGGTTTCCCTGGCGGCCCTGCTGGCAACGCTGGTCCTGCTGTTCGGATTTCAGGGAAACCAGATCATCGCCCAACCGCTGATCATTCTGCTGCTGGCCGTACCCATCCTGATTCAGGTGTTCTTCAATTCAGGGCTCGCGTATCTGCTCAACCGCTGGGTGCGATCCCCGCACTGTGTGGCCGGTCCGTCGGCCCTGATCGGCGCAAGCAATTTCTTCGAACTGGCGGTGGCCACAGCCATCGTGCTGTTCGGTTTCGAGTCCGGGGCGGCGCTGGCCACCGTGGTGGGCGTGCTGATCGAGGTTCCGGTGATGCTTGCGGCCGTGGGCGTCGTAAACCGGACCCGCACCTGGTACGAGCGGCGCGAGGGCATAGGGTCTCAGGCGGGTGCCCAGCCGGAGCAGGTGCGTTAGGCGATCAGGACGCGCATCGACTTCGACGGCCACTCCCGCTGGCTTTTCGGAAACGAGGTGTCTATATCTACTATACCCATCTTCCAGTTCGGCACTCCGTTAATGGGCGTGTCGCCGGATTCCCGGCGGTGCGTATGCCGGTCCTCCCGGGGCGGCACCCTCCGGTCCGCCGACCAGGGCAAAGGAGAGCACGCCATGAGCACGGTCACAACCGGAGTCGGTATGCAGATATCATATAATGACCGGGGCAAAGGTCGGCCCGCCGTCTGTCACGGCCGGCCGCCCGGCGCCGATGTCGTGCCGTGAATATGCAGCCGGTCAATGCGGACAACGAAAGCTGGCCGCCACTGCCACTTGAAGAGTGGCAGGATACCTTCGCCACCCTGCACATGTGGACGCAGATCGTCGGCAAGGTACGGCTGGCCCGGGCGGCGATGCTCAATCACTGGTGGCAGACACCCTTTTACGTGACCCCGCGCGGGCTCACCACCTCGTCGATCCCCTGCGGCGATGTCAGCTTCGAGATCAGCTTCGACTTTCTCGATCACCGGCTGCGTATACAGACGCTGTCGGTACTGTCAAACAGGCGCAACGCCATGCGTGCGACGAATGCATAAAGACCGGTGACAGCTGGGTCCATCTGCGCACCTGCCAGGCCTGCGGTGCGACGCTCTGCTGTGACAGCTCGCACAACCGCCACGCTACCCGGCACGCGCAGCAAAGCGGGCACCCGGTTATCGCCTCGGCGGAACCCGGCGAACGCTGGTTGTACTGTTATCCGGACGATGCCTTCGCGGAATACTGAGGTTGCGCGCGGTCCCATGGATTCAGTCGGGAAGGAGCGCGACGGCATTATCGACCACCTGAAGAGTGGCCCGTCTCCGCGTGCCGGCCGCCGTCGTGTGCACGATCACCGGGTGAGTTGAAACCGTGTGTTTCATCGAGAGGCAAGCATGGATAACAACATGTCGACTCCGTCAAATGACCACGTCACCGAACTCCCGTTGCCTGCGGCGGCGACGCGTCGTCTCGATCGTCCGGTCGATGACCTTCTCGACCATATCCTTGGTCCCCTGGATGCGCCGATCACCCTGGTGGAATACGGCAGTTACGCCTGCCCGCATTGCCGTGCGGCCAATGAGCGCATCACGCAGGTCCGTGGTCAGCTCGGAGATCGCCTGCGTTACGTATTCCGGCACCGGCCGCTGATCGGCAGCGACATCGCGCGACCGGCGGCCGACCTCGCGGAATCCGCCGCGACGCACGAACAGTTCTGGGATGCACACGTCACGCTGATGACCCGCTCGACGACGCTGACCGACGGCGATCTGCATGCCGTCGCGGAGTCGCTCGGCCTGACGCGTCAGGATGCCGATGCCGCGCGGGCGACGGCCGAGCGGGCCCGGCTGCGGGTGGATCGCGATATCGACAGCGCCCGCGCCAGCGGCGTGCGCGTCACGCCGACCTTCTTCATCAACGGGCGCCGTTACGATGGACCCTGGGATGAAAGTTCCTTTACCGATGCCATGCTGGGCTCGCTCGGGCATCGGGTGCGCACGGCCGCGCTGACCTTCGCGTCCTGGGCCCCCTCGGCCGGTGTGTTGCTGCTGCTGGCCTCGATCCTGGCCGTGGCGCTCACCAATTCGGAGCTGGGCCCCGGCTTCGAGGCCTTCTGGCACAGCGGCTTCGGTTTTGCCTTCGGCGCGTCTGGATTCCGGATGCCCTTGCTGGACTGGGTCAACGATGCACTCCTGACGGTTTTCTTTGTCGTCGTGGGGCTGGAGATCAAACGCGAGTTCACCGTCGGTCACCTGGCCAGCCGGCGGGCGGCGGCCTTGCCGGTCGCCGCGGCGATCGGCGGCATGACGGCACCGGCGCTCCTGTATCTCCTTGTCATCCCCGCGGGACCCTGGTCGATCGGTTGGGGCGTACCGATGGCGACCGACACCGCCTTCGCGGTGGCCCTGATCGCGATGATGGGCACGCGCGTGCCGGTCGAACTGCGAATCTTCCTGACCGCGGCCGCCATCGTCGATGACATCGGCGCGATCATCGTCGTGGCGGTCTGCTACTCGGGCGAGTTGCATTTCCAGTATCTCGCCGCCGCCGCGGCGAGCACCGGTGTGCTGGTGCTGCTGAACCGATCCGGCATCTATCGTACAACGCCCTACCTCGTGACGGGTGTCGTGCTCTGGGCCTGTGTCTATGCCGGAGGTCTGCATGCCACCCTGGCAGGCGTCATATTGGCCGCGCTCATACCGACACGGCCACCGCCGGACTACAGGACGCTCTCGATGCAGGCGGATGCAATTCTGGCGGCGGAAGCGCAGCACGGCCGGGAGCAATATCACACCGGGCCATCGATTCAGGCCCTGTCGGCGCTGGATGCCATCCACGATCGTCTGGAGTCCCCGGCGGATCGCATGTTGCGCAACGTCGCCCCGCGATCGAGCTATGTGGTGCTGCCGGTCTTCGCCCTGGCGAATGCCGGCGTCGCCCTCGACACCGATGTATTCAGCCGTCATGGCCTGCTCGTGATCGCGATCGTGGCCGGCCTCACTCTCGGCAAGCCGCTGGGGTTTATTCTCGCCTCCGCCCTGGCCGTGCGTCTGGGGCTGGCGCGAAAACCCGATGCGTATTCCTGGCGTCAGCTCGCCGGTGCCGGCGCCCTGGCTGGCATCGGATTCACGATGTCGCTCTTCATCGCCGGACAGGCCTATCCGGTCGCGGGTGACTTCGCTGTTGCCAAGATCGCGGTATTCGCCGCCTCGGTGCTGTCGTCACTGATCGGGGTGGCGGTGCTCTGGCACGTGCCGGTGCGCAAGGCGAAACGCGAAACGCGTGACGAGCGCCAGTGCGGAACGGCATGACGGCTGAGCGCCATGCCGCCACCGCGACGGCGTTCGAGGCACAAGGGAATTTCCGCGGTGCGGGACCGGTCGGGGCGCGCTGCGTCCTGCGTTTTACGCAGCCCCTTCAGGGCTCAACCGGTCTGCATCATCCAGGACGCGCACCAGCCATTCGCATTGACCGCCTTGCCGGGGAAAATCTGACAGGGCCGCCATTCGCCGCTGCTGGCCTTGATGAAGTTGCAGTTGCGACAAAACTGGTCCTGTGCGGCGACGCCGGACCGGTCGACCCGCGGGGCAGCGGTTGCATCGTGATGATAGCTCAATGCCTTGGCGGCGGTATCGTCCTCCGTCAGATGCTCCAGCTCCGCGGCACCGGCGCGCGTGTCCAGCACCAGGCTGGCGAGCGGAATGCTGGCGATCACCGCCACGCCGCCGAGCAGCGCGCGGCGGCGCCTGATATCAACAGTCGTATCACTCATCGTTTGTCCCTCCTGATGGTCGTCCGCCGCGTTCGGTGAGCGCCATGGGCGCCGCCTGCATGCCAGGACCGGCAGCGGGTAGCCCCGTCGCGGCGCTGCGTTACGGCGATTTTACCGGAAATGATCGTATTCGCGTGACGTGGCGCGGTCATTGCGATTTCGCAATGCCGACGGCAGTGCCGCGGGGTAGGGCGAACGGGCAGCGCAGGATTATTTAGGGATTTCCGCGGCCTGCCCGCAGCCGGCCGGCCGCTTCGCGTCGCTGGGATGCCTGCGTCAGTCACGGGGAGGCCCTAGGGCCTGTTGACACTACGCAAATCGTCGCGACGGAGGTCCATTTCGCACCTGACAAGGCGGTGCGAGCGACGTGTACTCGACGTACACCAGCGCGCACCAACGCCGGCAGGTGCGATAGGGGCCCCGTCCCTTCGGGTTGCGCCCCAAAACGGGTCAGTCTGCGTTGCTCGTCGTTCATTTAGCACAACTAAACCTCACTCCTCGCGCCTTGTCTGGCCCGTTTTGGCGGCAGCAACGCGGCGATCTGTGTAGTGTGAACAGGCCCTAAGGTATTCGCCTCCATGCCCGACAGCGGCAGGCGCATCGATCGGTGCTGACCGCATTGGGCAACCGTGCCCGCCTTTGCTAGAATCACGGCCTGCAACATTCGCAGCACCTGATTGCACGTGATTGGATTAGCGCGACGCCGTTGCCGTGCGGGTGGTCCGTGCAGGCCGGACCATGCGGGTCATGCGAGGGTGCGGCCCGGCGCGGCGGAACCGGGCTGACCGGTGCCGGGGCGTGTGGTGCGGACCTGCAACTGGCATCAAGACAGCAAACCGAATGTCACGCTCGAAGCCGACTGCCGCTGCAATACTGCTCTGTGCCGTCCTGGGTGCCGTGCCCGGCTGTTCCGGGCGTGCGCCCGAAATCCCCCGATTGCGCTGGTACGCCTTCGACGAACCTTCCGGCGCCTTCGAACAGGCTGCGCGACGCTGCGCTGACGCCTCTCAAGGGCGTTACCGCATCGAACTCGCCCCGCTGCCGACCAGCGCCGACCAGCAGCGCGAGCAGCTCGTGCGCCGTCTTTCAGCCGGTGACCCGGATATCGACATCATCGGAATGGACGTTATCTGGACCGCCGAGTTTGCCGCCGCCGGGTGGGTGCTGCCATGGGACGGCACCGCAGCAGACCAGGCACGCGCCGGACGGCTGGCCAGTGCGATAGAAAGCGCAAGTTACAGGCAGGGACTGTGGGCGGCGCCCTTTACCACGAACACCCAGCTGCTCTGGTATCGTACCGACCGCGTGGCGCGTCCGCCCGCGACCTGGAACGAAATGATCGAAATGGCTGAACGGCTTGGCGAGTCCGGCACGATCCAGGCACAGGGTGAACGCTACGAGGGTCTGACGGTATTCTTCGTCTCGCTGCTCGCCTCGGCGGGCGGCACGGTGCTGGCCCCCGATTCCCGCTCGGTGTCGCTGGCGGATACACCGACACGCCGGGCGCTGGACGTCATGCGTGCCCTGGCGCGTTCACCGGCCGCCGATCCCGCCCTGCCCACCGCGCGTGAGGACCAGGCCCGGCTCGCCTTCGAAGCGGGCGATTCGAGCTTCATGATCAACTACACCTACGTCTGGCCGAGTGCGCAGGCCAACGCCCCCGCGGTCGCCCGGCACATGGGCTGGGCGCGCTGGCCGGCGGTGATCGCGGGCCAACCGAGCCGGGTCACGCTGGGCGGCATCAACCTCGGCGTCAGTGCCCATAGCCGCCACCCCGCACTGGCCTTCGAGGCCGCCAACTGCATCGCCGCCGAGCCCAATCAGCGGCTGGCGGCAACGCGCGGCGGCCTGCCCCCGACCATTGCTGCCCTGTACGATGATGCACAGATCCGCCAGACCTTTCCCTTTGCCGACCTGCTGCGCGAGACACTGCGCGACGCCGTGCAGCGGCCACAGACGCCGTTTTACGCCGACGTGTCGCTTGCCATCAGCCATACCCTGCACCCCATGCGGGACATCGACCCGATCGGTGACAGCACCCGCCTGCGCGAGGCGGTGCGACGGGCATTGCAGTCGGAGGGCCTGCTGTGAGCCGGCGCGCGCGTGATGAACGCCGCCTCGCCTGGCTGCTGTGCGCGCCGGCGGTGATCACCATGCTGGTGGTTACCGCCTACCCGACGGTGTATGCCCTGTGGCTTTCCCTGTTCCGCTACGACCTGCGTTTCCCCGGCCAGCGCCGCTTCATCGGACTGGACAACTACTTCAGCGTGCTGGGCTCGGAGGCCTGGTGGCAGGCCCTGTCGAATACACTGCTCATCACCGCCGGCTCCGTGATTTTCGAGCTGGTACTGGGGTTCGCGTTCGCCCTCGTCATGCACCGGGCCCTCGTCGGCCGGCGGATCGTGCGCACCGCGCTGCTGGTGCCCTACGGGATCATCACCGTGGTGGCGGCGATGAGCTGGCGCTTCGCGTTCGATCCCACGACGGGTTTCGTGAATGCGCTGCTGGGCCTGCAGGGAGACTGGCTGGCCACGCGCGGTTCGGCGTTTTTCGTCATCCTGCTGACCGAGATCTGGAAGACCACACCGTTCATGGCGCTGCTGCTGCTTGCCGGTCTCACGCTCGTGCCCGGCGACCTGCTGCGCGCGGCGCGGGTGGACGGGGCCAGCGGCCCGCAACGCTTCTTCAGGATCACCTTGCCCCTGATGCGGCCGGTGATCGTGGTCGCCCTGTTGTTCCGGACCCTGGACGCCTTTCGCATCTTCGACACGGTATTCGTGCTGACCCGGGGCGCACAGGGAACGGAGTCGGTGTCGATCGTCGGTTACGACACGCTGATCACACGCCTGAACCTCGGGCTGGGCTCGGCGGTATCGGTGCTCATCTTTTTCTGCGTGCTGGCGATCGCAGCCGCGTACGTGAGGGGCCTCGGCATCGACCTGTCCCGCCGGATGGAACCGTGACGGGGCGTGTTGCCGAGGGACGCCCGCTCGAACGGCTGTTGTGGGGCGCGGGCGGTACCGTGGTAGTGAGCTACGCGCTGATTCCGGTGTTCTGGATCGTGTCCCTGTCGCTGAAGCGCAGCGCCGATATCGGCGACGGACATTTTTTCCCGCGCAGGGTGAGTCTGGAACACTATGCCGCGGTCTTCGGCGATCACCGGTTTTCCGCCGCCTTGCTGAATTCTGTGGGCATCGCCGCACTCTCGACGCTGGCGGCGGTGCTGCTGGGAATGTTCGCGGCCTACGCGATCGTGCGCCTGCAATTCCCCGGGCGGCGCCTGGTCCTGGCCGCCGCGCTGTCGATCGCCATGTTTCCACCGATCTCGATCATCGGTCCGCTGTTCAACCTGTGGCGCACGATCGGCCTCTATGATACCTGGGCCGGACTTATCCTTCCCTACATGACCTTCACGCTGCCGCTGGCGATCTGGACGCTGGCGGCCTTCTTTCGCGAGCTTCCCTGGGACCTGGACAGGGCGGCGCGGATCGATGGCGCCACGCCGCTGCAGGCATTCGTCCACGTGATCGTACCGCTGGCGGCGCCGGCTGTTTTCACCGCCGGCATCCTGGTGTTCATCTTCGCCTGGAACGACTTCCTGTTCGCCAGTGCGCTCACCTCGACCGGGAATGCGCGCACCGTGCCGGCGGCCATCGCCTTCTTCACGGGCAGTTCGCGCTTCGAGCAGCCGACCGGCTCGATCGCCGCCGCCTCTGTTGTCGTGACGCTGCCCATCATCCTCGTCGTGCTGCTGTTTCAGCGGCGCATTGTGGCAGGGCTCACCGCGGGGGCCGTGAAGGAATAAACCGTTGGCCGCGATCGAGCTCACAAATGTCAGCAAGCGCTTTGCCGGCAGCAGTGCCGTAAGGCAGGTCAGCCTGAGCATCCGCGACGGGGAATTCTTTGTCCTGGTGGGACCCTCCGGTTGCGGCAAGACCACGCTGCTGAACATGATCGCGGGCCTGGAGGATGTCAGCGAGGGTGAAATCCGTGTCGACGGGGAGCGGGTCAACGATATCGACCCCAGGGAGCGCAACATGGCCATGGTGTTCCAGAGCTATGCCCTCTATCCCCACATGACCGTGCGCGAGAACATGGCGTTTCCCCTCAAGCTCGCCGGGCTGCGCAGGGACGAGATCGATCGGCGCGTCACCGCGGCCGCCGGAATCCTCGAACTCGAGGCGCTCCTCGAGCGCCGGCCGCGCGCGCTCTCCGGCGGCCAGCGCCAGCGGGTGGCCATGGGCCGCGCCGTCGTCCGCGAACCCAGGGCGTTCCTCCTCGACGAGCCGCTGTCCAATCTCGACGCCAGATTGCGCGTGCAGATGCGCACGGCGATTGCGCGGCTGCAGCGCCGGCTGGGCACGACCACGGTCTATGTCACCCACGACCAGACCGAGGCAATGACGTTGGGCGATCGCATCGCGCTGCTGCACGAGGGCGAGGTGCTGCAGATCGGCACGCCGCGCGAGCTCTATGAACAGCCCGCCAGCCTGATCGTCGCGGGATTCATCGGCTCCCCGGCGATGAACTTTCTGCCGGGTCGATGCACGGCGGGGCGCCTCGAACTTCCGGTCGGACCGCTGGCGGCGGCCGGCGTGGCTGACGGCAGTCCCGTGATCGCGGGTTTCCGCCCCGAACATCTGCACCTGGTCAGGGGCGAGGATGGTCAGGGCGACGGTCCGGTCTTCGCCGCACGGGTCGAGGTCATCGAATGGCTGGGTGCAGACCTGTTCGTCTACTTCGACGTGGCGCTCCGGGATTTCGAGGCAGCGAATCTGCCGGCGGAGCCGGGTGTGGTCCCCGGTACAGATGCGCGTCGTTCGCTCGTCGCGCGCATCGATCCGGGTGCCAGCCTGAAAGAGGGCGATGCGATCCGCCTGCGCCTGGACCCGGCGCACGTGCAGCTGTTCGATCCCCACCGCGGCGCATGCCTCGCCCCGGGTGGTGCCGAACATTAACAGGATCGGCGCCGGCTTTCCCGAAAAACCGCACTAATCCGACGTACTTGTCGCGTGTGCACGCATTGCAATGGCCCGGACCACAGGGCAACGGATAAAACGGGGTGGCGGGCCGTAGATCGAACTCATTGAAGTTGCATTTGTCACAGGGAGACATGATCGGGAAAGGAGGCAGCCATGCAAGCGGAAGACTTGAATCAGTCGGAGAGTGACATCATCGCAATTGAAATTCATGAATCGCTGGACCTCAGTGTTCACAGCCGGTTCGTCGAAGTCTGTGAACGGGCGGCCCGCCCGGGGCCGATGGCGATAGCGGTCAATCTGGGCAGAACGCGTTCCGTCAGGGATTCCGGGTTTGCCATGCTGATGATGTTGCGCAGATGTGCGGGCCGGTTACGGGAGCGGATCTGGCTGGTCAATTGCAGCCCGGAGATCAGATGCCGGCTGCAGGCCTACCGCATGGAGGGTCAGTTCCACCTCGGCTGATCAGACAACGGAGCCGGATCTGGCGCCGATTCGCCTGCGCCCTCGCGAACGGTGACGCCGTACGATGTGTCATCCCTGGCTCAGTGACGGAGCTGCGCGCCATGCAGCCAGGCATCGGCGCGTGCATGGCAGCGTGCGATGTCCACTCGAGCTAGAAAAGCCTATCGGAAAAATAGGTAACTATATATTTTTATGAACATTCACATTGTGCAGAATCGGCGGCGCTGGGAGCCTAGACCAGGTCGCCGCGACGGAATACCCAGTAGCCTCCCGCAGCTGCCAGTGTGCCCAGCGCGATATCGGCCGAGCGGGCCAGCGCGGAGATCAGCATCCCGATACCCAGGAAACACCAGATCAACGCGACCAGCAGCAGCGTGTAGTAGAGGTACATATCCCACGGGATCTGCAGGTCCCGTCCCGGCGCCAGCCCCAGACGGCGGCGGCCGTCATGGCGGCAAATACGGGAACGAACACGACGCAGGCGGGCGGTACAGGCTGGGCATGGTCCCGGCCGGACGATACGGTTGTCCAGCCGGCTGCACCGGCAGTTTCGTTACGGACGGGTTCAGCGGCCAATCTCGCCTCACCCTGCATGTGTACCTTCTGCAGCAAGGCCGTGTAGCGGGACAGCATGCCGATAACGCGCAGACGGTCCGGCCCAGGTACGGTTCCGTGCCACTCCGGCGCACCGGCGGCGGGAACGAACCCCCAGGCGTGCAGTGCGTTTTCCATGGCCGGGCCGGGACAGGGTAAGCGTGCATGTCATACGGCTGGACAGGTAGATGGTATCGACCACCTGCTCGTCGAGCACCACACGACCCTGGTCCAGTTCCACCACCCGGTTGACCAGGGCGGCCACCTCGTCCAGTCGGTGGCTTGAGAAATGAACGCTTGACGGGAGGGTCCGGACCGGTTCGGCGCGATGCGCACTCAGGAAAGATCGCGGCCTCGTCTCCCCCCGCCGCGCTACTGGCACGCCGGCTCAGCGATACCACCTGTTGCGATCTATGTCGACACGACAGCGATTCATCCCTGTGGGTTGAATTATCCGGGTCGGAGTATTGGTAGGGGCGCGCCTGGGCCCAGTCCGCGTTCGGGAATCCCGATCCGGTTCCACAAATCTACCGGCGGTGCTTTTCCATAAGCGCGCGTTCTTTCTGCACGATCGTCACCAGTTGCCTGCGCTGCTGTACGGGGACCCGGTCCAGGTCCATGACGCGTTCGCTGTAGGATGCGGTGGTATCGAGTGCGGTGTTGATGCACACGGAGACACGGTCTGGTGCCAGGCCAAAGGACTCGCCCAGATCCACATAAAAGGCCCCGTGATCCGCATAGCCGGACGGATCAAACGGGATCGCGCTGACCAGGTCGTGGCGCGGCCAGGCGCGCATGGGTGCGGGGTCATAGACCGGCGTCAGCCGGCAGTCGGCCAGTCCGCCCAGCAGCGAGATGTTATCCAGGTGAAGGTCGCCATTTCCGGTCAGCAACGCCATCAGGAAGCGGCAATAGAGCTGTTCCCCGGTATCTTTCTTCAGTGCAGCCACTTGTCCCAGGCGTTCGAGAATGCCGCCGAGTTCATCCAGGAGGATATCGCCTGTCTCGCGAAAGCGGTGATCGCCGGTCGCGATCACCGAGAACAGGGCCTCCATCGGTATCGGGCTGCCATCCACCCGGTCGAAACGCTCGACCGCCAGGAAATGCAGTCCCTCATCGTCGTAGCGATGCCAGGCGGGCACCTCGAAACCGGCCTCGCGATGAATGTCCAGACAGAGCGTTTCCAGGTCCAGCAGGCCGGGGTATTCCGGCGGTTCGATCTTCAGCACCACATCGCTTTTTTGCGGCGTCCCGGGCGGGTAAAAATCGGGTGCATCGACGCCCGGCGAAATCGATACCAGCAGCTTCGGGATCATTCCGCCCACCGAGGGCGTCGGTCCGAGCGTCTCCTCGATCAGTTGTGCGTCGAAGTCGACGTTTTCGTCCAGCACATCGCGTTTGAGCATGCGCCAGAGCTGGGAGCGTCGGCTGGCTTTCTCGTTGGTTGGGGCGCCTGCACGAGGATCGGAACCGGCGCGATACCAGCGTTCGGCCACCATATCGTCCGGGAACACGTCGATGTGTCCGATGCCGCCATGCCCGCCCAGCACGAGCAGTTGCCATTCCGTCTCCAGCCCGGGAGGGGGTTCCTTGCCCGCTCTGGCGCGGAGGATATCGAGGTAATGCCGGCGCTGCAGGTTGCGCGGATTATTGCCGGGAATGAGACTGAGCAGGCGGGGGAAGACCGGGATCCGTTCGCTGGTGGGATAAGTGACGGTATCTGTCCCCCAGATGGCGCCGTCACCCAGCAGACAGAAACCCGGACGCCCGGATGCAAGGAAGTCCCGGGTGTAGGTAAAGGAGGCCTGTGCACCGGACAGGACCAGGTGGCCCATTTTCTCGGGTGCTCCGGACAGCCGGGTCCAGATCACGGCATGCTGGTCGCGCGCCATCGCTATTCCCCGCTCTGTTCCGGCTTGCCGGTCGCGCGGAAGAATGCCCCGGTTTTGATGGCTTCGGCGGCCTTTTCCCGGGACCGGCGTGGCCTGAGCGCCAGTTCCAGATCCAGTCGTGCCGCAAGCGCCTCCAGTGTCGAGGCGCGAATATCCCCGCGGCGCTTGGCCTTGCTTAATCCCACGGCGGTCAGGCCGGCCAGCTCCGCCAGTTTAGCCTGGGACAGGCCGCGGGCCCTGGCGGCGGCAACCAGCTGATTGATTAACATTTTAATATGCTCAGACATTAAACAATTGTATAACTTATCGGCCATTTATGGCCTATAGTATAGCAGTATTATAATAAAGTTTAATTATTTATCCTGATGTGCGCTTGGCGCGGATTCCTGCCAGCAGGGTAGCCGTGCGGACGCACGGTGGGGACGGGGGGATGAAACCGTTGGTGTCATGGTCGTCGAGGCGGCCACCCGGCGATAGCTCGGGCGGCGGTCTGCCAGGGGGCAACGTCAGGCAGGGATGTGAAGCACGCGATCTGCAGGCGGGTCATCGAGCAGGTGAACGGCATTGACGAGTGTCTTGACTACCATGACAGGGATGTACCCGGTTTTGTGAAGCGTCGATTTTAATCGGTGACGAAGACGTAGCTTGGACCCTGTCTCATCATCCCGCGCGGGCCACGCTGCCGTTCGAAAGGCGTGCTTGGTCGCGCCCGACGTTCTGCCTTCCGTGGAACTGGTACATCCCTGTACTCCGCAAGGCGCAGCGCGGTAGCAATGCGCGGGCGAGCGGGGTGCCGCCGCAGGCACGCCTTTGGATCGCAACCCTCCAGGGAGCGGGTTTGACCCATAGCCTTGTAGCGGCTCGCTCATGTAGCATTAACTGCGCCAAGCTCCGTGTCGTGCCATGGACCAGAATCGCCACGGTCGCGGCCGCGGGGGGCTATGAAATAGGGGTTTGACAAGGGTCATACCGCTGCGTGATGCATATTTGCGAATCCGCGCAATGTAAGAGTCGCTGGACGGACCACGGATAGTGGACAGGTCGCAGTGAATAACCGGTATCCCTGATTTGAGGAAAAACGATAAGGTATCGGGTGTGAAACGTGATAAATGGTTTCGGGAGGAAAGCTCGCATGATAAAAATCAAGGAAGTTCTGGATACCAAGGGTCATGAGGTACTCTCGGTCGCACCGGATGCCTCGATTTACGAAGCGGCCACCCTGATGGCCGGGAGAGGAGTCGGGGCGCTGCTGGTGATGGAAGGTGACAGACTCGTCGGCCTGCTGGGCGAAAGGGATTGTGCGTGGAAGGTGATGCTGGAAGACCTGCCACCGCGGGAGACCAAGGTGAAGGAAATAATGACGAAAAATATTCTCTGCGTCGAGCCGGAGCAGACGGTGGAGGAAGGGATGGCCCTGATGACCGACAAGCGGATCCGCCATCTCCCGGTCGTCATCGGAGGTCGGGTGGATGGCATCATTTCCATCGGAGACCTCGTCAAGGCGATAATTACCGACCAGCAGTTCGTGATAGAACAGCTGGAACACTATGTCACCAGCTGACTCGCAATCTTCCCGATAATCCCGGCCTGAATTGAATCAACATCTTCAGCAGCTGTCCTGAGTCGGAGTCATTCCGGCTCCAGATCAGGACGGCTGCTGACGGGAACAATCTTGCAGCACTTCATTGCTGATCGTGCGTCCCGTGTTCCGCGAATTGGCGCAACACCATGTAAAGTGAATCCGGGTCGACGGGCTTCTGCAGAAATTCTTCGGCGCCCAGATCCGTCATTTCGTCGTATAAAAACGGATTCGTGCTACCCGAAAATGCCACCACTGGTATCGACATGGTCTCCGGGGAACTCTTCAGATTCATGAGCGCCTTGCGCCCGGTTCCGCCGGGCATTTCCACATCGAGCAGAATAACGTCGGGCTTGTTCTTGACGCTGAAGAGCATGGTTTGCATCGCATCCATTGCTGTTACGACTTCGCAGCCCATTGCTGTCAGCCAGGTTTCTATGTAACAGTTCAGTTCACGGTCGTCATCGGCTATCAGAATTTTCATCGTCCAAACCTCCTTGTTTCAGGGAACTGCCTTGCCAAATGCAGTGCAGTTGTCAAGATTCATCGTTTTCTCGACAGCCAGCTGCAGAATCTCGAATCTTGTCTCCAGTGCCTGCATGTCGTTGCTGTTGATATAGGGCTGGATCTTCAGCTGCTTGAGGAGTTCATCGTAGGTGCGGGCAGCGGCGCTGATTTCCGGACAGCCGAAAGTACCAGCTGTTCCTGCGAGGTTGTGCGCAAGCAGGTGCAATTCATCCAGTGCCTGTGTCTTGCCGGAGCCGCTCTTGAGCAATGCATACTGCCGCGTGATCGTGCCGAGCTTGCCGGGCAGGTTGCGGATGTAGTCATGCTGAAGCGCTGCCAGTTTTTCCTGGACCTTTGTGCTAGTGATCGACATTGGCTCGCTCCCAAATTGACCTGACGTTATCGGCCAGACGCATTGGATCAAATGGCTTGGAGATCACATCCAGCGCCCCCATGGCCTTGTATTGTCGGATTTCATGGCGCTGTGCCTTGGCGGTCATGAAAATTACCGGCGTATCCCTTGTGGCCTGCAGTGTACGAAGCTCTGCGAGCGTGGATGGTCCGTCCATGCCCGGCATCATGACATCGAGCAGAATCAGGTCAGGCTCGAACGCCGTTGCCTTGTTCACGGCTTCCATGCCGGAATTGCATACCTCCAGAGTGAAACCGCCGACCGTTTCCAGTGCGATGCGCGTAATGGTCTGTATATCCGGTTCATCTTCGACATACAGAATACGTTGTGGATATTCAGTATTCATATCTGTGTCCTTGGAACCGGCAAATTTCCATCAGCCGGTATTCATGCCGCCTCTGTCAAGTCAAGCAGTGTCTTGAGCAGCTCGGCACTGGAGGTATATGACTTCACCAGTTTGGCGTCAAAATTGAACAGCGCGCACTCTATGGAGTCTTCCTCCGAAAGCAGCACGACGGGGTAGTTGCGACTTCTTATTTCGGGTAACAGGTCCAGCCCGGAACCATCCGGCAGGCCGATATCCAGCAAGACCAGATCATAGGTTTGCTTGGTAAGCAGTTCTTTTCCCTCTGCCACAGTCCTGGCCTGGACGACTTCCCAGGAGTCGTCCAGCAACGCCGTAACCAGCCTGACCACGTCGGCATCATCTTCGATATGAAGGACGCGTCGGATGTGGTTGTCAGGTTGCTGCACACTCAGCAGCACGGCTTCGACAAGCCGTTGGTGATTCACCGGCTTGTCGAGACATCTGACAACACTGGCTGGCATGTCTCCCTTGGCATCATTGCCGGTTGATGAGGCAGTGGACATCATGATCACCGGCAGCGAGGAATCCGGCGAATCCAGTTCACTGGCGAGAGAAATGCTGTCCTCTTCCGGCAGGTCCAGGATCAGGGCATCATAATGGCCGCTGGCAAGCAGATGTCTGGCTGTCGCCGCATCGTTTGCCTGGTCTGTATCGAAACCGGCATTCCGAAGCTGGAATTCGTACAGCTCTGCGGTGTCGACATCATTGTCACAGATCAGCACCCGTAATCGGGCTGCTTCTCGCGGCGTGCCGTGATGTGCAATGGATTTCTGCCGGTCTGCAGTTGGCAGTTCAAAGAAAAATGTTGTCCCGGCATCCGGAGCCGTATCGAAACCGATAACCCCGCCATGCCCTTCGATGATCGACTTGCATATACTCAGTCCGAGACCCGTTCCACCCAGCTTGCGACTGTCCGAGGAGTCTGACTGGCAGAACTTCTTGAAAACATTTTGATGGAATTCCGGCGGTATACCCGGGCCATGATCCGATACCGATACGCGGACGTGATCCTGGTCCCGGCGAAGCGATACCTCGACCTTGCTGCCGTCGGGGGAAACCTTGGCGGCATTGGACAGTAAATTGACCAGGACCTGGACAATCTTGTCATGATCGATTTTCACGTTGATATCATCGGGTATATCGTACAGCACAAATTCGACGTTGTATTCATCGCTATAACCGGTACATTCCTGAATGGCATACTCGATGACCTCCTTCATCCCGGTCTTCTCGAGTCTGTAGCTGTATTTCCCCGCTTCCATCTTCTCGATATCGAGCAGATCATTGATCAGTCGTATCAACCGCTCGACATTCTTGTTGGCAAGTTTCACGAGTCCCGTGCATTCGCTCGATATTTCTCCGGCCATGCCGCCCTCGATCAGGCGCAGCGACCCGTGGATCGAGGTGAGCGGTGTACGCAGCTCATGGCTCACCACCGAGATGAATTCGTTCTTGATGCGTTCGGCGGTTTTGCGTTCGGTAATGTCCCTGATGATGCCGGTGAACATCCTGTTACCGCCGGCGTACATCTCGCTGACGGCAAGATCCATCTGGAAAACGACGCCGTCCTTGCGCAGGCCTTCGACTTCACGGCCGATGCCGATCACGTGTCGATCGCCGGTCTGCCTGTAATGCTCCAGGTAAGAATCGTGCTCTCTGCTGTAGGGTTCAGGCATCAGCATGCTGACATTGTTTCCGATGACTTCGCTTGCCTCGTAGCCGAATATATCTTCAGCAGCGGGATTGAAGGATTCGATAATACCCTTCTCGTTGATGGTGATGATCCCGTCGACAACCGTATCAACGATAGCCTTGATATACTCGACCTTGTCTTCCAGTTCGCTTGCCACCCGCTGCCGTTCCCGCTCGTTCTTGGTGGCCTCTACAAGATTCGTGCACGTACTTATTATCGGTTGCAGTGATTCGACCAGGTCGGAATCGTAACCATCCTTCCTGTTGGCAAGACAGAACATGCCAATGACCTTCTGGCCGCGCATGAGCGGGATGCCCAGGTAGGTTGCCGGAAGAGGCAGGTATTCATCGAGCCCGGCCGCATCCGTCCGGTAATCTTCCGCATTCCTTATGACGAATTCGGCGTGATTGATGACCCTGCCTGACAGGGTGTGCGGACTGGTAATGACGGCGCCTTGTTGCAGGGCGGCGGCAGTCTCCTCGTACAGTTCGATATTGACTGCAGAGATGATTTTCAGGTAGCGCTTGCCTGCCTTTGTGTACAGCACCTCGCCGATATATCCATATTCGCTGTCGGTAATATCCAGCAGGCTGCTGAGCAGGTTATAAAATATATCTTCGGCTTTTACATCCCGTATAAAATTCAATTGTGATTGACGGATGATATCCAGCACCTTGTGACGCTTGTCGATGACCAGCTGACACCTGAGCAGTTCCGAGTGCAGGAAATTCAGTACATTCGAAAGTTTCCCTAGCTCGTTAACCGAATGCTCAGGATGTTTTCCGGCAAAGCCGGACTTCATGAGCTGTTCGGCGCTTCTGGACAGCGCCATCAGGGGTTTGCGGATACTTATCTCGTGGAGGTAGTAACCGCCCAGAGCGGTTAGTACAATGCTTATCGCCAGTATCAACTCAAAGGCGCGCAATTGCATCAGGCTGTTAAACTGATTGCTGCTGAAATCGATACCCGCCATGATCGTCAGCGACCGGTTGTCATGCAACTGAATCGGTACACTGATATATGTCAGGCGTGTGTAAGTCGTAAGACCATCTCGTTGCAGGTTTATTTCAGTGTCGACCAGTCCGTCGATCTGTATTGACATCCAGGCCGCGCGTCGTTGAAAGACGTTCTCAAGGATTCTGTTGATCGTCTGGGTATCCCCTTGCTCAAGGGGAGGGATGATCCGGCGGCTGATCATCTGCAGGTAGTCGGTCTCCGAGCGCTGGCTGTTCTCCAGCACATCGGTATAAATCTCGGGAAACCAGATCAGGTGCAGGTAGCATGCAGAAAGCAGCATCAGTGCGACCGGTAACAGGAGCTTGTTCCGAAAACTGACGGTATGATCCGCATACTTCCTCAGGCTGATCATCTATCCCACCTCGATATCCTTACGTCATTCCCTGACAGGTACGGGTTGTTACTGCCTGCGATGTCGCTGAACACAAAGCAACTGTAATTACAAAACCTGATACTGAACGTGCCTCTCCGAAACCGGATTTCCTGCCAGGAGTTACGGCAACCGCGTCAAATTCTTGAGTAAAATACTCGGAAATACGGGGCTGAAAATTTATCTGGAAACAGACGCATACGGATTCCGCAACGAAATTTGCCGGATTTGTGCGTCAGTCTGCAAAACACTGCCACCTCCGGCGATGCCGCTGTACGCCAAGCCGTGCTGAAGCAGGCGGCGCGGTGGAAAGTCCCTCACGGAAACCGGCTCAGGCCGACGGTGATGTGACGTGCCCGTGCTGCTTCAGCAGGACGCGTCCTGCAGCCACCGTGCAGTCGACGCGTGTACGCGTCTATCTCGACCTCGATGACGCGCGCCCACTGCCCGGTTCCGGCACGGGTCCTTAAGGTTTTGAATTTTCAGCGGCAGGCACTTTCGCCGGATCTGCGCTTGCCCTGAGCCGGGCCGCGGCCGTCAACGCTGATGGTGCTCAATGAATCCAGGACCAGTCTGCATCCAGATCTGCTACCTGCATTAGGAAAGTCTGATTTATTCGACATTTCTGGCGATATGACGTGTAGACCCGGAATCCGGATGTCAGGATTCAGGCTGTTACTGGATACCGGTCTGCGTCGGAATGACGGAAAAAGAATGAGTCAGGGTTTCCTTTGGTCGGCTGATATTGCGAGCTCCGGAAAACAGCCGGGTCTGGGTCGTTTCCCATGAACCGTCTACTTGACGGGGAAGCCTACGCCGGAACTGTCGGGGGAGGATGTGCCAAACAAGGAACGGCGGCCCGAAGGCCGCCGCTGCCGATTAATCTGGCCTTACCTTGTCGTGGGGACAACGTTCATCCACCTAGCAGTCAGGCATGGCCCAACGAGGGTTTCGCTGAAGCCAGAACGCACTGCTACCCTCGACTGACAATGCACTGGCCCCAGCCTGCTGAATGGTCAATCTGATCGGCTACAGATTATCCAGCAGTTGTTCGAGTATAGCCCATGATTCGGCAGGCGCTAGGGAGCCCAAGTGTGCGATTTTCATATTTTCACCTGAAAGACTTTCAGGCATAAACAAGCCCACCAGAATGTGGGCTAACATCATGTTTTGATTGGTGGGCGATACTGGGATTGAACCAGTGACCCCTGCCGTGTGAAGGCAGTGCTCTCCCGCTGAGCTAATCGCCCTGTCTCTGTGAGACGCTAGGGTATTGGTTTGGCCGAAACGGGTCAACAGGCAGCCGGCATGGCGCTCAACCGGCCACCGTTTTCATGGCAACCAGCTCATTTGCCTGTACTTTCCTGTAATATGCCGCATGGCTCACTATAATTGACGATACCATGAGACCCGGCCAGCTGAAGATCGAACAGCGTGACGAGGCGCGCGCCTGCCTGCGGCGCTGCGTGCTGTTCTCGAAACTGCCGGAGGCGCCGTTCGAGCGCATTGTCGGGCGGACGCGTACCGTGCAACTCGACGAGGGCGACGTCCTGTTCGAACAGCACCAGCCGGCGAGGGAAATCTTCCTGTTGCGCAGCGGGCAGATAAAGCTGGCGCTGATATCGCCGGAGGGGCAGGAGAAGGTCATCGACCTGATTTCGCCCGGCACCTCGTTCGCCGAGGCGGTGATGTTTTCCGGTACCCATGTCTACCCCGTCACGGCAACGGCGTTGACCGGCAGCATCGTCTGGGGCGTCGATGCCATCACTTATGAAAGTATCCTGCGGGAGTCGACCGATGCCTGTTTCGCGGTGATGGCGCAGATGAGCCGGCGCCTGCACTGGCAGATCGCCGAGATCGACCGCCTGACGCTGCACAACGCCGCCTTCCGGGTGATTGCCTACCTGCTGGACCAGGTACCCAGCACTGACCTGGATACCAGCGTGGTCCGCCTGGACACGCCCAAGCACGTGATCGCCTCGCGGCTGTCGATCACGCCGGAAACCTTGTCGCGGAGCTTTGCCAGACTGGGCCGCGAGGGTTTCCTGGAGATCGAGGACAATGCGGTGCACATCTATGATATCGAGAAACTGCGTGCCTACGTACGCAACGGCGGGGCCGTCAGCGACGTCGACTAACCCGTCAACCGCGCATACAGCAGCGGCAGCTTGCCCGGCAGTTCGCCGGCATGGCGTACCAGCATCCAGGCATTGTCACCGAACACGTAGGGCAGGTAGTCCCGGGCCCGTTCGTCGATGGTCACGCAGAACGGCCGCACGCCGCACTGCACGGCCGCGCGGATCGCCTGCCGCGTGTCCTCGATGCCGTAGCGTCCCTCGTAGCGATCCAGGTCGTTGGGCTTGCCATCGGTGAGCAGCAACAGCAGCCTGTCGCTGGAAGGCTCCCGTTGCAGCAGGCCGGTGGCGTGGCGGATGGCGGCGCCCATACGCGTATAGTAGCCGGGGCGCAGGGCGGCGATACGTCCGCGCGTGGTGTCCGTGTATGGCTCGCCGAAGCACTTCAGCGTGTGCAAGCGCACATGACTGCGGCGCCGCGAGGAAAAGCCGTACAGCGCGAACCGGTCGCCGGTGGCGGCAAGCGTCTCGGAGAACAGGAACAGGCTGTCGCGGATTACGTCGATGACGCGTTGCGTGTTGTCGATAAAGGCGTCCGTCGACAGTGACACGTCGGCAAGCAGCAGGCAGGAGAGGTCGCGCGACGCTGCACGGTATGCGCGAAACAGCCCGGGTTCGTCCGATTCCCTGCCGATCAGGCGGCCCGTGGTGTGCGCGATCACGGCATCGAGGTCGAGCTCGCTGCCATCCACCTGTGCGCGCTGCCATACCCGCTCGGGTTTGAACTGTTCGAACACAACCCGCAGGCGGCGTGCCTGGCGTTGCAGGTGACGCGGCAGCGCTGCAGGTGCCGCATCGCGCGCGAGCAGCGTCTGCAGCCGGCAGTGATCCGGCAGCAGCCGCCGGCTGCGGTAGTCCCATTCCGGCAGGGCGATGCCGGCCCCCAAGTGAATGTCATCAAACGCCTCGGGCGGCAGGTCGAGGTCGAAACGCAGGCGCGCGGCCGTACCCCGACGGTCCCGCGCGAGGCTGATGACGTCCAGGTCCGCGAGTGCCTCGCGCGCATCCGGGTCGGCGTTTTCCTCGCTACTGCGGTCGACGGCGGCATATTCGGTACGCGTGAACAGGCTCTCCAACCGGAACGCCAGCAGGCCACCCCGGCCCTGTGGCGGTTCGATGCGCTCGCCGCGCCGGCGTTTGCCGGCGTCCACGTCGCGGCTGTCGTTGCCGGCGTGATCCCCGTCCGCCGGTTCGGGTGCGTGTCGTGTCACCGTCGTGACGGGCGGCTCGGGGTGCAGCCACAGCGGTATGGGAGCGGGCGGCGTGTGCGCGGCGGGCAGCGGTTCGGCAGACATGTCCGGTACGTCCAGCGCCCGGCGGATGGCGAGTTCGCGCGCCGCCTCGGCCGGCCGCAGGCCGGCCGGCGCCGGGCGCTGCACGAGATGTGCCTGCACCAGCCGCCGGTAGCGCGGGCGCAGACCGGGGCAGCGCGCCAGCAGTGTGGCCGTCGCGCCCGCGTTGCGCTGCAGCCAGTCGCCCCCCACGGGCGGACGGATGGCGGCCAGCGCGGCAAGCCACAGGTACAGCTCACGGTTCAGTTCGCGTTCGGCAAAACAGGCGACGTGCCCCGGGAGATGCAGCGTCTCGTCGTCGCACCAGGCCAGCTCGACGCTGTGACCCCGGCCGGCGATCCGTTCGAGGCAGCGGCGGCGCGCACCGTGTGTGGTTTCCGTGGCGGCCCTGACCTGCAGGCCAGGCTCTCCGCCCAGCGCGCGAAACAGCAGCGCAGCCGGCTGCTGTACCTCCGCCAGTGCCACGACCGCGTCGGGATGGTCGCGGCGCGCGGCGCGGGTGACCAGGCGGTGCCAGAGCGCTCCGACCAGTTCCTCCACCTCAGTGTGCCTCCCGGTGACCGTCCCGGGCAGCGATCGGCGCCAGCCGGTGTTCCCGGACCGCCAGCGTCACAGCACGCTCGCCTTCGACCATGCGCAGCACACCCGGCCCGCCGCGCGGTCGGTTGACGCGGTCGCAGGCCTGGATGCACTGCTGGCACTGGGTGCAGGTGAACATGCGGCGCTTGAGGCGGCGCGGCTTCAGGCGCATCGGGCAGGCGTGTTCACAGGAGGCATCGCAGTCCACGCAGACCGCGGCGCGGCGGCGTTCGAAGCCGACCACCAGGGCGCGCGGGTTGCCCATCCACACCAGGCTCTGGAACAGGCCGACGGCACAGCCGTAGCGGCAGAACAGGTGACGCGCCAGCGTGAACTCGATCGTCAGCAGGACGGTGGCCACGCCGATGAACAGGGCCTGGTTGCGGGTCGGCGTGCCGTGCAGCAGGTTACCCCAGACCTCGGCGGGCGGCAGCAGGTAGGTCAGCAGGGTGACGGCCCAGAGCAGGGCAAAACCGAGGACAGCCGCGACGACCACCGGCCACCACGCCGCATGCGGTTCGATGCAGGTCCCGTCGGACTGCCGGGACGGCAACGCGTTTCGCTCCCAGAGCGAGGGCCGGCCGCTGGCGCGGCGCATCAGGGCATTGATCATCTCCACCACGCTGAAATGCGGACACAGCCACCCGCAATACAGCCGCCCGTAGCGCCACGACACCCAGATTCCGGTGCCGATCACGGTCAGTACCGGCAGCAGGCCGCGCAAGATCAGGTTGAGGCTGGCCGGTACAGCGCCGCCGGGGTCGATCCCCAGCGTCCAGGCCTGGCCCAGCAGTACGAAATGTCCCCGGGTCAGGTCATAACGGAACAGGTCCAGCGCCGGCGCCAGCACGAACAGGACGAAAAAGCCGCCCCGCCAGGCCAGCCGCAGTCGCTGCGTGCCGTTCATACCTGGAACAGCCGGCCCAGCAGGGGATAACGGTAGTGCTGGCCGGACAGGGCACGCACCAGCCCGAGGACCCCGAGCAGGATCAGGGTGCTGTGAATGAAGGTGAAATACAGTATCGCAACCACCCAGGTCCAGGCAGCATCGAAGCCGCCGAGCCAGATGACGGCCAGGATCACGGTAATGAGCAGGCTCCCGCCGATGAGACTGACACCGGTGGTCTGCGCCAGGTGGTTGGCGGCCAGGGGGGCGGCGTGCCGGTAGCGGGCGAAATAGAGCACCAGCAGCACCAGGAAGGCCACACCCGGCACCAACAGCAGGTTGACCAGGTAGAGCGTCTCCGCGGTCACGGCCAGGGTCTTGCCGGGAATTCTGTCCATGTCGCGCCGCCGGTCACCTTCCGAGGTTTGCCTGGACAATCTCCATCAGTGCCTCGACCGTGGACACATCGTCGCTCAGGGGCTCGACGAGGGCGGCGCGGGCGGCCTCGACCGGGTCGAAACCGTCGCGCAGGAGGCGCGCGCAATAGGTCAGCAGGCGTGTCGAGGCGGATTCCTCCAGGTCGTGATCCCTGAGACGACGCAGGTCGCCGGCCAGCTGCACCAACCGGTGTGCAAGCGCTGTCTCGATACCGGTCTCCGCGATCACGATCTCGGCCTCCAGCGCCGCGGCGGGGTAGTCGAAACGCATCGACACGAAGCGCTGTCGCGTGGAGGGCTTCATGCCCTTGAGCATGTGCTGGTAACCCGGGTTGTAGGAGACCACCAGCATGAATTCCGCCGGTGCAGCCAGGATTTCGCCGGTACGCTCGATCGGGAGGATGCGGCGGTCGTCGGAGAGCGGGTGCAGCACCACGGTAGTGTCCCGGCGGGCCTCGACGACCTCGTCGAGGTAGCAGATGGCACCCTCGCGCACCGCGCGGGTGAGTGGTCCGTCATGCCAGTACGTGGCACCTTCGCCCAGCAGATGACGGCCGACCAAATCTGCCGCGGTCAGGTCGGCATGGCAGGCCACCGTATACAGCGGCCGTTCGAGGCGCGCGGCCATGTGTTCGATGAAGCGGGTCTTGCCACAGCCGGTCGGACCCTTCAACAGCACCGGCAGCTGGTTGCGCCAGGCATAGCCGAACAGCTCGACCTCGTTGCGCTGGGGAAGGTAGTAGGGGATTTCCCGCTCCGGGGTGCGCATCTGTGCCGGGTGTCCTGTCATCGGTGTCCTCCCGGACGGCGGGTGCGTATCGCACTGCCGGCGGTATCAGGCCGTCCCGGAGGCCGTGGCGTAGCGCTCGCCGCCCTTGACGAAGAACGACAGCACGTACATCACCAGGCCGATCAGGAAGACCGCGCCGGCCAGCTCGCGCAGCCAGTAGAACAGCGCGATCTTCTCCTGCACCTGCATGAAGGGCAGCGGATTTTCGGAGTAGCGCTGCAGGAACACCTGAAGGATGCCGGCGGCGGTCAGGAACAGCGTAATGAACACCATGGACACGGTCATGAACCAGAACGCCCACATCTCCAGCACCTGGGAGCGCATGCTGCTGGCCTCCTCGCCGCGCAGTTTCGGCATGGCGTAGGAGATGATGGTCAGCACGATCATCACGTAGGCGCCGTAGAAGGCCATATGGCCGTGCGCCGCGGTGATCTGCGAGCCGTGCGTGTAGTAGTTGATCGGTGCGAGGGTGTGCAGGAAACCCCAGACACCGGCGCCGAGGAAGGCCATGACGGCGGTACCCAGCGCCCACAGCACGGCGGCCCGGTTGGGATGTTCGCGGCGCCGCTGGTTGACCATGTTGAAGGCGAACACCGTCATCATGAAGAACGGAATCGGTTCCATGGCGGAGAAGATCGAACCCCACCACTGCCAGTATTCGGGCGTGCCGATCCAGTAATAGTGGTGGCCCGTGCCCACGATGCCCGTGATCAGGCTCATGGCGATGATGACATACAGCCATTTCTCGATGACCTCGCGGTCGACGCCGGTGACCCTGATCAGCACGAAGGCCAGGATCGACCCCAGGATGAGTTCCCAGACCCCTTCGACCCACAGGTGCACGACCCACCACCAGTAGAACTTGTCCTTGACCAGGTTTTCCGGATTGTAGAACGCGAACAGGAACAGCACTGCCAGCCCGGCCAGCCCGGTCAGCAGCACCAGGTTGACGACGGTCTTGCGGCCGCCGAGGACGGTCATGCCGATGTTGTAGAGAAAGCCCAGCGCGACGATGACGATGCCGATTTTGGTGATGGTCGGCTGTTCCAGAAATTCACGGCCCATGGTCGGCAGCAGGTCGTTGCCGGTGAGTTTCGCCAGGCCGGCGTAGGGCACCATCAGGTAACCCAGCACCGTCAGCGCGCCGGCGATCAGGAACACCCAGAACAGCAGCAGTGCGAGTTTCGGGCTGTGCAGCTCGCGCTCCGATTCTTCCGGCACCAGGTAATAGGCGGCACCCATGAAACCGAACAGCAGCCACACGATCAGCAGGTTCGTGTGCACCATGCGCGCCACGTTGAACGGGATCTCCGGGAACAGGAAATCGCCCCACACGTACTGCAGGCCCATGAGCAATCCGAACAGTATCTGGCCCACGAACAGGCCGATGGCGGCGATGAAATAGGGTTTGGCGACGGCTTGTGACTGATATGGCATGACGGGTTCCTCAGCCCTGGACGTTGGGCGGCCAGTCGGCGTTGTTGATTTCGCTGGTGTACTTCAGGAAGGCCGCGACGGCCGCAAGGTCCTCATCGGAGAGGTTGAACTGCGGCATGCTGCGGCGCCCCGGGATGCCCGCGACGGGGCGGCTCTTGATGAAGCCGATGATGGCGTCCGTCGAGTTGCCGAAACGCGTGTAGACGTTGCCGAGTTCCGGTGCAAAATAGGCGCCTTCGCCGAGCAGGGTGTGACAGCCGATACAGTCGTTCTCCTCCCAGACGCGCTTGCCGTGTGCGACCTGTGCGGTGATGGCCGCGTGATTGTCGCGCCCCGCCGTCCTGCCGTTGGTGTGGAAGGTCAGGGCGAGAAACAGGAAAATGAAGAACACGCTGCCACCGTAGTAGATGTTTCTCGCCATGCTCTTGGTAAAGACGCTGCCCATGACGTGTATCCTCCGTCAGCCGATATCGTGTAGTGAATTAGAAGATTTGCGCCGACGTGCTGTCCTTGATGTATATCAAGGCGCATTTCCGGCCCTGTCGGGCGTCGGGTGCAAGACCGGATCACGGCGCCGTACGGAAAGATTCACCGCCTGTGCGCGGCGGGCGAGGTGACGTCGATCGGGTGGTAACGGGTGAGGGGATCGACGTCGCGGTATACGGCTGGGTGTGCAAGACTGCCTTGCTGACCTTTTGTCAGGCGTCAATGATCGCCGGTGCCGGTACAATGGCGATGACGCAACGAAGCGGGCGTGTCCCGGGAGGGGCATGAAAAATTTATGTATTTGATGAACCGGCCGTAACCACTGGCTATCGATACTGGCGAGCCTGCGCCGGGCTTGCGGCACACGCGCTCAGCTGTGCTCGCCGGACACGGGGCGCACCCGCAGGTATCACCCGGGCGGGTTGTGTCGGCGATCAACGCCATGCGGGCAGGAACTATCCTGCACGCGGACAATCCAACAGGCAGTTAAGCGTGGCTGCAGGTCGGTGCTATAGTAGCCGCAGCGTATCGCATCGGGAGAATTATGAAATGGAATATTCACTGAGGGACAATATCTATCTGCAGCGCGAGCAGCTCGCGCGCATGCTGCACGAACCGCTGGCGCATCTCGCCAGGCGCTGCGTGCCCGTCTGGCGGGACCGGGAGCAGCTCAATACCGTGCTCATGGACGGCTTTACGGAGGTGCCGCACTGCAGCTTCCTGTACTGCCTCGATGCCAACGGCGTGCAGATCTGCGACAACATCGGAAGCCAGGGTGTGACCGCCGGTCATTTCGGGCGTGACCGTTCCCAGCGACCCTATATGAAGGAGGCGGTGCCGACCTGGGGGTTCCTGCTCTCGGATGCCTATATCAGCCTCTCCGCGCACCGGCCCTCGCTCACCGCGCTGCAGGTCGTGTACGACGAGACCGGCACGCTGGGCTACCTGGGGGCCGATTTCGACCTGCGCAACCTGCCGGCGACGCCGAATCTCTATCAGGAATCCGCCAACTGGCGGCAGATCAAGGGCGATCCGGCCATCCGTGGCGCGGTGTTCCAGCAGTGCCGGATCGAGAGCCCCATGGACCTCAATCTCGACCAGGCGCTGTCGATCCTGGAGGAGTTGCTGACGCTGCGCGGCGTGTTCCAGTGCCAGGTCCATTTCTCCAGCAGCCAGGCCACCATCTGGTCGGTCGACGATCCGTTCACCTACCGCATTCTCGACCCGGAGGCACTGAGCGATCCGGATATCTGCCTGGTCTATCCGCCGCGTCCCTATCCACCCAACGCCGCCATCCCGCAGCAGGTCGTCGCGCAAATCCTGGACACCCTGCGTCCGCTGCGCATGACCGACGAGAACCTCTATTTGCGCATGTCCTCGATCAACATCTTCAACGGAATGATCAGCCTGACGTTCTCCTGCGACGGTTCGCACTACATGCACTACGAAGAGTTCCTGGCAAAGAACACCGCGTTCTGGTTCGGGACCGCGGCCTGAGTCTGGTGGTGCCGGTTTTTTCCGGTCATTCCGGCGGGTTCAGCCGGCTCGTCACTACGACCGCGATGTGCAGGGACGTGCAGATGCCGCGCGCGGCATGGGCAGTCGAGACTGCGCAGCAAGGCTTGTGCGTCTTTCACCGACCCGCCGGAGATCGCTTCGTCACCGCGTATGCCGCAATGACGGCTAGTGGCTGGTGCCCTCGGAGCGGGTGATCTTGTTGTAGACGTTGTACTTGCCGACCGGTTTCTTCATCGGGAGGCGTTTGACCTCTTCCAGCGTATCGGCATCGTAGACCACGATGGCGCCATCCATGTCCCAGATGCTCAACAGCGCGTATTTACCGTCACGTGTGAACTCGACATGGGCCGAGGTCTTGCCGGGCGCCGGACGCAGGGTCCTGACGATCTCCAGCGTTTGCTTGTCGATGACATGCACGGCGTCACGGTCCGGACCCGAGAAGACATCCACCCAGGCATAGCGCGAGTTTTCGTGACTGCGCATGAAGAAGCCGGGCCCCAGCGTCTTGATCCGCTTCACGGTGTGCCAGTCCTTCATGTCAATGACGGTCACGATACCATCCTGCAGGTCGGGTGAGGCCAGGAGGGTGGTGTCGCGATACGGCCAGGTGATGCCCGAACCCAGATGGGGCAGGCCGGACAGGCCGATGTCGGCGATCTTGCGCCCGACGATCAGGTTCACCACCTGGCCGTTCCTGCGGTTGCGCGCGGCACCGATCAGGTGGCGGTAGTCCTGATCGAAAAAGAAATCATCCAGATAGTCGTCCAGCCGGATGCGCCGCACCGGAAAGCGCCCGGTTTCGGCAAGCCCTTCACCCATCCGGTAATCGTGCATCAGCCCGTTGTAGACCGGCTCGGGGTCGCGGGCGTAGCTGATTTCCCAGACCTCCTTGAAATCCTTCAGTGCCACGATGAAGCTTTCGCGCGGGGGTGCGGTATACACCGCGCTGACCCGCGAACTGCGGCCGGTATCGTCCTGCACCGGAATCACTTTGACGAGACTCAGATCGTGCGCATCCAGCACCACCAGCGTATGCGGCAGGTAATTGCCGACCATCACGAAGCGGTCATCGGCGGATACCGCGGCATTGCGCGTGTTGATGCCGGCGCGGACCTCGGCGATGGTCTTCAGCCGGTACATATCGAACTTGCTGATCCAGCCATCGCGCGAGGCGAAATAGACGTAGCGCCCGGTGGATGAGAACTTGGGGCCGCCGTGCAGCGCGTAGCGCGACTTGAAACGGTGGATCGGCTCCAGCAGGTCACCGTCCAGCACCGTGACATGGTGATCGCCGGCCTCTACGACCAGGAACAGGTTGAGCGGATCGGCCTCGTAGACCGGCTTGAGGTCCGCCGCCGCGGGCTCGAGGAGTGCCGGCTCGTGGATGACATGGCTGGCGCGGATCTCCGCTTCGCCCCAGACGGGCGGCCGGTCTGGGCTGGTATAGACGTAGGCGACGAGTGCGTCGATCTGCCGGCTATCGAGCCGGTCGGCGAAGGCCGGCATCTGCGAGGCCGGCAGGCCTCCGGCGATGACCTTGCCCGCATCGTCACGGTGCAGGCGCTGCAGGTTTTCGGGCAGCAGTGCCGGGCCGGTGCCGCCGAGGCGGTCGGCGCCGTGACAGCCGGCGCAGTGCTTGCCGTAGAGCGTCGCGGCGTCCGGAGTTGCGCTTGCGGCGTCCGGAGTTGCGCTTGCGGGCGTACTGAAGGCCATACAAAGGCCAACGATGGTCCAGGACAGGCGCCGGAAAATAGCAGTTTCGTTCATGGTTGTGCGTTCGAAATGTCGTGTTGCTGCATATGAAAATGGATTTCTTCTCCCGCCGGGCGAAGGCCAGCGCCTGTCCCCGCGAAGGCGGGGAATGAAAGGACAGATCGGGCTGTGATTCCGTTCTATCCCCTCGGCAAACGCTCCTGCGTTGCCCTACCGCCGACATCCGTGTCGGTGCCCCGGAGGGAGAGGGAACAACGGTATCGGAAAAACGGTTGCTATCGAGACTTACAATATGTCTGCTGCCGTCATTCCCGTGCAAGCAGGAATGACGCAGCTCTCAATAATCGGCTTCTGCTGTGCGGCCGTATCCATGAATCAAACTTCTATCCCGTGTGCCGGATGGTACGGATCTGCAGTGGCAGCGGCTGCGGCAGCGCGTCGGCGTAGGCCACCGGGTCGATGTCCAGCTCGCGGTCATCGAGATAGCAGGCCGGGTCCTCCCACCAGGGATCGCCGGTCGTCTGAAAGGCACGCACGCGGGTGTTGCCGCCGCAGATCGCCCGGTAGCCACAGGCCGCGCAGCGCCCGCGCAACGGTCGGGGCGAAGCCTTCAGGCCGGCCAGCAGCGGATCACGGGTATCGACCCAGATCGCGGAGAATGGCCGTTCCCGGACATTGCCCAGGTTGTAGTTCCACCAGAAGGTATCCGGATGCACGTTGCCCAGGTTGTCGATATTGGCGATGTTCACCCCGGAGGCATTGCCGCCCCAGCGTTTCAGCCGTTCGTGCATCTCGTCATAGCGTTCCGGCAGGTGACGCGCCACCCACTTGAGCAGGTAGACCCCGTCGGCGTCGTTATTGCCGGTGACGAACTCGCGCCTGCCGCCGGCGTGCGCATCGGCCCAGCTGGCTTCGAACAGCTGGTCCATGACCCGTCGCGTAGTGCCGTGGACGACGTCGGAGGCGCGATGCCGGTTGCCGCGGCCGCCGTAGTTCAGGTGCGAGACATACAACCTGTCGATGCCTTCGGCGTCCATCAGGTGCAGGATGTCCTTCAGTTCATGCGCGGTGTCCTGCGTCGGCGTGAAGCGCAGGCCGACCTTGATGCCGGCGTCGCGGCACAACCGGATGGCCGCCAGCGAGGCATCGAAGGCCCCCGGCTTACGCCGGAAGCGGTCGTGCGTCCAGCGCAGGCCGTCCAGGCTGATACCGACGTAGTCGTAGCCGACTGCCGCGATCCGTTCGATGTTGCCGGCGTCGATCAGCGTACCGTTGGTGGACAGGCCGACGTAGAAACCCATGGCCCGGGCACGTGCCGAGATGGCGTAGATGTCCGGGCGCAGCAGCGGTTCGCCCCCCGAGAGGATCAGCGCCGGCACGCCGAACCGTTTGAGGTCGCCCATCACCGTGAATACCTCCGCCGTCGACAGCTCGCCGGGAAAGTCGATGTCCGCTGAGATCGAATAGCAATGCTTGCAGGTCAGGTTGCAGCGCCGGATCAGGTTCCAGATCACCACCGGGCCGGCCGGCCGGGGCGCCGGTGGCGGTGTGTCGGTCGCCGGTCGTGCCAGCATATGCATGTAGTGCGAGATACGAAACATATCAGCCTCCCAGCCGCAGGCCAGTCTTTTTCAGGATGCGGCTGCTGAACAGGATGTCATGCGCCTGCTGGCGCGTGCCGAGCAGCGCGGCGATCCGTTCCACCATCGCGATCACCTCGGGCCGGCTGTGGCCGTGCACCATGGCGAACAGGTTGTACGGCCAGTGCGGCGGCTTGCGCGGGCGGTGATAGCAATGGCTGACGTAATCGAGCGCACCGATTTCACGACCGGCCGCAGCGATATACTCGTCCGGAACATCCCATACCGACATTCCGTTCGCCGTGTAGCCCAGGCGGTAGTGGTTGGGCACCGCGCCGATGCGACGGATGCGGCCGTCGGCCAGCATGGCGTTGATGCGTTCCATCACCCGTTCGGGCGTGACGCCGAGTTCGCTTGCCAGCCAGTGGTAGGGACGGGCGTCCAGCGGTAGCCCGGCCTGGGTGGCCAGCACCAGGCGCCGGTCGAATTCCCGCTCCGTTTCCTGCGTGTCGATCGCGCGGCGGGAGTTCAACGACTACACCCCGAAATACAGGCCGACATAGAATTCCTCCAGTTTCGGCAGGTTCAGGACCTGCTGCCCGGTCGCCTGCTCGATCCGGTCGATGACCGAGCGCAGTGCCGCCGGCGTTTCCGTCGCCAGTATGAACCACATGTTCATGTGGTGGTCACGCTGGTAATTGTGCGCGACCTCCGGAAAGGCGTTGACCGTTTCCGCCACTGCCTCGAAGGATTCCCGCGGCACGTGCATCGCACACAGGGTGAGCGCACCGCCCATGTGCTCGGCATGGAACAGCGGGCCGAAGCGCGTGAGCAGGCCGTCATCAAGCATGCAGCCGATGCGGGTGATCAGCTCGCTCTCCGTGCTCGCAAATCGTTCGGCGATCGCCTGGTACGGCCGTTCGCAGACCGGGAAGCCCTGCTGCAGTTCATTGATGATACGACGGTCCAGCGCGTCCATCAGTCGGGTATCCGGTAGCGTGCACCGCGTTGTCTGAAGCGCCGTCCGCTGAACAGCACGGCATGCGGCATGTCGCACAGGGCGAGCGCGGCGGCCATGCGCCCGATGCAGTCCAGCACATCCCCGCGATCCCGGCCGTGGACCATGCAGAACAGGTTGTAACGCCAGTCGGGCAGGCGACGCGGCCGCTGGTAGCAGAGAGTGACACAATCCTGGTCGCCGAGCCGTGCACCGAAGCGGTCCACCTGCGCATCCGGCACGTCCCAGACCACCATCGCGTTGGCACTGTAGCCGAGTTCGTGGTGCCGCACGACCACACCCATGCGCTTGATGATGCCCTGCTCGAGCAAATCGCGCAGTTGGTCTATGACCTCGGATTCGGTGCAGCCGATGCGCTCGGCCAGCGCCCGGTAGGGCCGCGGGACCAGCGGCAGGCCGTGCTGTATCGCGTCGATGAGGTCTTCGGCACTGCCCGCTGCAGGCGCGACCGACGGCGGGGATGTCGCGACCTGTGCTGTGGCCAGGCCATCCGTCATGTTCGCCGGGCGGTCGAAGCGCAGGTGAAAGCCCAGATCGATGTGGTAGTCCCTGACCAGCGGCAGCGACATGACGTCGTAGCCGCTCCGGCGCCGGATGGCGTCGAGCGTCGCCGCGACGGCCTCCCTGTCACGGTCCGTGAGCACGAACCACAGGTTGAAGCGGTGTTCGCGCTCGTAGTTGTGATTGACCTGGGGAAAGGTGTTCACGAGCGCCGCGACCCGTTCCAGGTGCGCGGGCGTCACCGCCATGGCGGCCAGGGTGCTGGCGCCGATGGTGTTGGGCCGGAATACCGGACCGACCCGGCTGACGATGCCGCGCACCTGCAACTGCCTCAGGTGATCGAGCAGGGTCGCGGTGGAGGTGTCCAGTTCCCGCGCGATACGGTCGAACGGCTGCGGGCTGAGCGGAAATTCCCTCTGGTAGTCGTTCAGCAGGCGTCTGGAGAATGCTTCCATCTTCAGAGTCCTATGCGGTGGGCACGGGCGGTGAAGAAGATGCCGCTCGGTTTGCGCGCCGGCAGGGTTGCCGTTCGTTCCAGACTGGCGGTGTCGTAGACCTCGACGCGGTCCTCGTCGCGCACCGACAGCCAGACCGCCTCGCCGCGCGGCGTGAATTCCATGTGCAGCACCGCCTTGCCCGGCTGCAGGGTCTTGATGATCGCGCGTGACTCGACGTCGATAACCTGCACGGTATCGTTGTCCGGGTGGGCGAAATTGACCCACACCTGGCGGCCGTCGGGGCGTGCCATCACGAACACCGGCTGACCGTGCACGGCGATGGAGCCCTGTGGCTGCCAGCTGTCGGTGTCCACCACCAGCACCTTGTGCTGGCCGACGGCGGGGACGAAGGCCAGCCGGCCGGCCAGGGCCCAGCCCTCGAGATGCGGCATCTTGTACACGGGCAACCTTTCGTCATGCGCGGCATAGCCCTGCAGAATGTGGTGTACGCCGCGTTCCGGGTGCCACAGGTCGAGCAGTGCCAGGCTGTCATCGCCGAACAGGCCGGCGATGTAGTAGCGGCCATCCGGGGTGATCAGCGCGTCGTAGGGCGCGCGCCCGACATGCTCGAAGCGGGTCAGCGCCGGCGAGCGCGGATTCGACAGGTCGGCGATCCAGATCTGGTCCGCGTCGTACAGGCTGAACACGAATCGGTTGCCGGGGGCATCGACCAGGCCGACGACCTTCGCGCGTTTGCCGGGCGCATATTCGGCGGGGATGTCGGCAACCGGTTCGAGCGTGGCGGCATCGAACACGCGCACGCCGCCCGGTTCGTAGTTGGACACGGCCACCAGGCTGCCGTCCTGCGAGATGGCGCCGCCGATGCTGTTGCCGGCTTGCTCGATGCGTCGCTCGATACGGCCGGCCAGCAGGTCGACCTTGGTCAGCCCGCCGTCACGGCCGAACACGTAGGCATAGCGCGCATCGCGCGAGAACACGACGGAGGCGTGCGACAGGTCACCGAGGCCGTCGATCTCCGCCAGCCGGCTGTCGGTGCTGTGTTCGACAACAAGCACCTGGCCCGTGGCGCGTTCGATGACCACGCCGAGATCGCCGGTGCCCCGCGGCCCGGCCAGCAGCGGCAGGCTGAGCAGGCAGGCCCCGATGACCAGCAGCATCCTCATGGCGCGCGCTCCGCCTGCAGCAGGTAGTCGACCAACCAGGCGATGTCCCGTTCGGGCATCAACGGTCCCCACGGCGGCATGGGTGTGCCGGGACGGCCGTCGCGAATGGTGGCGAGGAGCCGCTCGCGCGGTTTGCCGGCCAGCGCGGCCGGTGTCAGGGCCGGGCCAAGTCCGCCGGTCAGGCGCATGCCGTGGCAGGAGCCGCAGTCCTGCAGCAGCAGGTTTTTCAAGGCCTGCTCGCGTGTCGTTTCGGGCTGGTCGGCGCAGACCGGCAGGCAGGACAGGACGGCCAGCAGCAGGCAGAGCAACCCAGGACCCGTCGCATAATCCCGCGCGAGCAGCATGGCTACACCACGCCCACCGCGCCGAGCCATGTGCCAGAATCGCTACGGTCGCGGCCGCGGGGGGGCATGCGATCGGTGCTAGGCATAACGACACTCGGTCTCGACGCTGTCCGTCGCGCCCAGCTCGGCGGCCAGCGATACGACGTCGCCGATCACCAGCAGGGCGGGCGATTCGACGCTGCAACGGGCCGCGGTCGCTTCCAGTGCCCCGATGGTGGTGATGAAGCTGCGTTGTTGCGGGGTGGTGCCGCGCTCGATGATGGCCGCCGGCGTGCGCGGGCTGCGCCCGGCGGACAGCAGCCCGGCCACGATCGCCCCGAGGCTGGCGAGCCCCATGTAGACGACGAGGGTCTGGTCGCGGTCGGCCAGGGTGCGGCTGTCGATCTCGAGTTCGTCGTCGTCGCGGCGGTGCCCGGTAATGAAGCGCACGCCACTGGACAGTCCGCGGTGGGTGAGCGGAATGCCGGCGTAGGCCGCGCAGGCCTGGCCGGCGCTGATACCGGGCACGATCTCGAAGTCGATGCCGGCCCGTAACAGGGCCAGCGCCTCCTCGCCTCCGCGGCCGAAGATGTAGGGATCGCCGCCCTTGAGCCGCACGACGATCCTGTCGCTACGGGCCTGTTCGATCAACAGGGTGTTGATCTCGGACTGGCTCAGCGTGTGGTGGCGGGTCGCCTTCCCGACGTAGATGCGCGCGGCGTGCTGCGGTATCAGGCGCAGGATCGCGCCTGATACCAGCCGGTCGTAGATGACGATGTCGGCCTGGGTGAGCAGGCGCAGAGCCTTGACGGTCAGCAGGTCGGGATCACCAGGCCCGGCACCGACGAGATAGATCCTGGCGTGTTGTGGCATGGTCGTGCAATTTCCCGGGACCAGCGGGCATGGCGGTGAATCCGCCATGCCCGTCGGGTGCCTAATAGATGTCGTGCATGGTGTTGTACACGTTGAACTTGCCGGTCGGCGTCACCAGACGCTTGTCCTTGATGACTGTCTTGAGCTTGCGGGTCTTGTCGTCCACCACCACGATGGCGGACTCCTCGTCCTTGCCGCTCCAGACCGAGAACCAGACCTCGTCGCCGGCGGCGTTGTATTCCGGCTGCACGACGCGTTTCGGACCCTCGCCCAGACCGGCCCATTCGGCGATCGGCAGCACCTCATAGCCCTGATCGAGGTTGTTCACGTCATACACCGCGATGCTCTGGCTGATCTTGGCGTCCGGGTTGAGCGGCGAATCCACCCACAGGTTGTGCGACTTGGGGTTGGACTTGACGAACAGCGAGCCGCCGCCCTGGCCCTTGAGGGTGCGCACGACCTTCCACGCGTTGTTCTTGTGTTGCTTCGGATCGGTTCCGATCACGGTGACGTTCTCGTTGCCCAGGGCACTGGTCACCCAGACCGGGCCATATTTCGGGTCGTTCAGGTTGGCGCCGCGACCCGGATGCGGGATCTTGGTGACATCGACCAGCGCCGCCAGCTTGTCTTCCTTGGAATCGATCACCGCGATCTTGTTCGACTTGTTGGCCGCCGTCAGGAAATAGCGGTGGGTCGAATCCCAGCCGCCGTCGTGCAGGTAACGCGCGGCGGGGATCTCGGTGACCTTGAGGTTGTCGATGTCCTCGTAGTTCACCATCAGGACCTTGCCGGTCTCCTTCACGTTGACGATGAACTCCGGGTGTTCGTGCGAGGCCACGATAGCGGCCACGCGCGGTTCCGGGTGATATTCCTGGGTATCGACGGTCATGCCGCGGGTCGACACGATCTTGAGCGGTTCCAGCGTGTTGCCGTCCATGATGACGTATTGGGGCGGCCAGTAGGAACCGGCGATGGCGTACTTGTCCTCGTAGCCCTTGTACTTGGACGTCTCGACGGAACGCGCCTCCAGGCCGATCTTGATTTCCGCGACGTTGTCGGGCTTCTTCATCCACAGGTCGATGAGATTGATCTTGGCATCACGCCCGATCACGAACAGGTAACGGCCCGAGGTGGAATAGCGCGAAATGTGCACCGCGTAACCGGTATTCACGATATTGATGATCTTCTTGGTATCGCCGTCGATGAGGGCGATCTGGCCCGAGTCGCGCAAGGTCACCGAGAAAACGTTGTCGAGGTTATAGCCGTTTTCCTTCTTTTTCGGGCGCTGCTCCGGGGGTACCAGCACCTTCCAGGTTGCCTTCATCTCGTTCATGCCGAACTCCGGCGGAATCGGCGGCTCGTTCTGGAGATATTTGGCCATGAGGGTGACTTCGTCCTCGCTGAGCTGGCCCGATGTGCCCCAGTTCGGCATGCCGGCCGGGGAACCGAAATTGATAAACACCTTCAGGTAGTCGGTACCCCTGGCCTGGGTGATGTCCGGTGTCAGCGGTTTGCCGGTCGCACCCTTGCGCAGCACCCCGTGACAGCCGGCACAGCGTTCGAAGTAGATCTGCTTCGCCTTGGCGAACTCGGCCTCGCTCAGTACCGGGGCGCCGGGCGTCAGCACGTCCTTCGATCCCTCCTGAAGGGGTATCGGGGCGCCCTTGTAACGCATTTCACCCGGCGTCGTGCCGGGATGTTCGGCTTTGTCGGCGGCATTCAGTCCGACCGCCAGCAGGGAGAGCGCACCGACAACCGCCAGGCGCATCACGCGGGTTACTGTTGAAGTGTTCATCTCTCTCCTCCTCAGGTCACTGTCTGCCTGGCATGCTACGGATGCATGCGCTGTTATCCTTGATTTACATCAAGGCCTGTCCGGCCTGCACCTGTCCAGGTCCGCCGGTCACCCCGTTCCCAGCCGTTCCAGCGCGGCCTTGCTCCTCTCGCGCCGGATGCGTTTTTCCGACAGCGGTGGACATCGGTGGTCGTCCCAGTACGTGACCTGGCAGTCCAGGCAGTAGTGACACTCATTGGGGTTGATCTCGCCGGTCGGGCGTATAGCCTGCACCTCGCACTGCGTGGCGCAGATCTGGCAGGGCCGTCCGCATTCCTTGCGCCGCCGCAGCCACTGAAATATGCGCAGCGGGGCCGGGATCGCCAGGGCGGCACCCAGCGGGCAGAGATACTTGCAGAAGAACTTGCGATTGAAGAGCCCGATCAGCAACAGGGCGAGGGCGTAGAGGAGGAATATCCCCTCCCGATCGAAATGCAGCACGATCGCCGTCTTGAAGGGTTCCACCTCGGCGGCCCGGGCCGCGTAGCCGATCGACTGCAGCGACAGGCCGAACAGGGTAACAAAGATGACGTACTTGAACGCCGCGAGCCGTTCGTGTACGACATCAGGAAATTCATATCCCGGCAGTTTCAGACGCCGGGCGAGTTGATAGCCCAGCTCCTGCAGGGCACCGAAGGGACACAGCCAGCCGCAGTACACGCCCCGGCCCCACAGCAGGAGCGTCAGGGCCACGAAACCCCAGAGGATGAATATCAGCGGGTCGACCAGGAATGATTCCCAGCTGAACTGGTGCAGGATGGCATTGATGAAGGTCAGCACGTGAATGACCGATAACTGCGCCAGCGCAAACCAGCCGATGAATAACAGGGTGAACAGCAGATAAGCGTTGCGCACGATCCCGAGCAGTTTCGGACGGCGTGTGAGCCAGTCCTGGAACAGGAGGATACCGATCAGCACCCCGAGGGCGGTACACAGGACGACGATCTGCCACCAGCGCGCGCGCCAGACCGCTACCCAGAAGGGCTCCGTCGAAACCGGTGTCTGCCCGGCCGCCTGCGTCCGTCCTCCGCTCACGGCCGGCCCGCGCTCAGCCGCCACACCGGCCGACGGAATGCCGCGTGATTCCGCCACCTTCCTTACGGACTTCATGACGGTGGCATTCATGACCATGGCGGTGATGGTCGCGCCCGAGATACTGTCGACCGTGACATAGCCCTCGCGTTCAGCACCGCCCAGCTTGACGCGCTCGCGCACAGACACGCCCCGGTACTGGTTGACAAAGCGTCCGAGATCCTGCTCGGATACACCCACGACCAGGATGGGCTCGGAATGCCTGAGTACATGCAGCCCGGTGATGCGTCCCGTGAGATCCAGTCCGGCCAGCAGGGTGATCGGTTTCCCCGAGTAGGCCGGTATCGGTGCGATATCCGATGTGCGGATGAGATAACCAAGCAACCGGTCGCCGTGGGAGACCGGCGCGGCCAGCGGTTCGCCCGCGAACCCGCCGACCTGATCCGCCTGCGGGAAAAAGCCCTGCGCGAGATCGAAAACCGGTTCGGCAAGGACCGGCGTGTACGACGCGCCCAGCAGCAGGACGAAGACAAACCCGGCGGCGCGCCACGCCGGGCGTGAAGGCGGGCGTCGAGCGATCACGGACACGGGGGTTCCCATGCAGGAATTATCGATACCGGACCGCAGGTGGCCTTGATCTTTATCAAGGCGAAGACAGCTCGCCTCGTTCGCGGCCGCATCCGGATACGGGACAGGTCCTGTGTCACGGCGGGAAATGGAAATATCCTGACATCCATTCGTACCCGGCATCTGCTGCCTGTCGCGCCGCCGGCGAATGCGTGGATGCGGACGGCGTCAGACGGGCACAGCAAGCCGCCGGTGGTGCTTGCCGGGTTTGACGCGATACAGTTCGCGGCCCAGCCGCAGGGCCTGCGACATGAGCGCGATCCGGCGGCTCTCGATGAGGGCGTACAGCAACTCGCGGCGTATCCTGTCCCGGCAAAGCGACGGGCGTTCCGCCACCGTGGTGTGCAGAACGGCCAGGTCGTGATCCTGCCCCAGGGTATCCTCGAGCTGGTGGAATCCGTGCTCCAGCGGCCCGATGGCTGTCTCGTTCCAGGATACGAGCATCTGCAACTGGTAATACTGGTACTTCGCGAGCTTGCGCAGCCGGTGTCCGTGTTCGGTATCGGGGGAGGCTTCCATCCTGGCAAGCGCGCGCCGCCCGCGCCGGTAGATCTCGACGACGCCGTCGAGCAGGGTGCCCGCGCTGATCTGCCGGTAATCAAGCGCCCGGGCCAGGGCCAGTATGCCGTTACGCCGCATCTGCAGTTCCGGGATATCCAGTACAACAGCCGGGTGTGCGGCGTCGTGCCTTGTCAGCGCGACGAGGGCTTCGTGCACCGGCGCGAGCGTGTCCTGGTTGAGCAGGTCTGCGAAGTGCCGGGCGACGTTATCGAGCGTGTCCAGCATCACCTTGTTGTCGCGCAGCATGCCGAGTTGCTTGGCGAAATCGCGGATATCCCTGTCCAGAGTGCGCAAGCCCCCGGCACTGATTGCCGGTCGCATCATCCGCAGCAGGGCGCGCATGCGCTTGCATGTCTTACGCATGTCGTGGATGTCGGTGTCGGATCCGGCCGCCGGCGAGGCCAGCGTGTCGCCGATGTTTTCCAGGTGATTGACCAGGATGCGGCGGGATCCGTCAGCGGGCGATTCGATTGCGGGTACGTAAAAGTACATGGGGTTGTGCGCGCCTGTCATCATGAATATACAGCAAATCGGCGCGGCTGCAGGAAATTGAAACGCCTGCGGCAGGCCGCCGCGCGGCCAGGCGGGGGACAAGCCGGTACAGGAACGATTACAATTCCCCTTTGTGACTGTGGCATAACGCAATTACGGCTTACAATGAGGAGAAATTGATGTCCAAGACACTGAAGGAACGGCGCGGCAAGAAATCCAGGACCCTCGCGCAGTCCGCCGACCGCCACCGACTGTATGAACGCGCCGTACAGGATGCGGCGGCCGAGTGTCGGTTTATCCGCAAGACCTTCCGCAAGCGGCGCGGCCGGCCCGCCCGGCTGCTGAGGGAGGATTTCTGCGGCACCGCGGCGGTGTGCTGCGAGTGGGCCGGGCACAACGGCAGGAATACCGCCATCGGCGTTGACATCGATCCTGACGTGCTGGAATGGGGCCGCCAGCACAATGTCTCGCGACTCAAGCCGGATGACCGCATGCGCATCAGGCTGATGCAGGAAGACGTCTGTACCGTAAGGACACCGGAACCGGCCGATGTGATCCTCGCGATGAATTTCAGCTACCAGGTCTTCAAGACACGGGCACAGCTCGGCGGCTATTTCCGCCACGTGCGCGAGGGGCTTGCCGATGACGGCGCCTTCTTCATGGATGCCTTCGGCGGTTACGAAGCCTTCAAGGAAATCAAGGAGACGACACGCCACAAGGGTTTCGACTATATCTGGGAACATGCCCGCTACAACCCGATCAGCGGCGAAATTCGTTGTCACATCCATTTCCGTTTTCCGGACGGTTCGAAGTTGAAGAAGGCATTCACCTATGACTGGCGGCTGTGGACGCTGCCCGAACTTCAGGAGCTGCTGGCCGATGCGGGATTCGCCCGGGTGACCGTCTACTGGGAGGAGGTGGATGAAGAGTCGGGTGAGGGCACAGGCGTCTACTCGCCGGCCACCGTCGGCGACGCCGATCCCGGCTGGGTGTGTTTCATTGTCGCCGAAAAGTGAAACAGGGTGCAGAGCTCGGGCGCCGCTGCCGCGGCCCCGGTATCGCCCGGATGACGGGACGGGTTTTGCGACTGTGCGGCGATCCGGCGGCAGGATAGGTTTACCCGCAGGGCAGCGGCTCTGCTAGAATCCGGCATCTTCAGAATCGGCAACTTGTTGCCGACAGTTCCAAGTCCTGGCAATGGAAGGCGTTTATGTCTGATCTCAAGTCAACGAAAATCGGTGTCATCGGTCTGGGCTATGTGGGATTGCCGCTTGCGATCGAATTCGGCAAGCAGTATCCGACCCTGGGACTGGACATCAAGCGGGAGCGCATCGAGGAGTTGAAGTCCGGCCATGATTCGACCCTGGAGGCCAGCAGCGAAGAGCTGGCCGAGGCGGGGCAGCTCGTGTTCACCCATGACCCGGACGATCTCGCCGGCTGCAATACCTACATCGTGACGGTACCGACACCGATCGATGCCTTCAAGCGTCCCGACCTGTCGCTGCTGGAACGCGCCAGCGAAATGGTAGGCAGGTTGCTGAAGGAAGGCGATGTGGTGATCTACGAGTCGACGGTCTATCCCGGCGCGACGGAAGAGATCTGTGTCCCGGTGCTGGAGGCCGAATCCGGCCTGGTGTTCAACCGTGACTTCTTCGCCGGTTACAGCCCGGAACGCATCAATCCCGGTGACAAGGCGCACCGTATCACCAATATCCTCAAGATCACCTCCGGCTCGACGCCGGCGACCGCGGACTACGTCGACGCCCTGTATCGCAGCATCATCGACGCCGGTACTCACCGCGCCAGCAGCCTGCGGGTGGCCGAGGCCGCCAAGGTGATCGAGAACACCCAGCGCGATCTCAATATCGCGCTGATCAACGAGCTGGCCCTGATCTTCAGGCGGCTCGGCATCGATACCCAGGAGGTGCTCGAGGCCGCGGGTACCAAGTGGAATTTCCTGCCGTTCAGGCCCGGCCTGGTCGGCGGGCACTGCATCGGCGTCGATCCCTATTACCTGACCCACAAGGCGCAGGAGATCGGCTACAATCCGGAGGTGATACTCGCCGGGCGGCGCATCAACGACCAGATGGGCGGCTATGTGGCCGAACAGGTCATCAAGCTGATGATGAAGCGCAAGATCCAGGTATCCGGCTCGCACGCGCTGATCCTCGGGCTGGCCTTTAAGGAAAACTGCCCGGACCTGCGCAATTCACGCGCCATCGACGTGATCAGGGAACTGGAGGGCTACAGCGTGGAGGTGGACGTGTACGATCCCTGGATCGACGCGGGGGAGGCCATGGACGAGTACGGTATCGCGCTGATAGACCGGCCGCAGGAAGGCCAGTACGATGCGGTTATCGTGGCTGTGGCCCACGGCGATTTCGCCGGGATGGGTCCCGCCGGGCTGCGTGCGCTGTGCAAGCCGGACGGTGTGCTTTACGACGTCAAGTACCTGCTGCCGGCGAACACGGTCGACGGGCGGCTGTAACTACTTCTGATTCGGGACAACGACGCCAATGAAGGTATTGATAACGGGTTCAGCCGGATTCATCGGTTCGGCGCTGTCGCTGCGCCTGCTGGAGCGCGGTGACGAGGTGATCGGTATCGACAATCTGAACGATTATTACGACGTCGCGCTGAAAAAGGCGCGGCTGGCACGCACGGCCGATCACGACGGTTTTACCGACGTGCGTATCGACCTGGAGGACCGTGCGGGTATCGCCGAGGTGTTCGCGCGCCACAGGCCGCAGCGCGTCGTCAACCTCGCGGCGCAGGCCGGGGTGCGCTATTCGCTGATCAATCCGCATGCCTACGTGGATACCAACCTGGTCGGATTCGTGAATATCCTGGAGGGCTGTCGGCACAATGAGGTCGAGCACCTGGTCTACGCCTCCAGCAGCTCCGTGTACGGCTCCAATACGAACATGCCGTTTTCCGTGCATGACAACGTGGATCACCCGGTCAGCCTGTACGCCGCCAGCAAGAAGGCCAACGAACTGATGGCGCACACCTACAGCCATATCTACCGGCTTCCTACGACCGGGCTGCGTTTCTTCACCGTCTACGGTCCCTGGGGGCGACCGGACATGGCGCTGTTCATGTTCACCCGGAACATACTCGAGGACAGACCGATCGACGTGTTCAACTACGGCAATCACCGCCGTGACTTCACCTACATCGACGATATCGTCGAGGGAGTGATCCGGGTGCTCGACAAACTGCCCGAACCCAACCCCGACTGGTCGGGGGACGATCCGGATTCGGCGACCAGCACGGCACCGTATCGCCTCTACAACATCGGCAACAACCAGCCGGTCGAACTGATGCACTATATCGAGGTGCTGGAAAAATGCCTGGGCAAGCAGGCGCAGAAGAACATGCTGCCGCTGCAGCCGGGTGATGTGCCGGCAACCTATGCCAACGTCGACGACCTGGTGCGCGAGTTCGGCTACAAGCCGGACATGACAGTGGAGCAGGGCATCGCCAATTTCGTCAGCTGGTACCGCGACTATTATGGGGTGTGAGGCAGCCGTCGGCCGTCGTCCTGAAAAACCCTACATATTACGTGAGATAATAATTATAACTTATTGTTATAATAAGCAATTGAAATTTCGTTGATTGATATGACAGGGGCAGCGAGATGCAGGAACACGGTTGCGGTCGGGAACCTTTCGCACTGCGCGTCATCGGCGACAGCATGTCTCCGGAATTCGCCGATGGCAGCATCATCATCATCGATCCGGAAGGCGTGATCAGCGACGGCGCCTACGTAATGGCGCGGCACGGCGATTCCTACATCTTCCGGCAGCTGGTGTACGGCGAGAACCGCTATTTTCTCAAGGCGCTGCAGGACGGGCACGAGGTGATCGAACTGCCGGATCTCTCTGGCATCGAGGGCGTGGTCACCCAGCAGGGCATGCGGCGCCGGGACCGCAAGTACTACTGATTACCTGCCGGACGGGTCCCGCTGGTCCGGGCGCAGCCGGGTGGTGAAAAACTCGTCGGCGGTCTCGATCGGGACCGTCATCCCGCGCGCGTTCACCAGCGGCAGTTCGTAGTCGTTCCAGCCGCGCAGACCTGTTTTCAGGGAACTCACCCGGCGATAGCCGAGCAGCTGCATGGTGTGGGCGGCGAGCACGCTGCGGCTGCCGGAACGGCACACCACCACGATGTCCCGTTCCCGTGCCTCGACCAGTTCCCTGACCGTATCCTCGTAGTTGTATTCGCAAGCCGTTTCCAGTATTCCGCGCGGGACATGGAGCGAGCCCTCGATGTGCATGGCGTTGAATTCGTCCGCCTCGCGCACGTCCACGATCAGTGGACTGGTGCCGCTATCGAGCATGCCGGCGACGTCCCAGGGAAACACCTCGGTAACATCCCGCAGACAGGCCGCGATCAGGTCCGCGAAGCGCTTCATGGGGACCGTCCGCTCAGCCGTTATCATAGTGATCGTTGCCGCGACCCGTGCGCATGCCCTGCTCGACGGCGATGACGGCGGCCTCCACGCGCGAGTGGACACCGAGCTTGCGCAGGATGGATTTGACGTGCAGCTTGACCGTGCCGTCGGAGATGCCCAGATTGCGCGCGATGACCTTGTTACTCTGGCCCTCGGCCAGCAGGGCCAGGATCTCGGACTCGCGCGGCGTCAGCTTCGCGAACGGGCTTACGTCGGGCGGGCTGATGCTCTCGCCCTGCACGACGCGGGCCAGGACGGGTGCCAGGTCGGGCGCGACGACCGTCTTGCCCGCCACGATGTCGCGCAGCGCCACGACCAGCTGGTCGGGCTCCATGTCTTTCAGCAGGTAGCCCTGGGCGCCGCTGCGCAGCGATTCGACCAGGTCGCGTTCGTCGCTGCTGGTGGTGAGCATGGCAACCGGGTTCTTGAATCCATTCTTGCGCAATTGGCGCAGCACCTCCATGCCGTCCATTTCCGGCATGCGCATGTCCAGCAGGACGACATCGGGGTTCAGTTCGGTGGCCAGGCGCAGCCCTTCCTGGCCGCTGCCAACCGCCGCGAGTATGTTGATGTTACGGCGGCTGAGCAGTCCCTCGAGGCCCTCGCGGAACAGGGTATGGTCATCGACCAGCAGGATATTGAGGCTCATGGTTTCTTACCGCCCGCCGAGGGATTCCTGATATCAAGCATGACGCGCGTCCCTTCGCCGGGTTCGCTCTCGATGCGCAGGTCGCCGCCGATCTTGCTGGCGCGTTCGTGCATGATGGTCAGGCCGACATGTTCGCCCGGCGACCCGTAGACCTGCCTGTTGATGCCGATACCGTCATCCTCGATCAGGATGTGACAGAACTCGCTGTTGGCTCCTCTGAGCAGGATACGCACCGTCTTGGCCTGGCTGTGTTTGCGAATGTTCCACAGGGCCTCCTGTATTATACGCAGGATTTGCGTCTCGGTGTCCCGGGGGAAGGCGCTGGCCGAACAGTCCTTCTGTATGTAGGTCCGAATGCGGGTCTCGTTGCGGAACTGGCTGACCATCTGCTCGATGGCCTCGATCAGGCCGCGCTCGTAGTTCGGTGCACGGAAGTTCGCGATCAGGCCGCGCAACTCGGTGTTGGCCTCGTCGAGGCTGTTCTCGATGCGTTCGAGCTGCTGCCAGGTGGTCGATTCATCCCCCTGGTGCATGGTCTCATCCAGCACCCGCACCTGGAAACGCAGGCTGGCAAGTGTCTGTGCCAGCGAATCGTGCAGTTCGTGGGCAATGCGTATGCGCTCTTCCCTGAGCAGGTGCACGCGGTTTTCCTCGTCGCTGCAGTAACGCTCGATGGCCATGCTGAGGTGGTGGGCCACGCTTGTCAGCAAGGGCTTGACACCCTCGATCCTGGCAAGCATCTCCGCATCCAGGAACAGGTTGATGACCCCGGTTATCCTGCCGCGGTAACGCATGGGGACCGAGATCAGCCCGATACCCTCTTCCTCGAACAGGCGCCGGCCGGCGATCTTCTCGCACTTGACGAGGTCGTGCTCGACCCAGATCCGGCCCTCTGTGGCCGCACGCTCGTACAGGCAGCGCCTGAATTCATGGCGGTCGGGCAGCAGCAGGTCGTCGTCGATGCCGCTGCTGGCTCCGAGTTCGGTCTGGTGCTGGTTGCGCTCTACCCAGATGGCGGTCCCGCGCGCGTGGGTGAGGCGCTTGAGCGTATACATGAAGCGCGTCAGCAGGTCGTCGAGGCTGTTCGCGGTGTTGATGCTCGCGACCACGTCATAGAGGATTTTCAGCGCATCGGTCTCGATTTCCGTTGCGCCCGGGCCGGCCGGTATTCGGTCGTCGCCGCCGGCGGTCGCGCGTTTGCCGATGACGTTCAGGTCTTCCGTCAGTTCCGTGAAGACTCGATCGGGCGGGGTGGCGATCGGGTCGGTGTGCCGGCCGTCGCGCAGACTGGCGGCCCATGTCCGTATTTCGCCAAGCGGCTTGAGCAGGCTGTTCTGTATCAGCGAAACGATCGACAGAGTCAGCAGGCACCCGGCTGCGAACAGCCCGGTCGCGAGCAGCAGTCTGTTCCGGCCGTCCTCGAGCAACGCCCAGTCGATGCCAAAGCAGGCTGCCGACGCCGCGAGCACCAGCAGCAATGCGGCCAGGCGAAGCCACAGGCGGCTGCGCAGCGTTCCGTTCCTCCCATGCGCGTTCTCGGTCTGCCTGTTCATACTGCGCTGCCCGTGCGGTGTCCGCCTGGCCGGTGGGTATGGCTATTTGGGCGGGACGTAATGGGCATCGTTCGGATTCAGGAAGATGAACTGCCAGGAACCCGGTTCGATCTCCACGTAATCCACCGTCATGCCCTCTACCAGCATCCGGCTGGTTTCCCCGATGATGACGTCGATGCCTTCGGGCGTGATCCTGAGATCGCCTTCGCGCTCGTTGTCGTCGAATCCCATGCCATAGTGAATGCTGCCGTCCGGATCGCGGCGCGCGGCGATGCGCATGGCAAGACCTTCCAAATTGCCCGCTCGCGCAGAGGCACGAATCTGCTCGGCGGCGGCCGGGGTAATGGTTATCATGGTAACTCCTTGAAGTATAGCGAATATTATAACGCGCGTGGAATGTTTTTTGCAGGCTGCCGGGTGGCGCGGACGAAGTCGACGAAACGCCTGGCCCAGTGATGCTGACCGGTGTCGCGCATATGGCTGTAACAGGCGACCAGGTTGTTGACGATCAGTCCGTCGTGACGGCCGTCGATACCGGTGCCGCGCACCACCGCGTAGGCATAATCGAGACCGGGCGGGAGATTGTCCAGGCTGGAGTAGTGGAATTCATGTGCGGCCACCACATCCACCGGCTGCGGTGCGGGCCAGGGCGCCGTACCGGTCTCGCGCAGCTGCACGTAGCCGCGCCCCTGCGGTCGCTCGTGCATGGTCACGTCGCCCGGGATGGCGCCGACCATCTCGCAACGCTCGCCTTTCCAGCTCAGGCTGCGCGCGAGGTACATCAGGCCCCCGCACTCGGCGTAGGCGGGCAGGCCGCCCGCGATGGCGCCCCGGATCTGCCTCCTCAGCGCGGCGTTCGCCTGCAGGTCGCGCATGCAGCTTTCCGGGAAACCGCCGCCGATGAACAGGCCGTCGATGTCCGGCAGCTGCCGGTCGTGCAGCGTGTCGATCGGTACCAGTTCCGCGCCGGCCTCTACCAGCGCGTCCAGGTCGTCCGGGTAGTAAAAGCCAAAGGCGGCGTCGCGGGCGATGCCGATGCGCACGCGTCCGCCGCCGTGCGGCCCGGGCGACGGCTGGAGGGGTTCGTGGGCGAGCGGTGCGGCATTGCCGGCAACGGCGAGCAGGCAGTCCAGGTCCACCTGGTCGGCGACGAGGCGGCAGATGTGGTCGATGCGGCTGCGCGCTGTGCTGTCCTCATTGCTCGGTATGAGCCCGAGGTGGCGCTCGACGATCTCCAGTTCCGGGTTACGGTGCACGCCACCGAGCACCGGCAGGTCGGTGTAGTGTTCGATGACCGCGCGCAGCTTGGCCTCGTGCCGGCTGCCGCCCAGCTGGTTCAGGATCACGCCGGCGATGGTCACGGCCGCATCGAATGCCTGGTAGCCCAGGATGAGCGGGGCGATGCCGCGGGTCATGCCGCGTGCGTCGAGCACCAGCACCACCGGGGTGCGGGTCAGTGTGGCCAGGGCGGCATTGCTGTTGCTGCCCTCGAGATCCAGGCCGTCATACAGGCCCTTGTTGCCTTCGATCAGGGCGATGTCCGCATCGGCCGTGTAGTGGCCGACCGCGGTCAGGATCTCCGCGTGCGTCATGCAGTGGAAATCCAGGTTGTGACAGGGGCGCCCGGCCGCCAGGCCGAGCCACATGGGATCGATGTAGTCCGGTCCCTTCTTGAAGGGCTGTACGGCCAGACCGCGGGCGGCGAGCGCCGCGCAAAGACCAATGGTGACGGTGGTCTTGCCGGAGGATTTGTGGGCCGCCGAAATCAGCAGGCGGGGCATCTCAGCCGTCCCCGGGTCCGTCCCGCAATGCCGGTCGGGATGACGGCTCAGGCGGCATCCGCGACGGGGTGATGGGGATCCACCTGCTCATCGGCCAGGCTGACCGGCAGGAAACGCAGCACCCGGGTGCCGACGACCGTGGCGGCCAGCGCCAGTGCGACGCCGCCGATGCCCAGCACGAACTCCGGAAGGCTGGGGGTGTAGCTCGCGACGACGCCGTCATAGAACGAACTGCTGTACTCCTTGCCGGGAAACAGTTCCATCGGATAGGCCTGGCCGCCGATGATGATGACGTACATCTGCGCCAGTCCGCCGATGATGACCAGCCCGCAGGCGACGCCGATCCACAGCCGTGACCGGCCGGCCGCGCTGTAGAGCAGGACCAGCGGCAACAGGCTGCCCAGGCCGATCTGCACGATCCAGAACACCCGGGTGTAGACCCCGCCGTCGAGCAGGAGGAAGCGCTCCACGCCGTGATTCTCGGTGCCATACAGGTTGGTGATGTGATAGGCGATCACGAAGTACAACACCGCGGCGACGAACACGCCGAGCAGGTTCTTGAGGCGGTACACGACGACGTCGCCCAGCGGGCGGTTCGACCACCGGTACAGCCCCATCAGCACGAGAATGAAGATCGCCAGCCCGAAGGAGAACGACATGATGATGAACATCGGTGCCATGATGGCCGCGTCGTAGGCCTGGCGTGCGACCAGAAAGCCGAAGATGGAGCCGGTACCGGTGGTCAGCACCAGGCGCCAGATGAAGGCGGCCATGCCGGCGGCCTTGGTGTACACGTTCATCCTGCGTTCCATCATCATCCACAGGTAGACGGCGACGATCGCCATGAAGCCGGTGTAGAGCAGGATGTTCCAGGCGAAGATGGACTTGAAGTTGTAGTAGGTCATCGCGACGATCAGCCGGTCCGGGTGCCCCAGGTCGAGCACCAGCACGGCGAGACCACCGACCAGCAGGGCGATCGCCAGCAGGCCGGACAGGCGCGCGAGCGGCTTGTACATGGCCTTGCCGAACACGGATCCGATGGAGGCCACGTTGAGCGCGCCGGAGGCGGCCACGATCAGGAACACGGCGAACACGTGCGGCGTTCCCCACACGATCTGGTTGGACATGCCGGTCACCCAGTGCCCGTTGTGCTCCATGTAGAACGCGGCGCCCAGACCGGCAAGCACGAATACGCCGATCGCGCCGACCAGTGCGTAGAACGGCAGGCCGCCGTCGATTTCCCTGTAGTCGAGTGGTTTCATCAGATCCCCCGGTAGCGTACGCCGGTATTGAGCTGCAGGTCGGCGCGAATCTGTCGCGTGCTGTACTGCATCAGTTCTCTGGAGATGTCACTGTCCGGATCGTTGAGGTCGCCGAACACCATGGCGTTGTGGTTCTCCCGGGCGCAGGCCTCGACGCAGGCCGGGGTGCGGTCGCTGTCGACGCGGTGGACGCAGAACGTGCAGGACTCGACGGTGCCCTTGCCACGCGGCGCATAGGGTTTCTGGTCATGCAGGTCTTCATGGATGAACGAACGCGCCTTGTACGGGCAGGCCATCATGCAATAGCGGCAACCGATACAGATGTGCTTGTCGACCAGCACGATCCCGTCGGCGCGTTTGAACGAGGCGCCGGTCGGGCAGACATCCACGCAGGGTGGATGTTCGCAGTGCTGGCAGAGCAGGGGCAGCGTCTGGGTATGGCCGGTCTCCCTGTCCCTGAGCCTGACCTTGCGGATCCACTGGGCGTCGGACGCCGGGCGACCATGGCCGGTCAGGCCGTTTTCCTCGTTGCAGGCCGTGACGCAGTCGTCGCAGCCATCGGCGCACTTGTTGGAGTCGATCAGCATGCCCCAGCGCACGGCGCCGGTGACGACCGCATCAGCCGGCTTCGCGTGGCCGAGTTCATGCAGGAAGACGCCCGGCACGGCGGCCAGGGCGGCTGCGGTGGCCGTGCCGCTGAGGAAGCGGCGGCGATAGACGTCGATGCCCGATTCTTCACTCATGTGCGATGCCCTCGCGTGCCAGTAGCCGTGTGCCGTCCGTGCGCGGCTGTTCGAGCGCGCCGCTCGTGGCGTGGCGCTGGTCGTTCGCCGACACGGTCCGGTGTTCGCCGGTCCCGCTCGGCCGGTCGTTGTGGCACTGGAAGCAGTCGATATGCACGGCCGCGTAGCTGTGGCAGCTGTTGCAGAAGTGCTCCTTGCTGCTGACGTGCGGCGCATCCGGTGCGTCGCTGACGTGGCAGTTGATGCATGCCTTCAGGCTGTGCCGGCTGGTGCGGATGCCCTGGTGCATGGTCTCGTCGCGTTTGTGCAGGATGTATTTCATGTGGTTCTTGCGCATGTCCTCGGTCGGTTCCACGCAGCCCTGGGTCGCGCTGAAACGCGCCTGTGCCGCGGGGATTTCCGGAAGCAGGGAATCGCCTGCCCGGCCCGGCAGCGCAAAACCGGCAGTGAATGCCAACAGCATGATGAGGAGACTGTTTTTTAGCATGGCCAGTTCGTGTCCGGATCAGTGATCACCCATGGCCATGTCGATATAGCCGGTGGGACAGACATCCGAGCAGATGTGACAGCCGATACACTTGGAATAGTCGGTATCCACGTAGCGGCCGGTGGTGGCCTGGTCCTTCTTGACACGGAAAATGGCGTCCTGCGGGCAGTAGATAACGCAGTTGTCACACTCGAAGCACATGCCGCAGCTCATGCAGCGCTCGGCCTCGTTGACCGCCTGCTCGGTACTGAGACCGATGCCGCGTTCGTCGAAGTGCCCGAGCACCTCCTCGGCGGACGGCCCCTTGGAGAGGCGCTTGTTGCGCGGTGTGTACGGGAAATGGCCCAGGAACAGGCGCTCGGAGGAGATGATCTCCGATGACGATCTGTCCTCGTAGTTGTGGACCGCGTACTTCGCATGATCGGTACCGCGCAGGTCATTCTGGCCATCCGGCCTGAACGGGTCCGGGGCATGGTTGGTCTCTTCCAGCTTCTTGAGCAGTTCGAAGTGGTGCACGTCTACCTTCGGGCGCTTCTTCTGCTCTTCGTGTTTCAGGTAGTGGTCGATGCTTTCGGCGGCGATGGAGGCCTGGCCGATGGCCGTGGTAAGCAGATGTGGCCGGATGATGTCGCCGCAGGCGAAGTGGCCCTTGTGGTCCGTGACCTGGTAGAAGCCGTCGGCATCGATCAGGCCGCGGCCGTTGTCCAGGGATTCCAGACCCTGGGACAGGTCGCCGCCCTGACCGATGGCGGAGACGACCAGGTCGCATTCGACCTCGAACTCGGTACCCTCGATGGCATTGGGACGGCCGTCCTTCATCTCGCACTTGGCCATCTTCAGCGCGCGGGCGCGGCCCTCCTCGTTGAGCATGACCTCGACCGGCATCACGCCGTTCAGGATCTTGACACCCTCGCGCAGCGCGTCCTCGACCTCGTGCTCCGTCGCGGTCATCTCCTCGCGTGCAAACAGCGAGGTCAGTGTGACGTCGGCGCCTTCCCGTGCCGCCGCGAAGGCGGAGTCATGCGCGACGTAGCCGCCGATGACCTGCTCCGGACGCTCCTCCTTGTTGATCTTGCTGATCTTGCCGAGGCGGCGTGCAACAGACACGACGTCGATGGAGGTATCGCCGCCGCCCACGCAGACGACCTTGTCAGTCGTCACCTTCAGCGTGCCCCTGTTGAAAGCCTCCAGGAAGGCGACACCCGAGACGCAGTTGGGCGCGTCGCTGTTGGGCACCGGCAGCTTGCGGCCGCTCTTGCAGCCGACGGCCCAGAGTATGGCGTCGTAGTCCTTCTCCAGTTCCTCGATCGTGACGTCCTTGCCGACGCGGGTGTTCATGCGCAGCTCGACGTGGCCCATGTCGACGATGCGCTGGCATTCGTGGTTCAGCACGTCACGCGGTGTGCGGTAGCCCGGGATGCCGTAGCGCATCATGCCGCCGAGTTCCTCGTGATCGTCGAAGATGGTGCTGGCATGACCTTTGCGGCGCAGCTGGTAGGCCGCGGCCATGCCGGCCGGGCCGCCGCCGATGATGGCGATCTTCTTGCCGCTCATCTGCTCCGGCGCCTCGAAGGTGAACTTCTGCTCGTAGGCGGAATCACCGATGAATTGTTCGACGGAATTGATGCCGACGAAATCCTCGACGTTGTTGCGGTTGCAACCATCCTCGCAGGGGGCCGGACAGACGCGGCCCATCATGGACGGGAACGGGTTGGCGTTGGTGGAGCGGCGGAAGGCGTATTCCTCCATGCTGAGCTCGCCGGTCGGCTTCTCGATACCGCGCACGATCTGCAGCCAGCCGCGGATGTCCTCGCCGGACGGGCAGCTGCCCTGGCACGGCGGGGTGCGGTGCACGTACGTGGGGCACTTGTAGGTCTTGTCTTCATTGAAGATATTGTCACCGACGCGCGTGTACGTGTAATCGCCATCCTTGAAGCGACGGAAAGACAGTTTCTGGTTATCCATGTCTTCTTTTGAAGTTGCCATGCCTGTTCTCCTGTTTATCTGTTCAGGTCGTACCTGAGCAAAAACTCGTAAATCACTGTTTATCCCCGAGCACGATCGCGTTGCTGACCAGTTGGTGCACGCTGACGATGCTGTCCATCCTGAATCCGTAATAAGGAAGGACCTTGGTGAACTGACTCTTGCAGATGGCGCAGATCGCGGCCATGTGTGTGACGCCGTATTTCTCGACCACGTACTTGAGGGCTTCCATACGCGGCAGCGCGCCTTTCACGCGCAGTTCCATGAGGTCGTCGGTCAACAGGCCGCCGCCGCCGCCGCAGCAGAAGGTGGCGTCGTGGATGGTGTCCTGGGGCATATCATAAAAGTGGTTGCAGCTGGCCTTTATCACCTCGCGCGGCAGTATGAACTGTCCGCCGGGCATCGGGCCCATGCGTGAGGCGCGTGCGACGTTGCAGGAATCGTGATAGGTCAGCACCATGTCGTCATTGGCGGATTTGTCCAGGGTGATTCCCTTGCGCTGGATCAGGTCGTAGGTGAATTCCATGATGTGCTGTGGGACCGGGTACTTCGGGTCGAGGAAGTCGAACGGGCCTGCCAGGGTGTTCAGGAAGCTGTACGCGACGCGCCAGGCGTGGCCGCATTCGCCGAAGATGATGCGCTTCACGCCGAGATCGAGCGCGGCCTCGCGAATGCGCAGCGATACCCGGCGCATGTTTTCGTAGCTGCCGATGAACATGCCGAAGTTGGCTGCCTCGCTGGCGTGTGAACTCAGCGTCCAGCTGATGCCGGCCTCGTGGAAGACCTTGGCGTAGCCCATCAGGCCGTCGACATGCGGCTCGGCGAAGAAGTCGGCCGACGGGGTCACCAGCAGCACCTCGGCGCCTTTCTCGTCCAGCGGCAGGCGCACCTTCACGTCGGTATCGTCCTCGATGTCCTCTTCCAGGCCTTCCAGGGTGTCGGCCAGGGCCGCTTCCGGCAGGCCGAGGTTGTTGCCGATCTTGTAGACCTTGCCGATGATCTCGTTGCAGTACTTCTGCCCGACGCCGATGCAGTCCATCACCTCGCGCGCCGCCATGGAAATTTCCGCGGTGTCGATGCCGTAGGGGCAGAACACGGAACAGCGCCGGCACTGCGAACACTGGTGGAAATAGCTGTACCAGTCGTCGAGTACGTCCTTGGTCAGGTCGGTCGCTCCGACCAGCTTCGGAAAATACTTGCCGGCGAAGGTGTAGTAGCGGCGATAGACCTTGCGGTAGAGGTCCTGGCGCGCGACCGGCATGTTCTTCGGATCCGAGGTGCCGAGGTAGTAGTGGCACTTGTCGGTGCAGGCGCCGCACTTGACGCAGGCATCCAGGAACACCTGCAGGGAGCGGTATTTGCCGCTCAGTTCACCCATCTTGTCGATGGCGACCTGCTGCCAGTTGTCGACAAGTTCGCCCGGGAAGCCCAGCTGTTCCTGGAATTCCTCCTTGGCCACGAACGGCTTGCTGTGTGCCATCACCCCTTCATGGATCGTCGGGATGACGGGGTATTCCTTCAGATCCGGTACGTCGAAATCAGCCACGTTCTGCTCCTGGTACGTTCGTTACCGGTTATTTCTCGAGTTCCGCCGCCCACGGCACGAGGTGACGCCGTTCGCGGGGGTTGTCCACCTGGTTGCGTGTCGGGCTGAAAAACACGCCCGGCGCATGCAGCAGCTTGCTGATCGGGAAGATGATCATCAGGGTGGCGACCAGGCCGAGATGAACCAGCAACAGCGGGTCCTCGGGAATGGGGTGCCAGTTGAAGTAAATCAGCCCCAGGAAAAAGGCCTTGAGCGACACGATATCGGTATGCGAAATGTAATCCATGCTCATGCCGGTGAGCGCGATCGCCATCAGCAGGGCCAGCATCAGATGGTCGGACAGGGCGGAGATGTAACGTACGCGGTCGACCAGCACGCGCCGCGCCCACAGGCCGGCCAGGCCGGCCACCATGGCGAAGGCGGCATACAGGCCGAACGGCTGGATGAGCTCGACCCAGGTCCAGACCGGGTTGGTGAAGTAGCGCAGGTGGCGCGCCAGCACCAGGAACATGCCGAAGTGGAACAGGTAGCCGAACAGCCAGATCCACTTGTTGGAGCGGAACAGACTCTCGAAGAACGCCACTTCACGGAACATGCGCAGCACCACCCCCTGGCGTGTTACCGGCGCCGGGGTGGTCGGAATCTTCAGTGGTGCCGGTGTCGTTGCATACTTTCTGATCCTGTAGCCCAGGCCGCCGATCAACAGGGCGGTGGCAGCATAGAACAGAAGTGCATACACAATAGTCCAGAACGGCATGCTTCCGGGCTCCAGTCAGGTTTGATACGAATTTGGAGGCTGCAGGGAACGTGTCCCTGCAGCCTTCGGTATTGCGTCAGACGCAGCCGGTCGGCTTCGGCAGGCCGGCGTACTTGCAGGCCTGTTTAGCGGGTCCGTACGGAAACAGCTCGTAGAGGTACTTGCTGTTGCCCTTGTCCTTGCCCAGCTTCTTGCCGATCGCCTTGGTCAGCACGCGCACGGCGGGGGCGATCTGGTATTCCTCGTAGTACTCGCGCAGGAAATTGATCACCTCCCAGTGGTTCTCGGTCAGCTCGCAGTCGTCGAGCTTGGCCATGACAACCGCCACGTCCTTGTCCCATGCGTTCAGGTCAGCCAGGTAACCCTCTTCGTCGGTTTCGTAAGTCTTGCCATTTGCTTCAATAGTACCCATTGTGAAGTCTCCTCGTTGGATGACGCCAATCAAAAAATCTAATATTCAGAGCCAGGACTGTACGTTGTCGGTGGCTGTAACCAGGTCGACGAACCCGCCGTAATCGATGACGTCGACGCCATCCAGCAGCTTGTCTTCCGCGATTCCGCGCGCGGCCAGGTCGGGTCCGAGCACGGCGACCTTGAGTCCCTTGAGCAGGCCTGCCGCCTTGCCGCTTTTAATCGCGCCGTACACACCATCCTCGATGAGCAGCAGCTGGTCGCCGTCCTTCATGATGGTCGATGCCGTATTCAGGCTGCAGCCGTCGTAGGGCGACTTGTTCACCAGGTGTAACATTGCCATTGTTCAGTCTCCCCTAGAAGTTGAACAGCACGTCCTGCTCGGCAAGCAGGTCTGCCATTTCCGCGCGCGTAACCAGGCGGATGGAATCCTTTTCAGCATAATCCTCGTCCTCGTCTTCCCAGACGAGGTGCTGCAGGTCATCCAGCGTCAGGCCGCGTTCCTCGAGGGATTCCTTATCGACGTAGATCTTGTTGACCTCGTAGTCACCCAGTGCGGAGTAGGTGGGCGAGAAGTTCTTCATGCCGATGCCGGCGGTGTTCTGTCCCTTGGTCAGCTGGTAGACGCCGTCGTCCATGAAGGCCAGGCTGACGTCCTGCTCGAAGGCGGCGCCGATCAGCACGACTTCCAGAGATTCCCAGGCATAGATCGTCCCGTAGGGTGCTTTGCGGTTGACATACATGAATTTCTTTACGTCGGACATTGTCGATCTCCCGCTCAGTCGCCGAACACGATCAGACGATCGCTCTGGACGCCGCCCTCGATCAGCTGGCCCAACCCGGAAATACGGAAGCCGGGCGCGATGTTGGTTGCGTCCTTGCCGTTGCGCTGCGCCTCGCCGTCGTCGACGATACCGCGTCGCTGGGCAGCCGCCACGCACACCACCATGTCGATGTTGTGTGCCTGTGCCAGCTCGGTCCAGCGGTTGACGATATTCCGGTCGTCCTGCGGGGGCGTGGTCAGGCGCGTGCCGTTGTTGACACCATCGTGGTAGAAAAAGATTCGGAAGATCTCGTGCCCTTTTTCAACGGCCGCCTTGGCGAAGTAATAGGCCGTATCGGCAGACTGGTGCTGGTAGGGCCCTTCGTTTACCTGAATTGTAAGCTTCATTCATATCCCCTTTGCCGGTCAGAAACGGATATGTGTTGAAGCGTTCAGGCTCGCACGCGCACCACGCCAGTTGTCGATGTGGAACTTGGTGAACGGCAGACCGGTCTTTTCGAAGAAGCGCGGCCAGCCGATGCGCTCGATCCAGTCGTTCATGCGTTCCCAGTCCCGCGCGTCCTCCTTGTACGTCTTGAGGATTTTCTTGACCACGGCGGTGGCTTCCGGCCAGCGCGGCGGGTTGTTCGGGATGCCGGAGGCAACCAGTTTCTGGAAGGTCGGTTTGCCGCGGGCGTTGGAATGGTTGCCGCCCACCCAGATGGACAGCTTGGAATGTTCGGCGTCGTTAATCTGCATCGGCGGGCAGGGCGGGTAGCAGGCGCCGCAGCAGATGCACTTCTTCTCGTCGACCTCGAGTGATGGCTTGCCGTTCACCAGCGCCGGGCGAATCGCCGCGACCGGGCAGCGCGCCACGACCGACGGGCGTTCGCAGACGTTGGCCACCAGGTCGTGGTTGATCTTCGGCGGCTTGGTATGTTGCACGTTGATCGCGATGTCACCCTGGCCGCCGCAGTTGATCTGGCAGCAGGAGGTTGTCATGTGCACGCGGTTCGGCATGTTCCAGCCTTTGAACTCGTCGATCAGCTCGTCCATCATGGATTTCACCACGCCGGAGGCGTCGGTACCCGGGATGTCGCAGTGCAGCCAGCCCTGGGTGTGTGACAGCATGGCCACGGAGTTGCGGGTGCCGCCCACCACGAAACCGGCATCGGTCAGCGCCTTGATCAGCGGCTCGACCTTGGCCTCGTCGGCCACCTGGTATTCGATATTGCTGCGAATGGTGAAGTGGACATAACCCTCGCCGTACTGATCGCCGATATCGCACAGCTTGCGCAGCGTGAACACATCGAGAATGCGCTGGGTGCCGGCGCGCACGGTCCAGATCTTGTCGCCGCTGTGGGAAACGTGTACGAGGACGCCGGGCTGCGGGTCCTCGTGATAGGCCCACTGACCGTAGTTCTTTCGCATTACCGGATGCATGTACTGGAACCCGTCCGGACATCCGGATTCGATCGGCGTACGCATTTCATGTGCCATGAGAATCTCCTGAAATCTTCAAGTTATCGAACAAATCCCGGCGCCTGAACGCCGGGATTGTCTTGTATATATAAGGACTGCCCGGCTTACGCGGAAGCGGCCTGCTCCTCGGCCTTGCGCGCGAACCACTTCTCGGCCTCGTCGTCCCAGCCGTCCATGCGGATATAGGAACTCTGGCGCGGGTTGTTGACCATGTTCGGATCCACCTCGACGCCGATGCCCTCGAGGAAGTTGACCAGGCCGATGCGCTCGATCATCTCTCCGCAGCGCTCATGCTCCAGGCCATTCTCCGCCCAGAAGTCGATGATCTCCTCGGCCAGCTCCTGCAGGCTCTCGTAGTCTTCCTCGGTCTCCAGCTTCTTGAACGGGATGACCACGGTACCCATCAGGTCGCCGATCTTCAGCGTGCGCTTGCCGCCGATCAGGACGGTGACGCCCTTGTCGTCGCCGGGATGCAGCGCCCTGGGCATGACGTTCAGGCAGTGCATGCAGCGTACGCAGTTGTGATTGTCGACGGTGATGGTGTCGTCGTCGTTCAGCGCGATGGCGCTGGTCGGGCAGCGGCTGATGACATTGTCCATGAGGTACTGGCGGCCTTTCTTCTTGAGGTAGTACTTGACCTCCTCCTGGTTGATCTTCATCTCGTCGCGCCAGGTGCCGATGATCGCGAAATCGGAGCGCTCGATGGCGTTCTGGCAGTCGTTCGGGCAGCCGGAGACCTTGAACTTGAACTTGTAGGGCAGGGCCGGCCGGTGCACGTCATCGGTGAAATTGTTTACCATCCAGCGGTGTATGCCGTGCTCGTGGGCGCAGGACATTTCGCAGCGCGCGGAACCGACGCAGGACATGGCGGTACGCACGCACGGACCGGCGCCGCCGAGGTCCCAGCCGTACTCGTTGATCTCGTCGAAGAAGTGCTGGGTGTTTTCGGTCGTGGCCCCGATGAACATGATGTTGCCGGTCTGGCCGTGGAAGGTCACCAGCCCGGAACCCCACTTTTCCCAGCTGTCGCCGAGCTGACGCAGCATGTCGGTGGTGTAGAAGTTGCCCGCCGGCGGCTGTACGCGCAGCGTGTGGAATTCCTTCGACTCCGGAAAGGCATTGCCGACCTCGGAGAAGCGCGGGATGATACCGCCGCCGTAGCCGTAAACACTGACGGTGCCGCCTTTCCAGTATCCCTTGCGGGTTTCGTAGGAGTGCTCAAGCTGACCCAGCAGGCCATTGCTGATCGCGTTGATGCGCTCGTCCGGGTGCTGGTCGCGCAACCGCTTGATGCCGGTGATGAAACTCGGCCACGGGCCGTGCTCGAGTTCGTCCAGCATGGGAGTCGGATAGGTGTTCTTGGCCATGGCAATAATCTCCTGGATTGTTTTCTACACCAATTGGTTTGCTACTGGTGACATCGCGCGCTGTTGCCCCGCCGGGCGACTGGAAATCAGTGAGTTAACGTAAAGCATGGTACGATTCTCGCTGCTACGAATTGTAGAAAGGCTGCTGTGGTGAACATATCCTACCCTTGGGGTGGCGCGTATATTGGCCAGTATCCCGAACGGGGTATTGGCAAAATAATGATTTAATTTCCGGTAGTTATCAAACTTGCCCGCGTCGACTGATGCGGGCAAAATTTTTTCTTATAGTCACGACGACTTATACGCATTTTTTACCTGCGCGCGCCGGATTGTCTGTGCGATTTCAGGCATTTAGGTGAGAATCGTTCTCATTGGCATTTGCCTGGGCCGCGCGCGTGTGACAAGCGCTCCCGGTGTAAAAAACTAGCCGGTAACCGTAAGATACCCGCTCACGAGAAAACCTGCCCGCCATAATGACACATTCCGCAGACACCTGTTATCCCTTCGATCCCGCCCGGGAGGCCGATTACCGGGCCTGGCGCGAGTGCAAACTGGACGCCTATCCGGCCGCCGCCGCGGACCTGCGGGTCTCCATCGCCGATCCGGGACGGCTGTCGCCGGACGAGCACGCCGCGATCCTGGCCCGCTGCCGCAAGGCCAGTATGGCGATCTATGCGCTCGGGGACGGCGCCACGGGGGACAAGGCGGCGGTACGCGCGCTGGGCAGGCAGTTCGGCCTGGAGCGGCTGGACATGAACCTGCGCGCCGACGAGGATTGCATCACCTCGCTGCGGGTGGTACCCGAAACGGCGGCGACCCACTACATCCCCTACACCAACCGGCCGCTGAACTGGCATACCGACGGCTACTACAACACGCTGGACGAACAGGTGCGGGGGATCGTCCTGCACTGCGCGGCGCCCGCCGCCCGCGGGGGCGAGAACGTCCTGCTCGATCACGAGATCGCCTACCTGCTGCTGCGTGACGAGAACCCGGATTACATCCGCGCCCTCATGCGGCCCGACGCCATGACCATCCCGGCGAACATCGAGGACGGCAGGCAGATCCGTGGCGCACAATCCGGCCCGGTTTTTACGGTTGAAAATTCCGGCCATGCCCTGCATATGCGTTATACGGCGCGCACCCGCAGCATCGTGTGGAAGGACGACCGGGACGTGCGTAATGCCATCGGTTTTCTGCGTGAATTGCTCGACAGCGATATCCCGTGGATCTTCCGTCACCGCCTGCAGGCCGGAGAGGGCATTATCTGCAATAATGTACTGCACAGGCGCGAGGCCTTCGAGGACGATGCCGCCGGCGGCCGGACCCGGCTCCTGTACCGGGCGCGCTATCACGACCGGATGCGGGATACCGCGGTGGAAACCGGCAGTTACGGAGACAGGCTATGCTGTGGTTGAGCGAAGTGCTGATACAGCAGCATGAGATCGACTCTTTCGAGGCGCTCAGGCACGCCGTCAGTGCGCGTGCGCGTGCCGGCGAGATCCATTTTCGCATGGACGTGCGGCCGCCGTTTTCCGATACCCCCGAGGATTGGGAGGACCGGCTGGAGGCCGCCTTCTACGCGGCCGGGGAGTGAACGCCCGTGGCGGGAGAGTCAGGCATGTACTGGAACGATGAAAAAGAGAAACGTCCGGAATTCGTCATCCCGGACGACGTGGTCGACTTGGCCTTCAGGATCGACTGTCCGATCCTGCCGCTGGATCACGCCTACGCACTGTCGCATGCCCTGCTCGAGGTCCTGCCCTGGCTCGATGACGAGGCCGGCGCCGGCGTGCACCTCATACACGGGGCGGCGTCCGGTAACGGCTGGTACCGTCCCGAGGACGCTGCCCGCGAGGTGCTGCACCTGCCACGGCGTACCCGCCTGCGCCTGCGACTGCCCCGGCACCGACTGGACGATGCCCGCCGGCTGAGCGGGCAGCGGCTGGATATCGACGGTTACCCGCTGGGAGTCGGCGAATCCGAGGTTTTTCTGCTGAGCAGCCTGTCCACGCTGTTCGCGCGATACGTCATCACCGACGCGGACAGCGACGAGAACGCCTTCCTTGAGGCGGCGGCGCGCGGTCTGGAGGATATCGGCATCGAGTGCCGCAAGATGCTGGGCGGCATCGCACACACCCTGCGCTTTCCCGACGGGCCGGTCCATACCCGCAGCCTGATGGTGGCCGACATCGAGCCGGCGCAATCGGTCCGGT